>Ga0209415_10006225_pt1 | contig 21311 bp, 19 predicted proteins | sample PeaSoiSIISIP2007_FD_187696 | JGI IMG/M metagenome (GOLD analysis project Ga0209415, IMG submission 187696) | Peat soil microbial communities from Weissenstadt, Germany - SII-SIP-2007 (SPAdes) (version 2) | ecosystem: Environmental > Terrestrial > Soil > Wetlands > Peat | place: Germany... | reverse complement strand
CCGCTCGGTGACGTAACAAATTTGAATATATGGCGCGCCCGGAGAGATTCGAACTCCCGACCCCCTGGTTCGTAGGCTGGCAGTCGATGCGGCGTAACCTATTGATAATATGGAGTATTGGTCCCGTAGATTGCGGATTATTTCTCCTACATTCCCGCCTATAAGCTGCTGAATTGCCAAGATCGACCGATGTGATATTCCGCGCTGCCCTGCTCGCGTTGCCTTGCCATTCACATCTGATTTGCTGGGCACCCCTGATCCAAGAAAGCACGCAGCGCCCCCAAGCACACCGCGCGGACGCTATGGCGCCAGATGCGCAGCGCGATGTAGGCTCAAATCAGGGGCGCGATTCGTTAATAGCCGGTTTTCAAGGGTAACGACAGCGGCACCCGTTGTCGGTCGCCGTCTGCGTCGCGACAGAAAGCGACCAGTCAGGCCCGCAGGCGCTCATTGGTTGGATCCCAGGCGGGTTGCGGGATGATCCGGGCGCGCCGCTTCTCACCGCGCACTAGGATGTCGAACTCAGTTCCCTCGCGCACGAGCCGGGGGTCGAGGTAAGCGAACGCGAGCGACTTTTGTACTGCAAATCCGTAGGCGCCGCCTGTCGTGACACCAACTAGCGTGTTGCCATGATACACGGGCTCATTGCCCACACAGTCCTCGTTACGCGCGTCAATCTCTAGGTAGCCGAGCAGGATGCGCGGACCCGCTTTGAGGGAGTGCACGGTTCCCGGCTTGCCAATGAATTCCTTACTCAGGTCGACGAAGCGATCCATCGCCGCCTCGATCAGAGTGACCTCGTTCGTGAGCTCGCTGCCCCAGCCACGGTATGCTTTCTCCATCCGCAGAGAGTTCATTGCGTAGGTGCCGAATGGGTGGATGCGGTGCGGCCGGCCGGCCACCATGAGCGCATCGTAGACGACGGGCATTCGCGCCATGGGAATGTGGAGCTCCCAACCGAGCTCGCCGACGTAGTTGACGCGCAGCAGGCGAACGCCGGAGACACCAGCGACTGCGGCCTCCTTGCCTGTTAGCCAGCGGAAGGCGGCGTTCGAAAGATCCGCGGCACTGACAGCCGCAAGTACTTGGCGCGCCTTTGGTCCGGCGAGCACGAGTACGCCGTAGTCGTCGGTGACGTCCATGATCGATAGCTGCTCGCCGGGGCTCCGCCGCCAAGTCAGCTGGTCCATGTCATGAAGCTGGGCGACCGCCGCCGAAAGGATGTAGAACCGGTCGGCCGCGAGCCGCGTGATGGTCATCTCGCTCTCAACGAACCCGGCCGGTGTGAGCAGATGCGTAAGCACGATCCCGCCGTCCTTGGTCGGAAGCTTATTCGCGCAGATGCGCTGCAGGAACGCGAAAGCGTCGGGACCCGTCACCTCGAGCTTGGTGAAAGTCGACAGGTCCATGAGCCCGACGCGCTCGCGGACGGCGAGTGCCTCCTCCTTCACCGGCTCCCACCAGTTCGAGCGGCTCCACGAGAAGCGTTCTTTGGCATTGTCCGGGCTGTACCAGCGTGGGCGTTCCCAGCCGAACACCTGCGCGAATTGCGCTCCGTGCTGCGCCAGTTCCGCGTAGAGCGTCGACTTGCGAAGACCGCGTCCGACCTCGTGTTGCTCGCCGGGGGCATAGCAGTAGTACATGTGGTGGTAGTCTTCAATCGCGGTCGCTGTCGTGTACTCGACGTCGGCCCAGTTGCCAAAGCGGCGCGGGTCGTACTCGCGCATGTTGATTTCCGCCTGGCCATGCACCATCCATTGCGCCAGATATTTTCCGGCACCAGCGCCCTGGGCCACACCGATCGCGGCACCGCAGTGCATCCAGTAGTTGCGCGGGCCCGGCGCCGGGCCCGATAGGTAGTTGCCGTCTGGAGTGTGCGTGATCGCGCCCGAAATCACGGACTTCACTCCCGCCTTGCCGAACAGGGGCAGGCGCCTCGTGGCCTTCTCGAGCCACGGCATCAACCGGTCGACCTCCGGGGCGACGAGCTCGCTCTCGAAGTCCCAAGCAGGCGGCTTGCCGTCCCAGCAAACGTGTGCGGTTGCCGTCTCGTACGGTCCGACGAGTACCCCGTTGCCTTCCTCGCGCAGGTAGGCGTTCGAGTACGGGTCTCGCACGACCGGGAGTTCGGGCTGCAGGTCAATGAGCTCCTGCAGAGGTTCGGTGATCACGTACTGGTGCAGCATGTTCGCGATCGGCACGTTGTGCCCGGTCCAGGAGCCGACGACATCGCAGTAGCTGCCCGCGCTATTGACGACGTGCTCGCAGCGGATGTTCCCCGCATTCGAAACGACCTCCCACTCACCCGACGGCAGGCGGCGGATATCGGTCACACGCGTGCGGCGGTAAATTTCGGCGCCTAGCTTCCTTGCGCCCGCAGCCATCGCGTTAGTGATGTCGGCGGGGGCAACGTGACCGTCCGTGACCGTGAGAAAGGCCGCCTTTATATCGAAGGTGTCGAGGTAGGGGTGATACCGTGGGATTTCCGACGGTCCGATGATGTGTGCCTCGTAGCCGGCGAGCTTCGAGATCCCGTAGACATGCTTGAGCCAGCGCAGCTCCTCATCGGTGGTCGCAAGGCGCAATCCGCCGCAGGGATGCCAGCTGACCTCATGGCCCGTTAACTCCGCGAGCTTCGGGTAGAGCTGAGTGCCGTAGACGTGCACCTTGGTCGTATTGAGCGAACCGTTGAAGTGCGGGCATTGACCGGCGGCGTGCCACGTGGAACCGGAGGTCAGTTCCCCTTTCTCGACGAGCACGACGTCGGTCCAGCCCTCGAGCGTCAGGTGGTAGAGCAGGCCCACACCCATGATTCCGCCACCGACGATCACGACACGTGCATGAGATTTCATGCGTTCACTCCAAACTTAAGGAACCGCGCTTACGCACCTCTCGCCAGTACCTGACCTCGATGCCCGACCGACGCGAGGCCGGGTTCGCGCAGGTGAGGCTCCATCGAGCGCCGCGGAAACGTCCCCTTCGGCGGATCACGGTTATTGAACTCTGTCGCCGTGGGGCGCAGCACACAGCGCAGCCACTGGCCCGGTCGTCGTGAAGTTCGGTCCCTGCGCGTCCGACCGAGCCGCCGGCGTAACGAAGCCGCCCGAACCACGCGGCACGCGAGCCGTCCGTCCCACCGCCTTCCCGCGTCCCTCGGTTCGATGTGCATCGTGTGATCGTCCTCGGTGGACCTTCGTCGTATCACGGACGCTGACGGGTGCCGCCGCCACGAGGCTCGGGTCCAACCGTAGCCGGATCAGCCATGGTCTGCATGCGGCCTCGGAGTAGGCGCACGGGGAACCGGGCGCGGATTTGAGCACCGATCGCGTCGGGCAAATGGGTCAGGTAATGGGAAGCGAGGATGTCGGTGGTGGCCCGGGCGGCACGCTCGAGGACGTCAAACGCGCCCTGCTCTTCCCATTCGTTCGGGCTCTTGCAATCGCCAATTGAAGGACAGCAGAATTCCGTCTCCATGAGCGTGCGCGTCTGGTCCGACCGGAGATAGTGACCCGGACCGCTCAGGCACACGTTGTGCTCCCGGCCGACTCGCGTGATGCCTGTGTCTGGTACCGCCGCAGCATTGTCGCAATGACCGACCGGGGGGCACCCACCAAAAACTTCATCTTATTATGCATCTGGGTACTGCAATCGGCGGTATCGAAATGATTCGCACTGCATAAATCACGGAGGGTCCTTTCCTCCCATCCTTCCTGCCGCGTCGCGGGCCATGGCACGGGAGCGGGATTCCGGAACGGCGTCGTCAGGGCTTCGCGCGCGCGACGAGCCAGCGTGCGATCGCCCGCGTCGGGGCACGCTCGGCAAGCTGTTGGTCGCTGGTTATAAAGTGGCATCGGTCCGAGGTCGCGGCGAGCGGGCTCACACGCACGAGGAGACCCGACTCGAGAAAGTCGTCTAGGATGCCGGCCCAAGCGAGGCAAATGCTCTGTCCGGCGAGCGCGGCGCGGACGACCAGCGTGTAGCTGTCGGAGAGCAGGAATTCAAGCCGCCGCCGCGGCGGCTCGCCCACCTCCTCAAGCCACGAGACCTAGTCGAACCATGGCTGGCACGTGACCTTCACTGCGAGGAGCCGCGACTCCGCGGGCCGCTCCACCGACAGGCGCGGCTTGCGCCGGCCGAGGTAGACCGGACTGCAAACTGGAAAGGCAGACTCGCCGAACAACGTCGACGCCACGGCCCCAGGCCACACGCCCTTCCCGAAGCGCATCTGCAGGTCCCCGGAGGCATCGTCCTGCGACGTATGCGACTGGCTGACAATGTGCAGCTCCGTCTGTGGAAAGGCGCCTGGATTTCCGCGAGCCGTGGCGTCAGCCAGTGCGCGGCACGGCCGGCACCCGCGCTGATCGTCACAGATTCGCAGCCATCTTCGCGCTGGATACGGGTGACCGTAAACTCTAGGCGACTCAGGCCAGAGCGCAGCATGTCGAATAATTCGACACCGGTCTTGGCAAGCGCGAGCGGCTTGCTGTTGTGATCGACGAGCGGGCGGCCGAGATCCGTTTCCAGGGCGGCGATGCGTCGGCTGATCGCGGCCTGCGAGACCTTGAGTTCGACCGCGGCCCGCTTCAGCGCCCCGTGGCGCGCGGCCGCGTCGAACGCTATCACGTTCGAGAAGGGTGCAAGCCAAAAGACACTATAAATCTATTGCATAATGCGATGAACTTAATCAACACCAAGCATAATGGCGCGCTGTCATTATCGGACTCAAACAAGAGACGGCCGTGCATCGGTCGGATCCGTTCTTTGGCGACACGGGGTACTCAGATGACTGCACGCACAAGCGTTCGTTTGCCTGCGACGTGGCGGTGGCGATGAGCGTCATATTTGGCGCCACGGCCGCCCAAGCACAGTGCGCGCCATCCGTGACCACGTCCGGCGCAATGTTCGAGGAAGTCACAGTCACCGCGCGGAAACGCGCGAGCGCGACAGCGATCTACAACGACGACACGCCCGTGCCGCCATCGATGGCCCCGCGCTTGCTGGACCGTGCAGGCGGTCGAGGTGCCGAAAGGGTCCTTGGGCACGCCGTATGGCGAGAACTCGCTCGGCCGGAACGTGCGTCTCGCCACCAGGCGGCCGGATCTGAAGCTGGACGAGCTCGGGCACAAGCTCGGGGCCGGTGCGACGTCCAGGCCTGCACGGACCTCACGAAGACAAACTATCCTAACCTCGAACTCTTCGTAGTCCCCGGCCGGGAGGCGGACGAGCAGCGACAGGCACTCGGAACTGCCGGGAGGGCCAACATGGTCTTGCGCGTGAATAGTAGCGGCCTTCATTGGGACGCCTGCGCGGGCTTCTTTATATGCGTCGACTGGGTACTATCACAACGGTGCGCTCGGTCGAGACCCCAATCTCGCGGGGGTCTTCCCCGCAGTTCGTCGAAGGCCCCCTCAACGCCATCGCGAAAGACTGGTGGTGCGCGATGACACCGATGAAGGTGGCGAGCGGAACGGCCTTTGACACGCTCCATTACCCTGGCCCGATGCTCGCGTTGCAGTACACCTCGCTGGCGCTACCGGCCGGCTGGACCCTCGAGGCGTTGTTCGCCGTCACGTCGACGCCTGCTAACGTCACGTCGCGTTCCCCGGCGGTCGTGCTGAATAGCCCGCACCTCGAGGCCTACGAAAACGTCGGCATCGCCGGCCTGCCGACGTCCGATAGGCTAGTAAATTACGGTTACCTCGCCGCGCTGCTGCAGAAGGTCCAACCATACTTTGCGACTGATCCGATAGCGACAACGCCATAACGTCGAAAATACCGCTGCGCGAACGCGCGGCAGCAGCACATGACATGGTACTGATTAAAATGGGCGGCACCGACCGGACACAGCCAGAACGCCAAGCTGCGGACCCAGACCCGACCGCGGCGATTGATCTTGCGCGCTACCCGATCGACGCGGAGGGGCCGGCGCTCGATGCGCTCATCCGCTCAACCCATGCAAAGCTTGCGGCCGATGGGTGCGCCGTCCTCGGCGGGTTCGTGCGCCCGCCGTGCATTCCCGGCCTCGTCGCCGAGTGCGACCGAGTATCGCCGTATGCACACCGCGATTTCAATCAGACCAACGTCTATTTCACGAAGGACCGCCCGGATCTCCCGCCGACGCACCCGCTGCGACGGTTCTTCCCGCGCTCCAACGCTTTCGTGCCGGCCGACAATTTTGGCGCGGACAGCCTCCTACGGGCGATCTACGAGTGGGCACCGTTTGCGGCCTTCATCCAGCGTGCGCTGGGCGAGCCGTCCTTCTACCGGTACGCCGATCCGCTCGCAGACGTAATCGTCAACCTCGCCGAGCCCGGGGGCGGCTTTCCCTGGCACTTCGATACCAACAACTATACGGTGACGCTTGCAATTCAGAACGCGGAGTCGGGCGGCACGTTCGAGTACAGCCCTAACGTTCGGACGGCTACCGACGAGAATTACGCCGCCGTCGAGGCGGTCCTCGACGGGGATTCGCGACTGATCCGTAAAGCAGACCTAAATCCCGGCGACCTGCAGATCTTCCGCGGCCGCTACTCGCTGCACCGCGTCACGCCGCTCGGGGGTGCACGCCCGCGGTACGTAGCGATCTTTAGCTTCGCCGAGACACCCGGTATGGTCGGCAGCGTTGAGCGCACGCGCCAGCTATACGGCCGCGTGCTCCCGGTGCACCTCGAACGCGGCACCATGCGGCGCGACAAGCTTATCGACTGACCCTTATGCCGGCTCCGCCAAAAGCATGCCCGCCGTTCTACGGCTACGAGCAGATCCCGCGCGAATCGTGGGACGTCGCACCGTGGAACCGGTGGACGTTCCAGCATATGCGCGAGCAAATGCCGACGACGCGAGTCTGGCGCGGGGCCGGACCCGCCGCACCGCTTGAGTGCGCACTTCGGGATCTCGGCGGCATTGAATTCGAGTGCGACGTTGGGCGGCTCACGGTTCGCGATTGGCTCGGGTCGAGCGACACGGACGGGTTTCTCGTTCTCCACCACGGGCGGGTCGTGACCGAGCTCTACTTTAATTGCATGGCCCGTGCGACGCCGCACTCGGTGCAGTCCGTGTCGAAGTCGATCGTCGGCAGCGTCGCTGGGACCCTCTCCGCGCGCGGCGTGCTTTGCCCCGCGGCCGCGGTGACAGACTACCTGCCCGAGCTCGGGAACACTGCGTACCGCGGTGCGACTGTGCAACAGGTGCTCGATATGTCGACGGGCGTCCGTTGGGACGAGAACTACACAAGCTTGGATTCCAACGTCGCGCGCATGGACGCGGCGAGCGGCTGGAAGGTGCGCCGGGACGCGAGCTGGCCCCGCTCGATGTGGGAACTCCTGCCGACGCTCACCGAGCAGGAATGCCCACACGGCAGCGAGTTCCGCTACCGATCGATCGAGACCGACGTACTCGCGTTCGTGCTTCAGCGCGCGACGGGCCGGCCACTTGCGGATCTCGTCTCGAGCGAGCTCTGGGCACCGCTTGGTGCGGAGGAGGACGGCTTCTTTACTGTCGACCCGGCGGGGTTCGCCTGCGCCTGCGGCGGCTTCAACGCGACGCTCCGCGACCTCGGGCGCTTCGCTCGCCTCCTCGCCGAAGGCGGAACCCAGGCAGGCCGTGAGATCCTGCCTGCCTCCTGGTTCGCGGACACCCGGCGCGGTGCGCCGGCCGTGTTCGCCGGCGAATACCTGGAGACGCTGCCGACTGGGGGCTACCGCAATCAGTTCTGGCTCGAGCGGCCGGGACAGGGGCCTGTCCTCGCGCGCGGCGCCTTCGGCCAGCTGGTCTATGCGGACCCCGAGGCCGGATTCGCGGCTGTGAAACTCTCGTGTTGGCCAGTGTTTGTCGACGGCGTGCGGACCCGCACCGCCCTCGCTGCCATCCGAGCGATTCGCACGGAGCTCGCCGGGGCGCTGGCCGCCTCTTAGGCGGGAACGCGGTGGCCGCGGCTCTGGATGCTGGACTCGGCGCTGCGATGGTCGTCGCGGCCGTTGCGATCCTGTCTAGGCACGTTGGCATCGCCGCTTTCGTCATCTCCAATTGCCTGCTGAATTTCTCATGGAATTTCTCCGTGGCATTTCAGTATGCGGCTGCCAATGCGGCCGACCCGACCGGCCACGCGACCGCGGTAACGCCCGCATTTCACACGGCCTGGGCTGCGGTGGGTCCGGCGATCGCGGCGTTGCTGAATCAACCGCACGACTACACGAGCGTCCTCTGGCTGGTCAGCCTCGGCGTCGTTGTCAGTCAACTCTGCATCGTGCTGGCGGCGCGTGTCGCGAGTCCCGTGAGACCGACGGAAGCCGCGTGACTCTCGATCGCCAGATGCCGGGTATGGCGCAGGTCTGACTGCCGGATGCCCGCTGTCAGTTGCGACCCTTAAGAATGCTGGGACACGTTCCGCTATTCGATTGGAACCAGTCCTTTAGTACTGCGCTGGCGAAGGGCACCTCGTCCCAGGATGTCCGAAGTTCTCGATGAGCCACCTAGCCACCAATCTCGCCGGCCCATCGCGCGGCAACTTCGGATCGTGCATAAGAAAATACCCGCGCTCCGACGTCGCCGATTGCGGCGTAACGCGTACAAGGACGCCGGATTTTAGAAGAGCGTCCAGGAGTCCAGCCCAGGCGAGGCACACCCCGTCGCCGGAGATCGCGGCGTCAACGACAATCGGATAGCTGTCGAGATATACGACGCGCGGCGGGACCGGACGCGGGAATCGAACGGCGTCGAACCACGTTGCCCAGTTGTACCAGAGCGGCTGGCGTACCTTCATGTCCAGAAGACGGGATGATCCTAGTTGCTCGGCGGAGAATGGCACCTTTCGGCGACCGAGATACCTCGGGCTGCAGACGGGAAACACGTCCTCGCCCAAGAACTTGATGACAGTCCGTCCATGCCACTTGCCGTCGCCGAACCGGATGTCGAGATCACCGGCACGCTCCTCTTCGTCTTCATGCGGGCGACTTATAATCCGAATTTGGAGTTCCGGAAAGGCCGCTTCGATCTGCGGAAGCCGCGGTATCAGCAGATACGCGGTCAGCCCTGCTCCGGCGCTGATCGTTACTCCGTGATGATCGTTGGGACGGCGCAGCCGCTCGACGACGGTTTCGAGGCGTCCGAACGTCGAGCGCAGGACCTCGAACAGTTCGAGACCATCCTGGTTCAGCGTGAGGGGCTTTGTACGGCGATCGAGCAGTGGCCTGCCGAGGTCTGCCTCCAGCGCGGCGATCCGGCGGCTGACGGCCGGTTGCGTAACGTTCAGTTCGATCGCCGCGCGCGTGAGCGTCCCGTGACGCGCCACCGCGTCCAAGGCAAGCAGGCTGGAAAATGGTGGTAGTCGCGTAGACAATCATGCCTCCCACGCATTGTACATCGAGACCGGGAGGGGCCCACACTTGGATAGCCTGGAGATTATTGCCCACATGCCGTAGCGAACCGTCGTTCCGCGGGAGGCCTGGAGCTTGGCGCCCTGGAACCGCTATACCTTTCAGCGAACACGGGAGTTCATGCCAACGGCCACCGTGCGTCGGGACACGGGGCCGGTCAGCCCACTGCGGCCGGATCCACAGGACGTCGCAGCAATCACTTTTGAATGCGACAGCTCGCGCGTGACAAGCCAGGAGTTTCTGCACACGTTCGATACGGACGGCTTCATCGTCGCGCATCCAGGCAAGGTCCTCGCAGAGCATTACGCGAACGGCATGACCGCAACCACGTCGCACTTGTCGCAGTCGGTCGCGTAATGCGTGTGGTCGGGACGGTCGCGGGGGTCCTAGGCTGCCGAGGTGATCTCGACCCGTCAGCCCGCTGAGCCACTACCTACCGGCACTGGAGTTCACCGCATACCGTGGCGCGACCGCGTAGCGCGTGCTCGACATGACGAGCGGCATCGCCTGGGACGAGAACTACACAGCAACGAACTCCGATGTCGCGCGCGAACTCTGGGCGCCTATCCGTGCCGAGGAAGATGCGTACGTCACCGTCGACCCGGCCGGCTTTGCCTGTGGTTGCGGCGGTTTCAACGCAGCGCTGCGCGACTGGGCACGATTTGCTCTCATGTGGGTCAGCGGTGGATGCATCGGCAGTCGGCAGGTGATGCCGAGTGAATGGATCGAAACGCCGCGCAGCGTCGACCACTCGATCTGTCAGGCCACCTATCGCGATGTCCTGCCAGGCGGGGTGTACGATAACCAGCTCTGGATTGAGGATTGCAGATATCCCGCGGTGCTCGCGCAAGATGTTTCCGCCCAACTGATCCACATGGATCCCGAAAGCCATTTTTTTGCTACCGTGAAGCGCTCGAGCTGGTCCGAATTCGTGAACGTCGCAAAGACGCGCCGCAGTCACGGCGCTGTGGGCCGTGCGCGATGTGCGTAGCTGAGATAGCGCCGGACTGAGGTACCAGTTTCGGTGTGCCGTGCGATGCTGCTGCGACGGCCGTCCGTGGGGACCCGTTAGAGGTTGGCGACGTGAATTGGTGGCCGCCGACCGCGCCAAGGCAGGGCCTCCTCGAGCTCGGCAGCCAGCCGCAAGAGCGTTGCTTCGTCACCAAATCGCGCGACGAACTGAATTCCGATCTGCGAGCCATTGCGCGATTGGAATAGCGGTAGCGAGATCGCCGGCTGGCCGGTGATGTTGAAAAGCGGCGAGAAGACGTCGTTACGGAATACGAGTCGCGACCATTCGTCCGGCGTCAGGTCGAGATCCTGGTGCTGTGTCGCGTGCGGTGCCGCGAGCTGCGTGCAGGTCGGCGTCACGAGAATTTCGCAGTTCTCGAAGAACGCGCCCGTGCGTCGTCTCACCGTATTGAACTCGTCAAGCGCCCCGAGATAGTCGCTCGCCGATAGGGTTGCTCCGTACTGGTACATGGCCCAACTGGTCCGCATCAAGTTGTCGGGCGACGGTTGGCGCCCGAGTCGCCTGCCGAGCGTGTCGCAGCCATGGGTGATTTCCGCCGCCCAAACGACGTGGGTGGCTCTAAGGAAGGGTTCCCAGTCGACAACGGGTGTCGCCTCCTCGACGTGATGTCCTAGGTCGGCGAGCATCGCAGCGGCAGAGCGCACGGCTTGCGCGACCTCGGCGTCCACGGGACCATCGTCGAAGGCGCGGGTCGTATAGCTCAACCGCAGCCGCCTCGGCGGCTGTCCGATCTCCTGGAGAAACGGCCTCTCCGGCGCAGGGGCGATATTCGGATCACCGACCGCTGGGCCGCCGAGTGCGTCTAACATCGCCGCTGTATCGCGGACGGTACGGGTCACTGCGAGGTTCGCGGACATGCCGGCCGTCGGATCCGCACTATCGGGGCCGTCGCTGACCCGACCGCGGGTGGGTTTGAGCCCAACAAGTCCGGTGTACGCTGCTGGGCTGCGGATCGACCCACCGCCGTCGCTGCCGTGTGCGATCGGCACGACGCCCGCCGCTACCGCGGCTGCAGCGCCACTGCTTGAGCCGCCCGGGAACGTGTTGGGATTCCAGGGATTATTCGTCCGGCCTTGGATGTGCGTGTCGCAGGTGCTGGAATACGCCATTTCGGGCACGGTCGATCGGCCGAGTATCACGAGCCCTGCGCGACGCAACCGCAGTACGAGCTCGCTGTCGTGCGTCGCAACCAGGCCGCGTGTCAACTCGGACCCCCCCTCGGAGAGGCAGCCCTTTTCGAACTTGTAGAAGTCCTTCAGCAGCGTCGGTACGCCACCGAGCAGTCCGACCGGTGGCGGATTCGATTTGAGCGCGGCGACGCGCTCTGGATAATCCTGGACCACGCAATTGAGCACGGGGTTAAGCCGCTCGATCGCCTCCAATGCCCGCGAGCACACCTCATGCGCCGTGACGTCGCGTCGCGCGATCAGGTCAGCAAGCCCAACGCCGTCGTATCCTGCGTACTCAAACAGTTTCATGTGGGGTTCTCAAAGATCGTCTCGGCCAGCCGCTCACCGTCGCGCTCGCTGTGATGACTCGCGAGCGAGTACGCGCTCTCCGCGTCCCCAGCAAGAATCGCGAGCGCAATTGGCTCATGCATGGCGAGTAGGCCATCAAGATCGTGGTGGAAATGGTCGGTCATGTTAAGGAATAGGCGAGTCTGCACTTCGAGGCGCGTGTAGGCGTCAATGAGACGCGAGTGTCTTGACATCTCGATAATCGCTCGATGGAACTGAAAGTCGAGCTCACGCATTTTGCGCCGGTTGCCGCTGCTTACAGCATCACGCATCGACCGCAGGATTCGCTCGAACGCGCGGCGCCCATCGTCCGAGACGCGTGTGGAGGCGCGACGCGCTGCGAGCCCCTCAAGCGCATCGCGAAGCGTATAGATTTCGATCACGTCAGATTCGGAAAGCGCCGTGACAAAAGTTCCACGCCTTGGCCTCGATTCGACCAGCCCCTCGTGTTGCAACCTTTTTAGCGCCGCGCGAATAGTGCCCTGACTCACATTCCAATATGCGGCGAGTTCGAGCTCTGTCAGGCGCGCGCCCGGGACGAGTTCCCCGTTCAGGATCTCGCTGCGCAGCTTCCCGGCGATGTCGTCATCGAGCCCACGGCGCTGCAGGAGAGCTGTCGCAAGAGGTCGGCTGGGGTTCATGGCGCGTACCGTCAAGCTATAGCGTTGCAGAACAGCCGTCAATGATCGGAGGAAAAATCTTGTTATATCAATAAGATACGTTATATGGTCAAGACATTATCAATAATTGATTATTGACTTTTACTTCTCCCGCTACCACGCTTAAAAATATGGGGGTAGCCTATGGGGCAATTCGGTCCATATCTAGAAGCGAACGCGCAAAACGAACTCGTAATTGATGGTGTCCGCGTCGCGGAACTCGTCGAGCGGCACGGGACCCCATTGTTCGTTCTGTCTGAGAACACTATCCGCTACAACTACCGGCGCATCCACGGCGCTTTCTCGCGCGCCTATCCGAACGAAATCATTGTATGCGTGGGCATGAAGGGCAACTGGGGCCTTGCAGCGCGGCGTGTCATCGTCGACGAGGGCGGCGGCGGCGATGCATTTGGCCTCGGTGAACTGACGGTCGCGATGATGGCGGGCTCGGAGCCGCGCAGGATCGTTGTCAACGGGACCAATAAGTCAGAAGAGGTGATCGCCGCCGCGATTGATCTTGGCGTTCTGAACCAAGTCGACGATGCTGACGAGCTCGAGCTCGTGCAGCGTGTCGCGTGCGAGCTTGGCCGGAAGGCCAGAGTGTCGCTCAGAATCCGCTTACCACTCGCCGCAATCGCCGACGTTCAGTACGTCGACAATCGCTATCCGACCGGCATCAGCCCCTCCTTCTGGGAGCGCACCTTCAAGTTCGGAATGGATCCGGCGACCTTCACAGCCGCGGCCCAGCGGGCGCTTGAGCTCGATCACATCGCGCTGGAAGGGGCGATGTATCACGGCGGCATCCCCCGGCGGGCGGGGTTCTTCCGCGAGGAGACCGAGGAGTTGGTCGACTGCATCGCGGTCACGCGGCACAAAACAGGCTGGGTACCGGCCTATCTGAATATCGGAGGAGGCTTCGTCCCGGAGCGACACGGCGCAGACGACCCGCCGAGCATCGACGAGTACGCCGGGACCATCTCTCGAGCGATCGTCGAGCGCTACGCCGTACACGGTCTTCCTGTGCCGATCCTGCTGATGGAACCGGGACGCTATTGCTGGGACAGCGCGGGCTTGTGGGTCGTCCGGGTTGGCGCGCGCAAGGTGGACCGCGTGCTCGCGGGCAAGACCTGGATTTACGTTGACGGCAACACCAACGAGATGGGTGATCCGTTCGATCCCCGCTGCGGAGTGCATCATGTCTTGATCGCTAATGACTTGAGTCGATCCGGATCGGAGGTGGTCGACGTCTGCGGCCAGACCTGCAACGCCGCAGATATACTCGCGCGGGGCCGAAGTCTGCCGCAAATCCGCGTAGGCGACATGCTTGCCTTCATGGATATGGGCGCATACAACGAGTCTTTCGCGAATCAGTCCAACGCGATCCCGAGGTCGGCGACCGTTATGGTGGCGAACGGCCGTGCAGCGCTCGTGCGGCGTCGTGAGACGATTGCCGACGTACTGTCTCGGGAACTCGTCCCTACGTGGCTCATGGCACGGCAGACCGGTCCGACCGCGGCAACTCCTACCGCTCGATAACCGGTTTGGCTACAGAGATCCTCCATGTTGCAAACCAAGCGTGTAGTGATCGTCGGCGGCGGCATGATGGGCGTCGGTCTGCTCTATCACCTTGCAGAGATGGGCTGGACGGACACCGTCCTCATCGAGAAAGGCGAGCTCACATCCGGTTCGACCTGGCATGCGGCCGGGCAGTGCGCCAGCTTCCTCGGCAGTTTCTCCGCGGCCCAGCTGCATCACGAAGCAGTGAAGCTGTATCCGCAGCTCGAGAAGATGACCGGACAGTACACCGGCTGGCACGCTACCGGTGGCATCCGCCTCGCGATTACTCCGGAGGAGGTCGACTGGTTCCGATATGTCGAAGGCTTCTCACGGGACATTGGCTTTAGGATGCAGGTCATCGGACCCGACGAGATTCGCAGACTCAATCCGTTCATTACGCTTGACGGCGTGCTGGCGGGTGCATGGACACTCGACGACGGGCACATCGACCCGACGGGTTGCTGTAACGCGATGGCGATAGCTGCCCGCAATCGTGGCGCGGAGATCGTGCGTCGCAACCGAGTCACGGCGATTCGTCAACGATCGGGCGGAGAATGGCTCGTCGAGAGCGAGAAGGAATCGTATATCGCCGAGTACGTCGTGAACGCGGCTGGCTGTTATGCGCGCGAAGTCGGGGAAATGGTTGGCCTGCACCTGCCGATCATCAACATGGAGCACCAATACGTCGTCACGGAGACAATTAAGGAATTTCAGGAGCGCCGTGATGAGCTCCCGGTCATGCGGGACCCCTATGTGCGTGGTTATTACCGCCAGGAGCAGAAGGGAGGGTTAATCGGAATCTACGAAACCCATGGTGCCCGCGAGGCGTGGAGCGGCCGCGGCGGAACTGCGCAATGGATCTCCGACAACGAACTATTTGGCGGTGATCTGGAGCGGATTGAGAACTGGCTGACCCGTGCGATGGAGCGCATGCCGATCTTCGCAACTGTTGGCATCAAGCGGATCATTGACGGAGCAATAGCCCATACCCCGGACGGCAACCCGCTGCTCGGTCCAGCCCCAGGCCCGCGCAACTTCTGGATGTGCTGCGGGTCATCGGTCGGCATCGCACAAGGTGCGGGCTCCGGGAAATACGTCGCCCAGTGGATGATCGATGGCGCAGCCGAGATCAACATGCGGGACTTCGATTCACGGCGTTTCGGCCCGTACGCGGGGCTTGCCTATACGCGCGCCAAAGGTTACGACGACTACCAACATATGTTTGTGACCCATTTGCCGGGCGAGGAGCGGCCCGCCGGCAGGCCGGTACGGCATTCTTCTCTTTACCTGAAGCTCGCACGGAAGGGGTGCGTGCACACCGAAGGGGGCGGGTTCGAGCGACCGAAGTGGTTCTCGCCGAACGGTCGCTCGGAACAGCCGGGATTTCGTCGCAGCAACGCGTTCAACGCCGTTCGTGACGAGTGTCGCGCGGTCGCCGAGCGGGTTGCCGTCTGCGACCTGTCAAGCTTCGCCAAATACGAGGTTACCGGACGCGCAGCCGCGCGCTACCTGGACCGGATCCTTGCGAACCGCTTGCCGCGCCGCGATGGCGGCATCGTCCTCGCTCACCTCCTGACGTTGCACGGGCGGATCGAAACCGAGTTCACCGTTACGCGATTCTCGAACGAACACTTCTACCTGCTGTCATCGATCGCTGCCGAGCAGCGGGACCTCGATTTCCTAGCTCACCTGCGCGAACCTGGCGAGGACGTCCACATTGAGAATGTGACCGAGCAGCTTGGCGTGCTGGTAGTCGCTGGACCGCGCTCGCGTGACCTGCTCGCGACGGTGACCGCAGCGGATCTCAGCAATGCGGCGTTCCCGTGGCTCACGGTGCGGAAGATTGAGGTCGCTGGCATCGGCTTGCGGGCGCTGCGCGTGAACTACGTCGGGGAACTCGGCTGGGAGCTCCACGCTCCCGCTAAGAGCCTCGAACCGCTGTACGACCGCATTTGGGGAGCCGGCCAGGGCATGGGAATTGCCGATTTTGGTTTGTATGCGATCAACAGTTTACGCATGGAGAAAGCGTACCGTAGCTGGGGCCACGAACTGACGAATGAGATTTCGCTGATCGAGAGCGACATGGAGCGCTTCTTCGCCCCTGACAAGGGCGACTTTCGCGGGCGCGCCGGGACGCTTGACTGTCGGCGCCGGCCGCAGGCGCGGCAGCTTGCGTATCTCGAGGTCGCGGTCGCAGATGCGGACCCGCGAGGCGGTGAGGCAGTGCTCGCCGGCGGCCAGGTGGTCGGGCTGACCACGTCTGGCGCGTTCGGTCATCGCACCGGCAGAGCTTTCGCGTTCGCCTATATCGAGCGGCACGCGTTGGAGTCGCGTGTACTGCTCACGGTGTCCATGCTTGGTCGCGATGAATCGGCGACGATTCTGAATCAGGCGGCCTACGATCCGGCGAATGTTCGCCTGCGCGGATGAATTAGCCGCGACGCGGCAGCATTTGAGCGCGGGGCAGCCGAACCGGATACCGCTCTCGAATTTGGCTGTCGATGGTCTCAGAAACGTGGGCTGGAAAATACCGCGCGAGCGTATCGTCGACGACGCGTTCCGCGCGATCGACGACGCTGAGGCTGCCCTTCTCGGCCCACTCGCTAGGGCTCGATCGGTCGCCGACCAGGGGGTAGACGAACTCGCTTTGCATGAGCCGCAGTGTCTGCCCGGCCCCAAGAAAGTGCCCAGGCCCGTTGAGGCACACGTCACGGATCGTTTCGAAGGACAGAGCATCGTCGCTGACGTTGACCCCCTTTATGGTCCGCTGCGTCGCGCCGATGATGTCGTTGTCGACGACCAGGCTCTCCAGCGAGAAGCCGATCAGGCTGGCATGCATGCCTGCGGACTCGTAGATGAGGTTTGCGCCGGCATTACCGACCAACGCGTGACTGAGAGCCTTTTCGGCGCCACACTGCTCGTCCGGTATCTTGGAATCGGTCATTCCGGAGGCGGTGCCGCAGGTCAGGTCGTAAAAATGGGCTATCTGGCCCGCGGCCGCCGATAGAAGCGCCTGCTCGGGGGACCCGCCGCACATCGCCCCGGTCCGCAGATCGGAAACGAAGCAGTAGGTGCCAAAGATCGCGGGATGACCTGGCCGGATCGCATTCACGTAGACGAGGCCGGCAAGCACTTCCGCGACCTCCTGCGCAAGGGCGCCCGCGATCGCGGCCGGCGCGGTTGCGCCCGCTTGTCCGGCCGATACCAGGAATACCGGCATGCCAGCTAGCACTGCCGCCTCGAGGCATAGGCAGGCGTCAGTGGCGAATCTCATCGGCGGTACGACGAAGCAATTGGATTGGCTCACGAACGGTCGCGCGCGCCAGCGGTCTTCGCCGCCCGCGATTAGATGGAGCATGTCGAGCGACGCTTCGAGGTGCTGCGGATGCACCCAGCTCGTGCCAACATGCTTCGTGGTGCTCACCACCGACGCGTAGCACGTATTAAAGTCCATCTCAAAAGCATTCGGAATGTCGCGCGGCACGACCGTCCGCTGAAAGAAATGAATATGCTCCATTACATCGACGATACGGCCGGCGTCGTAAAGATCGATGACGGTCGAGTCGCGGTAGGAACCATCCCGGTTCACCATTGCAATCGCGGCGCCCGCGGTGCCGAAGTAGACTTTCTTGCCCCACGGCTCCAGGTCGTTGCGCGGATGCTGGCCATGCAGGACAAAGTGACGACCGGCCTTCGCGATTGTGTCCTCTACAAGCGCCCGAGGAAACAGCACGCGCCCACGATCGCTGACTGTGCACCCGGCGCGCGTCATGTAGTCAATACCGGACGGCGGTGCGTCGGCGAGGCCCACCTCGGCGAGCAGCCGCAGCGCCGTATCGTGGACCTGGCGGACTTCGGCGTCGCTGAGGGGTCGGTAGCGTCCGCCTTCGAGGCCCGGCTGTACCGGCCTCAAGTGATCGGGCAATGCCCCGAGGCGCTCCGCGCGGCGGGTGGCGCGCGCGGACGGCCGACGACACGCTGCTTCGCTCTCGCTAGCCAAAAGTCACTCCCGCAGAGTCGCACGGTCGAGCGACACCGCGCGCATTGTCGCAACAGCGCGCGCAGATGGCTCTCGAAAAAGCTCATTGTAATATGCGGCTACTTAATAATAATGGGGTCGAGCGGGCACGCCCGCGTACTTCACATCGACGATATGAGGCGCTCATGAAGATACACGTACTCCCGGCGGCACTGCTCTCGCTCAGCGCGTTTTCGCACGCGTCCGGGCAAGACACGCTGGTCCCGCACGTCAGCAGTGAAGGGCCGGCGCTGCACTACGATTTCCCGGGCATCCGCGTTGGCGTCGCCGAGTACGAGGCCGGTCCGACCGGCGGAACGGTGATCGTGTTCGATCGTCCTGCCAAGGGAGCTGTCGACGTGCGCGGCGGCTCTCCCGGGACGATCAATACCGACGCACTTCGGCTCTCCTACGAGGAACCGTTTGTCAATGCAATTACGCTGGCAGGCGGCTCATCGTACGGGCTGTCGGTGGCCACGGGCGTCGCGAACGCGCTGAAGGAGCGCACGGCCAACGCCGGCTACTGGGACAATATCCGAACTGTTCTCGGGGCGATTATCTTTGATCTAGGCGGGCGCCGGTACAACGCGGCGACGCCTGACGAGCATCTGGGCCGCGCTGCGCTCGACGCGGCGCGCAGCGGCTGGGTCCCGCTCGGCGCACGCGGCGCCGGACGGTTCGCGATGCAGGGGTATTACTTCGACGATCCGCAGCATTCTGGGCAAGGTGCTGCCTTTCGGCAAATCGGGCCGGTGAAGGTGCTGGTTGTGACGGTCGTGAATGCCGTAGGTTCGATTGTTGACCGCGGAGGTCGCGTGGTGCGCTGCCGGCATCTCGATCAGGACGGTTGCGGTTCGATCGCGGATCGGTTCGCAACACGCACAATGGAAATGCGCTCACCCCCGCGCCCGGGGCCTCCGCCCGAGGCTCGAGCGGGTCTGACTGCGCACACGACCGTTACGGTCGTCATCACCAATCAGACGCTGCCATTCGCAGCCCTTCAACGTCTTGCCGTCCAAGTGCACAACTCTATGGCACGGGCTATTCAGCCGTTTGGGACGGAGGACGACGGTGACACCCTGTTTGCGCTAACAACCGGAGATGTCGCGGTGGGCGGCCTCAAGCCCATCGACCTCGGCGTGCTGGCATCGGAGACTGCGTGGGATGCGATTCTAGCAAGCCCTCCGATGCTGCCGGAGGAGCAGCCCCGTGAGCGCATCGACCTCGCAGCGGCGGCGGCCGATGAATTCGCCGGACGCTACGAATTTGCACCCGGCGTGATCGCTACCGTACGGCGCGATGGCGTTGAAATCAGCATGGCGGTCGCCGGCGCAGACAGCGAGTACCTGGCGGCCGGAAATGAGGTGCGACTCCGCCATATCGGCCGGGATGAATTCGAACTGCAAACCGGGCGGGCGGACCTGATCCGCTTTGACCGCTGCCTGCAGCGAACCGTCTGCGGCTTCACACTCAATCCGGGGCAGTGGCCCGTGCCGGCTGTCCGCCTAACGAACTGACGGCCAGTGCTCCGAGGGGGCCCAGGACCTGCGACACGCGGCGACGGCCGACGCCTAGACGACCACCGAAGACCCTTGGTCCCCGGGCTCTCACGCACGGCATTCGTTTCGGCGGCGATGTGCCGAGCTAGACGCGGACAAACTATAAAGAGGACTCATATTAGGATCAGTTTTTTGCGAGGTTGATTGCGCAAGCTAGTGGCTATGCTAGGCATCGCGCTGCATCAAGAAGGATCCGACGCAGTAGGGGAGCAGCCAAATGACAAGGACTCACAAGGTACGGCCGGTGCGGTCATCAAGGACCGTGATCGGCCTCGCGGTCGCATCGGCCCTCTCTGGCATCCCCAGCTCGGTGCTCGCGCAGCAGGCGCCCGTAACCGGAGACATCCTCGGGGAGATCCTCGTCACGGCCACGCGTCGCAGCGCAACGCTCGAGTCCGTTCCCTATAGCATCTCCGTAGTGAGCGCCGACCAGCTCTCCACGGCGGGGGTTACGGATCTGGAGTCGCTCGCGAAACAGGTGCCCGGACTCAGCCTCTACGACCTTGGGGCACGGTTCGCGGCAACGACGCCCCCGATTATTCGTGGCATCAATGCCACGAGCGAACCGCGCGGGTTCCGTTCCTTCGAGCAGGATCCGGTCGGCACGTACATCGGCAACTCGCCAATATCGGGTTATTACCAACTCGAGGACGTCAAGCAAGTCGAAGTACTGCGTGGCCCGCAAGGCACGCTGTACGGAGCGGGCGCGCTGGGCGGCGCGATTCGTCTGATACCCAACTCGCCCGAGCTCGGCGAGACGTCTGGAGAAATTGAGGCGTCCGGCTCGCGCATTGGACATTCGGACGGCACGGGCTACTCGGTTGCCGGCGTTGCGAATCTTCCGATTGGCGACACCGTTGCCTTCCGCGCGTCCGCCAAGTACGCATACGACCCGGGCTTCATCAACGTGTTTGGACTGCTGTCGCGCACCAATCCTAGCGCGTATGGGACACCGATACTGGCGGACCCAAGCGACCCCGTGAACAGCCCCGGCATCTACCACAGCCAAGACGACTGGAACTGGCAGCGTACCTTCACTGGGCGGGCCGCGTTGCTGTGGAAGCCGATCGCAGATTTCACCGCAGAGATTGCGGACCTCTACGCTGAGGCCAGCGGCGACGGATCACCCCAGGTGAACTACACGTTCCCTGGCGGACCATTCCCGATCGACCCTCGTATCACCGCTCCGGCGGGTGGTCACTACCAGGACTTCTCGCAAATTGACCAACCATGGTCGCGCTACACGAATCTATCGAGCCTCGATCTGAGTTACGACGTCGGCTTCGCGACCCTCTCTTCGACTACGTCGTATCATACGACGTCAGGCTCCACGCTTCAGGATGAGACGTACAATGGCACAGGCGTCGATGGGGGTCTGTTCGTGCCGTACTATTCGGGCACCCCGGCGAACCCGCGTTTCATCTGGCCCTTCCTGTGGACGGATTCCTCGCATTCGCTCACAGAGGAGCTGCGGCTCGTCTCCAAGGCCGCACCCGACCGGCCGATCGACTATGTGCTTGGTACCTACTACGAACGCTCCGAGCGGATTGGATCGTGGTACGTCACAGATCCGGGTGGCCCCGAGCGCTCGATA
>Ga0209415_10006224_pt1 | contig 21312 bp, 16 predicted proteins | sample PeaSoiSIISIP2007_FD_187696 | JGI IMG/M metagenome (GOLD analysis project Ga0209415, IMG submission 187696) | Peat soil microbial communities from Weissenstadt, Germany - SII-SIP-2007 (SPAdes) (version 2) | ecosystem: Environmental > Terrestrial > Soil > Wetlands > Peat | place: Germany... | reverse complement strand
ATACCGCAGTTTCCAGTCCGGGTTTCGGCGGCGGCGGCTCTCAATGTCAAAGAGCGTCTTGCCGGCGAGGGAGTTAACGATTATTGGGTGATCGCGCCCGCCGCGGGATGGGGATCGAAGACTTGGCCCGCGGATCGCTGCGGAGCAGTTTGCCGCGAACTCGAAATTCGGCGCGGCTGGCGCGCCGTAATCGCCGCCGGGCCAGGGGAGCAGGAGTTGGCACGAGTGGTTCGCGAGACCGCTGCACCTGCGCGTCCGATTCTGCTTGAAACTTCACTCCCAGAACTGATGGCGCTGCTCTCGGCCGCGCGATGCGTGCTCGCCGGGGACACAGGCCCCCTGCACTTGGCCGCGGCTCTGGGTGTTCCGGTCGTGGCGCTGTACGGCGCCACGGACCCGGCGCAAACGGGGCCCTACACGACGAAAGCGATCGTGATTTGCCACGCGCGCGCCGGCGAGACCAGTTATGATCGCCGCCGCAACTCCGCGCCCGCAATGCTGGCGATTACCGTCGAGGAAGTGATCGACGCCATCGAAAAGTCCTGGAGCATATGAATGGCCGATTGGATTGATTCTGTGGCGCGGTGGCGCGTGCCGGTCGGCTACCCGGTCGCGTTGCTCTGTTTTTGGCTGGCCAGGCCAACGCCGCGAACGCTTATTGCGGGCGCGGTGATTTCGCTGTTGGGATTGATCGTCAGGGGCGCCGCCGCTGGCCATCTTCGCAAAAATTCCGAACTGACTACGTCCGGTCCTTACGCGCGCGTTCGCAATCCGCTGTACGTCGGCAGCCTGTTGCTCGCGATCGGCTTCGCAGTTGGCGCACGATCGTGGATCGTAGCGGTGCTGCTGCTCGGATACTTTGGGTTCTTCTACACCCTTACCGTCCGCCGCGAGGAGCGGTCTTTGGCTGCGCTCTACGGCAGCGCGTTTGACGAGTACGCCTCTCGCGTGCCCGCCCTAGTGCCGCGGCTCCTGCCGGCTCACACTTCCACGCAACCATATTCCTGGTCGCAATACGTCAAGAACAGCGAGTACCGGGCGGCCATCGGCATGGCAGTGATCATGCTTGTGCTGTGGGCCTTGATGCACTGGCGCGGGTAAGAGCGGAAAAAGGACTGAGTTACCGCACGCGATACACTTCGCGAATCATTCGCCGGATTCGCGGCGCATAGACCAGATCGAATACGTTCCCCTTGTCGGGGAAAAGCTGCTCGGAGACGCGCCGCAATCCGGCCGCCAGATCCTGCGCATCCTCGTAGGTCAATTCACCTGCGGCGATCACGCTCAGCGCCATCTCCACGGCAATGCGCAATCTCCGGATGCGTCGCGATTCTTCGTCAATCTCCTGCTGCTTGGGAAGCAGGGAGGAATCTCCGCTGGGGGCGCCCATTCTAGAGATTTTACCAACTGCACCAAAATGCAGCAAGGCGCCGCCGGCCACTGATTGCTTCTAAGGAAAGGGATGCAGGTACGTCCGCACCTGAATCGTTTGTCCGTCGCCGAGAGACGTGATGGCGCCATCGCGATCGGTGCGGAAGATGGTCGCGCCGGTGGCGACCAAGCGATCGAGTACCTCCGGGGCGGGATGACCGTAGCTGTTGTTCGCTCCAACGGAGATCGCCGCGTAGTGCGGACGAACGGCTTCGAGAAATGGCGCAGTGGAAGAGGTCTTGCTGCCGTGGTGCGGGACCTTCAAAAAATCAGCTTGGAGCGGCTCGCCGTCCGCGAGCAGCGCGTTTTCCACTGGTCGCTCGATATCTCCGGTGAGCAGCCACGCGAGACGCCCATCTTGCACGCGCAGGACCATGGAATCGTCGTTGGGGCTGATGGGAAGAGAAGCGCGGACCGGCCAGAGAACGTCGCACTCAGCGCCACCCCAATCTTCACTGACGCCTTGGGCTTGGTGTACAACGCGCACGCCTCGCGCCGCGGCCAGCTCGAGCAAATCGTGCAGCGCCGCCGATTGCTCTTCACGCCCGATCCAAAGTTCGCCCACGCGGAAATTTCGCAGCACGGCAGACAGCCCACCGATGTGATCTTCGTGGGGGTGCGTGAGCGCGACTACGTCGATGCGCTTCAATCCGCGCGACCAGAGATAGGGGGAGACGACTTCCTCGCCGATGTCCATTCCCGTGCGAACTCCTCCTATGCGGCGGAAGCCGACGATTCCGCCGCCGTCGATCAGCATGGTGTGGCCGTCGGGGAAGGCTGCAAAAAGTGAATCGCCCTGGCCCACGTCCAGCACCGTCAACTCGAAATCGCCGCGAACTAGCCGGGGCGCGAATGGATAGACGCAAACGACAATCTCAATCGCGAGTACAACCGTTGCCACGACGCCAATCGGCGCGCGCCGCCACCCATTTACGACCCACGCCAGAAGAATTGCTGCAACGAAGAATGCCGCGAGCACCGCCGCGGGCGGATTTGGAATCCGATAGCTCGCTCCGTGCCATCGCGCGAAAAAATCTACAATCGCGTTGAGCGCTCCGATCATCGCACCGAGAATGTGTCCCAGCGCTTGACCGAGGCTTGGCCAGATGACGGCGGCGCCAAGCGTGAACAATCCGAACGGCACGATGAGGGCGGTAAGGGGCACTGCCGGAATGTTCGCCAGCGGAGCAACGACGCTGACACGGTGAAAGTAGTTCGCGATCATGGGGGCTACGCCAATCTGGAGCGAAACAGTGAGGACGGTCATTTCCCACAGCCTAAACGCCACGCGAAACGGAAGCGCGACAATTTGGCTCGCCCGCGTCTCGAGTGTCGGCGCTTTCGATGCCAGCCACCGGGAGGCGGCGCGCAGGTCCAGTCGCAATTGCGTAGGTTTTGCCTTCGCTACGTTCGCTGGATCGCGGCTGGCATCATCGAGATGTTCGAGCGCCCGCAGATAAGGCTCGCTCGAATGTTCCATCCACGGCACGGCGAGCGACGCGATTGTTCCCGCTGAGAGAAAAGACAGCAGGAAAGTTGGATCACTGATTTCCGACGGCCGGTAAGCTAGAAGCGCCAGCGCGGCGAGGGCCACGGTGTTGATGAGCGAGACGCGCCGGAACCACACTCGTGCGAGCAAGTAAATCGCGGCCATCAGCGCGGCGCGCAAGATTGGCGGCCGGTCTTCCACAATCAAGACGAACGCTCCAAGCGCGGCCATCGTCAAAAGCACCGAAGCGATCAGACGAACCCGCAGCCGACGCCCGATCCAGAAAAGAAAGGCCGCCAGCGCGGCAACGTGCAGCCCTGCAATTACGAGGACGTGGTACACGCCCGTCTCTTGATACGCTTCGACGCGCTCGTGATCCACAAAGCTCCGATCGCCGAGCAGCATCGCGCGCGCCACCGCCGCGCGGCCCGGCGAACCTGCCAGCATGGCATCGATGGTGTCCAGGAGGCGCCCTCGGATTCGGGCGATTCGATCGGAAAGGCGCAATGACGGCCCGCCCCTTCCGGCGGGCGGGCCCTGCAAGCGCAAGAGATCCCCGCTCCGCAGCGACCCCGTTAGTTCAATCCCTTGTCGCGCTAGAAATTTCCGGTAATCGAAGCCGCCCGGATTGGCGTAATTGTGCGGCAGTCCCGCTTTAACCAGCGCTTCGACGCGATCTCCCGCGCGGACGTTCGGCGGCGCATCGGAATCGGGCTCGCTATAGTATTGGACCTGCAATCCGCCGCGAATGGGAAGGGAATCGCCGGCCACTTCCACTTGTTCGAGTTCAATATCGTAGCGAAGCCCCCACGGCAGACGCACGGGATCCTGGCGCAGACGGCCGGTCCAGCGCAGCGGCTCATTTGTCGCGATGCGGCCTTGTTGAATCAGCGAGGTAACGAGATTCGCGGGAACAGCGGTGCGCTCGAGTGTGCAAGCCGCGCCGCCAAGGCACATCCATGCTGCGGACGCCGCCGCCCACCCCAGCCAGGCGCTGCTCCGGCGCGCCATCCAGAAACCGCCCGCGAGACACACAAGCGCCGCGAGCATCCAGGTGCGCGCGCCAAAATGTGCCTGCAAGATTGGAAGATCGGCGAGAAGAATACCGCCGGCGAGCGAGGACGCGATAAAGAGTGAGGGATGCTTCATGTGCGCCGTTCGAGCCGCACCAAAGCCTCCATATGAAACGATTGTGGGAAAATGTCAAATAATTGTACGTCACCGATGCGGTACTGTCCCGGGGCCGCTTCTGTGCCGGTGAGTATGGCCAGGTCCCGCGCAAGTGTGGCTGGATCGCACGAGAGGTAAGCAATTTCGGGTGGTGCGAGCTTTAGCAGCCGCTGGAGAGAGGCCTCATGCACTCCCGCACGCGGCGGGTCAATGACCACAAAATCCGGGCGATCGTGCCACTTTTGGAGAAACTCCTCCGCGGTCGATTCCTTCCCAGCCGCCGAAGCGCCCCCGCTTTCCTGCAAATTGAATTCGAGGTCGCGCATTGCGGCGGGGCTGGACTCCACGGCGACGACGCGCGCGAAGCGTTGCGCGAGCGGCACGCTGAAAAGTCCCACGCCCGCGAATAAATCGAGGGCCAGCTTGCCGTGCCGATCGCCGATTACGCTCGCAACGATCGTTTCGATCGCCGACCGGTGAATTTGAAAAAAAGAAAGGTGACCGACGCGGTAGCTGTGTTCGCCCACGCGATAGGAAAGATAGCCCGGCCCATGAAGCTTCATCCGTGCGCCGCGCTCCTGAAGTAACAGAAGCGATTCGAGAGTCGGAAGGGAATTGCGTAACGTTTCCGGCAATTCGCCTTCGTCTTCCAACTTTGCAATGGATATGCTGAGCAGCAAACGATTGTCTTCACCATCAACGAAGGCTTCGATCTCGTCCACGGCGGCGGGAATCTTTTCTTGCGCCAGGAGGGTTGCAAGCACGCCTAAGCATTCTTCGAGACTCGGCGAAAGGATCGGGCATTCCTCCACGGGACAAAGTTCAATGCTGGCGGCTTTGAAATATCCGATTCTCCGCGCGCCGCCGATGTCCCGGATCTTCCATTGGGCGCGATTGCGATACGCATATTCAGCAAACCCGTGCGTGGCGATCGGGCCGTCCCATCGAACGCGGCCGATGCGTCCCAGCGTCTCACGCAGGATTTCGGCTTTGGAGCGGACTTGAACTGGATAAGCAAGATTCTGATAGTGGCACCCGCCGCACGCGCCGAAGTGACGGCAGCGTGGCTCGATCCGGTCGGCCGAGGGTTCGAGAACTTTCTCCACGCGCGCGCGAATGAATTTCTTCTTTTGCTCCGTTGGTTCGACCCGCACGAATTCGCCCGCCAGCCCCAGCGGCACAAAGACAGTGGCGCCGTCGTGGTGCGCCAACGCTTCACCGCCGTAGATCAGTTTCTCGAGGCGCACATCGAACGGAGCGATTTTTGGCGGTGCAGGCTGTGACACGCGTCGTGAATGAGATTTCTTCATGGGTGCGAGGGCGGAGCCGCTCAGCCGTTGCTCGACTGCGCGCGGCCCATCTCATCGGGAGCAGGCAAATAGAAGAGGCTCAACCGGGGCAGGCTGTAATGCTCCCGCAGCCGCTTCTCGATATATTTTTGCTCAAGCTGACGAAGCTGGTCCGCCGTCATCTTACCGCGGTAGGCGGCCAACTGCTTGTCCAATTCGCGGCGCACCGAAAGCAGAGTCTCCTCGGGAACGGCAGCAAGCAGGGCAGGCGTCAACTTATCTTCGAGCACCGTCATCCGGCGCTCCAGGTCTTCGAGGTCTAATTTGCCGGGCGCATCGAGAATGGGCAGCAACTCTTCGATTCGTGCGGCGGTCTCCCTCAGTCTCTCCGCCAGAGTTGCTTGGGCCGAGTCTGCGGCCAGCTTTGCCGCGGCCCGCTCAAATTGTTTGCGATTGCGTGTGAAGAAAGATCGCAATTCGTCGCGTGAGAATGTTTCGTCCTGCTTTTCCGGCCTGGCCTGCGGGCCCGCACCCGCCGAGGTTTCCTTTTCTTCCGCGGCCGCATCCAGCACGGCGCTGGCGCAATACGCCAGACTCTTCATGGGACGTCCTGCACCGCGCCGCGAACGCGCGTAGCTCTCAAACGCCCGATCGATGCCTTTGAGCACGGCGCTCAGCGAAATTCCCGTCTGCTGCCAAGTTTCTACGATCGCCCAATCGAGTGGTGAGACGAGCAAATGCGCCCCGCGCTTTCGCCAGAAATATTCCTCGATCTCCGTGTAGTAATTGAAATAGTTGAAGGGGATCATGAGGCTGCTTCAGCGCGTTGGCTTATCGGTGGACGGCGCGGGACGCGCCGGTGAGTGTTCGGCCGCGCGCGTATGGCTTGGGTCGCCGCCGTGCGCCCGGGCGGCCAAACGCGCCTGGTTGCGGTCCCACAGAATGCGCAGGCCTTCTAGGGTCAGGAATTCGTCAATCGTTTGGACATGCCGCGACGCGCGCGTGATCAGCGAAGCCTGTCCACCGGTGGCGACGACCCGCGTATCTTCGCCAAGTACTTTCTTGATGCGATCCAGAATTCCGTCCACAAGATCGGTGAATCCGTAAAACAAACCCGCTTGCATGGATTGGGCGGTATTGGTGGCGATGATCTTGCCGGGATCTTTGATTTCAATCCGCCACAAACGCGCCGCGTGAGAAAACATCGCTTCAGAAGAGATCCCCACGCCCGGCGCAATCACGCCGCCGAGGAATTCGCCTTTGGCCGAGACGATGTCGAAATTGATGGTCGTGCCGAAATCCACCACGATGCAGGGTGTGCCGTACTTGGCGATGGCGGCCACGCTGTTGGCGATGCGGTCCGCGCCGACCTCGCGCGGGTTGTCGTAACGGATCGGCATGCCCGTCTCGATGCCCGGCTCGATGAACACCGCACGCACGCCGAAGTAACGCTCGGCCATTCCTTCCAGCGTTTCATTGAGTGGGGGCACCACGGAGCTGATTATGACGCCGCTAATCTCGCGCGGATCGATCCGCGCCAGAGTGAAAAGTTCGCGCGTCAAGATCCCGTACTCGTCCACAGTCTGATCGCGCGCGGTAGTCAGCCGCCAGTTGGCGATCAGCTTGTCCTCGCGAAAGACGCCGAGCACCGTGTTGGTGTTTCCGACATCGAGTGCCAACAGCATCAACGCTCCTCGGCCACGTCGCCCGACACGACAATCGCCGTTTGTCCGTCGTCACGGGTGACGCGCAGCAGCCCGCTCGGCTCGAGGCCTGCCGTCGTGCCCACGAAGCTCTCGCGCGCTGTAGCGATCTTCACGCGCTTGCCGTGCGCGTAGCTCGAGACGCCGCAAAATCGGTTGAGGATCGGCTCCGGGCCTTCCGCGACGAAGCGATTGTAGTAGCTCTCGAGGTGGCGCAGCAACCGCGCCACAAGATCCACACGGGAGAACGTCTTTCCCGTCTCGATTCGCAATGAGGTGGCAATCTCGCTCAATTCATCCGGCATGCGCGTGTGATTCACGTTGAGTCCGATCCCCACAATCACGAAGTGGACGCGGTCGGGTTCCGCATGCATTTCCGTCAGGATGCCGCCGGCCTTCTTGCCGCCGATAAGCAGATCGTTAGGCCAACGCAAATCCGGCAGCAGGCCCGTCATCTCCGCGACGGCGTCGCGCGCGGCAAGGCCCGCCGCCATGGTGAGCAAGGGCGCCTGCTGCGGCGGCATCGGCGGCCGCAGCAACGCGGTCAGGTAGATGCCGCTGGTTTTCTCGGAGTGCCAGACGCGTCGCGCGCGGCCGCGGCCGGCCGTCTGCTCTTCCGCCACCACCACCGTGCCGTGCGGCTCGCCCTCGCATCCGAGACGGAAGGCTACGGCGTTCGTCGAATCTGTTTTGAAAAAATGGTAGATGCGGCGGCCGAAAACCGATTGGCGCAGGCCGCGTTGCAGAAGCTTCGGCGCGAGCACGTCCGGCACACGCTCCATTTGGTAGCCGGTGCGGGGGTGCCCTTTAACTTTTACGCCGAGCGCGCGAAGTGTTTCAATCCAGCGCCACACCGTGGAACGCGAAACGCCGATCTCGTTGGCAATCTTTGCGCCGCTGATGACGATCATGGCGTTGTCAGCCAGCAAGGTGAGCAGGGCATCCACCTTGCGATCGGTCGTGCCGGGCAATGGGCGAAGGCTCATGTGTGATGCCGTGAAGGTACGACTAACTATCGCGCATTTCGCGCCGAGTGACACGGAATCTGATGCTCAGCCGGCCGCGGCCCCGCCGGATGATTTTTCCAGTTGCGCGAGCCGAATTCCGAGTTTTTCGCGCTCGGCCCTGCGCTCTGCCAGGGACTGCTCGGACTTCGCTATCACTTCCGCCGGGGCGCGTTCGCGAAACGACGCATTCCCCAGGAGTTTATCTTTGGCTTCGATATCGGCCGTCAGCCGCGCAATTTCTTTGCGCAGCTTGGCGATCTCAGCCTGCAATTCTTCTCCGGATTGAGCGTCGAGGAGAATGATTCGCAAATCGAATCTGGCTGTCGAGCGCACGGCGCTGTCCGCCGCGTCAGCGCGGGCCGGACCCGTCCCCACGGGTTCGCCGGTGCGCAACTCGGAGAGCGTGGCCAGTCGCGCGATCGTTTCGCGGTGTGCGCCGACCAGCGTCCGTGCGGCGCTTTCCGCTGAAGAAAACTCCGCAGCCACTTTTTTCTTCGCGTCCACCTTTAATTCCGCGCGAAGGTTGCGGGCGGCCACGATAACCTCTTGCAAGAGGGCGAATTCGGCCTCGGCTGCGTCATCGTGTGCTTCTTCGCGCGGCTCCGGAAACGATTCGAGGGCGATGGACTTTGCGCCGAGACCTTGCGGCAACCGGTGCCACAGCTCCTCCGTGATGAACGGCATGAAGGGGTGCAGGAGTTTGAGCGACGCTTCAAACGAAGCGAAAAGATTCTTCCATGCGGCCGAGGCCCGCGTGCGATCCTCGCTCAGCAATAGCGGCTTGAGCCATTCGATGTACCAATCGCAGTAGTCGTCCCAGAAAAAGTGGTAGACGACATGCGCCGCCTCGTGGAATCGAAAATGTTCCAGCGCGTCGTTGATTTGGCCGGTCGCCGCGGCGAGCCGCGAAAACAGCCAACGATCCGCCAGCGCCGTCTCGCCAGCGGACGCATAAGGCGCGCCGGCGCGCACTTCCGGCGCCGCGAGCGCTTCCAGCGTGGTTCCCGTCGCCGTCTCGAATTTGTCCACATTGAGAAACAGAAATCGCGCGGCGTTCCAGATTTTATTTGCAAACGCGCGGTAACTCAGGATCCGATCGTCGCTCAGAATAATGTCTGTTCCCGGCGCCGCCATACTCGCCAGTGTGAACCGCATCGCGTCTGTGCCGAATTTTTCGTTAAGCGCGATGGGATCGAGGCCCGTGCCCTTGGACTTGGACATCTTCTGGCCTTCCGCCGTGCGCACCAACGAGTGCAGATAGACCTGGCGAAACGGCACGTGTCCCGTGAACCGCAAGCCCATCATAATCATCCGCGCAACCCAAAAAAACAGAATATCGTAGCCGGTGATGAGCAGGCTGGTGGGATAGTAGGTCTGATAGTCGATAGTTTCCTCCGGCCAGCCCATCGTTGAAAACGGCCAGAGCGCCGAGCTGAACCAGGTTTCGAGCGTGTCGGGATCCTGCACCAGGTCGGGCGAGCCGCAGAGCGAGCACTTCTCGGGCGCCGTCCTTGCGACGATAATCTCCTTGCAGCCCCGGCAGTGCCAGGCCGGAATCCGGTGTCCCCACCAAATCTGGCGGGAGATGCACCAATCGCGAATGTTGCGCATCCACTCGAAATAAACTTTGCGCCATTGATCGGGAATGATTTCGATGTCGCCATTTTCCACCGCGGCGATCGCGGGCTCGGCCAGCGGCTTCATCTTCAACCACCATTGCGTGGATGCGCGCGGCTCCACGACCGTCCCGCAACGGTCGCACACGCCGATCGCATGAGTGTGCTGCTCGACACGTTCGAGCAGCCCTTGGGCGTCCAGGTCCACGACGATTTTCTTCCGCGCGTCGTACCGGTCCAGGCCAGCGTATCCACCCGCCGCCGCGCTCATTTTCGCGTCGTCCGTCATCACGTCAATTTCGGGAACATTGTGTCGCCGTCCCATCTCGAAATCGTTCGGATCGTGTGCCGGCGTAATCTTCACCGCACCGGTTCCAAATTCACGGTCCACCGCCGCATCCGCGATGATTGGGATCTCGCGATTCATCAAGGGCAGCCGCACTGTTTTTCCGACCCATTCGCGATAGCGTTCGTCTTGCGGATGCACCGCGACGGCCGTATCGCCCAACATCGTTTCGGGCCGCGTCGTGGCCACGACGATGTGACCGCTGCCATCCGCGAGCGGATAGCGAATGTGCCACAGATTCCCTTGCCGCTCCTGGTGCACGACTTCAAGATCGCTTAGCGCGGTGAGACATTGCGGGCACCAATTGACGATGTAATGCGCGCGGTAGATGAGCCCGTCCTTGTAGAGCCGCACAAAAACTTCCGTAACCACGCGCGACAGTTCCGGCGAAAGCGTGAATCGCTCGCGCGACCAGTCGCAGCTCTCGCCAATCTGCATCATCTGGCGCGTGATCGTCCCGCCGGCCTCCTCTTTCCACTGCCACGCTTTCTCGAGAAACTTCTCGCGCCCCAGCGCCCGATAGTCGATCCCTTGAGCCTGAAGTTGCCTTACCACCACGCGGTTAGTTGAAATCGAAGCGTGATCCGTGCCCGGCAGATAGAGCGTGTTGTACCCGGTCATCCGTTTCCAGCGCGTCAGGATGTCAATTTCGGTGTGCTCCAGCATGTGCCCGATGTGCAGCGATCCCGTCACATTCGGCGGAGGAATAACGATCGAAAACACCGGCCCCGGCGCGTGCGCGTCGGCGCGAAACAATTCCTGCTCCACCCACACGCGCGCCCAGCGCTGTTCCAGCTCTTGCGGTTCGTACCCCTTGGGGATCTCTCTTGGCATGATCCAACCTGTTGAATGGAATTGATTACTATACGGGCCGCCACGCACGCGGTCAAACCTCCGCGCAAATGGTTCTGTCTACACCCTTGATTTTCTTTAACTTGGATTGGCCCGAGACGCGGAACATTGCGCGGGAATGGCGACTATGGCTTATCTATTTCGCGGCGTACCAGCGCTTCGACGATGGGTCTGAGTACTTCGCGTGTGATGATCTCGATCACCTGCGGCTGCAACTTCGCCATGACTCTGCCGACCACGGCCTCGATAAGTTCGGGCTCGACCGTCCGCCCGGCCGGCGCCGCAGCGGGGGCAGAAGTGGCGGGAGCTTGGGGCTTTGCTTCTTCCGTCGGTTTCGGCGCTTTGCCCGCTCTCAGATGTTCGAGCGCGGGGCCCAAATCTGCCAACGAGGGAAGTTCTTCGAGCGCCATCCTCGACGGTGAAGTGACTTCTTCCTGGTGAGCCTGGGGCGGCTCAAATGATTCCGGCGTCAAAGGCTCAAAAGCCTCAAGCGTTTCCGGCGCCGCGGACTCCTCCGGTTCGGCGGGGGCGATCGGCGGCGGGGCAAACTCGATCAGTTTGGCTGGAGCCTCGGAGCTGGCAGAATCCTCAGCCGATTCGGCGGCTTGCGAATCGCCGGACGGAGGTTCAAATTCCGTCCCCGGGTGCGGAGGCCGCTTCAGTTCTGCCTCCAGCCACTCTTCAGGGTTTGCGGCCAGGCCGGGGGCCTTGCCCACTTCGACGTGTAACGTCTCTGGCACTTCCTCCACCAGAGCCGGAGTCACAAGCTCCGACTCCGCATGCGTTTCCGCTTTGGACTCCAATTCCTGCAATCCTTCAAATTGATCGCCGTGTTGCTTCGCCGTTCCCCAGTTCGGTTCCGCGGCGTTCTCGACCACCGTGTCCCCGAGCGCGGCCTCTTCCGGTTCCAGCGGACGCCAAAAGGCGGGTTCGCCGAGAGACGAGTCCCTCTGCTGGGTGACGGCTGTATCTTCTTCCTCGGTGCTCGTCGCCCGCGCATTCGCTTGGCCGGCCCCTTGCGCGCCGACCGTATCGAGCGCTTCGCGTCCCATGGCCACGAATTCGCCCTCTTCCGCTTCGCCTTGAAACGTAGCAGGAAGTGGCGCGATTCGGGTCGCAGGCTTTGCCTGTGCCACAGTTCTTTCGGCTTCCGCGGGAACGGCTGCAGGCACGAGGTTCCCCGGCGCGGATTTTTCCAGGAGTCCTCTAACCAGCGTGAGAAGGGGATCCGGCGGCACAAAGGGTTTCTTTAGAACGCCATCGGCGCCCACCCGCTTTGTTTCGGTCTCGTCCAGCGGATCAAACGCGCCGAGCAACAGCACGACCGGAATGTGCAGAAAACGCGGATCCTTTTTGATGTACTCGCAGACTTCGTAGCCGCTGCGCACGGGCATGAAGACGTCCGCGAGCACGATATCCGGTAGGAGATCGGGCAAACGGCGAACAGCCGCCTCTCCGTTGCCGACCGCGGTCACCTCGATTCCCTCGTCCTTCAGAATCAAGGCCACCATCTTCTGAATGTTGCTGTTGTCGTCAGCGACCAGAACTTTGGGCACAGCTTATCCCTTTGGCCCAGCCATTCACGAGGCGCAAAAATCCTGGGCGCGCAGTTGCATCAGTTTCTATTGGTAGCATTCCGCCCAGGGACAGTCAATACGAACCACTTTCCTCTGTGTCCGACTGAGACAGTTGGCTGCCGGAGCAGTGGGGCAGGCAGGTTACCAGGGGATGAGCTTCTTCAGGCCTTTCTTCTTCTTCGGAGCGGCGTTGCTCAGCGAGGAACTGCTGCTGGAACTCTGCGAAGAACTGGACGAGCTCGCGCTTTGGTCAGCGGCGGGCGGAGTCTGGCCTGAGCCGGCCGCGGGAGCACTCGAGGAATCAGACTTCGGCGCCGGGCTGGATGCGTCCGGGGCTGGCTGATTCGGATTGGGCGTGACTGGAACAACTGTATTGCTTCCAACGGGCGCGTCCCCTGTAGAAGTGGGGGCGGTGCTTGCGGGGGTTTCAGAGTCTGATGTGGAGCTCGGGGAAGTACCCGAGTCAGATGTGGACGGCGCGCTCGCATTCGATCCCGGTTTCACCACTTCGACGACAGCCGTCGATCCCGGTCCTATTCCGCTGCCACCGGCGCCCATACCGGTCGGCGTCAAGGTTTCGCCCCCTTCCTCGCCTTGCGGAGTTAAGTTTGGTTCACCGGAGCGGGCTGCGGTGGAAATATCGGGGCCGTTCTTCAGGGCGCCCAACGGTCTGCTGATGAGACTGCCTTTCGGGTGCGGGAGGTTCTGTTCTTTCTGCATCCGCGCCAAGGCCGTAGGATCCGGCTGCGGGATTGGCGCTCCCATTTTCGTCAGCCTGTCCTTGGCGTCGGCCGCAAGCGGGGAGAGCGGATAATCCTTGACGATGCGCGTGTAGAACACTTTCGCAAATTCCTTGCGTTCGTTTCGCTCGTAAATTTGCCCCAACATCCAATCGGCGTCGGGGGCTTTACTGTAGAGCGGGTAGCGAGCCGTCAGTTCCAGCAATCTCGCCGCCGAGGCGCGGTCGGAGTGGCGATCGTAATAAAAAGTCGCAACGCGGTATTGGCCCTCCGCGAGAACTTCCTGGACTTCACGTAGCCGTTGCTCGGCCTGCGGCGCGTACGTGCTGTTCGGATATTTTAGAAGCAGCGTTTGAAACTCAGATTCCGCATCCAGCGCTTCGGTAGTGTCACGATCCGGCTTCATCATTTGGCGGTAGTGCGCCATGCCGACCTGCATCTGCGCGTACGCCGCCTCGTCCAGGAAAGGGAAGAACGTGATGAAGTCCTTGTATTCGAGGATCGCCTGATTCAAGGACCCCGGCCCACCCTCTTTGTAATAGGAATCCGCGATGGCCAGCTTGGCCTTGGCCAGGTACTCGCTGTCCGGGTAGGTGTTAATGAGCGTTTGCAGATTCAGTCTGCCGACGTCGTAGCGCCCGTGCTTGATGTCGTCGAGTGAGCGGTCATAGAGCACTTTGTCCGGGTCCGCGGTGGTGCCCGGAGTGCCGTTCTTCACGCTGTATTTTTTTCCGCACGCGCTCAGAAGCAAAGTCGCCGCGAGCGGCAGCAGCCATAACCTCGACGAATGCTTTTGCAATTGATTCCCCTTAAACTTTTTGTGCGCGCGCGTCGGCGGCCAGCCGCTTCAAGGTCTGTACGGCGGCCGCGGGGTCGGCGGTGTGAAAGATCGAAGTCCCGGCAATCAGGATTTCGGCCCCTGCGCGCACCACATCGGCTACGGTTTCCGGTCCAATTCCCCCATCCACCTGGATCCGGAACGACCCATTATACCTCTCTCGCATCTCTCTCAACTCACGAAGTTTATCCAGAGAATGAGGGAGAAAACCCTGTCCCCCGAACCCCGGATTCACCGACATCACCAGCACGTGGTCCACACGATCCAGCACATCCACCAGCAGCGACACCGGCGTCGCAGGATTCACCACCGCGCCGGCCCGTTTACCGAGCTCCCGGATCATTTCGAGCGCCCGATCTAGGTGGGGCGTGGCCTCCTGGTGCACGGAAATCATGTCTGCCCCGGCCTCGACGAACGCCGGAATAAACTGCTCTGGGTTCTCGATCATGAGATGCACATCCAGTGGCAGACGGGTTGCCTTCCGCAAAGATCTCAGCACCGGGACCCCGATCGAGATGTTGGGGACGAAGTGCCCGTCCATCACGTCAAAGTGAATTTCTTCGGCGCCGCCGCGTTCAACGGCACGCACCGCTTCGCCGAGAGAGACGAAGTCGGCAGCCAAGATGGAAGGGGCGATGGAGACAGGAAAACGCACAAGTAATCCGCTGCTATCTTAGCATAGGGCGCCACGCACCGGCGGGCAAAGTCGCGCTGACACGGACCGCGGGGCGCTCACTGTGCGACCGTCAGCGTCACCGCGACATCGGCTTCGATTCGCGTTCCTGCCGCCGGGACCTGCTGAACCACGGATCCGCTGGGAGCCTGCGACGCCGGCGCGTAGTTGATCTGTGCCGGATGCAGGGCCGAGGAACCGAGCACCCGGTCCGCGTCGACTTCATTTAGGCCCACCAGTTCGGGCATGACGTATGCCGCGGGCGGATCTCCTGCCGATATCAATAAGTCCACACGAGGCGCGGCCGCTCGGTTTCCCGCAGGCGGGTCCTGTCCCACTACCTGGTCCGCCGGAAGCCCGGGCAAATAGCACGTGGAAAGCTCGCCAAGCTGCAGCCCCGCTTGAATCATTTGGATTTGCGCCGCGTGCAGACTCTCTCCCGAAAGTGACGGCACCGAAATCGTTTGCGGCCCGAGGCTCAAGACAACGCGAACGTCCTGCCCGGTCTTCATTTCTTCGCCGGCTGGGGGGCTTTGCTGCATGACCGCATTCGCCGGCAGTTCACTGAAGACGCGGTCCGTGATTCTCATCTCCAGCTGCTTGGAGGCCAGGAGCGCCTTCGCGTCCGACGCGCTCTTGCCCACGACGCTCGGCAGCTCCACTTCGCTGCCGCGGATCGCGAAGCGGATAGCCGTCACCGCGCTCAAGAACGCCGCCGCGCCGAGGATGAAAACCAGCAGCGACATCCGCAGCAGCCACTCCATTCGGTCGCGCAAGTTCAAGGAGCGCCTCTCATTTTTATTCGCCGTAATTGTCGCACAACTTCATGCAGGTCAAATCTTGAGCTTCGCGCGAGATAAACCGGCGTCGTCCTAAGTCTTACGTGATGGGCAAGGCGGATTCTACACCACTGACTATCGCAACGCCGCCGACGGGGTTCCACTGGGCGAGTAGTATCCCGTCTTTGCCGAAATAAAATAATCTTTTCCGAGTTTTCCAAAGCGCGAGTCCAGCTCCAGTTCCAGCTTTCGGAATTTGCCGTCCGCGGCTTTATTCGTCGGATAGTAGCCCAGGGTGTAGCGCGTTTTCAGCCGGGCAATCAAATCCTCAAACGCCCGGTCGAGCGAACCTTCCTTATCCACGTCAAATAGTTCGCCGCCGGATTGGTCCGCGAGTTTCTGGACGTTGACCAGATCCTTCGAGGCGCCTTCCTGGCCGTGGCCTTGCCCGCCACCGTGACCGCCGTTTCCGCCTCCGGGCCAACCGCCGCCTCCACCGCCCCCTCCAGGCCAGCCGCCGCCACCGCCGCCTCCGGGCCAACCGCCACCGCCTCCCCCACCGCCCCACGTGCCGTGGTGTCCTCCGTGACCGCCGCCGTTACGATCGTCGCCTTGGTGCTCGCCCGAGAGTTTCAAGCTGTACACCGGCGAATCGGCCTTGAGCACGGCCTCGGTCACCGCATCCGGTTTCGTTGTGCCCGGCATCCGCGCGCGGTTGTCGCTGATCAGTACGATTACGCGGCGCATCGCCGGGGCCTGGGCGCGCAGATACTCCGCCGCGTCGTAAATCGCGTCGTTGATGTCGGTGGATCCGCCGGCCTGAAGGTTATCCATCGCGTCGGAGATTTTCTGCTTGTCGTGCGTGAGCTCCACCAAGTGAGTGACTTGCGATGAAAACGAAAACAGCGCGACTTCGTCTTCAGGCTTCAGCGCGCGCAGCGCCACTTCCGTCGTGTCGCGCATCGTGTCCATATAGGGACGAATGGATTCGCTGGTGTCCACCACGAGCACCACGGCCAAAGGTAATTCGTCCCGGCTGAAATGAGCGATCTGTTGCTGATTGCCGTCCTCGCGCAAAACGAAATCGTTTTGCGTGAGATCGTCGATCACTTGGCCATCTTTGTTTTTTACGGTGGCATCGAGCAATTCGAGTCTGACGTCAATTTTGATGACGGGGTACTGCGGTTCCGGGGCCGCTTGCGGTGCGGGCTGTGCCGCAGGACGCGGTGCCGGTTGCGGCGGCGCCTGTTGCGCATCGGCAGGCGGATGGATCGGACCCGCCTCCTGCGCCGCGGCGCCCGCGGCCATCACCCAAAGCGCCAAGGCCGCGCACACACACATTCCGCCCGCGCAGACTGCCCGAAAAAGCCCTCGCTTAGGTACCTCATCCTTGCGCATGAATCGTCACACCTCTCCGCAATGCTATGCACTTTTAGAGACTGTTACATAGCACAGGGTTGTCCCCGGAAACAGTGCGGGGCCGAAGATTTAGGAACTCCGTTCGATCAACGCGGCGAAAAATCCATCGGTGCGCGTCTCCGGGGGAAACGTGCGGAAGTATCCATCGGAATCTGCGATCTGGTCGACTCGCGCGCCGTCCGCAAGGCTGGGCGCGAGAGTTGCGGCGGCGTTCAGCACACGGAATTCGCTGCGGCTGCTCAACGCCTCGCGCACCACCGCCTCATTCTCTTCCGCTTCCAGCGAGCAGGTCGAGTAAACGAGTTTTCCCCCTGGCGCGACGCAGTTGAGCCCGTTGCGTAGGAGCAGGAGTTGCCGCGCATGCAAATCGCTGAAATCTTCTGCGCGTAGTCGCCAGCGAATTTCGGGATGCCGCGAGAGGGTTCCGGTCCCAGAACACGGGGCATCCACGAGCACGCGATCGAATTGCCTGTCAAACGGAAGTGGCATGGTGGCATCTAGTGCGTGCGTCACCACGTTTGCCGCCCGAATTCGCTTCATTTGAGTTTCGACCGCGCGCAATCGGCTCGCATGCAGGTCGCAAGCGATCACGCGCCCGTTCGGCCCGGCGGCGCGCGCCAACAAAGTTGTCTTTCCACCGGGTGCGGCGCACAAGTCCAAAACGAATTGACCTTTTTCGACGCGTAGCAGCACCGCCACCGCCTGCGAAGCTTCGTCCAACAGCGAAATCTCTCCCATCGCATACGCCGCTGACCTCGCCGGTGCGCCGCCGGAAATGAGCAGCGCATCACGCAATAGATTGCCGGAGCGCACGCGGAGTCCTGCGTTCTGGAGTTTTTTTACGATTTCGGCGTGCCTTTCGGACTCAAGGACGGCGCAAGCAATCTCCGCAGCGCGATTATTTGCCGCGAGCAGCGTCTCGGTTCGCTTAATTCCAAATGCCGCCATCCAGCGTTCGACCATCCAAGTCGGGTGGGAATGCAATATCCAAAGCCGCTCGGCCGGGGGCAAATCTCCCAAATCGAGTGATGATCCCAAAGCTTCGGATGTCTCTCCGGCGATTCGCCGGAGCACCGCATTCACGAGTGACGCAGCCGATCGTTTGCGCGCACGCTTCACCAGCTCGACGGATTCGTTCACCGCCGCGCGCGCTGGAATGCCGCCCAGAAATTGAATTTGGTAGAGGCCTAGCCGCAGGGCGATCCGGACTTCCGCGTCGAGCCGCCTCGAATTCGGCGGGAGCGCTCTGTCGAGGAGAAAATCGAGGAATCGTTGCTGACGCAGCGTCCCCAGCGTCAATTCCGTGGCCAGCGCCGCATCGGCTGCGCTAACCGAGGCCTCTAGTTTCGAGTGCAGCAAATCATTGGAATAGGCGCCCGCGGTCTCGACACGAAGCAAGATGTCGAAGGCAATCTCCCTTGCCCGGCCGATCTTTGCGATTCTCGGGGTTGATTTGTTTTTCATGAGTTGATGAAACGTTTGGCGGAGACGTCTCCACTCCAACTGGGAAGCGGCGCCAAGCGGCATTACCAAATCCACCCAAGCGGCCGAAAAACAGAAGGCAAACGGCGGCCGAAAATGAACTCTTATTTGCCGAACCGTTCGTTTGCTGCAAGCCGCGCGCCGTTCGCGAAATCCCGCGCGGAGATCCGCGATTTTCCTTCCAATTGGGCCGCCTCAAGTGCGAGGCGGGTCCCCTCGCCGCAAACGACGTACAACTTCTTCGCGTCCGCAATGATGGTGCCGGGAGATTCCCGCGAACGTGCCGCCGCGTCTTTGGCGGGCGCACCCCAAATATGGCAGAGCTGTCCGCGAAATGTCGTGTAAGCCCCCGGCCAGGGCGCGAGTCCCCGAATCCGGTCGTAAATCCCTTGCGCACTTTGCGTCCAATCGATTCGGCCGAGCTCCTTCTTTAGCAGCGGCGCTCGCGTCGCAGAGCGGTCGTCCTGTGGCACCGGCGCGAGCTCTCCGCGATCGAGCTTCTTCAGTGATTCAATCAGCAACGGCCCGCCGGCCTCCGCCATCCGTGCGGCGAGTTCCGGCGCGGTTTCGTCAGGGCCAATTTTCATTTCTAACTGCTGAAGGATCGGCCCGGTATCCAGCCCCGCGGAAATCTGCATGGTGGTAATTCCCGTAGAGGAGTCGCCGTTCATAATGGCCCAGTTGATGGGAGCCGCGCCGCGGTACTTCGGCAAGAGCGATGCGTGCAGATTGAGCCACCCCAGCCGCGGCAGTCCGAGCAGGGAAGCGGGAATGATGAGTCCGTAGGCGATGACGACGACCGCGTCCGGCGCAATCTTGCGAAAAAACTCCGAGGCCGATTCCGATTTTATTTCTTCCGGCTGATAAACGTGCAGGCCCGCTTCGAGCGCCGCTTCTTTCACGGGACTGGCCGTCAGCTTGCGTCCTCGCCCGCGGGGGCGATCCGGCTGCGTGACCACCGCCTCGACGGCGATGTCCGGTTCCAGCAGAACTTTTCGCAGCGTTGGCACCGCAAACTCAGGAGTGCCGCAGAACACGATGCGCATTCCAGGCCTCCCAACTTTTCTACCACTCGCCAGCCTTGCGCAGCTTGCGAATCTTGCGCTTGATCAGGTCGCGCTTCAGCAGGCCCAGATGCTGAATGAAAAGCGTCCCATTCAGATGATCGATCTCATGGCAAAACGCCCGCGCCAGCAGGCCTTCGCCGCGCATCTCGAACTCTTTCCCGGCGGCATCCTGCGCGCGCACCGAAACGTACTGCGGCCGCAGCACGTGCCCGCGGAAGCCCGGCAGCGAAAGGCAACCTTCGTCCTCGCGCTGCTCGCCTTCGATGTAAATGATTTCCGGATTTGCGAGGACAAGCTTGGCCTCGGGATTCTTCCCGGAGCTGACGTCGACCACCGCCAGCCGCTTGTCGAGGCCAATCTGCGTCGCCGCCAGCCCCACTCCCTGCGCTGCATACATGGACTCGAACATGTCGGCGCACAGCTTCGCGAGATCGTCGTCGAATGTTTCCACCGGCTTGGTCGGCGTCTCCAGAACGCTCGCCCCATACTTCACAATCGGATAAATCATCGTCTGATGTTCGATCCTCTTTTCAAAATTCGTCGAGCTGCTTCTGATAGGCGTCGAAATTTCGGCGCGTTTCGCCGATCCAATCCCCGCCGAACTTCTCGATAAACGCCTCCGCGAGCACCAGAGCTGTCATGGCTTCGCCGGCCACGCCGGCGGCGGGCACGACGCAAACGTCGGATCGTTCGTACGCCGCTTCCACAGGCTGCTTCGTCACCAAATCCGCCGTCCCCAATGCGCGCCGCAGGGTTGAGATTGGCTTTAGATAGCCGCGCAACACAATATCCTCGCCATTCGTGATGCCGCCTTCGAGGCCGCCAGCGCGGTTCGTCGGCCGCGTAAATCGTTTTCGCGCCGGATCGTAGGCGATTTCGTCCTGCACCTCCGACCCGTAGGACGCCGCGCCCTGCACTCCCGCGCCAATCTCCACGCCTTTCACGGCTTGAATGGACATAATGGCCCGCGCGAGACGCCCGTCGAGTTTTTCATCCCATTGCGCGTGGCTACCTAATCCCGGGGGCGCGCCGTGGGCCACAACTTCAAACACTCCACCGACAGAATCCCCGGCCCGCAGCACGCGGTCCACTTCCGCTTTCATGCGGCTCTCTGTTTCCGGGTCCACGCAGCGCAAAGGCGATTCGAGATTGGCGCAGACCGCTTGGATTTGTTTCCACGTGGCGGCGCGTTCCAGCCGCACTTTGCCTACGCCGACGACGTGGCTCAAGATTTCACAATTGAAGTTGCGCAAAAAAAGCTTGGCCAGCGTTCCCGCCGCCACGCGCGCGGCCGTTTCGCGCGCGGACGCGCGCTCCAATACGTAGCGCGCATCGTGCAAATTGAATTTGAGCGCGCCGGGGAGGTCAGCATGTCCGGGCCGTGGCGCCGTCAAGGAACGCTGCGGCGCTTCTCCCTGGGGCGCTTCAACGGGAAGAAATCTCTCCCAGTTAGCCCAATCCTTATTTTCGATGCGCAGCGCGATGGGAGCGCCAATCGTCTTTCCGTGACGAATCCCGGCCAGCGCTTCAGCGCGATCCTTCTCGATCTTTTGTCTACCGCCGCGCCCGTAGCCCAGTTGCCGGCGATGCAAATCGGAATGGATCAGCTCAAAGTCCACCGGCATCCCGGCCGGAAATCCCGAGATCCAAACCAGCAACGCCTGGCCGTGCGACTCCCCCGCAGTGTAGTAACGCAGCATGACAAAGGTTTCGATTCTATCGAAGCGGGAGAAGCGGGTAAAGGCGCGCGCCCGGGTAGTGTCATAGCCCAATAATTCTGTCACCCCATAATGGCCCGGTGAAAATGTCACCCTATGAACAGGGAGACCTTTGC
>Ga0209415_10006223_pt1 | contig 21315 bp, 19 predicted proteins | sample PeaSoiSIISIP2007_FD_187696 | JGI IMG/M metagenome (GOLD analysis project Ga0209415, IMG submission 187696) | Peat soil microbial communities from Weissenstadt, Germany - SII-SIP-2007 (SPAdes) (version 2) | ecosystem: Environmental > Terrestrial > Soil > Wetlands > Peat | place: Germany... | reverse complement strand
CTTCTCCCATTCCGCCAGCGCCTAGTGGAGCGAGGATTTCATAGGGCCCGAGTTTCGTGCCAGGGGTGAGAGCCATCCGCTGCGACATTATAGCTGCAACTGAGGGTGTTAAAGGCTTCGAGCTTGAGCCCACATGATTTTTGGGAGTTCCCCCCAAAGGTACCGATTGCTGAAAAACTGTTCCCGTTTCCACAGCCGGTAGGGGTAAGCTACGCCTATGGGAGTGTCGGTTTCGGTGCTGGCTAGCGGCAGTCGTGGGAACTGCGCGCTGGTGGCGACGAGCGCAACGCGCATTCTGGTGGATGCCGGTCTGTCAGGCCGGGAAACTTACAAGCGGCTGCGCGCCCTGGGCGAGCGCGCCGAGGAAATTTCCGCGATTCTGATCACGCACGAACACTCCGACCATGTTGCCGGACTGCAGCGCCTGGCATCTAAGTTGAAAGTGCCTGTCTTTATGACCGCGCCAACGCATAATGCCTGGAGCCGGGCGGTACGGGAGGCTGAGGGAGCGATTCCAGAGCTGCCGAAATCCGAACATTTCTCCGCCGGGCGCGGCTTTCGGGTAGGCGATATCGAGGTCATGTCCTTTACCATTCCACACGACGCCGCCGATCCGGTGGGCTTCACGTTTCGCGCGGAGGGCGTCAAGATCGGCTTTGCCACGGACTTGGGCTACATGCCGGTGAGTGTGCGCGACCATCTCCGAGGTTGCAGCGTGCTGGTGATCGAATCAAATCACGATCTGGAGATGCTACGGTCGGGGTCGTATCCATGGTCGGTGAAGCAGCGGGTGATGAGCCGGGTCGGTCACCTGTCGAATGAGTCGCTCGCGGAATTCTTCTCCGGCGATTATGATGGAGGAGCAGAGTACTTAATTTTGGCGCATTTGTCGGAACAGAATAACCATCCCGAAATCGCGCGAGCGACGGCAGAACAGGCGCTCGACGGCCGTCAGGGGCTGTGGCACAACCGTGTGCTGCTGGCCTCCCAGGCGGAGGTTCTGGAACCGGTCCGGTTGTAGCCTCTTATGAGCGAATGTGTGGAACCGATCGTAGGGAAAATCCTTGCGGGATGGCGCTACGATATTTCCGGCCTGGCTCCGGAGATGCGCGGGGACTACGAGTTGCATTTCGCCGACTGCGAACATTGCCGCAGCCACCAGAAACTGCACCGCATCGTCGATATTTCGCTGATTGTGATGGCTTCGGCATCGGGAGTGGTGTTTCTACTGGCGTTTGCCCTGATCCGGTATTTTGGACCGCGGCACGCTTTCTGGCTGGAGGTGGGTGCGCTGGTGGGTTTTGCGCTGTCGGCGCTGATCTGGCTGATTGTGGCCGTGGCAACTCCCGCGCCCATGGCGGTCGTGGATGCGGCCAAGCTCGGAGCGCGACGCGTACATGACCGGCTGCCGCCGGAGATCCGCGAGCGCCTGCCGGAAGAGATACGGGCCAAGCTCACAGGGTCGTGAGGGCGTTGGCGATGGAACCAGGGTTCAATGTGATGAAGTTCTTTCGCGAAGTTCTGGGGATTCTGCTGATCGCGGCACTCATGTCGGCGACGTCAGCGGCCAGTCCTTTGACCGCGGCGGATCACTCGTCCGGGGCATCTGCAGGACTCCTGGCGGGGCCCCGTGAACACCCCTCAGGTTGCCACTCGCACAGCGGCAAGAGTCTTCCTGATTCGCGGCTCCCTCAATCCCCCCAGCGAGGGCCCGCGAGCTACCACTGTTGCCTGACTGGTCACGACGCGGCGGTGGTACAGGCTCCCGATTACACGCAACCCTCTGGCCAGGGCACGCGCCTGGCTCTCCAAGTGGTGCTTGTGCCGTGCTCGTTTTCGGTTACCGATTTGAAGGTTGCGATGGTTTTGACCACGGACCCTCCGGGTTCGCCTCCGCTGCGAATCTAGTCTCCTCTGCAACAAAGGTCTGGGCCGTCCCTCCGGGGCTGTGCGGGTTCCCCATCTGGCTGGATTCTCACTCATGGGAGTGTCATGTGCGGGCGTTAATCTTCTGTTTTTTCGCGATCAACGTGTGGGTATCTCTTACGGGAGCGCAGGATGTCGTCCCAGAAGTTCAGGGGCGCGATCCGCAGACGCAGACTAAGCAAGCTGCGACAGGACAAAAGATGGACGTACCGGACATGTCCGGCATGGATATGTCGACGCCCGCGGCGCCGGATTGGATGCCCTCGCCTCATGTTAGTTCGGGAACGGGATGGCAGCCCGCGGCGACGCCCGGGCATATGTGGATGAAGCCGGTGGGAGCCTGGGATGTGATGGCCCACGGCGTCGTGTTTGTTGATTACAACCAGCAGGGAGGCCCGCGCGGCGAGGGCAAGGCGGAGTCGGTGAACTGGCTGATGCTGATGGAGCAGCACAAACTGGGAAGCGGCAGCATTCTGTTTCGTGAAATGTTTTCTGCCGAGTCGCTGACCGCGCCGCATCCGGGATTTCCCGAGCTTTTCCAGACGGGTGAAACTTATCATGGCCAGCCGCTGGTCGATCACCAGCATCCTCACAACGTGTTTTCCGAACTCGCATTGTATTGCACGCACCCGATGGGCAAAGAAATCTCCTGGCTGTTTTATGGTGCGGCTGCGGGCGAGCCGGCGCTCGGTCCCGTCGCCTATGTGCACCGCGCTTCGGCATCAGAGTTGCCTATGGCGCCGTTGTCGCATCACCTGCAGGATTCCACCCATATCAGCTTCGGAGTAATCACCACGGGACTGGTAGTGGACCGGTTCAAACTTGAAGGCTCGGTATTCAACGGCCGCGAGCCGGACGAGAAGCGTTACAGCATCCAATTCGCGGCGCTTGATTCCTGGTCGGCGCGCTTGAGCGTCGCCGCATCGCGCAACTGGACGGGGCAGTACAGCTACGGGCGGCTGGAGCGTCCCGAGGCGCTTGAACCTGGCAGCCAGCGCCGACAAATGGCATCGGTCGAATACGTGCGGCCGTTCACAAAAGGCTCGTGGGCGACGTCGGTGGTCTGGGGACGAGTGCACAAGGAAGTCAGCGATCACAATCTGAACGGTTATTTACTGGAGACGACGGCCAACTTCAAATTGCGCAATTATGCGTTCTCGCGTCTGGAACTGGTCGACAAGGACGAATTGTTTCCGGGTAATCCTGCGCTGCCGAGCTTCCGCATTGGAGCCTACACCTTCGGCGGTGCGCGCGACCTCGTCCAGAGCAGGCTCGGGCAGTTGGCCCTGGGCGGGGATCTTACGCTTTACTCAACACCCTCGGCACTAGACCCTGCTTACGGGAAGAATCCAGTCTCGTTCCAGATCTTTCTGAGAGTTCGCCCGGCATTGAGCCAGCGCGAGCATTAGACCGGCGGTCTCATTGGTTGGGCGTGGAAGCAGCGGGCTTGTCTGCGGGCGGGGTGGTCAGCGTTTTCAAGTCGTCCACAAGTTTGGCCATCGTCTGATCGAAATTCCTGCGCCCGGTCGATTGACGGGCCCAGGGCTGCACTTCCTCGGAGAATGTCCACAGCACGACATGTGTCTTGGGATCCAGGACCACCAAGCGCAGCTGCTGATTTAATGAGATGACAAAACTAATTTGGAGTATCAAATCGGCGTCAGCGGGAGCCGGTATCAGCTTATATTTCCCCCAACTCTTCATGTGCGCATAGAGCGTGTTGTAAGTCAGGTCCGGCAATTTGAATATGATATCTGCAGTGCTTTCGGTATTGGAAATGAACACTCTCTTCCCCGTGAGAACTTGTGTGGGAATCGGAGCTGCGGGTGGATCTGCCACCGCTTTCTTCGCCGCTGCGATTGAGACAGTCAGCAGCGCAATCGCGGAAATGATGCCGAGGATTCCGATGCCAGTGATTCTACGCATAGCGTCTCCTATCCAAACGCGGTTGGAACCTAAGGACTTGATCTCGCCGTACCCTGGCTCATTGTATGATCGAGTCATAAGGGAGTCGAGTCTTGTGCATTCAGGATGAGCAGGAACTGGTTTCGCTAAGGGCCGCCGGACGCATGGTGCGCATGGTGCTGGATGCGATGAAGGCGGAGGTGCGGCCCGGCGTCACGACTCGACACCTGGATGAAACAGGCGCGCGCGTTATGCAGGAGAACGGCACCCGTTCCGCTCCCTCGATGGTGTACCAGTTTCCGGGCGCGAGTTGCATCAGCTTGAACGATGAGGCGGTCCATGGAATTCCGGGCGACCGCAAACTGGAGGAAGGCGATCTGGTGAAGCTTGATGTGACGGTAGAAAAGGACGGCTACATGGCCGACGCGGCCATCACCGTGCCGGTCGGCCGCGTGAGTCCGCAGGCGGAGCAGTTGATGGCTTGCGCGGAGCGCGCCTTTCACAAGGCGATGCTGGTGGCACGCGCCGGATTCCGTGTGCTGGAAATCGGAAGGATCGTAGAACGCGAGGTGCGCAAGTCCGGGTTCGCGGTCATCCGCGAATTGGGGGGACACGGGATCGGGCGCACTATCCACGAGTTGCCGCACGTTCCAAACTACCCGGACCCGGAGGCCAGCCAGATCATGAATGAAGGCCTCGTCATTACCGTCGAACCGATCATTTCGAGTGGCTCCGGCCGCGTATTTACCGACAAGGACGGCTGGACGGTACGGACAGGCGATCACGCGCTATCAGCCCATTTTGAGCACACTCTGGTGGTTACCTCCGGGGTGCCCATTCTGTTGACCGCTGGTTAGGGCATCCGGAGGGTGTGGTGCATCCGTGTGATTGACCGCCGACCGGCTTCGGGGTAAAGTTCAAAATCAGGGTCCAGTTTGTCCCTCCCCCCTGATTTACATGCGCTCTGCCTGTACCAAACTCGTCGATCCGAAACTCGTGGCCTTGCTGTTGGCGCTGGCCAGCGTGGCTTGGGGGGCGTCGCCGCAATTTACCGGGCAGAGGCGAGTCGGCCTGACCAGCGGCGACCAGTGGGAACCCGCCGTGGCGGCCGATGGTTTGGGACGAATCTACGTTCTTTATCCGCACTATGGACGCGTACCCGATTGCAAGGGCTGCCGCATTCCCACCATGCTGCTGGTGGCGAGCAACGACAACGGCAAGACCTGGCAGACTCCGCGCGTGATGCTGGAAACGGGTGCGGGCCAGTTTGACGCCCAGATTGCCGTCGACCCCGCGGACCGGCGCACCGTGTATGCGGCTTGGCTGCAGAACGGGAAACGCGCGGTCATGCTCGCCAAGTCGGTGGACTCCGGCGCCACCTGGGCTTTTACCATGGCGGTCCGCAGCGACGTGCAACTGGATAAACCGGTGCTGGCCGTGCGCGGCCCGAGCGTTTACGTAGCCTTCAATCATGAAGAAGAAGTGTGGGTGGCGGCCTCGCGGGATGGAGGACGCAGCTTCACATTGACGCGGGTGAATGCTGAAAGCCGTCCGGGATGGTCGCTACTGGGCGCGGCTACGGTCGATCCCTCCGGCAACGCGTATCTGGCCTGGGCTTCCTACTCCAAGGCGGGAGGAGCGCGCGGCGCGGTGAATCTGTATGTGGCGAAGTCGGTGGATGCGGGCGAGGCCTGGAGCACGACGCTGCTCGACGTTTCCGCGGCCGCGCCCGGTTGCCAGAGCGAGGACTGTGGCGAAGGCTATCTGGGCGCGCAGATTGCTTTGACCTCGGACGCTGCTGGAACTCTTTACGCGCTCTGGAGCGCGGGCACCGTGCCCCTGGGGCCGCAGCGCATTTATTTCTCGTCATCCACGAACGGCGGCGAAAACTGGCTGCCGCGGGTCAGCCTTTCCTACGCCGAGCCGGGAGTGGAACACGCTTTCCCGGCGATCGTAGCCGGAAGCACCGGCGACGTGCGCATCGCCTGGATGGATTCGCGCAATTCTTCACACAAATTTCCGTACTGGAACACTTACTATCGGAGTTCGAGCAACGGCGGAGCTACCTGGGGAGAAGAGATTCGGATCTCCGGCTACGTGCCGGGCTATCGCTACATAAGCAAGGAAGGCTTCCGTTTTCCCTTCGGCGATTATTTCTCGCTTGCCATCGACAACCGCGGAGACACGCACGTGGTCTGGGGCGAAGGACTGAACTATCAGAGTCCAGGATCGATCTGGCATTCTAGCGGACGGTAGAAAAGCAGGTCTTAGGTCTTAGGTGTCAGGAAATTCAACCGCAAGATCTTCGTAAGACCTGAGACCTGCTCTATTCAGTCGGTCAGCAAGCCACCCGTCAGCTCTCTAATGCGCGCGATTCGATGTTCGCGGCAGTAGTCGCTCAACTCTTCCACCAGCTTTTCGGTTGCCACCGGATCAAAGTAACTCACGGTTCCCACTTGCACCGCGCTCGCTCCGGCCAGCATGAATTCCACGACGTCCGTTGCGGTGGTGATTCCGCCCATGCCGAGCACCGGAATTTTCACGGTGCGGGCAGCGTCGTAAACCATGCGCAGGGCGATGGGCTTGATGGCCGGACCGGAGAGGCCGGCGGTTACATTGGCAATTCTGGGGCGGCGAGTTTCCGCGTCAATGGCCATAGCTAGAAACGTATTCACGAGGGAAATGGCGTCGGCGCCCGCTTCCTGCGCTACATACGCCATCTGCGCGATCGAGGTCACGTTAGGCGAGAGCTTGACGATGATCGGCCGCGCGGCCACGCGCTTCGCGGTGCGTACGACTTCGTCGAGCAAGTGCGGATCGCTGCCGAACTGGATGCCGCCCTGCGCCGTGTTGGGGCAGGACACGTTGATTTCGTATGCCGCAATGCCCTCGCCCTGATTCAGGATCTCAATCGTTTGCTCGTAATCGGCGCGGGTATGGCCGAAGACGTTGGCGAACACGACGACGTTCTTTTTCTCCCTTAACGCGGGAAGTTTCTCGGTGAGGAATGCGGAGGCTCCGATATTTTGCAGGCCGATGGCATTCAGCATTCCGGCAGCGGTCTCAAACAGCCGCGGCGGCGGATTTCCGGTCATTGGTTCTTTGGAGAGACCTTTGACGACCAACCCGCCGAGCCGGTCGAGATGCACGATGTCTTCAAATTCGATGCCATAGCCGAAGGTGCCAGAAGCGGCGATGATCGGGTTCTTCAGGTCGATGCCGGCGAAGCTAACGCTCAAATCCGGATGGCCAATGCGCGTCATTGGGTTCCCCCGGCGGGCGGCGTGGCTGAATGATGCGGCGGCTGCAGCGCCTCGGTCAGTACTCTTCCCGTGGCCTGGGCGGGTGCGTTGATTCCGAGCAACGAAGCAAGCGTCACCGCCAGATCGACCGGTTCGGCGTGCGTCCGGTAGATTCCCGGTTGAAAGGCCAGACCATAGAAAGCGAGCGGCACATGCGTATCGTAGGAGAAAGGCGTCGCATGATCGGTGCCCTTCGTGGTTCCAACTTGAAATGGGTTGGGTATTCCGATCACGTAATATCCGCCTTCGGGCGAGTAGCTGTGGGCGTAGCGGCGGCCGATTTCAGTGGGCGGAGTATCTCCACGAGCGAGTTGCGACTTGGTGAAGTATCCCGTGAATCCCATCTGCTTCATAGCTTCGCCTACTTCGCCTTCGGCGATGGACTCGTCCTTGGCGCCGGGAGTTCCGGAGAACGCGTCCTGGTCCAACCACGCGACCGGATAATCGAGGTCGAGCACATAGCTGCCTTTCTTCCCGTATTTTTTCGAGAGCAGGGAATTGATCTGGCCGCGCAATCCTTGTGCATCGAGGTTGGCGGCGGGCAGGCGAAGCGCCTTCGCGAATTCAGGCAGAGGCGCGACCCCGTGATCGGAGGAAAGCGCCATCCAGACGTTGGCCATCCCAATCTGATGACCCAGGAAGCCGAAGAACTCTGCCAGCGACCGGTCGAGTTCGAGCGCCATGCTGCGCATTTGCGGGGAGTCGGGGCCGGCCTGGTGGCCGAGAATATCGTTGGCGGAAAGGCTGATCACCAGCAGATCAGTCGCCGGGCCTGTCCCCAGCCTCTCGTACAAAACCAGTTCCCTGGCAAACTCCAACTGGTAATCGTTGGCGAAGGGAGTCGAGCCGACAATCTGGTAGAAGCCGGCAGGCGTGCCGTCTTTGTCTCTGGAATTGCGCGGCGCGGTCGAACCGAGCACGTTGCCGTCGCCGTCCTTATCTCGCCATTCGCGGTTCAAGTATTTTTCCGCGCGATGGCTGCCGTTGAAATTGCGCACCCACTCGGGCAGATCCGGACGGTAGTAGGTGGAGGTGATCCAGTCTCCGGTCTGGGGATCGATCCAGTAAGCGGCGTCTCCGGAAAACCCCGCCGGCAAGACAGCGGCACGATCTTTCAGCGAAACGGCGAATACCCGGGCTTTGCCGCCGGTAGCCAGTTTTAACTCGTCCCCGAGCGTATCGCTCATGAGGTTGTGGGGTGACGCGCCGGGCCCCGTTCTGCCGGCGTCCGCACCGACAGGTTTCTGGGTGTCGTCTTCGACCGAAGTTACGCGCTTCTTTTTCTGCGGGTCCCACCATTCGTTCGAGACGATGCCGTGTCCGCTGGTGTAGCTGCCGGTGAAGAGAGTGGCATGTCCGGGAGCGGTGCGGGTGTTGGCATAATCGTAGTTGCAGTCCGTGAAATAAGCGCCGCGATCGAGAAACACACGGAACCCGCCGTCGCCGAACTCGTCGCGATAGCGTTCCAGGTAGTCGCCGCGGAACTGATCAATCACGATGACGACAACCAGCTTAGGGCGGGCGTTGTAAGCGGACGCGAACCCAGCCGGGATCAAGCCGAACAATGCCAGCGCCACCAGCGCCACGAGCAGGGAACGGGGGAGTCTCATCGCGAGCTAGTTTACAGCAGAAAAGAGATTAACCGCAGAGAACGCGGAGGTCGCTCAGGTCTTCCCCCATTCTTCTCTGCGTGCTTCGCGTCCTCTGCGGTTCAAGACTTGGACCGTCCACGTGCACGGAATCGCCTTTTTCAGCTAAAGTTAAAGCAGAATGCTCGAGCTGAATTTTGTACGTGACAACCTGGCGCTGGTGGAAGAAAAGCTGCGGCAGCGCGGATTGAACCCCGCGGAAGTGTTGAAAGACTTCCGCACCATTGATGGCGAACGCCGGCAGGCCATCACCGCCGTGGAAACGCTGCAAGCGCGGCGCAACCGTGCCTCCGAGGAGATTGCCAAGCTCAAGAAAAGCGGGCAGGATGCCGCGGCGCAGATCCGGGAAACCAAGGAGCTGCGCGAGCAGATCCAGGACTCCGAAAAGAAAGCGGCCGAACAGGAAGCGCGCCTGCGCGAGATTCTGACCTCCATCCCGAACCTGCCCCACGCCAGTGTGCCGGTGGGAAAGAACGAACAGGATAACGTCGAAGCCCGCCGCTGGGGCACGCCGCCGCATTTCGATTTCAAGCCCAAGCCGCACTGGGAACTGGGCGAAGAGCTGGGCATACTCGATCTGGAGCGCGCCGCCAAATTGTCAGGCGCTCGTTTCGCCGTCTACTGGGCGCTGGGTGCGCGGCTGGAGCGGGCGCTCGCTAACTTCATGCTCGATCTGCACACCCGAGAGCAGGGGTACACCGAAGTGCTTCCGCCCTACCTGGTGAACTCCGAGTCCATGTATGGCACGGGGCAGCTCCCCAAGTTCGCGCAGGACTTGTTTCGCGTGCCGCACGGCGAAAAGGATCTCTGGCTGATTCCGACCGCCGAAGTTCCGGTCACGAATCTTTACCGCGACGAAGTGCTGGACGCGGCACGCCTGCCGGTTTGCCTGACCGCGTACACGCCCTGCTTTCGCAGTGAAGCCGGATCGTATGGCAAGGATGTGCGCGGAATTATTCGCCAGCACCAGTTTCAAAAGGTGGAACTGGTGAAGTTCTCGCGTCCCGAGACTTCGTACGATGAACTGGAAAAGCTGACCCACAACGCCGAGACCGTGCTGCAGAAACTCGGTCTGCACTACCGCGTGGTCACGCTCTGCACTGCTGACCTCGGATTCTCTTCGGCCAAGACTTATGACATCGAAGTCTGGTTGCCAGGGCAGAATCTGTTCCGCGAGATTTCTTCATGCTCGAACTTCGAAAGTTTTCAGGCTCGGCGGGCGAACATCCGCTACCGTCCTGAGGGCAAGAGCAAGACGGAATTTCTGCACACGTTGAACGGCAGCGCGTTAGCGGTGGGGCGTACGTGGGTTGCCATTTTGGAGAACTATCAGCAGGCCGATGGCAGCGTGCGTATTCCGGAGGCGCTGCAGCCCTGCATGGGGACAGATCGCATCCCGGCAGGTGTCCCGTAGAGACGCGGCTTGCCGCGTCTCCCGCAGCGTCTCGGATGGTGCGAGCCGAGACAGGGCAAGCCCCTCTCTACCGAACATAATCGGAGATTTGCTATCCCATGAATTCCCAAATAGACTGGCAGCAACCCGAAACAGCCGCGACGGCACGGGAAAATTCCGTCTCTCCCATGGGCGCGATCTGGCGCACAATCCGCGGATACATACTTTGGTCGTATGAGCGGGGCAGCCTGCACTACGACATCATGGTTACGCTGATTCTCCTCTTTGTTTTTGTTTCGCCGCACTTCATCAACTACAAGGACAAACCGGTCGAGCACATCCCGCGTCTCACCGGCGTGGTGGTGGTTCCCGGCGCCAAAGGCGAGCTTATCTATCAGATCCAGGCCTCGGCAGTGAATGCCTCCGCGGATGGCGACGTTCGCCGGCAGCTGGAACAGATCATCGAGCCCATCTCCGGAGCAGTCAGCATTACCAATGTCGAAACCGTCAAAGACGTTTCGGGACATCTGCAGAGTTACAAGGTCTGGGTCGTAAAAGAGTAAGAGCAAGGTTTCCAGTTTCAAGGTTTCAAAGTTTCAAGGTACCTGGATGAGATCTGCCCTCAAAGCGCTTGCTTTCAGGATGCTTGCAACGGGCTGGCTGTTGACGACGGCCGCGTGGCCGCAGAGCGAATCCGCTGAATTCGAGCACGTTCTCAAACGGATGGATGAGGCCGCCCGAAATTTCCGCACCGTCGAAGCCACCGTCGTGTGGAACCAATATCAGAAGGTCGTCGACGAAACCGAGACGGAGAATGGCAAGATTTATTTCCGGCGTGAAGGCGGCGAAATCCAGATGGCTGCCGACTTTGCCGAACCTGACAAGAAGTACGTGATCTACAGCGGCGGCAAAGTTCAGGTGTACCAACCGAAGATCGATCAGGTGAACGAATACAGCCCGGGCAAGAATCGCGCTGACGTGGAGAGTTTTCTGGTGCTGGGTTTCGGCGGCAGCGGGCACGACCTGCTCAAGTCTTATGAAGTCCGATTTCTAGGGTCGGAGACCGTCAACGGCATCGCGGCCGCGAAACTGGAGTTAGTTCCGAAGTCCGAGCGTTTTCGAAACAACATTGCGCGCATCTGGCTCTGGATCGACCCGGCGCGCGGAATTTCGGTGCAGCAACAATTGTTTGAGCCGAGCGGCGACTACCGGCTGGCGAAGTATTCCGAGATTCAGATGAAAGATAAGCTTCCGGAGAACGTGTTTAAACTGAAGACGACCGGAAAAACCAAGTTCGTTTCCCCACAAGGGTAGCCCTTCCGTCACCTTCCAGCCGAAATCCCGCAGAATCAAGCTGAAAAACCTTGGCCGGGACGATATACTGCACAAAAGCTGCCGCAAGTGGGAGTTTGCATGGCCAAAGTGTTTACCATCACCGTTCCTCCGGACCTGTCTCGCAAGAGGCGAGAGCGCACCGCCGACCCTCGTTACGTCGACGGCCAGAAGATGCTGGTGGAGGCGATGAAATACCTGGCGAAGGCCGATCCAGTGGCCAATCGCGGAGCCATCGAACTGCTGTCCGAACACGTACGCACGCGTTTCCGCATGACCGACTCGCCGCTCGGCTAGAAGTAAAATTTCAAAGCAAACTGCAGGACGCGTGGCCCCCGATAATACGGGGATTGTGACGGCGTACTGTCGCTTGATATCTGGCCGAACAAACCGCCGCCACCCACTGATCCCCCATTTAAAGTCGGCCCATAGAACTGTGCATGGTTAAAGGCATTGAAGAAATTCGATTGAAACTGGAGCGCTTTGCTTTCCGTCAACTTGAAATTCTTCAGGATCGAGATGTCCCAATTATTAATCCCCGGTCCCCGCAACACGTTCCGCCCCATGTTGCCGTAAGTAAACAACGGCACACCGCCCTGAATCAGGGTGGTATTTGAAGGCAGGGGTTGGCCCACCGGCGGCCCCACCGAACAAACCAGGTTCGTTGGATCGATCAGGAAAAATCCCGTCGTGGTGCCCGACAAACAGCTCCCATGGATACCATCCGCGCTGGGGCTGAATGTCCGCATTTGCCTGGGGTTGCTGAAGACCTGAACTGGCCCAACTACATCGGGCCGGTCCAGCCCTTCATTCGATTCACTGGCCCCGTTGCTGGAGTAGAGTGTGAATGGATTCCCCGACTGGAACGAAGTAATTGTAGAGACCGCCCATCCCCCCAGAATGTTCTGCCTGAGTCTGCTCCCGTGTTCCCCAATGGGGATTTGCCATAGCGGGCTTAATACCAAACGCTGGCGCGCGTCAAAATCGGCCAAGCCGCGATCGAACCTCGGGTCCAGTGGATTTGTGAACGTCCCCGAGCGGGCCCGAAAGCCCGAAGTTACGTCGATTGTCTTCGCCAACGTATAAGCGACTCTGAATCCGAGACCGTGATTCATTCTCCGGTCCACCGTAACCTGCAACTGGTTGCTTGACGAACTACCCCCGCTCACGTTGGTGATGATCTGGGTGGCGCCGTAAGGGATGAAATTCGCATCGCAATTCGCCAGCGGGCGCGCGCAATCGGGAGAGATGGAGTTAGACACATTGGTTGGCGAGGCGGGCGGCGGGGAAATGGAATTCACAACGGACTGGTATTGCGCCATCAAACTGCAAGAAGGTAGAGCGGCACACGTAACATTGCCATTGATTTCAGGGAAATTCAGGTTCGTACTGGAGATGGCTTTCCTGCTCAGACTGCCGACGTAAACCGCCTCTACAAATGTATCGTTGGTAAGTTGGTATTGGAACCCGTAGTTGAAGTTCTCTGCATAAGGAGTCCGGAAATGCGGAGAGACGACGTAGGCAAACGGGATGGCGGGGGTAAAGAACTGTCCCAAATGGCCGCCCGCGATAAAGGGATAGGGGTCGGAATAGCCGGTGTTCGCGGTCTGGAAAGGGTCGGCGCTATAAGACCCGTTTACTGGTTCAAGGCAACCGGTCGCAGACCCGTTACCGACGGTGGTGAAACACGGATAGTTGTTCGCCACATATCCAAAGGGAGCCTGGCCTCCAAACTGCAGGTTCAGCGCTCCGTCTTCGATGTCATAGAAAATACCGGCGCCACCGCGCATTACCAGCTTGCCGCTGCCCAACATATCCCAGGAGAACCCAAACCGCGGAGCAAAATTCCGGTAGTCTGGGTAGACCAACCCACGATTTGGCGTCCCCGGGTCGCCGGAATACAAAAAGCTGGGTGGCGAAGCAGGGTAAAGTGTCGATTCCGCCGGCGGCGGCCCCGGGAACCAACCCTGAATCTGGTTTCGCGGATCTACTTGCGGCGAGTTGTATTCGTACCGCAGACCGTAATCAAGAGTCAGCCTGTTTGTTATTTTCCACGCATCTTGGGCAAAGAAATCCAGCTGATGGGTTCGGATTCCATAGACCGCGCTCGAAAACTGGTAGTAGTTGTCGGTGTACCCGCCGACAAAATCGGCTAAAGCGTTGCCCGTGTTCGTATAGTAACTCCCGAAGTCGAACGATCCGTTATTGTAAAAGTCGTAATGGAAATTGTTTCTTATCCACCGGAGATCGCCGCCAAACTTGAGAGAGTGCCGTCCCTTGGTCCAGGTAAAAGTGTCCTGGTACTGAAAAGTAACGTCATGAATCTTGGTTGGACCCTGCGGTGAAGGCCCCAGGCTGAAGGCTCCGCCAACCGAAACTAGAGGAGGCGCTGTGCCTGCCGGGTCGTCCGGCGTGACCGTAAGGAATCCCAGTGCTGACGGCGGGGTCTTATCCATCGGCACGGCATCAAAAGTTGCGACCCGGTTGATCGAGAATCTCAACTCGTTCAGCATGGTGGGAGAAATGGTGCGCGTCCAGCTAACCGATCCGGCTTGATAACGATCGGCATCGGTAAAACCCGACCCCACCGGCACATCTCCTCCAGTGGAGGCGCCCTTTAAGACCTCGAAAGGCCAAACACTCGGCTGGTCATCAAAGGTGTAAAACGCCGACAGCGTATCCTTGGTGGACATGTTGTAGTCGTAGCGGAAAGCGAACTGATCCTGTTGCAGGCTTGCGACCGGATCTTCCAGAAAGCCGTTGGTCCCGAAGTTCGGATTTGGCAGATACTTATTGATGTACGTCTGCATTACCGAATCAGTCGGCACCTGATTGCACACTGTTGAGCCGCACATGAACGGACCGCCTGTCGTGGGATCGGTCAGCTGGCCGGTATCAAGGCCAGTGGTCGGATCAATGATTCCGGTATAGAGGTCACTGAAATCCCCGGTTCGCTCCGGCTTCGTCAATACGGTCAGAATCCCCGGATTCTGCCCCAGGCGTCGCCGCGCCCCCTGATAAGAGGCAAAGAGAAACATCTTGTCTTTTTTGATCGGCAAGCCGATGGTTCCGCCGAACATGTTGTACCTAAAGATCGGAGCCTGCCCCAGGAAAAAGTCGGAGGCATCCAGAGCGGTATTCCGAAAATAGTCAAATAAGTCTCCGTGAATGGCATTGGTACCTGACTTAATCACCTGATTCACGACCCCGCCCGACGTGCGTCCATACTCTGCTTCGTAATTGTTGGTCAAAATCTTGAACTCCGCCACCGCGTCGGGGTTGAGATCCACGACCATATTGTTGCCGAGGAAATCGTTGTTATCGGCGCCGTCGAGTAAAAACGTCATCGACTCGGAGCGCTGCCCGCTAACCGAGAAGGGATTGTTCGATCCGTCATCTTGATCGGGAGCGAATGTGCCGGCCTGCAGCAGGCCCAGTTGCATCGTGTCTCGCTGCGCCAGCGGCAGGTCTTGAATACGCTGCGTGGTTTCGACTTTGCCCAGGGTAGCGCTGACCGTATCCACCTGCGTGACGTCTCCGATTACCTCGATGACTTGACTCTCTGACCCAACTCTCAGGTCGATGTCCAGGCGTGCGTTCTGGTTGATTTCGAGCGTGATGCCCCGGCGCACGTACTTGCTGAATCCGCGCTGCTCCACCGCCAGTTCATAGGTGCCGATCGGAACTAGCGTGAACAGGTAATCCCCGTCCTTGTTGGAGGTCGTCGCGCGGGAGATATTGGTGCCGGAATCTCTCAGTGTTACCTTAGCGCCGACCACGATGGCATGGGTCACATCTCGTATTGTGCCCGCGATTTGGGCCGTCGCTTGTTGGGCAACGGCTCGGTTCGCGCCCAGGAACGTCAGACAGAAAACGACGCAGATGACGATCGGTAGACCACTTCTGGGGAAGAAGAAGGGTTTCATGGGGCCCTCATTGAAAGTTGGGCACAAATATTGCACGTTGTCTTCCAAGAAAACAAGCCTAAAAGGAGATAGAGTTAGCAGCGTATGACTCAGCGTCATCTTCTGTCTTTTGAATTCTCGCTACAATAATCGGGATTCTGGTACCGCGATTCAGATTGCCACCGCTGCTCTCTGGCGCCCCAGACAGGCTGCGGCGCAGACGATCACTACGGGGTAGCACTCCAACGTGTAACGCGGTTCCGGGTTTTCCAGTGTTCCCAGAAATGCCGAGCGCAGCAACAGGAAGCATACTAACAACCCGGCCCAGCGAATTCCGGACGGCCTCCGAACCAGCGCCCACAGCGCCGCCGCGAGGTAAGCCAGGTTCAGCAAGCCGAACCCTACCGCCAGGACCGACTGCTTGATGTCGTCATTGAATTCCCACCAGCGCACGTCGGGAGGCAAAATCTCGGTTCGCGGGCGCAGCCACATGTCGGCGATGCGCATCAGGGGCAGCGCAACGTAGTAACGAACTAGCCGCGCGCGAATGCGATCCGCGGCGAGTTTGCCGAAGCGCGCATCCAGCTCCGGCGTCATTTCCTGCGACTGGTTGTAATCTGCGATGAGGGCCAGCGTCGCTTCACTTTCTCCCGGGCCATCGAGGGCGCGCCACGGCAGTTTCTCTGCATCAATCGCGTTGCCGGGAACGCTCCAATAGATCTCTTCCACCGATGCGTAGTCGACGATCCAGGTCTTAACCCAGCGGTTGAAACCCCGGGCGACCTGCTCATCCTTCTCGGTGGCGTAACGCGGGGCCAGCGGCTGGAAATGATGGAGCGTCCGGAAATTGCGAATCGTCCATGGCACCAGAGGCGCGAGTGCAACTACCACCACAAGAATTCCAGCGGCCAGAAAATGCGCCGTATTCTGCCTGACTGAGAGACCCTTCCAGGCTGCCCCTGCCAGGTAGAGCGCGACCGCGGCCAGCAGGATGCCGCCATCCGGGCGCAGCAGGATGCAAGCTGCAATCGCCGCGCCGGTCACGGCCCAGAGTTTGAAAACACCCATCCCTCGCCCAGCCTCATCCGCCCGGCCCAAAGCCGCCGCCACACCATCGAGCGCGAGCGCGGTGAAGAGGATTTCCAAGGTTTCGGTGAGTGCGGCGGCGGCATAATTCGCCAGGAATGGGCACAGCGCCGCCAGCACAAAAGCGATTCTCGCCGCGCGTTCAGAAACAGCACGGCGGGCGAGGTCGGCAATGATCAGGCAGGTGACCAGGTCGAGCAGAATCTGCGCCAGCAAGACTGCTGTGAGGTTGCCAATTCCGAACAGCCAGAAGATCTTGGCCAGAAACGCCGGATATCCCGGCAGGCGCGTGTCGCTCGGCACGATCTGCGTTACCTGCTGGACGGTTTGCGTCTGGCCGTAGATGCCGTGCTGCAGCCAGTTGGTGGCGAGGTCGGCATAGATACGCGAGTCATCGGTGACGGCTGGAAAATAAAGGAGGAAAAGTAGTCGCAATGCCAGGCCGGCCAGTGTGGTTCCCAGAAATAAACAGCGATGTTCGCGGAACAGGGTGAGCACGTTCGGAATATATCGCGAATCGAAGGATTTTCCTCCTCCGCTCATTCCGCATAGCCCTAAGTTTGTTGACTACAACCGACTGGAGGTCACAGTGAAACTGAGGACTATGCCGCAACTTAGCTCTTGCCAAGTGGGATCTTCCTGCTATCATCTGGTGCTTCGTCAGCCAGACCGGGTTGGCGAGTACGTAGCAGGATTGACGTTTCTGTGGCAGCAGTCCGATATCGCGCCTTCGTTTTCGCGGCTCCACCGTGTTTCGTCGCGGGCAACCCTGCGATCGAATTCCGGGGGGAGCCGTTTCTGTTGGTGCGGTGTCGCCCGTGCACGGCGACGCCAGCAATAAATTCTTTCCGTCGCTTCGAGAGGGCGTCCGGCAACGGTTGTCCGGTGCCCCAGGGCAAACAGGCAGGCGACGGAAGAATAATTCTTAGCGATGAGGCGAAAGGAGTTTCTTTGTGAGAGAGAAGGGTACTGTGAAGTGGTTCAACGGAGCGAAGGGATACGGATTCATCCAGCGCTCCACGGGCGAGGACGTGTTCGTGCATTTCTCGGCCATCCAGGAGAACGGCTACCGCTCGCTGAACGAAGGCGAAACCGTCGAGTTCGATCTGCTCAAAGGCCCTAAAGGCTTCCAGGCGGGCAACGTCGTGCGCGTGGTATAAAGTTTTCCAAACCAGTTCGCAAACCCTCTCGCTTCGGCCGAGAGGGTTTTTCATTTGTCGTTCTTACTTTCCGACCGTCTTCACATCCAAACTCTTCCATAGATACCAGCAGGCGATCGAGCGATAAGGAGCCCAAGGCTTCGCGATCTTCTCCATCACGGCGGGCTTGGGCCACTTGCGTTTCTTGTAGTGCTTCTTGATGGCAGCCTGCACGCCATAATCGCCGGTGGGCAGAATATCCGGACGCCGCAAGGTGAACATCAGGAACATGTGTGCCGTCCAGACGCCGATGCCTTTGACCTGGGTGAGATGCGCGATCACTTCTTCCTCCGGCAGGTCTGGCAAGCGCTCGAACTCCAGCAGGCCGGCTGCGGTCTTCTCGGCCAGATCGCGCAAATACGCGGTCTTCTGCCTTGAAAGGCCTACGCCGCGCATTTCGGCATCGGTCAATTTGAGAATGCCTTTCGGCGTCAGTGGATCTCCGGCCAGGGCAGTGAATCGATCAAAGATGGTTGCCGCGGCTCTCCCATTCAACTGCTGATAGAGGATGGATTCAGCCAGGGAGTGAAACGTAGGCTCGCCAAACTGCATGCGGAACGGGCCTACGCGCTCGATGATCGCGGCCATCACGGGGTCGGATTTCTTCAGGTGGTCGATTGCCAGGTGGTGGTGGGCTTTGCGCATCGTCGTTCGCTCCTCGCCAGACGGGGAACAAGTCTAGCATATAGGCGAACAGATGGCGAATCCGTCTGAATATGATTCACGACGGAAAGTGAAAATGCACGTCGTGCCTGGAGGCAACGGGTGTCCCGTCGAGCGTGGCCGGCTGGTAGTGCCAGCGGCGCAGCGTGGCCTCAATCTTTTCGTCGATCCCGTGGCCGATCGATTGCACGATTTTGGTTTCGACGACGTTGCCCTGCGAGTCGATCGTGACTTCAATTACCACATCGCCCACTAGGTCCCGCGGAAGCTCCGCCCGGTCGACCGGAGGATCTGGATAAACGACCGGATACGCGACGTGGACTTCATGGCCGCTGATCGGTCCGTCAATCATGGTACCGAGCGGAGATCCGGCGCGGGAATTGCGATCGCCGGCTTCGCCATCGACAAACGCCGGCTGAGGCTCTGGCGCAGGCCTTGGCGGCTGGGGCTTCGGAAGCAAGCGTGGGCGCGGTTTGCTCGCCTGAGGCGGAAACAGCAGCTTGGCCGCATCCGGGGGCGTCGAATCGTTCTCAGCGGCCGCTGGAAAGTAAGTCAGTTTGTAGGTGTGATTGCCGTCTCCATAGGCAAGCCAGGCAGGTCTGAGGTCGATCACCCTGGGGCTATGGAACGCGATTACGGCCAACGCTGCCAGGTGCGCTGCCACCGACAGTCCTACCGCGCGATGGCGGTGGACTCTTGAACTGGTGGGCTGGAGGCCGGTGAACACGTCACTCCTTAGTCTACTGGATTGACGGGAAAAGGGAGAAAGGGTTTGCAACGAAAGCCCAGCCTTCACCACGGACAGACGGGTGTTGCCACCCCGTCCGCTATCGATCGCGCTTCTACACTGGTTTGTGCGCAACCAGCTTTACGAGCCGGCCTGTTTCTCGGCCATGTCACCGATGATCGGCAGTTTGAACATCTGTCCCTGATAGGCCTTGAGCACCAGGATGATCCAGAGAACTAGCGAGCCGATCCCCAGCAGAAAATGCAAGGGAATGGTGATGAACCCGAGGAAAGGGATAAAGGTGAGGATCGCAAGGGCGATGCTCACAACAAACAGCACCGCCGCGACGAAGAGGCACTGGAAGGCATGGAAGCGGATGAAGCGCTTCTTGTTGAACGGTTCCAGCACCAGAAAAATAATCGCCGGAATGATGGTCACGTAGGCCAGCGCACCAGCCAGGTTATCGGTGAGCCCGGCGGCGCCGGGTGCAGCCGAGGTCGCGCCCGCACCTTGCGCGGCGCTGCCGGCGCACTTCGGACAAGTCGCTCCATCCGCGATCTGCGTTCCACAGGTTGGACAAAAAGCCACGGGAGCCTCCTTTGCAAGACGACAGGCAAGTTATCAGAACGCTGGCCGGAGCGCAATGGCTTCGGGCGGGCATTTGTCTTTCCCCAACGACCGCGCACCCACTATCATCGGATTTGCGGAATTCTAGATCGGCGGGACAAGGAACCCCCTTCGTTATTTTCCGTCTCTTGAAAGGCACTGATGATCACCATTGTTTCAGGATTACCGCGGTCGGGCACGTCGTTGATGATGCAAATGCTGAATGCGGGCGGGTTCCCGGTGCTCTCCGACGGCGAGCGCAAACCCGACACCGACAACCCCAAGGGCTACCTGGAATGGGAGCGTATCAAACAGCTGCCAAAGGATCCCAGCCTGATTGCGGAGGCCGAGGGCAAGGTGGTAAAGGTGATCTCGCAGCTGATTCTCTTGCTTCCGCCGGACCACGAGTATCGCGTCGTCTTCATGCAGCGTCCCCTGCCTGAAGTGCTGAAGTCGCAGGACGAAATGCTGCGTCGCCGCGGCAATACGGAGTCAAACAGTAATACATCCGCGATCGAAGAAGCCTTTCAGCGTCACCTGATCGAAGTGAACAAGTGGCTCGCGGGCAAAGCAAACACGCAGGTCGCGCGCGTGCATTATCACCGCGTGCTGCGCGAACCGAAGGTTGTCGCCGAAGAGGTAGCCGCATTCCTGCAGGCACCCCTTGACATCGAGGCCATGGTTCGGCAAGTGGATGGAAGCTTGTACCGCAATCGCATGAAGTAGACCGGGAACATCGGCCACGGAGGCCAATGTTTGAGGTCGCAATTTGCGACCACAAACAAAAGTCACGTGACGCTGACTTCCGTATAGGTCCCGTAGACCTGCCGCAACGCTTCGCAGATTTCGCCCACCGTGGCGTAGGCGCGGACGGCGTCGACAATGTAGGGCATGGTATTACCGTCGGAGATATTTCCGTTGGTGCCAGCGGTCGGGGTTCTGGTGGCGGCCTGCTTCAGGGCATCGAGGCGGCGGCGAACCTCTTCGTTCGAGCGGCGAGCGCGCAGGGCTTTGAGTTTCTTCTCCTGCGCCCGCGCTACGGATTCGCCGATGTAGAGAATGTTGGGTGACTCTTCTTCGATGACGAAATCATTCACGCCGACCGTAATCTTCTCGTTGGCTTCCACGGCTCGCTGGTATTGGTAGCTGGCCTCGGCAATTTCTTTCTGCGGATATCCGCGCTCGATGGCCTTCACCATGCCGCCCATCTGGTCGAGCTTCTCGAAGTACTCGAAGGCGCCGCTTTCCATGTCGAGGGTTTGTTTCTCAACGAAGTAGCTTCCGCCGAGCGGATCGACCGTTTGCGCTACACCGGATTCAAACGCAATGATCTGCTGGGTACGCAGTGCAATGCGCGCGGCTTCCTCCGTGGGCAGGGCCAGGGCTTCGTCGTAGGCGTCAGTGTGCAACGACTGCGTGCCGCCGAGCACGGCTGCCAGCGCCTGCAGGGCAACGCGCGCGATGTTGTTCATAGGCTGCTGGGCGGGCAGCGATACGCCGGCGGTTTGGCTGTGGAAACGCAGCAGGCGAGTACGATCGTTCTTGGCGCCGAAGCGGTCTTTCATCAGGCGATACCAGATCTTGCGCGCGGCGCGGTATTTGGCGATCTCTTCGAAGAAATC
>Ga0209415_10006222_pt1 | contig 21317 bp, 18 predicted proteins | sample PeaSoiSIISIP2007_FD_187696 | JGI IMG/M metagenome (GOLD analysis project Ga0209415, IMG submission 187696) | Peat soil microbial communities from Weissenstadt, Germany - SII-SIP-2007 (SPAdes) (version 2) | ecosystem: Environmental > Terrestrial > Soil > Wetlands > Peat | place: Germany... | reverse complement strand
GGGAACCTAGCCGTAGCTTACATCACGCTAGTCGGGCTCCCTTTTCTGGTGGTCCTGGGGACCCTGGAAGCGGGCCGGACACTCGTTGCGCCTGCGGCCCCGGTCTTGCCTGCGATTCAGCACGCGGCTCAGTCCGCGGCGGCGCCACTGTCGGCCGCGCTCGTGCTCTTTCTCCAAATGGCGGTGATTCTGCTCGCCGCCCGCGTGGTGGGAATCGTATTCCGCAAGATTGGGCAGCCGCAAGTCGTCGGCGAGATGGCGGCCGGGATTCTGCTCGGCCCGTCGTTGCTGGGATGGGTGGCCCCGGGAGTCACCCAGGTGGTGTTTCCGGCGGCAAGCCTGGGCAGCTTGCAAACGCTCAGCCAGATCGGGCTGGCGCTGTTTATGTTCCAGGTCGGCCTGGAGTTGAACCCTAAAGAACTGCGCGGCCACAGCCACGCGGCCGTGCTCACCAGCCACGTCAGCATCGTAGTGCCTTTCTGCCTGGGCACGCTGTTGGCCTATTTCCTCTATCCGCGCCTTTCCAACAGCGGCGTTACTTTCAGCGGTTTCGCTTTGTTTCTGGGTATGGCGATGAGCATCACGGCGTTCCCGGTGCTGGCGCGCATCCTGACGGAACGCAAGCTGCTGAGCACCCGCATGGGCCACATGGCCGTGGCGTGCGCCGCCGTGGACGACGTCACGGGCTGGTGCATCCTCGCCTATATCGTGGTGCTGGTTCGAGCTCACCAGGGCGCCGTACCGCTGTGGATCACGGTGGGCGGCGCGGCTCTCTATATCGTCGTGATGACATTCGGGCTGCGCCGCATCACGCCGTCGTTCGAACGCTCCTTCCGCCGCGCCGGACGGCTCTCCGACGATGCCCTGGCGCTGATGATCCTGCTGATGCTGGGCTCGGCTCTGGTGACCGAGCGGCTGGGTATCCACCTGTTGTTCGGCGCGTTTCTGATGGGCACCATCATGCCCAAGAGCGAGGCCCTGGTGCGGTATATACAGCACCGCTTCGAGACGCTGACCACAGTGGTGCTGCTTCCCCTGTTTTTCGCCTTCAGCGGGCTGCGGACCAGCATCTCGTTCAGGGGAGAAAACGGTTTTTGGGTTTACGCTCTGCTGGCGATCGCCGTGGCGGTCGCCGGGAAGATGGGCGGCACAGTTGTGGCCGCCCGCGTGGCCGGGGTTCCAGCGCGCGAGACCGCGGCCCTGGGCATCCTGATGAACACCCGCGGTCTGATGGAATTGGTTGTGCTGAATATCGGCCTGGATTTGGGCGTAATCTCGCAGGCCGTGTTTTCAATCATGGTCGTGATGGCCCTGGCGACCACCTTCATGACCACGCCCCTGCTGGTGCTGGTCTACCGGCCACGTCACGCGGCAGCGGCTCTCGCCGAGGCGCAGCCGGAAGAAATGATTTTGGAGGGGTATTCATAGAAATGGAAAACTATCACGGAAAACCCGAGGAAGCGATGGAGACCAAAGGCGCGGCACGCAGCGCCATCCGTGGTTTCATTCGCAAGCTGGTCATCTGCATCCTGATGGTCATCGTGTGGCTCACCAAGCCATTTCCGTTCCTGACAAAACGCTACCCGTACAAGCTTCGCGAACTGTCCCGTAGCTGGGACAGCAAGATGATCTGGACGTTCGTGCTTAGCTTCGGCAGCCGGACTTTCATGGATCAGAACTGCACCATGAAAAGCCCGAAGAATCTGAAGCCGCTGATTCAGACGCGGCCGGAGTGGCAGTTCACCGAACAGGACATTGCCACTTTCTATAGGGACGGCTTCCTCGGCCCGATCACGCTCTGGACGCCGGAAGAGATGGTGGATATCCGGCGCCGGGTGGTAAGTGTTCTGGACCGGCCATCGGCGGTGTACCCGCAGGCGGAAAACAAGCTGCGCGACCGCTACATCGACGCGCCCGAATTCTGGGAAGTCATCAACATGCCCCAGTTGAAAGAGCGGCTGGCCCAACTGCTGGGTCCGGACCTGCTGGTGTGGCGCTCGCAGATCTTCAACAAACCGCCGGGCGGACCGGAAATCACCTGGCACCAGGCCAGCACATACATGGCTGAACAGAAGATCAAGGGCACGCTCGAGCCGAAGAACCGCGATGAACTGTTCCAGCTCACGACCTGGATCGCCATTGATGACGCGTTCTTCGAAAACGGCTGCATGCATTTCCTGAAGGGCACCCACAAGAGAATGTGGACCATGATCAAGAGCAGCACCGGCCACGTCGGCAATCCGCCGGAGGTGGCGAAGCTGATCGGCGGCTTTGGCCGTTTCGCCAAGTCCGCGGGCCTCACGCTCGACGTGAACATCACCCAAGACATGATTGTTCCCATGCCGCTGAAGAGCGGCCAGTGCGTCATCTTCACCGAGCGCTGCATTCACGGCTCGCCCCCCAACACCTCCGACAAGCGCCGCTTCGGCTTCGTTTTCCGCACCATCAAACCCAGCGTGCAGGTTTACCGGGAAGAGTCCATCCACGAAGTGACATATCTGAAGGAGACTTACAACCTGGAGAAGTGGGGCTGCGTGTTGCTGCGTGGCGAGGATCCCTTCCACCTGAACCGCATGATTGCTCCGCCTGCGTATAGCGAAAAGACTATGGCCGCCGGGGTCGGCGACTAGCATTGCGTGTTCGGCGGGCTGCCGACGCTCGCCGAACACCGCAGGATCCTCGCGAGCGGATGCCTTGTGCACGGGCAAGTTAAGTCATGCCCCGCCGATGGCACACACGGCATTGGTGGGGTATGCTTTAGCTTGCCCTTTGTCTCTTAGGACGACGCATGTCTGAGCTTTGGCTGATCCGCCATGGCGAGACCGAATGGAGCGTCTCCGGCGCCCACACCGGCCGCACCGATATTCCGCTCACGGCCAAAGGGCGGCAACAGGCGTCGGGCATCGGCCGCTGGCTGGCCGGGAAGAACTTTTCGCTCGTCCTCGAAAGCCCGCTTCAGCGCGCCCGCGAAACCTGCTTTCTGGCCGGATTTGCCGCGTCCGCTCAGATCGACTCCAACCTGCGCGAATGGGACTATGGGGATTACGAGGGCCGGACCACGCTCGACATCCAGCAAGAAGTCCCTGGCTGGTCGCTGTGGGATGACGGACCGCGAAGCGGCGAAACCGTCGCGCAGGTGGGAGCCCGCGCCGACGCCGTGATTGCGCGCGCCGCCACCGCCCAAGGCGACGTGGCGCTGTTCGCTCACGGCCATCTGCTGCGCATTTTGGCCGCCCGCTGGCTGGGACTGGCGCCTTCCGGCGGCCGCCTGTTCGCGCTTTCCACCGCAACCGTCAGTACGCTCGGGCATGAGCGTGAAACGCGCGTCATCGTCCGTTGGAATCTTTCGCCGCCGGCGTGACAGTTAGGCGAGATTTCCACGGCGGCAAGGCCACTACATCCACTTGCCCGAGGTTGCATTCATCGTCATGTCCGGCGGCCGGCTCGCGGCGTGCGTCGTTGGTCTGGCAGTCTGGATTCTGCTCAGCGGCCTGGACGATCTCTTCATCGCGCTGGTCGCTCTCCTTCCCAGGGGCGAGCGCCGATGCCGATGGCCCGCTGACGCCGAGGTCGCGAGTGTCCCCGAGCGCCGGATTGCCATTCTGGTCCCCCTGTGGAAGGAGCAGCGCGTCATCGGGCGGATGCTGGAGCGGAACCTGGCCGCCATCCGCTACGCCAACTACGATTTCTTCGTCGGCGCGTATCTCAACGACGCGCTCACCGTGGCGGCGGTTGCCGACGCCGCCTCCCGCTCTTCCTGCGTGCACCTGGCCCTGGTGCCGCACAGCGGACCCACCTCCAAGGGCGATTGCCTCAATGCGATCTTCGATTACCTGCTCGAATTCGAGGCAGCCCGGGGCATCCGGTTCGAAGTGATCGTAACCCACGACGCGGAAGACGTGATCGCGCCGGAGTCGCTGCGGCTCATCAATTGGTTTTCGCGCGACTACCAGATGGTACAAATCCCCGTGCTGCCGCTGCCCACCGGCCCCGCCGAGATGACCCACGGTGTCTATTGCGACGAGTTCGCCGAGTATCAGCAGAAGGATATCCCGGCGCGCCAGAGGCTGGGCGGCTTTCTGCCCTCCAACGGAGTCGGCACGGGCTTTGACCGCGGCGCACTGGAGCGGCTGGCGGCCACCCGTATGGGCCGCATTTTCGACCCCACCTGCCTGACGGAAGACTACGAGAATGGCTTCCGCCTGCACGCTCTCGGCTGCCGGCAGATCTTTGTGACGCTGCGGCCGGCCGCGCCCGCGCCGGTGGCCACGCGCGAATATTTTCCGCGCCGGCTCCGCGCCGCCATCCGCCAGCGCAGCCGTTGGGTGGCCGGGATCGCGCTGCAAGGCTGGGAGCGCCATGGCTGGCGCGCCCCGCTGCGCCAGTTGTATTTCTTCTGGCGGGACCGCAAAGGCCTGGTGGGGAACCTGCTTTCGCCCTTCGCCAATCTGCTTTTTATCGGTTGGGTATGCGGCTGGCGTGGCCTCGCCGGCATCCCCGCGTGGTCAGCCCGCTTGTGCGCCGCAACCTTTGGCCTGTCCCTGATCCATTTCCTGATTCGCACCACTTTGAGCGCGCGCGTCTACGGCTGGCGGTTCGCCGCCGGCGCACTGCCGCGAATGTTCTGGGGCAACCTGCTGAACAGCGCGGCGACCATTTCCGCCCTGCATCAGTTCGCCGTCGCGCGTCTGCGCGGGCGCGCCCTGGCCTGGCGCAAAACCGATCATAACTACCCCGCTGGGCAAACGCCCGGGCAGGGCCGTCTGGGCGAAATGCTGGTGCGCATGCGGGCCATCTCGCTGGCGGATCTCCAGACCGCGCTGGAGACATGCCCCGCCGGCGTGCGCCTGGGCCAGCACCTGCTCGATCTGCGCAAGCTGCAAGAGGAACAGCTCTACCGGGCGCTGAGCGCGCAGGCGGGCCTCGACCTGGGAGTCCCCGTTGGCAGCGAATTCATCCCCGCCGCCACCCGCGCCCTGCCGGCCGAAACAATTCGCCGCTTCAGCGTGCTCCCCTACCGCGTGGATTTCGGCCAGCTCCACCTGCTGACCCCCGACGTTCCCTCGCCGCGCATGACGCGGGAATTGGCCGCCCTGTGCCCCCTCGATCTGCGCTTCCGCCTGGTCCGCCCCAAAGAATTCGAGCGCTTATGCGATCAGTATCTGGGGTGAATGTCTCGGTAGGACAGACCATCGCCTTTCGTGGTCTGTCGTGTTTCGCCATGCATGGCAGCTTGACAGACGACAAACACCGATCGTCTGTCCTACCTCCTGACGAGCGCGGAATGCAGAAACTCAATTTGGCAAGCTGGTAGCGTGCTCCGCCGCCCGCTACCAGAACTCCAGCGGCTTCTTTTGCGCCTCATTGTAGATCCAGTCGCGCAGGCGCAGGTACCGCTCGGCGCCGCCCGGGATCGCGCTGTCGCCGCGGCCTGACTTTAGAGCCTCCCAACGCTGGCGCAGCGCCTCCGGTCCTGCGGCTGCTGCATCCAGGCGGCTCGCCAGCGCCACATCCTGCACCGCGTTACGGCGAATGATGGCGCGCACCGTCTCGGGCGGCGGGTACGTGCGGCCGGTGCCCTCGAGCAGCGCGCCCATCGCCGAAGCATCCGCGCCGCTCGAAACCGGCGGCAGGGACACCGGTTCGGTCGCCACACGAAGATCGGGAACGCGCGGCGCGATCACCCGCACCTCCATCGGCCGCACCACCCAAGTGCCCACCTTCAACTGCACCTCCAGCCGGAACCGCGCGACATCCGCGTTGGGAGGTATCCACAGATCCAGCAGGTAGACACGAGCTGTCTGGCCGTCCACCTGGTCGTCGGGATCGGGGATCACGCCGAAATCGGGCAGGCGCTTCAGTTCCGTCAGGCGGTCGGGCGTCCATCCCGCCGGCGTTTTCACGAAGTGCTCCTTGTACAACGCCACGCGGCACGCGTTCAGAGGATTGGTCACGACATACAGCAGGTAGGTGGTGTTGGGCGGCGCCGAAATCACCACATGGGACGAAGCCCAGGCGTTGCGCGCCACCGCCGGCGAGAGAATTTCGCGCGGCTGGGAACCGCGGTCGGCCGGCACGATTTCGCCAAACGGGTCAACCCGCGAAAATTCCGAGTAGATGTCGACGCTCTGCGCAGCCAGCGCGCCCGCCAAAGCCGCTGCCAACATCAGAAGCCGTGAAAAAATCGATTGGCAGGCGAAAGCGCCTGCCCCACCTTCATGCGCACTCTTCGACGGCAAAGTGGGACAGGCGCTTCCGCCTGTCAACCTGCGCGCGCCCACCGCTTCAGCGCTCCGCGGCGCTCTTGTGCCGGCTTTCGTAGGCGGCGATTACTTCGCTGGTAATATCCGTCGCGTTTTCGGCATAAAGCAGCGGCGCCTGCGACGTGCTGGTGTCGAACACCATCGCGTAGCCGGTGCTGGTGGCGAACTCCACGATCGCCGCCACCATCTTCTTGCCCAGCTCGGCCAGCGTCTTCTTCTGCGCCCGGTCCAGATCGCCGTCGGCCTGGTCGATCTTGGCGTTGAGCACTACGGTCGCGTCGTCGATCTCCTGCTGGAGCTTCTTATGCTCCTCATCGCTCAGTTTCTCCCCGTCCAGCCGCGCCTGTTTTTGTGCGATGCCTTTCTGTTCCTCATCGAGCGCCGCTTTGCGCGGGCCGAATTCGGCGTCCAGTGTCTTGGCTGCGTTCTGGCCGTCGGTGGTGGCCAGGATGGCGTCCTGAATATTCACCAGCGCCACTCGCGGCGCGTGCGCCGACTGCGCCGCCGCCAGCGCGGCCCCCAGTAGACCCAAAATCAAAACCCGATGTGGTTTCACTCCTGCCCTCCCGTTCGGGATCTTAGCACGGCCGCGACGCGCCAAAACCAGTGCGCAAACGCGCACACTGGGCGCGGCCGGACACTACGTGGCACAGACCGTCGCCTTCGTGGTTTGTCATGCCTCGAGCGCACGGCGACTTGGCAGGCGGCAGAAACCGATCGTCTGTCCTGCCTCTGGCACGCGGCGCGGCCGAAGCCTTCAGCGCAGATTGAACTTCTTCATCTTGTAGCGCAGCGTGTCGCGGGTGACGCGCAGCAGCCGCGCGGCCTGCGTCTGGTTGCCGTTGGTCTTTTCGAGCGCGCGGGCCAGCAGGCTGCGCTCATTATCTTCGAGCGAGAGGCCGTCGCTCACCACCTCGGTGGCGGGAGCCGCCGGCAGGGCCGTTCCCGTTTCGGAGTGGGCCACGCTGATCGGCAGGCTGGGCGCTGTGATCAGGGCCGACTCCTCCAAAATCATGGCGCGCTCGATCGCATTCCGCAATTCGCGCACGTTGCCCGGCCAATCGTGGGAGAGCAGCAGCTTCGCCGAAGCGTCGCTCACGCCTTCGATATTGCGCTTGAATTTGCGGTTGTAGTGGTCGATGAAAAAGCGCGCGAGCGGCAGAATGTCGTCCAGGCGCTCCCGCAACGGCGGGATGGAAATCTGGATCACGTTGAGGCGGAAGTACAGGTCCTGCCGGAAGGCGCCTTCTTTCACGGCCTCCCGCAGGTTCTTGTTGGTCGCCGCCACCACCCGCAAATCCAGGTTGATGTCCTTCAGCCCGCCCAGGCGGCGAAAGGTCTGCTCCTCCAGCACGCGCAGCAGTTTGGCCTGCAGCATCATGGGAATCTCGCCGATCTCGTCCAGGAACAGGGTCCCCTTGTCGGCCAGCTCGAAGATGCCGCGCTTCTGCGCCCGCGCGTCCGTGAATGCGCCTTTTTCGTAACCGAACAACTCGCTTTCGAGCAGCGAATCCGGAATCGCCGCGCAGTTGATGGCGATAAACGGTTCGGCCTGGCGCAGGCTCTGATAGTGGAGCGTCTTGGCGATCAGGTCCTTGCCGGTTCCGTTTTCCCCATCCAGCAGAATGGTGGTGGCTTCGCTGGCCGCCACGCGGCGGACGAAATTTACCACCTCGCGCATCGGCCCCGATTCGGCGATCACTTCGCGCCGCTGCGGCGCCGACTCCTCGGTGATGTCCTTAATGGTAGCCACCACCCCGGTGAGCTGCGCCTGATCGTCGAACATCTGCGTCGTGTGCATCACCACCAGACGCTCCATGCCGTTATCGGTGTGCAGACGCACCGTGCAGGAAGGTGCGTTGGGGGCCTGGTTCAATCCCACCAGCACCCCGCAGCCCGGCTCACAAACCGAGCACTGGAAGATCTCCTGGCAGTGCTTGCCCAGCATCTCGTCCGCGGTGATGCCAAACAGCTTCTCCGCCGCCCGATTGACGCCGGTGACCCGGAACTCCGGGTCATAGAGGACCAGGGCATCCGAAAGCTGGTCGAAGACCGACTCCAGGACGCCAACCCTCTGCCATGCAGGTGTGAGCTTGGACATTACGGTACGATTTGACCTCAAGTATAGCAACCTGTTGGGGCACTACGCCCAACCCCCTGCCCGCCAAACGGGGGAATTGCCCCGCCTGCCGCCGCCTCTTGGGCGCTAACACTATCGGAAAACAGGGATTTCGCCGTGGCGATGCAATTGCAAACTTGCCCGGTGGAGGCATGATGTCCCATTTGAAAGTAATAGTGCCCGCTGCCATCCTGCTGGGCGGTTTCCTGGTTTCGACGACGGCCTCGTTCGGCAAACAGGAATACATGAAGACCACCAAGAAGCAATGCGTATATTGCCATGTCAAGGTGTCCGCCGATAAAGACGAAATGAACAAGAACCTGACCGCAGCCGGCAAGTATTACCACGAACACAAGAGCCTGGACGGTTATCAGGAAAAGAAGTAGCCCGTGGCGGGTGGAGGCGCGGAGTCCGGCGTGTTGCACACAGTTCAGCTCGCGCTCGCAGACGGCGCTTACCGGGGCGCCCTTCGCGAAGCCCTGTGCCGCAGTTGCGCGTGGCGCGTCGAACAGGTTACCAGGCCGGATCCTTCCGAGGATTGCGTGATGGTGCTCGATGAAGCCGCTTTCGAACATCTGCTCCTCCCCCTTTCTCATCCCGAGCGGATCGTGCTGATTACCCGCCGCGATCCCCAACTGCTGGCTCAGGCCTGGGATGCGGGCCTGGTTTCGGTTGTTTCCCAGCAGGATCCCATGAGCACCGTGTTATTGGCCGTCATGGCCGCGGCACTGCGTGTTGTAAATCCCTGCAAAGGTGACGTTTCGAGCGGAATTTCGCCCATCGCAGAGACTGACACAGCGCCAATACCCCCACATCACGGCCATTCTGGCACCAGGCGTTGCAAAACTCAATAACTTAGGCCGTTTATCCTGTGGACTTTTGCGTGCACTGCTTGCAGTGTCCGCAAAGGAACCATTTCGCATGTCGCGCGTTCGGTTAAAATGGGATTCTAATATCCGGATCCAGGCTGACGGAGACCCCAGCAGGATGAGCGCCATCATACCGGCATACAACATTTCGGGTGTGCCATCTGCGGTGCGCCCCAATTTCATCAATTCCAAAACGCAGACAACGAGGAGGTATTCGTGAGTCCTTATGTTCCGTTTGTAGTGCTTTGGGCCTTGCTCGCCTTGGCGGTCATCGGCTTGATCATTTACCGCAGAATCGTGTCGGCCGGCGAAGACGATATGATTCACGTCAGCGACGCAGCGGGTGCGGTCGCATCTCAGCAGGTGAGCGTAGCCCAGAAGCTCGATCAGATCGACAAGTGGGGAAAGACGCTGACCGTGGTCGTGGTCGTGTACGGCGTTGTTCTGGCCGGCGTCTACGTCTATCAAAGCTGGGTCGCGGGAGTCTGACGGCGTAATGCAGCGGGCAGTCCCACGAGCTGGCGTGAAGCTTGGAATTGCCCTGCTGGCTATAGGATTTTGGGCCGCCGGCGGGCGTCTGGCGGCGGCGGACCCACCGGCGCTTGACTGCGCCAGTTGCCACGACCAGGCGCAGAAGCTGGCCAAGAGTGCGCACGCAGGCCTGACCTGCGACACTTGTCACGAGTCGCACGACCAGTATCCGCACAAGGCCGGCATTCCCAAGCCGCAATGCGGCACCTGCCACGCCGACCAGGCCGGCGACTACGAAAGCGGCGTCCACGGCCAGGCACGCAAGCACGGCAACGAGTCTGCGCCCGATTGCAGTCTGTGCCACGGCAGCGCCCATGAGCTGGTCCCTCCCCGATCGCAAGCCTTCCGCATGGCCGTCCCCGATACTTGCGGCATGTGCCACCCCGCAGTGGCCGAACAGTACCGCGCCAGCGTTCACGGTCAGGCTTTGGCCAAGGGCATCACCCAGGCTCCGCTCTGCACCGATTGCCACGGCGAGCACAAGATCATCAAACCGAGCAACGCTGCTTCTCCGGTGAACGCGGCTAACATCCGCGAGACGTGCGGCAGTTGTCACGGCGACGTCCGGCTCAGCCGCAAGTTCGGCATGCCGGGGGACCGCCTGGTGAGCTTCGACGCTTCCTACCACGGGCTGGCCGCCAAGGAAGGCGTACAGACCGTAGCCAACTGCGCCAGTTGCCACGGCGTCCACAACATCCTGGCCTCGTCCGACCCGCATTCCACCATCAACCCGAAGAACCTGCCGAAGACGTGCGGCCAATGCCATCCCGGCGCCGGGCAGCGATTTGCCATCGGCCAGGTGCACATGACAGGCGCCGGCGAGCCGGCGGTGCTCGCTTTGATCCGTCAGTTCTACCTGCTGTTGATTCCGGTCACCATCGGGCTGATGATGCTGCACAACGGCGGCGATTGGATCCGCAAGCTGGTTCGCTCGCGGTTCGGTGCGGGCGCGCTCCAGTCCTCCAGCCGCGCTCCCGCCGGGCTCCGCATGCTGCCGTTTGAGCGGGTGCAGCACGCGGTACTGGCGCTCTCGTTTATCACCCTGGCGTGGACCGGCTTCGCTCTCAAGTACCCGGACCAGTGGTGGGCGCGCCCGCTGCTCCTGCTCGAGATCCGGCACGACATGCGGAGCCTCATCCACCGCGTGGCGGCGTCGGTTTTCATTGCCGTCAGCGTCACTCACCTGGTGTCGCTCATCGTCAGCCGGAAACTGCGCGGGCACTGGATGGAAATGATTCCCAAAGTGCGCGACGCGCGCGAAGCCAGCAGCAATTTCGCGTACAACCTGGGCCTGGGAGATACTCCTCCGCCGCGCTCGTCGCACAGCTATATCGAAAAGGCCGAGTATTGGGCGGTGATCTGGGGAGCCGTCATCATGACCGCCAGCGGTGTCCTGTTGTGGGCCAACTCGCTCGTGCTGCGGCTGCTTCCCAAGCTCTGGCTGGATGTGGCCACCTCGATTCACTTCTACGAAGCCGTGCTGGCTGCGCTGGCGATCGTGGTGTGGCACTTCTACTCCATCATCTTCGACCCCGACGTCTATCCCCTCAACACTGCATTTCTGACAGGATATAGTGTGAGGAAGGGCGATTCCCGCAGCGCAGCCGAAGCGCACGGGCAAGACGCCCACGCGAAAGTTCCAGGAGACTGATCTACAACCATGACGCCCAACCAACCGAAGCGCCCGCTGGGCGGCTGGCTGTCCCCCATCGTTCACCTGTCCAATAACTGGATCAGCCTGGCCGGCGTGATCCTGGTCACCACCGCCACCGTGTTCTGGCTTTTCCTGCTGCCCACTACGCTGCGCGGGGAAGTGCAGAACCCCTACCTGGGCATTCTGGCTTTCCTGCTGCTGCCGGGGCCGTTCTTCGCCGGACTGGTTCTGATCCCGCTCGGCATGTGGCTCAAGCGGAAACGCGAGAGGCACAGCGGAATCTACCCGCCGGATTTTCCCCGGCCCGAGTGGCGCAACCCGGAGCTGCGCAAGCTGGTCTACTTCATTCTGATCACCACCTGCGCCAACATCGCCATCGCCAGCCAGCTCAGCTACGGCGCCGTGAACTACATGGATTCGGTCACTTTCTGCGGCGAGACCTGCCACACCGTGATGCAGCCCGAGTACACCGCGTACCAGGAGTCGCCGCACTCCAAGGTCGAGTGCGTCAAGTGCCATATCGGGCCCGGCGCTTCCTGGTTCGTGCAGAGCAAGCTCTCCGGCGTGGGCCAGGTCTTCGCCGTGACGTTCAACACATACCCGCGGCCGATTCCGGTTCCGGTGCATAACCTGCGCCCCGCGCGCGAAACCTGCGAGCAGTGCCACTGGCCGCAAAAGTACAGCACGGACCGAATCAACGTGATCACTCACTTCGCCGAAGACGAAACGAACACGGTCACCAAAACGGTGCTGCTGATGAAGATTGGCGGCGGCAACCACGGCATCGGCATCCACGGCACGCACCTGGGGCCGGGCGTAGTCATCCGTTACGGGCACTCCGACGAAGCGCGCCAGACCATCCCTTGGGTGGAGTATGACGACAACGGCCGCAAGACCGTCTTCGCCGCCGCCGGCGTCAAACCGGACGGCGCCGGGCTCAGCATGCGCGAAATGGATTGCATTGACTGCCACAATCGCCCCTCGCACGCCTACGACCTGCCGGAGCGCGCGCTCGATAAAGCCATGGCCGCCGGTTTGCTCTCGTCCGCGTTGCCGTTCGCGCGCAAGAGGGCGCTGGAAATCCTGAAGGTGAACTACAAGAGCCGCGACGATGCCGCCGGCCAGATTCCAGCGGCGTTCGAAAAGTACTACCAGCAAAGCTACCCGGCGGTCTGGTCTACCCGGCAGTCGGAGGTCGCCACTGCTGCCAAAGAAGTGCTGGCCATTTACAATCGCAATATTTTCCCCGACATGAACGTCACCTGGGGCAAATACCCGGTCAACATCGGCCACACCGATTTCCCGGGTTGTTTCCGCTGTCACGACGGAAGCCACAACGCCCAGGGCGGCCAGAGCATCACCCAGGATTGCAACGCCTGCCACAACCTGCTCGCGATGGACGAGGCGAACCCCAAAGTGCTGACCGACCTCGGCATCACCGAAGCCAAGGCAACCAAGTAAGCCGTGGCGCAGGCAGTCTTGCCTGCAGCGTCGGCATTCGTGCCGACGTTTCCTGGCAGCGGCAGAGGCGAGTCGAGCCTCCACACGCCGCAGGAAAAGCCGAGACGACTCTCGGCTCAGCAGGCTGGACAGCCTGTGCCACTTAGTTTTCGCATTGTCGGACACCTGCGTAAATTGTGGGGCGGACGCCCTCGTCTGCAGCCGGCCCCCTGGCCGGCTTTTCGGGCTCGGCAAGCACTTGAATCGTCGGCAAACAGCGTCCGTGGCGGACGCGCAGACCAGGGGGTCTGCCCCACTCTCAGTCTCGCGAGAACTGAGTGGCATTGGGCTCGACAGCCTGCGCCACAATGCGGTGCAATCTGAGCCAAAAGCTCCACCGATTCTGCGTTTCTCTATTAGGAGAAAGGCGAACGAACCATAAAGGATATGAGGATCATTAGTACCGTCTATCTCATGGGTGCCCTGGCCGCCGCCGTCGGTAGCGCGCAACCGGCCGACATCCCGAATAGCAGCGATCACCCGCTGGTCACGCGCTACCCGGGCTCGGTGATCGTCAAGTACGGTTACTCGGAGTTCGACGAAGCCATGCTGCCGCTTGGCAAAGCGAATCGCGACGGCAAGTTCGACAAGAGCCAGCACCTGGAAGGCAAAGTCACCCGCATCGGCTATGAAGCGCCCGCGCACCGGTCGATTCTGGAGATCTACCGCAACTACGAAAGCGCTCTGCTGAAGAGCGGCTTTCAAATCTTGTGGTCCTGCGTGAACAACGAGGGTTGCGGCAGTTCGGGCCCCACTGAGGTCGCCAGCTTTGGAGCGGAGGACTGGAGTTGGGGCGCGGGACATCGCTACCTCGTGGCTAAGTCGCCGCGGACCACGGGCGACGCCTATGTCAGCCTGCACGTCGGACAATGGTCCAATCCCGACACCGGAGCCTCCATCGTGCTCTACGTGGTCGAGGTCAAGCCGATGGAGGGCGGACTCGTCACCGTGGATGCCGCCGCGCTCGCCAACGACATCACCACTACGGGCCACTCGGCCGTCTACGGGATCTACTTCGACACCGCCAAGGCCGACGTCAAGCCCGAGTCCGATGCGGCGCTCAAGGAGATTGCGAAACTGCTTCAGGAGACACCGCGGCTCAAGCTCTTCGTCGTCGGCCACACCGACAACGTCGGTGGGCTCGCATCGAACATGGACCTCTCCAAGCGGCGCGCCGACGCCGTGGTCTCAGCTCTGACTGCGAAGTACGGTGTCGCCGCCGCGCGCCTGGTCGCCCAGGGCGCCGGCCCGCTGGCGCCCGTCAGTTCCAACGACGCGGAGGAAGGCCGTGCCAAGAATCGCCGCGTGGAACTGGTCCAGCAGTAAGTGGCCATCCCTGCCGATCCCGGCAGGCTGATCGATTCCCACACTGGCGCCGATGTCTCGCCCCACCAAGGCGGAGACGCGGCGCCTTCGCCGTCCCGAGAGGCACCCTCGGCAAACCGCGGCGCGGCGCCCGATGATAGCCTGTACTACTGGGCCACGTCTCTTAACTCTGCTCACAGCCTCGAGCTGCCGATGAATCTGACCGAGATCATATTGCTCGTGATCGCCGCTGCGCCGCTGGCTTATTACGCGATTGCGATTTTCAGCGTATGGCGCTTTTTCCGGACGGCGCGCAGCGGGGCGGCTAGTCATTCCGGCTTCACGCCCGCCGTCAGCAACTTGAAGCCGATTCGCGGCGCGGATCCGGATGCGTACCAGAACTTCGCCAGCTTCTGCCGCCAGGATTACCCCGATTACGAGCTGGTGTTTTGCGTAAGCGATCGCGACGACCCAGCACTGCCGGTAATTGAGGAACTGCGGCGGGCGTTCCCGGAGCGGTCGATCCGCGTGCTCTACGGCTCCGGCCGCGACGCCGCCAACGACAAAGTGGCCAAGCTCGACCGCCTGGTTGCCGAAGCCGCGCACCCGGTGCTGGTGATCAGCGACAGCGACGTACGCGTGGGCCCGGATTATCTGCGCACGGTGGTGGCGGCCCTGGCCGATCCCAAGGTGGGCGCGGCTACCTGTTTTTACGTGACGGCGCAGGAGAAGACTTTCGCCGACCGCTTGCATTCCACCGGCATGCTTTCGGATTTTTACGCCGGCATCATCGTGGCCTGGCAGCTGGACGGCGTTAAGTTTGCGCTCGGGCCCACTATCGCCACCACGCGCGAGCGCCTGGCCGGTTTCGGCGGTTATCGCGCCATTGAGAATCTGCCCGGCGACGATCTGCTGGTCGGCCGTCTCATCGCCGACCAGGGTTACGAAGTGAAACTCTTGCCGTACACGGTGGAAACCGTGGCCGATTTCGCTTCCATGCGCGAGCTGATCCAAAAACGCATGCGCTGGATGGTGGTGATGCGGCACATGCGGCCGTGGGGACACTTCGGGCTGCTGTTCACTCAGGCGCCGCCGTGGCTGCTGGCGGCGATAGCGCTGGCGCCCGCCGCCGGGGCGCTGGCATATTGGGGAGCGTACCTGGCTATGCGCTGGGTGCTGACGTGGATGATCGCCGCCTGGGGACTGCGGCAGCCGGGGGTCGCCAGGAAGCTGCTGCTGGTGCCGTTGTGGGACGTAGTCGCCTTCGGCATCTGGGCCGCGAGTTTCACCCGCCGCACGCTGCGCTGGCGCGGTCACGATTACACTATCCAGGATGGCGCACTGGTCCCCGTTGCCACACGCGAGTAAACCTGTATTCCATACTGCTCCTCAGTGTGCGCCGAGCCGGGCCGGTGCCCGGCCCCTACGAGCCTTTTTGTAGGGGCGAGGCACGCCTCGCCCTCGCGTCCGCGCGACAGACCGGCTTAGCGCGCCAGCAAAACGATTCCACCCAGCACCAGCAGGGTGCCGGCGGCGCGGCGCGGGCCGACTTGTTCGTGCAGCACCAATTTGGCGGCTATCGTCTCCAAAATGAAACTGGCCGCGGAGGCGGGCACGGCGAAGCTCAGCGGCTGCGATTGCACCAGCGCCATGAAAGCGAAAAACGAAAACGCCAGGCAGACGATGGAGAGAATCAGGTAGCGCCGCCGCGCCACCATCCCGGCCAGCCGCGCGATGCCGCGCGCGCTGACGGATTGTTCGCCCGCCCGCTTCAGCTCATAGCTTTGCAGCAGGTCGCTCAGAGCCGTGGCCACTACCGTGATCGCAACCAGCAGCCACTTCATTTGGCCGGCGCTTCTTTCGTAGTGTTTTGCGGGGTGGATCCGACCACTGCCACGCCCGCGAAGATGAGAAATGCCGCCAGCCAGCGTACGGCGGTGACTTCTTCATGCAGAAACAGCTTGCCGAGCGCCGCGGCCAGCACGTAGCCAACCGCCGTCACCGGCAGCACGAAGCTCAAGTCGGCGATGCTGAGCAGCGCCATGCGAGTGAACAGCGAAAAGATCAGCATGGCGATGCCGGCCGCCACCGCCGGATCGAGCATCGACTGCAAATACGCCGCCGGGTGCACGCCGAGCACCGCCGGCAGGCGCTTCGTTCCCCATGCCAGCAGCAGATTGCCGCAGCCTCTGAGGCCGATGAAAAGCAATACCAGCAGGTAGGTGCGCATGGTTCTCGGCTGATCCACGGTCTGATGATAGCAGCCGGGTGAGGCGGGATAGACGGAGTTTTCCGCCTGCCAGGAGAGTGGGGCAGACGCCCCCGTCTGCGGCCGGCCCCCTGGCCGGCCGGGCAGTGACTCGAGGCTCTGCCGGCCGGAGCGGGACGAGGGCGTCCCGCGCAGACCAGGGGGTCTGCCCCACATTACGCCAGGGTGAGACCGGCTTCGGCGGCGGTGTCGAAGCCGGAGAACTCTTGGCGCAACAGCTTGGGGAAGGCAGCGGCGGCGATCATGGCGGCATTGTCGGTGGCGAGTCCGGGGGAAGGGAAGTGAACCGGATACGGCAGATGGGCCGCGCGCGCGGCGGCGCGCAAACCGGCATTGGCGCTGACGCCGCCGGAAACAATCAGCGCGCGGGCGTGGATCCGTGCGGCGGAGGCGGCGGCGCGTGTCAGCAGTTCGTTGATGACGGCGTGCTGGAACGAAGCGAGCAGGCCCAGCGTTTCGGGCGGCGTAACGGCCAGCCATTGATCGATCGACGCGTGCGGTTCGGCGCGGGCCAAGGTGCGGCGGGTGGCGATTTCGGCGGCCAGATCGCGCGCCTCCACCCAGCGCAGCACGGCGGTCTTGAGACCGCTGAAACTGAAATCGAGCGCGTTGCCTTTCATCTTGGCGAAGGTGAAGCGCACTGCCAGCGGGTTGCCGTGCGGCGCCAGGCGGTCGATAATGGGGCCGCCGGGATAGGGGAAGCCGAGCAGCTTGGCGACTTTGTCGTAGGCTTCGCCGGCGGCATCGTCGCGTGTCTTGCCGAGCAGGGCGTAGCCGAAGTTCTCGTCCACGCGAAACAGGTGAGTGTGGCCGCCGCTCGCCACCAGCGCCAGAGCGGGCAACTCCACAGGGGTGCCGGCGCGGCGCGATTCCAGAATCACGGCGTGGATGTGGCCTTCAATATGGTTGACGGCGATCAGCGGCAGGCCGCGGGCGAAGGCCAGCGACTTGGCGTAGGTGAGGCCCACCAGCAGCGATCCGACGAGGCCCGGCCCTGAGGTGGCCGCGATGGCGTCGAGATTGCGGAGCGAAACTGCGGCGCGCTCCAGCGCCTCACGCACCACCGGAACGATGGCGCGCAAGTGCTCGCGCGACGCCAACTCCGGCACTACGCCGCCGTACTTGCCGTGAGTGGCCATTTGCGACGCCACCACCGACGAGAGGACCGTTTCGCCGTCCTCGACGACGGCGGCGGCGGTTTCATCGCAAGAGGATTCGATGCCCAGAATGCGCACTGATCCTACAGTAGCGCGAAGGAGGGGAATCGCGCGTTGGGCGCGGCGGGCCGGGCATGCCCGGCCCATACGGAGCGCGCGAAGGGGACGGTCACGAGAGAACCTGAGGTCCGCCCGCGGTGTCGAAAGCCGCTCGGGCGTCCGCTTCGCGGCTGAGCACCACATCGAGGACGTCCTTATAGTCCGGCAGCAGGGAAAGCGGCCGCAGCCAGGGATCGCGCTGCAAGGCAGTCGAGCAGAAAAAGCCTTCTGCCGCCAGATCGCGGATGGCCTTCAAAGCGTCCGCATGCGCTCCGTCGCGGGCCAACTGCCGCACCAGGTAGAACTTGCTTTCCAGGTCCAATGTCGTACGGACTGCTAGTGCCTGCCTGACAACCTCAAGGCTGCGGGCGTGGTCGCCCTGGAGCGAGAAACGCAAGGAGTCGATCATGGCCGGAAAGTGTCCGCCCGCAGAAGTGCGCCGGCCCAGCAACTCGGTGGCTTCGGCCTCCCGCCCGGCTGCGGCCAACGCCGCCAGATCCATGTAGAAGAGAGCGCCCGGGGGATACAACTCGAGGGCGCGCTGGTAGTCTCCCAGCAGGAAAAACGTGTGAGCCACACTGGTCACGATCCCCGAATCGAGACGCTGTGAGCGATGGTGCGCCCTCACCGATTCCTGCAGGAGGCCGCAGTAACGGCATGCCTGAACCAGGCCGCCGAACAGTTCAGGATCGTTGGGATGCCTCTCCGCCTGCCCTAATAACCGCACCATGGCCGCCTGGGCGTGTCCTGAATCGGCTTCGATCGACGTATAAAGATTGTGCGCGATGGGCAGGTCGGGACTCAGCGCAAAGGCACGGTGAAAAGCCCACTTGGCCAGTTCCGGGCTCTGCGGCCCCTCGCGGCCGAACTTCTCGAGGAACCGATAGCATCGTCCCAGCCGGGCCCACGCCGGAGCGTAGTCCGGGTCTTCGTCCAGGCATTCGCGGTAGAGGTCCCGCGCCATCGAAAAATTCTCGAAGGTTCGCTGGCGCTGCACATGGTTGGCGCGCAGGTAGAATTCATAGGCTCTCGCGGAGGTTGGCACATTGTGCGCCAAGACCCGACGTTCGCGCTCGGTCAACCGCAGCATAAGCAAGTCCACGATGCCGCGCACCAGGCTGTCCTGAACCTCGATCAGGTTGTCGCGCCTGACCCGGCAGGTGTAAGACCCCACCAGCGTGCCGGTCGGCGCGTGCACCAATTCCGCGGTGACTCGCAGCTGGTCGCCGTCGCACAGAATCGTGCCTGACAGCAGCATATCTACGTCCGCTTCCCTGGCGATTTGCCTGGGATCCGGCTGGCCTTCCGCCAGGCGCGCAGCCAGCAGGCTGGAACGCACGGTGAAAGAGCGCAATCCCGCTAGTGAAGCTGAGATCGCTTCCGGAAGACTATGACCGAAGAAAGCGATCCGCTCGTCACCGTTCATGATTGGAAACGGGAGCGCTATAAACCGGATGACTCGCTCCGCTTGCGCCTCCTCTCCGGCGTGGATTGGAGTTCCCGCCGCCGAAGCGGAAGCCCAGATTTGTGTAACCGGCGGGAGAAAGCGATACCCCAGCTTGGGAACCGTCTGAATATAGGAGCCAGCGTTCCCGGTGTCCTCCAGAACCTTGCGCAACAGCGAGATCTTGCTGGCCAGGCTGACTTCTTCGACGAAACTGTCGGGCCACAACGCCGTCATCAGATCTTCCTTGCGCATGAGGTGGCCGGGGCTGCGCACCAGCAGCAGCAATGTCTCGAAGGCTTTGGGGGGAAGGGGCAGAACCTGGTTGCCGCGGCGCAGAATGCGTTCGCCGGGCACGAGCCGGAACGGACCGAAAGCATAAGCCTGGGGTTCGGCCGTCTCGGCGCGGGCTGCGGAGCCTCGAGGGACGGCGATTCGACTCGGCGAATTCGGCGACGTCCGTTGCGATTTCATCAAGAAAACATCATGTTTTCGTCAAGACTTGCCCGGCCCATGCCGGTGATACTGTTTCCGTACTGGTCCAGACCGAAAAAGGAGTTTCAGGTCTTGGATTAGTACAAATTCTAACCTAACGGAGAGGAAATAGATATGAAGAACGTTTTAATGCTGCTTTTGGCTCTTTCGCTGGTTGCGTCGCTGCCGGCGTGGGCGGACAGCCCCCAATTGTACAAGGACAACCCCAAGCCGAATATGACGGTGACCGTCTGCGAGACCGTCGGCGGCGTGCTGATGACGAACATCAATGCAATCGCGCTGCCGAGCGCGACCAATGGGACCAACCTGGGCCCGGTGTTCGGCGATCTCAAAGGCGGAGTAGCTGCGACAATCCTCGGCGGAAGCGCATCAGCCGGCTACGATGTCCAGCACTATTGGGTTACTGCCTCGGGCGACACGATCACCTTCAATGTGGCCCACTTGAAGCCCGGCTCTGTGACGCAATACGGAGCGGCCGCACCGGCGGGAAATCTTGTGGCGGTGGGCTGGGGGGACTACGTATCCGCGATCAGCGGCGGAACCGGCAAGTATGCGAATGCGACGGGCAGTCTGGAGTATTTCGGGCTGGCGGATTTTACGAATCTTACACTCGTGCTCCGCTACAGGGGCCAGGTCTGCTACGCGCAGTAACTTACTGAGTGTCAGACCTCAATCTACATAACATCTAACGTAAACGGAAAGGAAATCGATATGAGATTCGCAATGTGTGTACTATTGGGAATCCTGCTCCTGGGGTCATTCGCCCCGATGCAGGCGGCCGACCCCGCTGGCGCCGGCCAGGTGGCCTTCGCCTTCACGGGTGGATCAGTCTGGACCTCAGCTTCCACCGGTATCTGCAAATGGTATCTCCCGTTGGTTCGGGGACTCAACGTTCCAGCAGACCCAACAAAACCCATCTCTGCCAATGCGTACTTCGTCTGGGTGTCAGATTTCGCCACCCAGTCTCTGCCCGCCAATGGGCCCTTGACTCTTGTCATGGCCCCCGCCGGAACCGCCAACATCTATTTCAACGCCAACCCTACCGACGACTACTGGAAAAACCCGAGCGCATATGGCCCGCCAGTGGCCACGTTTACGAGGAATGCCGCAGTGCTCTATAGCGCCGATCCTAAACTGGCGTCGGACACATTCACATTCTCGGCAAGCCTGGTATCGAGCAAAACCTTCATGGTGAACGGGAGACCATTCAACTTCAGGGACTTGATTCCGCACGGGATGACCTGCTTCGAGGCTGGTACTTGGGATGCCAACACCGGTTACCCCAGCGCATATGAAGTCGGCAGCTGTATCGCAAACGGAGGCGGGCAGTAGTGCATTTGTCCGGGCAGTCCCATGGCGGCCGCGCCAAACTGTGAAAGGTATGAAGACACTACGGCCGCGCGGAAAAGGCGAAAGAGAAGAAGCGTTGCGGGTGGCCGGGCTTCGCGGACTTAGCGCCGTGCGTATCGGCCACCCGATGATTTGAGTAGAAACTTCGATGATTTAGGCCCGCTGGATGGCGGACGCATCTTTGCCGATTCGTTCCTTACTCTCTGATATCCGGCGGGCGGCAATCAAGGCTATCCGTATACCGCCGGCGGTTGAGGATTCC
>Ga0209415_10006221_pt1 | contig 21319 bp, 15 predicted proteins | sample PeaSoiSIISIP2007_FD_187696 | JGI IMG/M metagenome (GOLD analysis project Ga0209415, IMG submission 187696) | Peat soil microbial communities from Weissenstadt, Germany - SII-SIP-2007 (SPAdes) (version 2) | ecosystem: Environmental > Terrestrial > Soil > Wetlands > Peat | place: Germany... | reverse complement strand
CTCTCGGGCGAGCCGCGCAGCGCCAGGAGAGCACGGACCGACGGCGGTCCGACGCTGGGATCCTGAAGAGCCATGTCCCGATCCATGGCGGTCTTCTGCGCTCCCCAGACACGCAGTTGACGCCAGCGGGCGACCGCCATGGTTTCCACCAGCGAGAGTTGGGACGCGGTGCGGGGCTGGTATTCGTCGATGTAGGCCGCGTGGAGTTCCAGAAAGCGCTCCGCGGATTCTTCTTCGAGGACGACGGTTTGGGCGAGCAGCCCGTGGCGGGTGCTGTTGCGTGCGGAATTACGCTTGCCCTGTTCCCTGACGGGGCCGCGGGAACGGGCTCCGTCGGTTTTCGAGGCTTGGATTTGTTTATCGGATGGCATAAACGTATTTGGCCGCAGATTAACGCGGATGAACGCAACGCGCTGACTTGCCGTCGCTGGGTGGAACGGCTTCAGAAGAACAGGGAGAAGTGTCTAAGGTCTGTGGGTCCTGAGACCTATCGCACATGGCTTCTTTACCTTGCGGCTTCGGCGGTAAATTTTCAGGCCGGGGTAACAGACGTGTACCAGATTTTGATGGCGAAAAGGCAGCCGCGCCAATGTTTAGCCGCTAGTTTTTTGTTCAAGTCTGAGGGGACGGGGCCTCGTATGTAGAAAGAAAGGAACTACCGTGACAGCAGTCAAGAAACGGCCATTTTATAATCGGGCGGGGGGGTATCGAGTTCCCCGTTGGGTGGTGTGGTGGTTCGAGGTGGGCCTGGTGATCGGGATAATCGCTTTCGCAAACATTTCACTTCACAACCTGAAGGACAGCGAGGCAAGATGGATTGTATTCATCTGTGTAGTCAACTGGTTCTTGAGCGGCTTAATATGTTGGGGGTGTGAGAACATTCAAGCTGGCAACGCCCCACCGCCGCAGAAGCCCAAACAATCCACGAGTGTTCCGGAAAAGAGAGAGTGGCACTCAGCCTCTGAGTTTCGGTTACCTGGGAGCGGCAAGACGCTGCTCCCGTTATCGAGTGGACACCATCACCGGGAAACGCTCGCCCACTATGGCCTTCACCGTTGCGAAGGCCAACGCTCGATGAGGAAGAGCTGCGCGCCGACCGAGGTGCTGTCATGCCCAGCGGAAGCTTGCCATCTGGATTGGGGACTTTCACGCGGATGGCCACCGTCTTTTATGGCACAGACCATAGCAACCGGCGCCGAAGGCGCTTTAGCCAATCGAACCCTCTTGGTCGAGCTTGGCCGAGGAATATAACCGTTGTGATGTCTTCTGGTCGAGCAGGATGGCCTGGGTGGCGTTACCAGCAATCCGACGATCTTCGAAAAGGCAATTGACGGCGGCGGCCAATATGATGAGGCGCTCCGCCAATCCTTCGCGCGCAATCCGTCCGCTGAACCGCGCATGATCTATGACGAGATCGCAATCGAGGATGTCCGGAATGCCGCGGACGTGTTACATCACGTCTACGAGGAGAGTGGCGGCGCCGACGGGTTCGTGAGCATTGAACCGCCGCCACAGCTCACCGCAGATACCAAAGGGACCATTCAGGAAGCGCGGAGACTATACCGGGTCGTGAACCGCCCTGACCTCATGATCAAGGTGGTCGCGACGAAAGACGGCGTGGCTGCCGTGGAAGCGCTCATCGCGGACGGCCTGAATATCAACATCACCCTGATTTTCTCGCTGCACCATTATGAAGCGGTCGCCGGCGCCTATATTCGGGGGTTGCAGCGATGCGCGTCGCCCGAAAAGGTCGCGTCAGTGGCGTCGTTCTTTGTGAGCCGCGTGGACACACAGGTGGACAAGGCTCTCGGTGCGATCGGATCGCTGGAGGCCTTGGCGTTGCGCGGAAAGATCGCGATAGCGAACGCTAAGGCGATGTACCTGCGATTCAAAGAAATATTTGATGGAGAAGAATTCGCGGCATTGCAACGCCGGGGCGCAAGGGTACAAAGGCCTTTGTGGGCTAGCACCGGGACGAAAACCCCCGCTTACAGCGACGTTGTGTATGTAGAGGAACTGATCGGGCCTGATACGGTGAATACGATTCCGCCGGACACGCTAGACGCGTTTCGCGATCATGGACGCGTTCGCGGTGACACGGTGCTGGACAATCTGGCTGAGGCGGAAAGCCAGTTGCGCGCGCTGTCACTCCTCGGCATCGATCTGAATACGATAACCGACAAGCTCCAGATCGACGGGGTGGCTTCTTTTGCTTCGGCCTATGATCGGGTACTGGATGCGATCGGGAAGAAGGTGCAAGACTGTCCGCGCGTCTCGGTATGATAGAACGCGTCGGCTTGAGGGAACCAAAAATGGCAGAAGACAACGCGCAAGCGCTACCGGGATCCGATCTCAGGGCGGGGGTGAAATTCGACGGACTTGCAGAAAGTGAGCCGCTGTTGGGCCACTTCGATGGCGAGCCCGTGATTTTAGTGCGCCGGAGCGAGCAGGTATTCGCGACCGGCGCCGTCTGTACGCATTACGGCGGTCCGCTGGCGCAGGGACTGGTGGTAGACGAGACGATCAGGTGTCCGTGGCACCATGCGCGATTCGACCTCCGTACGGGCGAAGCCGACGGAGCGCCGGCGCTCAACCCGGTGTCTTGCTTCAACGTCCTGCATCAGGAGGGGATGGTCAGGGTCGACGGAAAGAAGGCGGCAGACTTTCGGGTCGCCTGCAAGCTGAATCCCTCTTCCGTCGTCATCGTGGGGGCCGGCGCCGCTGGTGCTGCGTGCGCGGATATGTTGCGTGCAAAGGGATACGCCGGGCCCGTAACGCTGGCTGGCGACGAGGAGCCCGGTCCGGTTGATCGTCCGAATCTGTCAAAGGATTTTCTGGCGGGTACGGCTGGGGAAGACTGGATTCCCCTCCGTACCCGCGAATACTACGAATCGATCAAGGTGGACCTGGTCACCGACGATCCGGCGGTTCGCATCAGCCCGGACGAGCACCAGATCTCCTTGCGCAGCGGCCGGACACTCAGCTACGGCGCGCTGTTGCTCGCGACCGGGGCAGGGCCTCGCTCGCTTCCCATCGAAGGCGTGGACCTGCCGCATGTTTACCGGCTCAGAACTCTCGCCGACAGTCAAGCAATCATCGCCAAGGCACAGGGAGCACGAAGGTGCGCGGTGATCGGCTCCGGTTTTATCGGACTGGAAGTAGCAGCATCGCTCCGCCATCGCGGGCTCGCGGTGTCGGTCATAGGGCAGGACTCGGTTCCGCTGAGCAAGATTCTGGGTGCTGAGTTGGGAAGGTTCATTCAAAAATTGCACGAGCAGCACGGGGTCCGTTTCTTCATGGACGCCAAGGCGCGGGCGATCCGGGCGGATCGGGTTGACATCGGCGATGGACAGTTCGTCGAAGCCGATCTGGTAATACTTGGTGTCGGCGTGGCGCCGCGAACTGCATTGGCGGAAGCGGCCGGCATAAAAGTAGATAATGGGGTCGTTGTCGGTGAGACGCTGGGAACGAGCGCTGCCGATGTGTTTGCAGCGGGCGATATTGTGAGATACCCGGAGCCGGTTTCAGGCGAAGCGGCCCGCATAGAGCACTGGGTGGTGGCGGAGCGCCAGGGACAGGCGGTTGCGCGTTCCATGCTCGGTATCGGCGGCGCTTACCGCGAAGCGCCGTTTTTCTGGAGCCAGCATTATGACGTCACGATCTCGTACGTCGGGCACGCGGCGTCCTGGGAGAGCTGTGAAATAAGAGGCGATCTGGAAAAGCACGATGCCTGCGCCATATATCGCCGGAAGGGGAGAACGATTGCCGTTGCGACAATAGGACGGGATCGCTTAAGTCTGCGCGTCGAGGCTGCTCTGGAGCAGGGCGACGCTCCTGGTCTTGATTCTATTCTGCAAGATCAATAAACTTCGATTTCGCCAAATGAAGACCGGGAGATAGACTTGCGAGTAGGACCGCAGCCCGCAGTCCTGGAGAACCAAGGTCTCCGCAGGAAAATCGGAAAGTGACAAGGGTTTCGCGAGCCTGGAGCCGCTTCACCACTCAGGATGGGCGTGTGGTATTGAAGAAGGGCGCATCAGCGACAAAGCTGGTTATCATGACGATCGGGCACTCTACTCGCCCGGTAAAGAAGTTCATCCGCCTTCTGAAAGCACACCAGGTAAGGCGACTGGTCGATGTGCGCACCGTCCCGCGTTCGCGTCACAATCCGCACTTCAACCGAAGCCAGCTGTCGCCGGCGCTGCACTCCGCCCGTCTTCATTACACGTACATGGCCGGACTGGCGGCTTCCGGCATGCGCACCCGAATTCGCTCAATGCCGGCTGGCATAACGCCAGCTTCCGCGGTTTCGCAGATTACATGCAGACGCCGGAGTTCTGGAACAATCTTGACAAGTTAATATGCCTTGCGAAGTCAGAGCGGATTGCGATTATGTGCGCTGAAGCCGTTGCCTGGCGCTGCCACCGCTCTCTGATAGCGGTTGCATTGCTGGCGCGGGGAATTGAAGTGCAGGAAATTACGAGCGCTACACGTACTCGAACGCATACGCTTACGGCGTGGGCAAGATAACCGGAAAGCAGGTCACCTATCCTGCTGAACACAAGGATTGGAGTAATGGGAGGTCACTCCGATGACAGACGATTTTAAAGTCGGAGACCACGTTGAATGGAACTCGGAAGCAGGACTTGTCAGGGGGACGATCAAGAAAAAGCATACTTCCGAAATCCCGTTCAAAGGCTACACGGTGCACGCTTCGAAAGAAGAGCCGCAGTACTTGATCAAGAGCGATAAGACGGACCACCTGGCGATGCACAAGGGTTCGGCTCTCCGAAAGGTCGCGAAGAGCAAGATCTGATCAAAATTTCGCAGTATTGCTGCAATTTAGGCCTGCTGATACACTAGCCAGCGCGCGAAGGGGGGACTCGGAGAGTGAAATGAGCCCGATGCATGAGAGTCTTCTCGCGACATCGGCGAGACTCAACGCTTCGGGCCCAGTTACATCGTGAAGTCTCCGGGCGGAGCCATTCAACGCCGCTGCGGCGACGCGGCGCAATCTTCGGGGGAACCAGGAACGCGCCTTAACTGGCAATAGGACGGTAGATTTCGGGGGAGCAGGTTCACGCTGGTTGATCAATTATACAATTCACCCGCAGCTGCGCCGGTGGGCGCAAGAACGTTGCCGCCAGGTTCGCCGCGAAGAGCGTGAACGCGGTCAGTTCAACGATTGCCGAGTACGGCAGCACCGACCAAGCCCATCGGGCATACCCCTCGTAAGCGAGAACCTCGGAAGAGACGCGGAGCGCGCAGCCGACATTGAGCAGCAGTAACGAGGTAAACATCATGCCAGCGCTGAACAGCACGCGGGCGCCACAGAATGCCGGCAGGATCTTTTGTCCAATGGCGAACACCATGGTGGAGAGAAATCCGACGGTGAGAGCATGGCGCGACGCGCCCCAGATGCCGCCTTCGCGATCGGCCAATGCCGCGGCGACGGAGAGTACCGATGCGATCAACAGCCAGACGTAGGCTCCACGGACAAAAGCCGGGAAGCTCGGATGCACTCCGTTGAGTTTGCCCGGCCGAATGGAAGGCTCGAAGACTCGCAGGGCAACGATGGCGGCCAGGACTGCCAGAGGCAGCAACGCCGTCGACAGGATCGCAAGGCCGCGGAGCATGAGCGCCGACGCCACCAAAGCGGACAAGACCGCGGCATAGAGAAATCGCGGACGCAGAGCACGCAGGCCGAGAAAGACTGGTAGCCATCGCGCATTGAAGCCCCACACCGTAGGAACGAGAAAGCCCCAGGTTGGCAGCATCAGAAGACGTTGATCGAGCAGCATGGGAATTGCAGGCCCGTCGCCACGCATCGCGACGTAAAGGGTGACTTCCAGGTTCGCGCACAGCGTCACGAAAAATCCGATCGTCGAGCCGATGACGACCAGCATCCAGGGCTCTTTCTTGCGCGACTCGCCGCCAGACTGCGATGGGCCGTGCTGCGACACTGTTCGAAAAAAGGTAAGGAATCCGGCTAGTTCGAGCACCGCGGAAAAAGGAAGGGCGATCCGCCACTCCCACTCCGCAACGCTGACTGCCCATCGCAGGAGGACACCGGTTGTCCAAAGCCCGAAGCAAATCCACCCGCGGGAAACGGTGAACGCAGGCAGGGCGCCCATCTTCGAGAGCGAGTAGAAGCCGATACCGAGGATGAAGGTTCCCAACCAGCCGAAAATCTGAGCATGCCCGTGCGCCTGCAGCCAGGCGGGCGGCAAGCTGGCAGCCGTGTGTTGGGCGCTGATGGAGAGCAGATTCCAGACGCCCAGAAATGTGCCCGGCAGCAGCATGAAAAGCAGACCGGCCGCGATGTAGACCATCACCAGCCGCTGTAGCCGAGCCTCGCGCTGGACGAGGACGCTTGTGCTCTGATCGAGAGAAATCGAAGAGCTATCGGCCGGCATAGACTGCATCTTGCCTGAGCATCCGCTCCATCTCCAACGCGCGCGGGAAAAGGATGTTGTTTTCGAGATGAACGTGACGATGCAAGTCGCGCTCGAATTGCTGGAGGCCGTAGTAGAGCCCGCGATAACTCGGGCAGGCTCCGTCAGGGGCTTGGTAGTTGCCGGAAAGAGCGCGAATCCTGGCCGTCAGCTCGCCCGCGCCATCGTGATCCGCCAGCATCCGCGCGATGGGAACGCCAACCGACTCGAAGCACGCCGATGGAAGTGGTGTGCCGGTGACTGCCGCAGCCTCCATTTTTTGCAGGAACGGAAACAGAACCTGTTCTTCCTTCAGAAGGTGCGCAAACAGCTCCTGGGACATCGCCGAGAACAAGTCCCTAATGGAAGAGAGCTCTTTGTGGGCATCGCCGTGCCGGCTCACCACCTTTTCGAGCAGGATTTTGAGTCGAGGAGCCTCCTGGCGAATGTAGTGGTGATGGCGGGCGACGATGTGTTCGGTCAACTCCAGGAACGAGGCGTCAGCGCAGCGCTTCTCTTCGGACGAAGTGGGCTCGGATTTCAGGTCCGCAAGCAATTCCAACACCTGGGCCACGGGAATGTTCGCCCGATCGCACGCGTCTCGCAGCGGACGCTTTCCGCCGCAGCAGTAGTCAATGCCGAGCGACTCGAAGACCCGCACAGCGGCGGGGTTATCAATGGCGATCTCTCGGACGGTTTGATCGATGGTTGGTGTCATTTGGTTCGCCTCTGATCCGAGAATACGGCGAACCGTGACGATCATTCAGTGACTTAGGTCACAAGATGCGACCGAAATGACAAGTTTGCGGGCAAGCTCAGTAGACCGTCGATTCTTCACGCCAATACGCCGGCAGATTCGGCTTGGTGTCGCGCAGAATGGCGAGCACGTTTCGCCGATCGTCATCGGAAAGGCGCGTGAACCTTTCGCTCTGGTCCTTGCCTGTCAGCACGTCGTAGATGCGCCGGTATATGTGGTCGCGCACCCGATCCGGCATAGCGTCGAACTCCGCACTGTAAATCATATAGCTGAGCGGGTAGCGGAACAGCCGCTTCTGGAGGTCGAAATCCCGCAGTGACCGACCCTGCTTGTCGCGCGGCCCGCGCTGCGGAAACGTCTTGGTGAACGTGGACACGCCCTGCACGGGGTCGTACAATCGCGTCTCGTCGGCGAATAGCATGTACGTCACCAAGTCCTCGATTTCCGAGTTGATCTTGGCCTCATCCGTTCCAATGCGAGCATCCCAGCCCACGCGCGTCATCAGGTTGGTCATGCGGGTCTGATGCTCAAGCGTCATCAGCGCCACGATGTCGCTCAACCCGCTCATGTAGCCAGTCGCGTCGAATTTCTTGGCCAGGCTGATGAGATTTTGTGTACCTTGGGTTTCCAGCGAACCCGGGTGGGACTGGTCGCGCGCAACCGCATTTCCCTTGTGATCCATTCCGCCATGTGTGCCGGTTACATACCATCCGCCCCAACGATCCTGAATGGGCGTGCGGTCATCCGTCACCGGGTTTCCCATGCGGGACGCGGGCATACCGGATGCGTCGGGATACACCGAGCCGACCATAATACCCGGAACGCCCAGCGTTGCCGGACCGTGGTGGCACTGGAGGCACTCGTCGCGACGGGCAAAGCGCGGCTGGTCCGACTTGTGGACATCCAGCGTGTAGAAAACGTAGCCTTGCCGGGGATCGAGCGCCGCCACTTCCAGCACGTCTCCGCCGCGGACGTTGCCAACCATCACGTCGTCGTTGAAGAACAGCTCGCGTGGATTACGCGGCGAAATCTTGGCCGCCTGAAAGCTGGTTTTCGAAAAGACCAGCATCTGCGAATCGGGGTTTAGGCCGAGATTTTCGAGCAGGCTCGGCAGGTATCCAAGGTCGGAGCGAAACTCAAGCTTGGCGTTGCCACTCGCAAGCCGCCGTTCAAGCCGGGCCACAGGATCGTTAGCCGGCTCGGTATAACGTATAGCCGGATGATCGATTGAAAGGATGGTCAGATCGGTGGGCGCCTGATCGTACGCGGCTAGCGCAGTCGCGAGGATGCCCGCGCCGCTGAGCACCCAAATAAATGATTTTCCGGACGTGGGAAACCCACTCATGGTTGCACTCTGAACTCCACACTGACTTTAGATCAAGGCTGGAGGCCAAGCAATGACTTAAGTCACGCTGCCGGGATGGGCTCCGGCATGCTACTGCTAATAGACGGTGGACAAAGCAGCCGCTCTAGGACGTACCGCACTATTTGGCAGCCTCCGGCCGGAGGAACTGGCCGAATTGGCGGAAGTCGCTCGTAACCGAGAACTCGCGCGAGGTGAAATGCTGTTCCTCGCTGGCGAACACGCCGCCGGATTATTTGTGATCGCTTCCGGAAGAATTCGGGCGTTCCGCGTAAACGCGCAGGGCCGCGAGCAGACCATCCATATCGAGCGGGAAGGGGCTGCTTTGGCCGAAGTGCCGGTGTTTGACGATGGGACATATCCGGCGACCGCGGTCGCCGAAGAACCAACCACGGTCCTATTCATCGAGAAGAGTGACGTTCGCCGGTTCATACTTCAGCACCCCCAGGTAGGCCTCACGGCTCTGAAGCTCATGGCCCAGCGCTTGCGCGGACACGCGGAATTGGTGGACGCCCTCGCGCTTCAGCAGGTGGGGCAGCGCTTAGCTCGGCTCTTCCTGGTGCAGAGTCGTGATCACGGCTCGCGAACCGATTCTGGCGTTCAATTCGATCTGACGCTCTCCAACGAGGATCTGGCGCGCCACGTCGGCTCGGTGCGGGAGGTCGTCTCCCGCACCTTAACGCGACTGGAGCGCGACGGCCTGTTCGCGCTGTTGTATAGCCCCAAACATGGAAAACGCCGCCGCGTGGTGATCGCGGATGAGGCAGCCCTCGCCAGATATGCCGGAGAAGAGGACCTTCAATGAATGAGGCAACAGATTGGGCAGCTATTTGAGGATCGCGTAATTGAGTGACGTGGGGAATCGCACGGCAAGCAATAAAACATGGTTCATCGGATTTGGTTTTTGTCACTGTATTACGCGATGCCTGTTCCATGAAGTAATAGGGACCGCTGAACAGCGACGCTGCCGGAACCTTGCGGTCGAACAACAGTTCCATCCGGTTGGAAAGCAGGCCGGCGAGAAGGACAGGTTGATATCCTGCCGATTCATGAAATGGCTCAAGCGCCTGAATCGTCGAGTAGTGGCTCCGGACTGGTAGCCGAAGGCGCAAGAGCACCGAGTAGAGAGCCTGATTTTCCACGAATGGTTTGACGAACCACAACGGCCTGCACCTACCCCTGACAGGGCTTGTCAGCCACGTGGGGAGAGCGCTCCCGGGCGCGCTTGATGGAAAGAACCGCTGCGGCGGATTCGGCCGCCGCCTTTACCAGCGCGCCCATTTTCGGGTGCGCGGGAATAACATCAACCGGAAATCCTTGGGATTCGAGCGTTGCCGTCATCACCGGACCGACGGACGCAATCGCGACGTCTTCCCGAAGGGCTGCGCGCACGGGCGCTTCGATGCCGAGGCTGCGAGCGATTTCGAGCAGGTGGTCCAGTTGAATCGAAGATGTAAACAACACCACGTCGACCTTGCGGGCCGCAAGCCGGCGGGCCGCTTCGCGCAGCGGCTCGAGATCATCCGGCAGTTCCCAGCGGTAAATAGCGACCGGTGTGACTTGCGCACCCAGCTCTTCGAGTGCCCGGTTCATCTCCAGATTCGGCCGTCCATACTCCTGCACCGCGACGTGGCGCTCCGGCCGGGACGCCACCGCGTCGACGATCTCCTTCCAAGTGTTGGGCTCGGGCACAACGATCTGAACCGGCACACCCAGCTCACGAAGCAATGGAACGGGCTTGGGACCGCGCGAAACGATGGTGGCCCGCCGAAGCGCAGCCCCCAAGCGCTCCACAGGCATGTGCCCGGAAATCATGTCGCGTAGAAACGACAAGCCTGCGCCGGTCATACAGACCACCAAGTCGAATTCGCCGGCTTCCAGGCGCTCCACGAAGCGGATTGCCTCGCCATGCTCTTCAAGAGCGCGCTCCTGCACCGAAGGAGCGACGAATGGTTCTCCGTCCGAGCGGCGGATAAGCGCTTCAATCTCCTTGGCGCGGCGGCTTTCCAAACTCAGAACGCGGAGTCCGGCGAATGACATCTACGAACGAGTGATCCCCTTTAACGAGTATGGCGTACACATGCGGCGTTCATAAACCATCAGAAACGGTACAGGAACTCGACATACCCGAACTCTCCATCCTTGCCCTGCCGATAGATTTCCTCCATGGCGGCGAGGCCCTGCGTGTAGCCGAGATATGCAGTCAGCGTGATCTTGCGGTTAGCGCGATATTCGACGCTGGTGTCATATAAGTTCCCCAGAGAACGGCGCCCCGACGTCGACCGGCCCGTGTACCCGAACGTCCAAGGTTGATAGGCGCCGCCGCCGCTGTACCAAAGGTCGTTGACGCTGCTGAGGCGCAGGGAATGAAACTCGCTCGAAATGGCGACCTTGGCGTGCGGCCGCAGAACGAGAGCTCCGAATGCGTCCTCCGTATTCATCATATTGAAGAACGGAAAGCGGGCATAAGGCCGGGGCGTCGGAAGCACCTGAAAGAATGTTTCATGCTTGTTGTCGTTCGGATTGCCGTCGCCGGACCCCTTTGTAAATCCACCGCGCAGCCACGGTCTGATTCGCGAGAGAATCTTCGGCTGCCATCCACCCTCAAGGTCGAATGCGTAGGAGAGTTGCTGCTGGGTGCCCCATCGCCCCGTTTGCACCGCGCCCCAGGCGAGGAAATCGAGCGTGCCGGCGCCGGTGGTGAGAGCATGCAGGCTATGGCCACCGAACGTATTGATGACGATATTTTCCGTATCCCCCTTGCGCACGGCTGTAGGGCGATTGTCGGTCTTGAGAATATGACGGAAGTCGTCGTACTCAAGCACGAAGAAGCGGGTGTCGGCGGCGTGGCGGCCTTTGCCCCACTCGTGCGTATATGCCGCGTAACTGAAACCGATCCTATTCCAGCCCCAGCCGTCCACTTGAAAAACGCCGCGCGTCGGAGTTGCGGCGATGAACGTGAAGTCGTCGGACGGCGTGGAATACGTGTAGTGCAGCCCATCGAAGCTGCGCCCGACATCGGAGAATCCGAAGTCGCCCAGAAGCCGCTGACTAACACGATCCCGTTTCAGCGTGGCCAGGGTGGCATCCTCGGGCGCGATTTCGCCTCCATCGGAGAACAGGAACCGGCCGATCTGGAGCTTGCTCGCCTCACTTCCCAAGCCGTGAAGGCGGAGGTAAAGTTGCTTGGGGAAGATCATAGCGGTGTTGTTGCTCTCGCCGTTGGCCGAGTAATAGTTTGATCCCAGTCCCAGCGCGCCCTGCGGCGCCGCATCGGTCGCGTGTGACGGAAGCCCGAGCAGGAAGGGAACCGCGAATTCGGCATCCCAATCCCACTTCTGGAGCGTCTCGGCGAGATTCACCCGAAACAAGTTTCCGGAGTATTGATATTGGTTCTCACCAGCGGCGGGTTTAAACCAATTCCAGACGTACAGCCGCGATCGCAGAGAGCCCGTCACGGTGACGGGGCCAAGGTTGATTGTGTCCGCGGCTGCGTTCGGATCCGCGGGCGTACTGGCCTGCGGATCGGGTGACGGCGCGGGTGAGCTCGCATCCGCGAGCGTCTGCGCCCACGCGGCGCTGGAGAGGAAGATAAAGAAGAGGATAGCTGTCGTTCTCATGATCAGTCTCCTGCCACCGCGTCGGCGGCTATAGGCTGTGCGGCAATCCGCGCCTCAGTCTCCTCGCGCACGGCGCGTTCATCGGCTGCGGGGAACCGGACTAGGACCGTCAACGAAGAGATCAGCGCAACGAGAGCGCCTACGATGAGCAGAGCCTGGGGCCAAGTGAGGCCCGCAGTCTTGAACAAGAACGCGGCCAACACCGCTCCCACGTTACCGCCGGCTCCCACGATGCCGGCCACCGCTCCCAACGCACGCGGATTGATGAACGGGACCACGGAGTAGGTCGCCCCATTGGACATCTTCACGAACAGCCCCGCGAGCATCATCGAACCGATGGCCAGCGGCAGCCAGCGCATCTGTGAAAACAAGATTAGTCCCAGGCCCTCGCCGAATAGGGTGCAGCCGAGCAGGGCCACGCGGCCGCGTAATCCCCAACGCCGGTTGCACCGGTCGCTGGCGATACCGCCCAGCGCGCGGGCGAAAAGGTTCATCATCCCGAACGAAGCCGCCACGAATCCGGCGGTGGTCAGAGCCAAATGGAAGTAGTCGGCAAAGTACAGTGCCGCTATGTTATCGATAGTCAGCTCGATACCAAAGCAGGAGGCGTAGATCAGGAACAAGGCCCACACTCGCGGATCGCACGCGACCTCCCGAAACCCTCCGCCGCGGCTTTGAGGTGTGAGCTCTCCGCTGGCGCGCAGTTCGGAAAAGCTTCCGTCCGGCGCATCCTGCGTGAGGAAGTAATAAGCAACGCCGCACAGCAGCATCGCGACGCCCGGAACAAGCATTGCCATCCGCCAGCCCAACCACGCCCCCGTTCCCAGACTAAGGAACGCCGTGAACAACAGCGGCATCGCCATCTGCGTAACCCCGCCGCCGAGATTTCCCCACCCGGCCGCCGCTGCATTGGCTGTCCCGACCACATTGGGGGCGAACATTACCGACGTATGGTATTGAGTCACCACGAACGACGATCCAACGATCCCGATGGTGAGGCGGAAGATCAGAAAGGTTGTGTAATCGTGCGACAGGCCAATCCCCATCACCGGGAGAGATCCGAGAACCAGCAGCCAACTCTGTGCCTTGCGCGGACCAATCTTGTCGCACAACCAACCCATCAGAAGACGTCCGAAGACAGCCAGGGCCACGGATGCGATGATCGAATTGCCGGTCTGGGCCTTGGTCAAATGCAGCTCATCCCGGATCACCGGCATCAGCGGAGCGACGCCGAACCAGCTGAAGAAGCACAGAAAAAACGCGAGCCACGCCATGTGGAACGCGCGCATGGGCGCACTGGTAAAATCCGCCAGGCGAATGCTGGTAGCTTTGTTGCGGAGGTTCATGAGAGTCAGTTCTCCTCGAAGGCGTTTTCGATTTGACAGCCGGCTCACACAGGGAGACACCTCTAGCGCCTAGGGATACCCGTTCGCATCCGCTTTAGCCAACGATGATTGCCTCAGACGTTGAGGCGCAATGCAGAAAATTCCTAAAAGGCGACGGCTTCCTCCGGTGCGATGCGGCGTCCAGAGCCGACATCGACCAGAACAATTCCGTCTTCCACACGGGTCGGGAAGGTGGTGACGCACGCCGGAGATGACGCGCGAACCCCCGCGCCCGTATCCAGATCGAACCTCCAGCCGTGTAAAGGGCAAACCACGGTCGTACCGGAAACGATCCCGTCGCACAGCGGCCCACCTTTGTGCGGACACCGGTTCTCAATGGTCACGAAGCGGTCGTTCAAATTAAAGATCGCGAGTTCGAGTTCGCCAATCGCAACGGAGCGTCCTTCGCGAGGAGGAATATTCTCGATTCCCGTGATGCGGGTCCAGCTACGCTCGCGCATCATGCAAGTGTCTTCTCCAATCCTTTCTCTAAAGGCTCGATTTGGACGAACTGGGTCGGATGGACCGGGGCTTCCCGTTCCATCCAAGCGTCGGTCGCCAGCGCCTTCGATCTTTGCAACCGGTCCAGGAGCTTTCGTTTTTCAGTGTCCGGCGCATATACGGTTTCCTTGCGAATCTTTTCGATGCCCAGACGCTCAACGAAGTCGTAGGTGCGCTCCAGATAGTTCGCATGCTCGCGAAAATATTGGAAGAACAGTTCGCTGGCCTCCAGCGCCGCTTCGGTAGTCTCGACGGTAATCAACAAGTCGGCCTTGCGGACCGTTTTACCGGCCGCGCCTCCAACCACAACCTGCCAGCTTCCATCCTGGCCGACCATTCCTATATCCTTTACCGTGGCTTCCGCGCAATTCCGCGGGCAGCCCACCACGCCCATCTTCACTTTGTGCGGAGTGAAGAGATTTTCGAGCCGCCGCTCCAGCTCGATTCCCGCGCTAGTCGAATCCTGCACGCCGAACCGGCAGAACTCGGTTCCCACGCAGGTTTTCACCATGCGGACGCCCTTCGTATAAGCTTGGCCGGAGGGCATTCCGAGGTCCGCCCACACGTGCGGGAGATCCGCCTTCTTGATTCCCAACAGGTCAAGCCGCTGACTCCCGGTCACCTTGACCATGCGGACGTTGTACTTCTCCGCGACATCGGCGATGCGCCGCAATTCGGCGGGCGACGTCACCCCGCCGCGCATCCGCGGGATCACCGAGAACGTGCCGTCCTTCTGGATATTGGCGTGGACGCGATCGTTAATGAATCGCGCTGAACGATCTTCTTCATGCCCGCCGCACCACAGCATATCCAGCATGTAACTCAGCGCCGGCTTGCATACCTCGCAACCCTTGCGATTGCCGTAAACGTTAAGAACCTCCTGCACCGACTTCAATTGCTGGCCCCGCATGATGTCGCGAAGTTGCTCGTAAGAGAACGGCAGACAGGAGCATAGAGTAGTTCTGGTTTCTTCCTCAAACTCCGGCGCTACCGCGCGCAGCAGTTGCTGGCATAGATTGGTGCAGCTGCCGCAACTGGTGGAAGCACGGGTGCATGTCTTCAGATGGCTCAGAGTTGTGATTTCATGCTCATGAATGGCCTCGATGATCGCGCCTTTGCTGACTCCGTTGCAGCCGCAGACGATCTCGCTGTCTGGCATTGCCGCCACTTCGAGCCCCGGGTCGGCATCCGGCGGCGGAAACAACAGGTGCTTCCGTTGCGCGCTCAAATCGGTTTCTTCCCGCAGCCATTGCGTGTAACGACGCTCGTCGGAGGTGTCGCCGACCAGGATCACTCCGTATAGTCGGTTATTCTTCAATACCAGCTTCTTGTAAATCCCCAGCGCGGGATCTTCGTAGCGAACCGTTTCCACGCCCGGCTCGGCATCGTCGGTTGATCCCGCCGAGAAGATCTCGACGCCCATGATCTTCAACTTGGCGGCCGGAACGGACGCGGTGAACGCAGGACCGCGATTGCCTGTGATGGTCGCCGCCAGCACCTTGCCCTGCTCCATCAGCGGTGCGACCAGCCCGAAGGTCCGGCCTTGATGCTCCGTGCATTCACCAACGGCGAAGATGTCCGGATCGGACGTTTCCATGTAGTCGTTGACCACGATGCCACGTCCCACGCTAAGGCCAGCCTTGCGCGCCAGCTCGGAATTGGGCTTGATCCCTGCCGCGATGACCACCAGATCGGCTTCCAACTCCTCGCCGGAGGAGAAGCGGAGTCCGTCCACGCGGCCGTTTCCGAACAACGTCTGGGTTTGCTTCGGCAGCAGTACGCGAATCCCCAGGCTTTCGATCTTGCGTTGTAGATAGGCGCCGCCGGCCGAGTCCAGTTGACGTTCCATCAGGGTATCGAACAGATGCACCACGCTAACGTCGCAACCTCGGAGCTGTAGGCCACGGGCGGCTTCGAGCCCCAGCAGACCTCCGCCGATCACCACGGCCCTGCACCCTCTGCGTGCCTTTTCAAGAAGCGCGCGGGTGTCGTCCAGGGTGCGGAAGACGTGAACGTTTTTCTTCTCGACGCCGGGAATGGGCGGAATGAATGCGCTGCTGCCAGTGGCGAGGATCAGTTTCTCGAACGGAGTCGCAAGCCCCTCCTGATCCGTGACGACTCGGGCGCCACGATCGATATTCGCGATGCGCACTCCCAGGCGCGCGCGGATGCCGTTGCGCCGGTACCAGTCAAGGTCGTTAAGAACGATGTCCTCGGCCGACTTTTCCCCTGCCAACACCATCGAAAGCAGAATGCGGTTGTAGTTGACGTGCGTTTCATCGCCGAAAATGGTGATCTCGAAATCATGCTTGTGCTTCAGGATCTGCTCAACGCAGGCAACCCCCGCCATTCCATTCCCGACTACGACCAGTTGTTTCATCGCAAGGCTCCCGTGCGCTCCACTCTCACGGCTGACTGCTTGTAGTTCGGTTCGCGCGAAATCGGATCGAAGGCACTTTGCGTAACTTCGTTCACGTTGGTCTCTGAAAAATGGAACGGCATGAAGACTTGGCCCGGAGCGACGATTTCCGTGAGCCGCAGCTCGATTCCCCGGACGCGGCCGCGTTGGGAAACGAGATCGATTTGATCGTGGCTCCGCAGTCCCAATTGCTTCGCGTCGCGTGGATTCATCTCCAGCCAAGCTCTCGGCGAAAGACGCTCAAGAATCGGCACCTCGCGCGTCTTGGTGCGAGTGTGCCAATGCTCGACGGTGCGGCCGGTGTTGAGGACCAGCGGATAGTCTCGGGTAGGCTGCTCCGGAAACGGCTGCCAGTCGGCGCAGATGAGCTTGGCGCGGCCGTCGGCGGTCGGAAAGCGGCCATCCGCGTAGAGCCGCGCAGACGAAGTTTGGCCTTCGGGACACGGCCAATGCGTTGCGCCCTGCTCAGTGAGCGATTCGTAAGTGATGCCGGAGTAGTCGCACAACCGCCCGCGCGAAACCCGCGTCCATTCGTTGAATGCATCTTTGGGGCAGTGCCAGCCGCCGAAAAGCTCCTCCCGACAGCCCAGTCTCTCAGCCAGAGCGAGAAAGACGTCGAAGTCGGATCGAGCTTCGCCTTTTGGCTCGACCGCTTTGTTGACTTTGCTGACACGGCGCTCGGAGTTTGTATACGTGCCTTCCTTTTCGCCCCAAATGGCCGCGGGCAACACCAGGTCCGCGAGTTCCGTGGTCGGGGTCGGGTGATAACCGTCCTGCACAACCAGAAAATCGAGATTAGAAAGCGACTGCCGCAGCACATCCTGATTGGGGAAGGAAACCAGCGGATTGGTGGCGATGATCCACAGCGCGCGGATCTTCTTCCCGACTGAGGCCTCGATAATGTCGGGATAAGCTAGGCCGCGCTTGGCAGGGAGACGAGCTTCATCGATACCCCACAGTCCGGCGAGTTCTTTGCGATCCTCGGCATTATCGAACTTGCGGTAACCGGGAAGGCTGGACGTGAAGCCAGCCTCTCGCGTGCCCATCGCATTACACTGGCCGGTGATCGAAAAGGGCGCTGCGCCGGCGCGGCCGATGTTGCCGGTGAGCAGCGCAAGGTTACACAGGGCGTTAACCGTGGCCGTTCCCAGCGTACTGTGATTCACGCCCATGGTCCAACCGATGAAGCCGGCGCGGGCGCGGCCATACAGGAACGCGGTCTTATATAGAAGCTCCTCGCTCAGCCCGGTGATCTCAGCGACGCGCGGTGGAGGGTAAGCCTCAAGGAACCGGGCCAGCTCTTCGAAACCGGTCGTGTGGAGGTCGATGTAGGCTCGATTGATCAGACCGTGCCGGATCAAAATGTGGGCGATCCCGTTCGCCAACGCCAAGTCCGAGCGCGGCTTTAAAGGAAGATGGAGATCGGCCATCATGGCGGTCTTCGAGACCCTCGGATCGGCAACGATTAGCGATCTGCGGGGATTGGAGTCGAGATACTGGCACAGGATCGGATGATTGTCGGCGATATTTGCGCCGATCAGCAGGATGACGTCGGCATGCTCCAGGTCTTCGTAGCAGCCCGGAGGACCGTCGCTGCCGAAGGAGATCTTGTAACCGGACACGGCGCTGGCCATACACAGAGTCGTGTTGCCGTCGTAATTGTTGGTCCCAAATCCAAGCTGGACCAGCTTGCCCAGGGCATAGAACTCTTCCGTCACCAGTTGACCGGTGCTGAGAACTCCCAGCGAGTTCGGCCCATACGTGGCCTGCGTCGCGCGGAAACGTTCGGTCATTGTACCGAGAGCTTCGTCCCATCCAACTCGCACCAGTTTGCCGTTCTTCCGCAGCAGCGGATATTTCGCGCGGTTCTCCGCGTCGATCGTATAGTGTTCCGAAAGGCCCTTGGGACAGAGCTTGCCTCGATTCACCGGATGCGAGGCAAAAGGACGGGATGCTATTGCTTTGCCATCCTTGACTCCGATCTCAATTCCGCAGCCGACCGAGCAATAGCCGCATGTCGTCGGTACCCAGCGGTCGGCGATTTTCTTCGCGGATGTGTACCCGGTTTCGTCACTCCGTGCGAAGGCGTATTCTTCCTGGAGCGTGTCCAAGCCGGCCATGCGTTTCCAATTCATGCCACCCTCCCCATCGCCGTGAAGGCGGCCGCAATGCTCTTGGGAACCACGCTCACGAAGAACAGCCAGCGGCCGAGTAATTCCCCTGCTAACGCCAGCATCAAGGTCACGGCAGCGGCTGGCCCAGAGTCCGCCTTCAGAGGAAGGACGATTCCCGCGGCAACCAGCAGCCCCAGTCGAATGAGGAAGGCACGGCGAAGAAGCCCCGAGAGCAAGAGCGCGGATGCACGCAGTTCAAACTGCTCCGAGCGCGACATCCACAGGAACTTGAGGGTCTGCGTCAAGAGCTGCGCGATTCCGCCGGCAACCGCCGCTCGCGCCAGCCAGATCCGGTCCAACTCGCTCAGCGCCGGATGGTCCAGCGCTAGAACAAACAGCGGGCCCAGCAACAGGGCTGTCGAAAAGAACTCGGCAAGGGTATCGCGGCTGTTCCACGCGGGCCGCGCCGGTACGATATAGATACGCGCCGAACACATCACTCCGATGTAAGCCCACAGCACCATCAGGAAGCCTGCCTCCGCCTGTCCCGGAAGATGCAGAAAACGCATTCCAGCATAGAGCTGGGCCAAGCCGGCGAAAATCGATAAACTCAGAACCTCGCGGCTCAACCAGGATCGCCGCAGACCCTTGAGAGCGCGCCACGCATACGCCGGACGCCCCAGATGCAACGTCGCCGCGCCCAGACTGATCCCCGCCAATGCCAGCGAGCCGAGCAACGATGTCCAGGTGTTCGTGCCCCGATTCAGACTGTCGAGAATCCAAAGCGCGGTGAATGCGCCCACAGAAAGTTGCGTCAACACCAGCATGAACACCAGCGGCCAATGCGGAGGCTCGGGAACGACTCGTTGCGAATCCACGCGGCCGGTATCGGGAAATAAATTCTCGGGAAGTGTGATTCGCGTGGTGGAAATGCTATCGTCAGGCGAAGGAAGGCCGGGGGCATTGGCGCCGAGGTAGTTTCCCCGCCATTCCGCCTCGTTGACGATTTCGATAGCGATCGCGCCCTCCGGACACGCCGACACGCACGCCGGAGCCATGCCATCGCCCAGCCGGTTGTGGCACATGTCGCACTTGCCCACAACTCCGCGTTCCGGATTGTATTGCGGTACACCGTAGGAGCAATTCCAAGTGCAGTACTGGCAGCCGATACAGGCATCCGCGCTGTGAATCACGACTCCGGTCACTGGGTCCTTCGTATAGGCTTCGACCGGACATCCGATCAAACACGAAGGCTCCAGGCAATGGTTGCATCCCATGGAGAGGTGATAGCGCTGCGCATTCGGGAAGTGGCCGCCTTCCACTTCGCCTACCCGCCTCCAATTGATCGCCGCCGGATTACCATTCTGTTCGTTGCAGGCAACTACACAGCATTTGCAGCCGATACACTTCGTCATGTCGAAGTGAAAGCGGTACTGCTCGCCGGATTGAAGCGGCCGTTCAGGAATCAGCGGTTGGAGATCGGGCTCAAGTTGAACCAGCGCATGGCGCTGCGAGGGTGCGACGATGTAAACCAGCTCACTCCCAAGCAACGGGAGATCCACTCCTATGCCGGGTTTCACGTCCAGATACACTTCCGCGGTTCGCGCCACTAGGGCTCCTTTTTCGAGACAAGTATTCCGAGGCGCTCAATGGACCCACGGCGCTAAGCGCCGCCAGGGGATGCGGTCTTCGGGCCAGTCTCTTACTTCAAATTGGGGCGGCTCCGTCAGGGAACCAAAGGAGGGACGTGAACGAGGTCCCGGCTAACCACGCCGGAAACCCGTTCGTTTCGCAAGCGAATACATTTGCAGTTTAGCAGGAAAGCAGTCGCCTAGGAAGTGGCAACAGGCAAGAAAGATTTTATGCACTCGATCAGCGGCTGATCACGCCCGGCCGCTGAGGTCCTTTGCCTTCACATCAGCGCCATGAGCAAGCAGAAATTGGATCAACGACTCCACGACAGCCTGCCGTGAGAACCGGCGCTAGGAATCGCCTCCGAACGGTATTGAACTACGCCGCAATCTTGATCAAAGTGAGCTTCGGAGCTGGACTGATTGGGGAGCGTGAGCTTTTCGGTTACATCGGGACGGCGCATTCATCCACGACTTGAACTCGTGGGCAAGTCGATTTTATGAGTCAGAGGAACGCTGCTGCATGAAAAGTGGGATCAGACCACAATCCGAGGCGGCATATAATGTTGGCCTGAGAGGCGTTTGAAGGCAAGCATAGATAGGGAAGGAGTTCCTATGCCAGTCAAGCGAGATCTGCTGGTATCGCGCGGTTGGGTTCAGGCCGTAGCGATCGTGATTTTGTGCGGATTTTTCGTGCTAGGCATCCTCGCATGGCAGACCTATGCGGACGAACCGCCAATCCCCGCGCGCATCACAACATCGGACGGACGGCTGCTCTTTTCACGAGAGGACATCATGGCCGGCCAGGCTGTGTTCTTGCGCAACGGGCTAATGGAATACGGGTCGATCTTTGGCCATGGCGCCTATCTGGGACCCGATTACACTGCCGACTACCTGCACCGTGCCGCCCTGAGCGTACTGAACAGTTATGGCGGCCCCAGTTCCAGCAACGCCGGGATAGCCACCGTCAATGACTTCAAAACCAACCGGTATGACGCGGCCACTGACACCCTGATTTATTCCGCCGCCGAAGCGCACGCCTTTGATACGTTTCGCGACTACTATTCGCAATTTTTCGGCGATCCGACGACGAGG
>Ga0209415_10006220_pt1 | contig 21322 bp, 25 predicted proteins | sample PeaSoiSIISIP2007_FD_187696 | JGI IMG/M metagenome (GOLD analysis project Ga0209415, IMG submission 187696) | Peat soil microbial communities from Weissenstadt, Germany - SII-SIP-2007 (SPAdes) (version 2) | ecosystem: Environmental > Terrestrial > Soil > Wetlands > Peat | place: Germany... | reverse complement strand
TCATGTCGACCGATCCGACAAACCTCTCGCCCTCCTCACCCCGGAGTTGTCACACAGACTCCCAAGGGGGAGAGGGCATAAACTCGGGTTATTTCTCCCCTCGCCCCCTTGGGGGAGAGGGCATGAACTCGGGTTATTTCTCCCCTCGCCCCCCTGGGGGAGAGGGCATAAACTCGGATAATTCCCCCCCTCGCCCCCTTGGGGGAGAGGGTGGCGAGCGTAGCGAGCCGGGTGAGGGGGTCATGTGGTTCAATTCTGCAATCCTCAGTGGGTGCGCGGTTTTTTCAGGGAATTCGCCTAGCCTGCCCTGACGCGCCGAGTCTGAGTCGCACAGCATGAGAACTCAAAGCTCAACACTTGCAGGCGGGGAATTTGCGCCAGGGACCGGTGCGATAATCACGAATCGCCGGCGCTGGGGGATTATCGGGCTGCTGTTTGTCGCCTCCCTAATCAACTATCTGGACCGCGCCACCATCTCGGTGGCCCTGCCGCTCATCTCCGTGAGTCTGCACCTTGCGGCGGCAAGCAAAGGCCTGCTGCTCTCCGCCTTTTTCTTCTCTTACGCCCTCATGCAGGTGCCGGTCGGCTGGTGCGTGGATCGCTACAATCTGCGCTGGATTTACTCCGTCCTCTTTGCCTTGTGGTCGTTCGCGTGCGGCCTCACGGGGTTGGCGGGAAGCCTGGGCGTGCTGATCGCGTTCCGGGTGATGCTGGGAATAGGCGAGTCGATCTACCTTCCCGGGGGCACCAAGATTGTGAGCGTGCTGTTTGAGCCCCGCGAGCGCGGCCTCCCCTCCGGAATCTTCGATAGCGGCACCCGCGCCGGCCTTTTTCTCGGCGCGCCGGTGGTGGCTTGGCTGATCGTCTCTTTAGGCTGGAGGAAGATGTTCTTTCTCGTGGGCTTCTCGGCCCTCGTCTGGCTCATCCCCTGGTGGATTGTCTTTCCCGCCCGGTTGTCCGGGCGAAGTCCGAGCATTGACAGGCACGGAGCGCCTGAAACATTCTGGACGGTGCTCAGACACCTTCGCAGCCGGGATTTGATTGGCATTTGCCTTGGCTTTTTCTGTTTTGATTACTACTGGTACCTGCTCGTCACCTGGCTTCCCGACTATCTGGTCACAGTACGGCATTTGACGGTTCTGAAGGCCGGACTTTACGCGGCTCTTCCTTACTTCGTGTGGGGCGTCAGCGAGCCGCTCGGAGGCTGGATCGCGGACCGCCTGATCGTCATGGGTTGGGATGAAACGCATTCTCGCAAGTGGCTCATCAGTGTGGCCTTTGCTTCCGGGCTTCTGCTTATTCCTGCGGCGCGCGTCGAAAGTGCGCATTCTGCGATCCTCTTCATTATGGGCGGCTCGCTGGTCGGATTGGCCACAGGGAATCTCTTCGCGATCCTGCAAGCGTGCGCTCCCCCCGAGGAGGTCGGGGTGTGGACAGGATTTGAGAACTTCGCGGGCAATGTGGGCGGTATCCTTGCCCCAGCGGCCACGGGGTTTCTCATTGCCCGGACGGGCTCGTACCTGCCGGGCTTCGCCCTGGCGGCATTCGTTCTCCTCACTGGCCTCCTGGCGTACTGGTTCGTGGTCGGAAAACTTGCGTCGAGACACGTGACATCCTGAACCCTATGCCTGTCATTCTGAGCGCAGCGAAGAATCTCAGAAGTCGCGTGGCGTTCACAACTCGCGCCACGCTGCAGAGATCCTTCGCTTCGCTCAGGATGACACTTTCGCTAGTCGAGAGACTGAAGTCTTCGACTCCCGACTCTTAACTTTTCAATTCCAGGAGAACCGCCGTTGCCTACTTGGATTCAGCCGCTCGACCCTCTTCACTCTCTGCCCTTGTCCGCTCTCGTAGCCGCGGTTCCGCTCGTGGTCCTCTTGGTTCTCATGGGGGGCCTGCGAAAGAGCGGCGCGATTTCGGCCGCCTGGAGCCTTGGCAGCGCCGCCGGCCTCGCCCTGGTGATATGGAATCTCCCGTGGCGATTGGCCTGTCTAAGCCTGGCGTTTGGTTTTCTCTATGCGCTGTGGCCGATTCTGTGGCTTGTGTTTGCCTCGCTATGGCTTTACAACCTATCCATCGCCACCGGCAGCTTCGAGGAGCTGAGACGCTGGATGGCGACGCATGCTTCCGGGGATCGGTGCGTACAGGCCATCCTGGTGGCCTTCTGCTTCGGGACGCTGCTCGAAGGCACCTCCGGGTTTGGTGCGCCCGTGGCGGTCTCCGCCTTCCTTTTGCTGGGCCTCGGTTTCGCCGCGCGAGACGCCGTGACCTTATCGCTGATTGCTAACACCGCGCCGGTAGCGTTCGGCGGATTGGGCATACCCATCGTGGCCCTGGCGGCGGTGACGGGCCTCGACCAGATGAAACTCTCAGCCATGCTGGGCCGCCAGCTTCCTTTCCTGTCGGTCATCCTGCCGGGCTACCTGGTCTGGGTGTATGGGGGGCGAAAGGGCTTGCGAAAAGCCTGGCCGGCAGCCCTGGTGGCCGGGGCCAGCTATGCCCTTGCACAGTTCTTGTCCTCGAACTACTGGGGGCCCTATGCGACCGGCATTGTCTCGGCCTTGTCCGCCATTGCCTGCATGGTGCTGCTGCTGCGCGTCTGGAAGCCCCGGGCAGAGGAGAGCCCTGATCCGCCACGTGAAGCGCGGGAGGGTTCGCCCGCAGCGGTGCAGGCAACTCCTTCGCTACGTCCCGGCGCTTCGCTTCCAAGTCCCGCGACGGCTCCGCAAGCCTTGACCGGCTGGGCGCCCTGGTTGATTCTTGCGGGCGTGATGGTCGTGTGGTCTTACTTCAAGCTATTCCAAGTTGGTCAACGCAACGTTCCCGTGCCATACCTCCACAATGCCGTGTTCATCGCTCTATACCATAAGCTCTATGCGGCTATTTACCAGTTTCAGCCTTTGGCGGCGGGCACGGCGGCCCTTACGGCCACTGTCGTAACGGCCCTGGCGTTCCGCAGCCGGCCGGGGCTGGTTCTCCGGGCTGGAATCACGACCCTGAAGCAGCTTCGCCTGCCGGCGTTGACGGTGGGTTTGATCGTTGCTCTAGCCTACCTCTACAACTATTCCGGAATGGCCTATACGCTGGGCGCGGCCCTGGCGGGGCTGGGCAAGGTTTTTCCGTTGGTGAGCGGCTATCTGGGGTGGGCTGCCTGCTTCCTGAGCGGGAGCGACACGGCCAGCAATCTCCTTTTCGGCAATCTGCAAGTGGCGGTTGCCCGCCAGATCGGCGTCAGCCCGATACTGCTGGCAGCTACCAATTCGGCTGGAGGCGTTATCGGGAAGATGATTTCGCCTCAGAATATTGCCGTGGGAGTCACGACCGTGGGATTGATCGGGCAGGAAGGGGAAATCTTACGCCGCACGTTCTGGCACAGCCTGCTGCTGCCGCTCGGGCTCAGCGCCCTGGCTTTCGCCCAGGCGTACTGGTTACAGGGCATGGTGCCCAAATAGCGCGAACTTCCGGCCTCGGTGCCCGCGGTCCGTGCTCACATGTTGATACGCTGCACTTTCTTCCGGTTGAGGTACCAGCACGGACTGTCGCCAAAATGAGGAAACAGCGAGTGAACGCACGTTTGGTTCTTCGGCCCGAGGAACATGAATTCAGTTTTGCCGCTTTTCAGCCCCACCGCATAATAGCTCTGGATTTTCACCAGTCCAAATTGCGCGCGGCCCTTCGGGATCTGATATCGAAGGGAAAGATAGTCGCCGGCGTATAGAACGGCCAAGGCGAGAATACTGATGAAGAGTATGCGTTTCATCGTCGATTAAAGATGCCTGGCTTTGGCGCGCTGGCTTACGAGGGGCGACTTTTGTCTTTCCCTCAATTCCCCGTCCAGTCTATCATGGCGGTGTGGGGCGGTGAAACAGGGGTAATACACGCCAAGCCGTGAAGTGAGTCAAAGGCAGGGTGCTAACAATGAGCGCTAGGGAATGGTTGCGACGGATATTCCTGATCGATCTCATCAAGGGACTGAAGTTAACGTTCTCTTATCAACGTCCGGGCGCAACCTACACTGAACAATATCCGCTGGAAAGGCCCGTGGTCGCAGAGCGCTACCGGGGCGCGCCGCGTCTGAACAACCACCCGGAAAGCGGCGAGACGCTGTGCATTGCGTGCAATCTCTGCTCGATTGCTTGCCCTGAAAACCTGATCGTCGTGGGCTGGGCACGGACCGAAGACCGCAAGAAGCGATTGACGACTTTCACCTATGACCTCTCACGCTGCATGTTCTGTGGCTTATGCGAGGACGCCTGTCCCGTCGACGCGCTCGAGTTGACGCAAGATTTCGAGATCGCACAGTATTCGCGGGAAGATTTGATCTGGGACCGGCGGGCATTGGAAGAAGGGCCGCGCCCTATTCGTTACGGTCGCTAACATCCTGTCATGGTTTAGAAGCCGGCCGGCTGAGGGATTAAGGCAGGCAACCGGACATTTTCCGGCGCGCAGACCGGTCGTCGGCCCGTCATGAGCCACACGCAGGCTTCGCCCCGCTGCACGGCAGTCTCAAAGGCAGGATCACACCACCACCCTGCTCCTCTCGGTGAGCCCTCGCCGCAACAATTTGAAACCCCACGCACCGTGTTCTGTCTGCTGGGTGCAGATTCGAGCTTGCACGCGACCTGCGCGGGCAGCCGCGAGTCGAAATTCCGACCCGCGGCCGAACGCTACTTCTTCTTTGGAGGCACCACGGCATCCTTGAATGCCTTGGCCAAGCGAAACTTGACGACCGTCTTCGCTGGAATGTTGATGGGCTCACCGGTCTGTGGGTTGCGACCCACACGAGCCTTGCGGTGCGCCTTAACAGCTTTCCCGAGCCCAGGAACCACGAATTGTCCGCCGCCCTTGACTTCTTTTGTTGCCAACGCAGCCAGGTTCTCCAGGACTGCAGCGGCAGCCTTCTTTTGAATCCCCGCCTTCTCTGCCAAGTGGGCTACCACTTGTGATTTCGTCAGGACTTTCGCCATTTGCTGCTCCTCTCCTCTAATGATTGATAAACCCCAAAATTAACGTGACCGAGGGACACTTTAAGCAATTCAGCGGCATCGTGTCAAGCCCCAATTTCATTGGCGCATCGACGCGACCCTTGAAAAATGCGCCCGCGCCACCACCATTGAATTGTCGGCCAGCATCCGATATATTGCAAGGGGGGAAACACCAATGCCAATCTTCGAATACAAGTGCCAGGACTGCGGAGCCCGTTTTGAAAAGATCGTAAGCTCCGTCTCTGCCAGCGTGCTTTGCGGGAAGTGTGAAAGCCCGAACGTGGACAAGCTGCTTTCCGTGTTCGCGGTGGCCAAGGGCTCGCACTCCGCCGCTTCATTTGATGAGGGCCCCTGCCGGACCTGTGGAGCGCGCGAGCGGGGCATGTGCGGAGAGTAGCTTGGACTATCCTCGGATCCCTAACTTGCGCCTCGGCACGTCAAGCTGGTCCAGTCAGGACTGGGTCGGCGTCTTCTACCCCCCAGGAACCGCTCCGGGCGCCTTCATTTCTGAATACGCGAAGCATTTCGACACGGTGGAAGTGGATTCGACATTCTATCGAACCCCGTCCCCCGCTATGGTCAGGAATTGGGCGGCACGCACTCCTGCTGGCTTCCTGCTTGCGGCCAAGTTTCCTCAGGTTATCACTCATGAGAAGGCGCTGGTAGATTGCGCCACCGAGGTCTCGGAGTTCTTGAAGACAATGGACCTGCTTGGCGACAAGCTTGGGCCTCTCTTGGTTCAGTTCCCCTACTTCAATAAGCAAGCCTTCGCGCAGCCCCGCGATTTCCTTGTGCGGCTGTCGAACTTTCTGGAGCAACTTCCCAAAGACCGCGCCTTCGCTGTCGAGTTGCGCAACAAATACTGGATTAATGACCGGCTTCTCGACCTGCTTCGAGCCCGGAATATCGCTTTGGCGTTGATCGATCATCCCTGGATGACGCCTGTCGAACAGCTCGTGGCCAAGCAGGATGTGGTGACTGCCAACTTTGCCTATCTGAGATGGCTGGGCGATCGCAAAGGGATCGAGGAGAGGACCCAGCACTGGGATAGAATTATCATTGACCGAACCCGCGAGATGGAGACGTGGATCCCCATCATTCGTGCGCTGCTCAAGCGCGGGATAAACATCCTGGGGTTCTTCAACAATCATTACGCCGGGTTTGCTCCCGGTTCGATAAAGCTGTTTCGCGAAATGTGGGAGCGGCTGAGAGACGGCGGCGGGTAGAGACTCGATCGTGCCTCACATCGAAATCAGACGGCTGGGAAGCCTTGCCGAATACCGGGGGTGTGAACGTCTCCAGATGCAAGTGTGGGGGAACCTGGGGGTCGGCAGCGAGGTTCTGCAAGTCACGCAAAAGTACGGCGGCGTGGTGTTGGGAGCACTCGCGAAGGGGAACCTCGTTGGATTCCTTTATGCCTTCCTGGGACGATATCACGGGCGGCTGGTTCACTGGTCCCACATGATGGCCGTTGATCAGCACCATCGGGACCAGGGCCTGGGCTACAAAATGAAGCTCGCGCACAGGGAATTAGCCCTGCAAGAAGAAATCAAGTCCATTTGCTGGACGTATGATCCTCTGCAAAGCCGCAATGCCGCTTTGAACATTGCCCGGCTGGGCGCACGAGTGGAAGAGTATCTGAAAGACTGCTACGGCCGCTTCCCCAGCGTGATCGAAAAGGGCTTGGCCAGCGACCGCTTCGTGGTGAGATGGCAAATCGGCAGTCTCCATGTGGCGCGCTGCCTTCGTACGCCTTCGATGCGCTCGGCCGACCTCAGCCTTCCGAGCATCAACGAAACTCGACGTAATCACGAGGGATTCAGGGTGAATCGCCGGCTCAACCTTTCGTTTACCACGCCCCGGCTGCTGCTGGAGATTCCTGCCAATACCGATGAAATGCGGATTCGCGCGCTAAAACTGGCACAGCGGTGGCGGCTGGAAACGCGGCGCATGTTCCAGCGCGCCTTTGAATCAGGCTGCCGGGTCGAGGGCTTTGCCACGACGGGGGACGGGGAGGACCGGCGAGCCTTCTATGTTCTCAGCGGTGGGCGTGGCGAGTGAGGCCCATCGAACTACTTTTCGAGGGAGCTGCAATATGCCAAAAAACATACCACACCCCCCTGAGGGAAAAGCGCAGTCAGGGTATGAACTTTACATCATGCGGCACGGGCTGGCGGTGGCGCGTGGCAGCGTCGGATTTGCGGACGACGCGCAACGCTCCCTCCAACCTGAGGGCAAAGAAAAGCTGCGCGAAATCGCAGAAGGCCTCAAGCGAGTGGGACTCGAACTGGACTGGGTCGTGAGTAGCCCGCTGGTCAGAGCCGTGGAAACCGCAGGGATCATTGCCGAGACGTTGGCTTCAAGTGCAGCCGTGGACGTTTGCGACGCGATGCGGCCCGGCGGGTCGCCCGAGGAGGTGATCGCGTTCCTGGCGAAACACCCCGGCTGGACGAAAGTGCTGGTGGTAGGTCACGAACCCGACCTTAGTGAGCTGGCCGCGCGGTTAATCGGGGCCGGAAGCCACGCCAATCTGGGGTTCAAGAAGGGCGGCTGCTGCATGATCAGCTTTGAGGAATTTCCGCCCCGGAACCCGGGACAACTCACGTGGTGGTTGACGCCTCGCCTGCTGCGCAAGCTAAGGTAGCTGGCAGCAGCGTGCTGACCGACTTGTAGCCTTGGCCTCCAGTTGAGCATTTGCAGACCTGAAGGCGGGCGCTACTGTCATATCTGGACACTACCTAAGTGGCTCAGTTGTTGACTGTCAACTGTTGACTGTCGAATGTCAACTGTCCTTCTCAATCCATCAGCATCCCGCCGTTGACCTCGATAGTTTCACCGGTAATGTAACGGGCTGCCGGTGAAGCCAGAAACACCATCACGTCCGCAATTTCTTCCGAAGTTCCGGCCCGGCCCAAGGGAATAGAGGCGATAAACCTCTGAAAAACCTCACCGGGGCTGTAGCGTTCGTGATAGGGCGTGGCAATCACGCCTGGCGCGATCCCGTTCACCCTGACGCCATGCGGCGCCAATTCTTTTGCCAGGCCCTTGGTGTAGGTCAGGAGGCCTCCCTTGGCAGCGGCGTAAGCCGCCGCGCCTGGCCCTCCGCCGTTGCGTCCGGCGATGGATGTAACGTTGATGATGCACCCCGTTTTGCGTTCCGCCATCTCCTGCCACACGGCGCGGACGCACAGGAAGACGCTCTTCAAGTTGAGCGCCATGATCTGGTCCCAGTATTCCTCAGTCATGTCGGTGAGCGAACGGCGCGCGATAAGATCGCCGGCATTATTAACCAGGATATCGATTCGCCCCCATTCCTTCCGCACCGCCTCGACCATGGCCTGCACCTCGGCGGCGCGTGTAACATCGGCGCGCACCACCAGCGCCTCTCCTCCTGCTTTGCGAATGGATTCCGCTGTCTGTTCCGCACCGGCCTGATTCTTGCAATAGTTGGCCGCTGTTCGCGCGCCCTCTCTTGCCATGGCTACTGCGGTGGCGCGCCCAATGCCACTGGACGCGCCGGTAATCAATGCTACCTGATCTCTAAAAAGCATACCGGCCTCCAATTTTCGGGCCGTTGCACCCAAAGTGTCAGCTCTCCAGCCCGATAGTGGGAATATAGCATACAACGTGACAAACCGAAGTGAGCGGGCGGGAGCGGAGGTTGGTCAGCGATTTCTCCCCTCCTCTTTTCGCTCAAACACTTTAACTTCACAGGGGGGATAGGTTGTACCTTTCCATTTCCACAATTAAACCAATTTGACAGATCAGTGAACACGCCCATATAATTAAAGTTTTGCGATAGCTCAAGAGAGGACGATTTATGTACGCGATTTTGCGGACAGGTGGTAAACAGTACAAGGTTTCGCCCGGTGATGTGATTCGAATCGAGCAAGTGGATGGCGAGTCGGGTTCGACGATCGAATTCAATCACGTTTTTGCGGTACGAAAAGAGGGGTTGACGGTAGGCACGCCGCTGGTCGAGAACGCAAAAGTCAGGGGGACGATCCTGCGAAGCGCTCGTGCGCCCAAGGTTCGAGTCTTGAAGTATAAACGGAAGAAGCAATACCGCCGCACCCTGGGGCACCGCCAAGGTTTCAGCGAAATACTGATCAACGACATCGTAACGAACTGATGGGGCTGCACCACCCCTTCTATCCCCTCCTCAGAGAGGAGGGGCCAAGGGGTGGCGGCCCGTGAACGGGATTACAACATGGCACACAAGAAAGGGCAGGGAACTTCTCGCAACGGTCGAGACTCCAATGCGCAGCGGTTGGGAGTGAAGCGCTTTGACGGCCAATTTGTGACCGGTGGCTCCATAATCGTTCGCCAGCGCGGCACTCGCTTGAAGCCCGGAGATAACGTGGGCGTCGGCAAGGACGACACACTTTTTGCTAAAGTATCAGGCGTAGTCCGGTTTGAGGATAAAGGCCATTCCGGCCGGTTTGTGAGTATTCTGGTTCCCTCAACGAATTAGGCGAAGTGCCGGCCCCGCAGCAACAGGGCTGGCAAGTGCCGGTTTCGCAGAACGCGGCCGGCAGTGCTTCGAACGGACTTGCGGCAACCACCAATCGTCTATTTCCCCACAAAACGGCCAGCCAGTTTTGGGATGGCGGTAGCGCGTACGGTTCATCCAGTTGTCATAGCGACCGTGCGTACCTCTCCTTATTCGCCTCCCCTTGGAGGAGCGGAGCGAGGCGGTGTTGCCTCCTCCCGGCGGAGGGGATTAAGCGAGCGGTTGCCTCTCTCCGAAAAGCGAATTTCGGGGCGGCGGACTTAGCGTGTTCATCGACGAAGCCAGAATCCACGTTGTCGGCGGCAATGGCGGGAACGGTTGTGTAGCTTTCCGGCGCGAGAAGTTCGTTCCGCGGGGCGGACCGAGCGGGGGAGATGGCGGCAGGGGTGGCGATGTCACTCTGGAAAGCTCGGAACAGATGAACACGCTGCTGAAGTTCCGGTACAACCGTCTATTTCGCGCGGGTCGAGGAAGGCACGGGGAAGGATCCAATCGGCACGGTCAGGACGGCGAGGACCTCACCATCGTGCTGCCGGTGGGCACGGTGGTATTTGACCACGCCACTGAGGAAAAGCTGTGGGATTTCGACGAACCCGGCCAGCATTACCTGGTGGCCAAAGGCGGGCGGGGCGGCCGCGGAAATGCCCAGTTTGCCACTTCCACGCATCAAGCGCCGCGCCGGGCCGAACCTGGCAGGGTAGGCGAGGAACAGGAGTTAAGGCTTGAGCTCAAGCTTCTCGCCGATGTGGGACTGGTGGGCTTTCCCAACGTGGGAAAATCCACCTTGATATCCAGACTGAGTGCCGCCCGGCCGCGGATTGCCGATTATCCTTTCACCACCTTGGAGCCGTGCCTGGGCGTGGTGGCTGTCGATGAAGAACATTCCTTCGTCATGGCAGATATTCCCGGCTTGATTGCAGGCGCCCATTTGGGGCGAGGGTTGGGCACAAGGTTCCTCAGGCATGTGGAGCGAACCCGGTTGTTGCTTCACCTGATCGACACCGCCGAGCAGTCCGGGCGGTCCCCGGTGGACGATTACCGGGTGATCATGGAAGAGTTGGAGAGCTTCAGCCCGGTCGTGGCCAGCAAGCCTATGCTGCTGGTCGCGTCGCGAATTGATGCTGCTGGCCCAGGCGAGCGGCTGACTGAGTTGCGAGAGTTTTGCCATGCCCAGGGCAAGGTCCTGCTTGAAATCTCCAGTGTAACCGGCGCAGGATTGGAGGGCTTGAAGCAGCGTACCTGGGCAACGCTTGAGCAGATACCGAGGAGATCGGGTGATCGGGAGAGCATAGAACGGATGGATCGGGCGAGCGGAGGATTCGGCGAGTGATTCCAGTTCGCAGACGCTCTTTGTTCACCGGATCACCCGATCTCCCGATCGCCGGATCTTCTGACGGGGTTCTAGAAGCGTGAATATTGCCTTATTCGGCGGAACCTTCGACCCTATCCATACCGGACACGTGCAGGCGGCGCGAGCGGCGGCACGCAGGTTCAGGTTGGACCGGGTCCTCTTTGTTCCCACGGGAAGGCCGCCCCACAAGCACGGCGACCACTTGACATCCTTCCCGCATCGCTATGGGATGACGGTGCTGGCCTGCGCCGGCGACCGGCGGTTGATCCCGTCACTGCTGGAAGCGCCGACCGCAGAAGGCAAACCTTGCTACTCGATCGACACGGTTCGCAAAGTGCGCCGTTCGCTTCATAAGGACGACCGCCTCTTTTTTCTGATCGGGGTCGATGCTTTCCTGGATTTGCCCCATTGGAAAGAGTATCGCCGCCTTTTGAACTTGGTTGATTTCATCGTCGTTTCACGACCAGGCTTTGACGCTGATGAGATCCGGAAAGTGGTGCCGGGGGAGATGAGTCGACCCGCTGCCTCGCACCTTCACCCCCGAGCCCCCTCTTCAGCGAGGAAGGGATTAGGGAGCGGTGCGGGACGGCTTGATACCATTCGATTGCGCTACAGCACCCTTTACGTCCTCAGAGGCGTCCAGATGCATGTCGCTTCACACGCTATCCGACAGGCCATCGGCTCCGGCCGAACAGTCACTGGCCTTGTTCCCCGGCTTGTGGAAGAATACATTCTGAAGGAGGGCCTCTACGGTCCGCACCGGCTGACCTCAGAAGCGCGGGCGCCAGGCGATGCGCCCCTACAGAGCGGCTGTGGCGGGAAGTAGCCAGGATGATGACCCCGCAATTGCAGGCCGCGGTTCGTGCCGCTCAAGACCGAAAAGCTTTGGACCTGAGCGTCCTGGACCTGGAGCGAACCTGCTCTTTCACCAGTTATTTTCTGATTTGCTCCGGCACTTCCGTGCGGCATGCGCAGGCGATTTGCGACGCGATTGAGGAAAAGCTCGAGAAGGAAGGTTTGACTCCGGCGCACATCGAAGGTTATTCGCAAGCGGAGTGGATCCTGATGGATTACATGGGCTTTGTCGTCCATATCTTCCTGGAGCGCACTCGGCACTTCTACGATCTTGAACGCTTGTGGAGGAACGCTCCCCGACTACCTGTAAGTGACGAGTGAAGAGCAACGAAACGCTTGGCTCCGCCTGCTGATCCACTTTCAGGCTCGTCACTGGTCAATCGTCACTGGTCACTGATTTTGACATGCGAATTCGCATTCTCTGGGAAGGTAAGACGAAAGATCCACACCTGCGAGCTCTCCAATCTGACCTGGCCAGCCGGATCGAACACTTTACCGGATTGACTCTGGAAGAGATACCGCCCATGCGCGAAGCGGGGCGGCGAAGCAAGGCCGGACTCTCCACCGGCGAACGGAACTTGCTGGAGAAAACGCGGGGCAGCACCAGAGTTTTCTTAGACGAACGAGGGCGGGAGTGGACCTCGGCGGAATTCGCGGAATGGCTTGGGCAACAAGCCTTGCGGGGAACGCGGGAACTGGTTTTTCTAATCGGAGGGCCGGACGGATTCTCGGCGGCATTCAGGAAGGAAGCAGATCTGCTTTTGGCGCTTTCACGCATGACGCTGACGCATGATTGGGCGCGGTCGCTTTTGCTCGAGCAGATCTACCGTGGATTCACGATTCTTCGTGGATACCCGTATCCGCGCTAGGTCTGTCATTCTGAGCGAAGCGAAGAATCTCGGCAGTCCCTGATTGATCGACTACAGAGATTCTTCGCTTCGCTCAGAATGACAGACAACAAACGCCGGATTCAGGCAGAGGTTGGCTTGCCGGAAACGCGAAAAGGACTGATCATCGTTGACACCGGGCCCGGCAAAGGGAAGACTGCGGCGGCTTTGGGGACCAGGGTCCGGCGCGTAGGGCAGGGGTTGAAGGTATTGATGGTACAATTAGAAAGGGATCGCGGCCCAAAAAGGAATCGAGTACTGAAATTTAGCCATTGGGCCATTGAGTCATTTAGCCATTTCTATGTTGGCCGACTTCTACGGTTTTTCAATGACTCAATGACACAATGATTCAATGAATCAATAAACCCATGGTTTGGTTTCGAAAAGGGAAAAAACCGATCGAATCGCCCAAAGAGAAGCGCATCCAGACGGAGGGGCTCTGGGTGAAGTGCGAGGACTGCAAGCAGATACTATGGAAGAAAGATCTGGAGAACAGCCTCCTCTGCTGCCCCAAATGCAACCACCATTTTAAAATGGGTTCGCGCGCCCGCCTCGAGATGCTCTTCGACGATGGGCGCTATACGGAACACGATGCTGGATTGGCCAGCACGGACCCGCTGCAATTCAAGGACACCAAGAGTTATAGCGACCGGTTAAGGCAAGCGGAAAGGAACACGGGACTTAAAGACGCCCTGATCACCGGCGAAGGCCAACTCGAAGGCAAGCCGGCCATCATTTGCGCGATGGAATTCCAGTTCATCGGCGGGAGTATGGGTGCAGTGGTGGGTGAGAAGGTAACGAGGGCCATCGACCGTTGCATCGACAAGAAACTTCCTCTGGTTGTTGTCTCGTGTTCGGGGGGCGCGCGAATGATGGAAGGCGCCATCAGCTTGATGCAGATGTCGAAAATCAGCGCGGCGCTGGCCCGCTTGGATGAAGTGCGGAAGCCCTATATTTCCGTGCTGACGGATCCGACCACGGGGGGCGTGACTGCCAGCTTCGCCATGTTAGGGGACCTTAACATTGCGGAACCCGGCGCCCTTATCGGCTTCGCGGGCCCGCGGGTCATCGAACAGACGATCCGCCAGAAACTGCCGCCGGGTTTCCAGCGCGCGGAGTTCCTGCTAGCCCACGGCATGCTGGACGCTATCGTTCCGCGCAAAGAGTTAAAGAGCTTCTTGGCGCGATCCGCGCGCCTGCTGCGGGCGTGGGAATAGCAGGATTCAGGAGTCAGGATTCGGGATTCAGGAGTCCGCGGTCGAGGGACCAACTCCTCTTGATTGTCCTGAATCCTGAATCCCGAATCCTGAATCCTGCCGAGTGTTTGTGCAAAACGCGAAACTTGGATGAATTACGTCGAGTGTTTGAGATACCTGGACAGCCTCGGCCAGGAGTTGCATGGCCTGCAATGGGGGCTGGAGACGACGACGAGGGTGCTCACCCGCCTTGGGAATCCTCACCTGAAGTACCCCACGGTCATCGTCGCCGGAACAAATGGGAAAGGGTCCACTGCGGCCATGCTGGCCGGTATTCTGACCCAAGCCGGTTACCGCACTGGTCTTTACACCTCTCCGCACCTCGTCCGAGTGAACGAGCGGATGCGGGTCGACGGCGCTGAAATCCGCGACGACGACTTTGCTCGCGCCTTCTCTGAGGTCCGCCAGGCGGTTGAAAGCCTGCTGGAGGAGAAGACTCTGGGGCAAGTGCCGAGCTTCTTTGAGTTTCTGACGGCCACGGGCTTCCATTATTTCGCCCAGGCAGGAGCCGGCTTCGTGGTGCTGGAAGTGGGCATGGGAGGCCGCCTGGATGCTACCAACGTTACTCAACCCCGCGTGGCGGTGATCACCAATGTGGGGCTTGACCACATGGAGTTTCTCGGGTCTACCCTCGCCGAAATTGGGCATGAGAAGGCGGGAGTCATCAAACCCGGGGCCCCCGTAGTGAGCGGATGCGAACCGGGAGAGGCCGCTGAGGTCATCCGGCGGCACTGCGCGGAAACGGGCGTGGAGTTATTGGAGACGGACACGATCGGAGGGCTTTCCGGGCTGCAAAGCTTGCAGGGGCACTACCTTTTCAATCTCTCCCTGGGCGCGGAGAGCTTCTCCGGCCTCAGTTGTCCGTTGTTAGGAAGGTTTCAGGTGAAAAACGCCGTGGCCGCGGTGACGGCAGCTTGGCGCCTCAGCCGGGATGGTTTCCGAATCACCCCCAGCGCGATTGTCAAAGGCCTCGCGAACACTTCTTGGCCGGGGCGGCTGGAACGGGTATTGGAACATCCGCTGGTCCTGCTCGATGGGGCGCATAATCCCGCGGCCGCCCGCGCGCTGGCGGAGTTCATCCACGAAGATCTGGCGGGGCGGCGCCTGCGGCTTGTTTATGCTTCGATGCGCGACAAGGCGATCGGTGAAATCAGCGAGATTCTGTTTCCGCTGGCCGAAGAGGTCTATTTAACGCGTCCCCACCTGGCGCGCGCGGCCACGCCGGAAGAGATACTCGCGACGGCACGGTTTCGCCCCAAGCGGCTGGTCATCGAAGCCGAGCCTTCCGTGGCCGTGACGAGGGCCTGCCAGGCGAGTTCCGATGACGATGTGGTGATCATCATCGGCTCCCTCTATCTGGTGGGGGCCGTCAAGAAGGCACTGCTGGAAGGTCAGCTTCAGCTCGCGAACCGAGCCGTCCCGCGCCCTGGCGAAGGGCCGGCGTGATACGATCATGGGAACTCCTTCAGCCGTCCCCAGCGGCACGAACCGCAAACAGCAAGGCGTTTCGTACTACCTCAGCTATCTTCGCTCTCTCCTCTTCACCAATCTACTGATCTATTTCTACACCGCAGTTTGCGGAACGCTTTCACTATGCTCCTCTTTGTTCGACAGCCAGGGGAGATGGCAGCACGCCTTCGCGCGACTCTGGTCGTGGTTGATCTTGAGGACCAGCGGCGTCCGGACTCGCGTGGAAGGTTTGGAAAACCTGGCCGGCCTAAAGACTGCCATCTATTGCGCGAATCACCAGAGCGCCATGGACATCCCCATCCTCTTCGTGAATCTTCCCGTGCAGTTCCGCTTTGTCGCCAAACGATCGCTGTTCAAGCTGCCTTTCCTGGGCTGGCACTTGACGCGGTCAGGACACATTCCCGTCGACAGAGGACGCCCCAAAGGCGCAAGGATGAGTCTGGACGCGGCCGCAGAGAGGATCCGTGCGGGAAGCTCCGTCGTACTCTTTCCCGAGGGCCATCGGAGCCGCGACGGGAAGATGTTGCCGTTCAGGTCCGGCAGCTTTTACCTCGCCATTCAATCCGGTGTCCCTATTGTTCCGATTACCTTGAACGGAACGCGCGCCGTGCTGAAACCGGACACTTACCACGTAAGGCCCGGCTGGACTGAGATGATCGTTCACCCTCCCATCGCCACGAGTGCTCTCCGGCGCGACGATGTCGACACCCTTGCCGCGAAAGTGCAGGCTCAGATCACCTCCCGCTTTGTACCGTGTAACACATAAGCGCCTGCACGCGGCAGCCCCAACAACAACGAAGTGTCATTCCGAGCGAAGCGAGGAATCTCGCTCTGCGTCGGGAGAATTGCCGAAGAACGATCAGGGCGAGATTCCTCGCTTCGCTCGGAATGACAGCCCGCTTTGAAGCAGCGAACAAGGCTCTGGAGAGGATTAGTGGACTGCGTCGCAGGCTGGCGGAGAGAGGGTGCGCAGATATTGTCTTCGGCTTGCCTCGGTTCTCTTGCGCCGGCATTTCGGACACACGAGGATGATGCTGGCCACGCGCTGGCCGTCAACGCGCTGCACGTACCATCCCGCGCTAATGGCTTCCTCCACGGCAGGCAGCTTGCGGTCGCAATGCCAGCACCGCCCCCTGCCTGTAGAGCAGATCGCGTGTAGAGCACCATTAACGTCAAGGTCAGAAGTCTTACTCGCTTTGACCAGCCTCATGCTTACCTCCTGCTGCCTTCGCCTCCACAGTGTGACCCTTTTAGAGTCAGGCCGCAATAGGCAACCGCTTCGGGGCGTTGCCCCCGGCTACTCTATGATTCCCCTTCGGGGATTCGCGGGGATCACCATCCTCAACGCTACTCGCGGGCCTGTCACGGCGCCCAAGATAATCGCGAGCCGATCGGTCTCCGCGCCGGAGCGCTGCTCCGCAAGGGAAAATACAGTAGCCGGGGTGTCCCGTCATGGCCCCGCCCCGGAGGGGCATCATAGAGTAACCGGGGGCACCGCCCCCGGAAGACGCAACCGAACGAACCCCGACCCTGAAAGGGTCACACTTTTCATCAAGACCAAATATAACGCTCGTCGTATTGAACGCCGTACTTGTTCAACAATCTGACGAGCTCTTCCTCGAAGCTCTGCTTCTTGTGCCTTTCCTTCTGCGCAGCAATGTAGCGCTCTAAGGCCTCCACCTGCGATCGGCCGATTGTGAACGCGCCATATCCATCCTGCCAGCCGAAACTCCGCAGGCTCGGCGCCTTCGTTTTAATCCATTTCGAGGAGCTCTTCTTGATCTCCTCCATCAAGTGACTAAGAGCGATGTTCTTCGACTGCGAGATCAACAGGTGAACGTGATTGCTGGTTCCTCCCGCGGCGAGACAAGACGAATCGAGGTTCTTTGCAGTCCCCGCCAAGTACGCGTAGAGTTCGGGCTCTACTTCCGGTGTAATCATCGGACGCCGGTCCTTTGTTGAGAAGACAACGTGCACCCTCAAGCATACGAGCGTCTGTGCCATGGCCCGTCCTTCCGCAAATTGACCCCTTCAGGGTCAACCGATCGTGGCACAAGCGTTCCGGGGGCGTTGCCCCCGGCTACTATATGAATCCCCTACGGGGATTTGTAGGCATCGCCGCACGCGCGATGCCAGTTCAAACTGCCCTCCCCGCCTGCCTTTATCTATCTCTTGCGTTCCCAATTTCGTGGACCCTTACTTCCTCCGCCGAGAGAAGATCCGTATTCGTTCCGGCAGGGCATAAACCGGTTGTATGAAGGCAGCACGGTTTCGTGCAATTCGCGGTCGAGGGCCTCCGCCGAACCCGTAAGATCCTCCTTGTTAAACACGATGCACACAAACTCAGGCTTACCTTTGCGCTCGCGCTGGAAGCAGAACTCCGCTCGGCAGTCGATGAGGGATTGCCAGCCGCTTCTAACGTAGCGATCCACATTGAATGGCAAGTTGGCCTGATAGAATGCGTTGACACGCTCGTATCCTTCCGCTTGGGCCATAACGCGCCCTCCGAGCACCCGCTGGAGATCTCACTGCCTACTGCTTTCTGCCTACTGCCTACTCGTCTGCTACGAACACCCGCTGGTGGAGCCGCAGTTCAGGCACTTATAACAGGCGCCGCTGCGGACCATGATGGCGCCGCAATCGGAGCAGCTTGGCGCGTCCTCGCTATGGACGACGCCCGCCAGGCCGGCCTGGCCCGTCTCCGAGGGGAGAATGCCCGGTCCGCCCGCCGCCTGGGTGAACTGCGAGGCGAGGCCGGCGGCCTTTTCGACTTCCGAGCCGTTCAGTGAAGCAACGCTGGCGTCTTCGCTCGGCTGCGCATCCTTGGGCAAGAACTTGTAAGCCATCCAGCGGAAGATGTAGTCCATGATGGACTTGGCGTAGCGGACCTCGGGGTTGTTGGTCCAGCCGCTGGGCTCGAAGCGCATGTGGCTGAACTTATCGCAGAGTACTTTGAGGGGCACGCCGTATTGCAGGGCCAGGGAAACGGCGGTAGCGAAGGAATCCATCAGCCCGGAAACGGTGGAGCCTTCTTTGGCCATGGTGATGAAGATCTCGCCCGGCGGGCCGTCGTCGTAATGGCCCACGGTCAGATAGCCTTCGTGCGCGCCTACGGCGAACTTGTGAGTGATGGCGCGGCGCTCGTCAGGCAACTTGCGGCGATAAGGCCGGCTAGGGGCTAGGGGCTGGGGGCTGGGGGCTAGGGACTGCATATCTCCTGACTCCTGACCCCTGACTCCTGAGTCCTGCCCTTTTGCCGTATTGAGCGGCTGCGAGCGCTTGGAGCCGTCGCGATAGATGGCGATGGCCTTCAGCCCCAGGCGCCAGCCTTCGGCGTAAACATTCGCGATTTCATCGGGCGTCGCTTCTTCCGGCATATTAACTGTCTTAGAAATAGCGCCCGACAGGAACGGCTGCACGGCCGACATCATGCGCACATGTCCCATGTAGTGAATGGAGCGTTTGCCGTTGGCCGGTTTCAGGGAGCAATCGAAAACCGGCAAATGCTCCGCCTTGAGGCCCGGCGCGCCCTCGATGGTGCCGTGCTGGTCGATGTAACTTACGATGTCGGAGGATTGCTGGGGAGTGTAGCCGAGTTTCAAGAGGGCCGTGGGAATCACGTTGTTCACAATCTTGATAACGCCGCCCCCCACCAGTTTCTTGATCTTCACCAGCGCCAGGTCAGGCTCAACGCCGGTGGTATCGCAATCCATCATGAAGCCGATGGTCCCGGTGGGCGCCAGCACCGTCACCTGGGCGTTGCGGTAGCCGTATTTCATTCCGTTCCCAAGGCAATCGTCCCAGGTCTTCCTGGCGCTTTCCCACAGGTTCCCGGCAACGTTGTGAGCGTTGGTTTTTCCCAGCGCCTGGCGGTGCATCTCGATCACGCCCAGGAAGGGATCGCGATTAAGCGGATAGCCGGCGCAAGGTCCGAGTTCGGCGGCAATACGCGAGGACTGGAGATACGCCTCGCCATGCATCAACGCTGTGATGGCGGCGGCGAAATCGCGCCCTGCGTCCGAATCATAGGGCAAGCCGTTGGCCATCAGCAGCGCGCCGAGGTTGGCGTAACCCAGACCCAGGGGGCGAAAATCGTGAGAATTGACGGCGATCTTCTCGGTGGGATAGCTGGCGTTGTCCACGATGATCTCCTGCGCGGTGATCATCACGTCTACGGCATGACGGAAGCTCTCCACGTCGAATTCGCCCTCCGGGGTGAGGAACTTCATCAGGTTCAGCGACGAGAGGTTGCAGGCGGAGTCGTCCAGAAACATATACTCGCTGCAGGGGTTCGAGGCATTGATGGGGGCCGTGGCCTTGGAGGTGTGCCACTTGTTGATGGTGGTGTGGAACTGCATTCCCGGATCGCCGCACTGCCAGGCCGCATCCGCGATCATCTTCATCAGGGCGCGGGCGCGGTAGGTCTTCGCCGGCTTGCCGGTGGAAACCTCGCGCGTCGTCCATTCCCGATCCTCCACCACCGCTTTCATGAACTCGTCGCTTACCCGCACGCTGTTGTTGGCGTTCTGGAAGAAGATGGAGCTGTAAGCTTCGCCGTCGATGGCCTTGTCGTAACCCGCGTCCACCAGCGTCCAGGCCTTGCGCTCTTCTTTGGCCTTGCAATTAATGAAGTCAATTATATCCGGATGATCTATATTCAAAATTACCATCTTGGCCGCGCGCCGCGTCTTGCCGCCCGATTTGATCACCCCTGCAAACGCGTCATAGCCCTTCATGAACGAAAGGGGACCGGAGGCAATGCCGCCGCCCGAAAGCGGCTCGACCGAGGACCGCAGCGACGAGAGGTTGGTGCCCGTGCCCGAGCCCCACTTAAAGAGCATGCCTTCCGTCTTGGCCAGGGTCAGAATGCTATCGAGGTTATCTTGAACGGAGTTGATGAAGCAGGCAGAGCACTGAGGATGACGATAGGCCTCCGTCTCCTTTTTGACGCCACCCGTGGCTGACTCCCAGTACCAGCCGCTGGCCGGGGAATTCCGGTGGTACTTGTGCCAGAGGCCGCAGTTGAACCACACCGGCGAATTAAAGGAGGCCTTTTGGCGAACCAGGAGGTGGACCAGTTCGTCGTGGAAGTTGGCGGCGTCTTCCTCGTTGCGAAAGTAGCCGTCGTCGACTCCCCATTGAGCGATGGTGTCCGCCACGCGGCTGATGAGTTGGCGTACGCTGGACTCACGCTCCGGCGTACCCAGTTTTCCATGGAAGTATTTCGAGGCCACGATGTTGGTGGCGGTCTGCGACCAGTCGACAGGCACCTCCACATTGCGCTGCTCGAAAATCGCTTGCCCCTTCTCATTCTGAATGGAGGCGGTCCGCAATTCCCACTCGACCTCGTCAAAGGGGTGAATTCCAGGCTTGGTAAAAAGCCGACGCATAGTGATGCCACGTTGGGTGGCATTCTCCTTGGCCGAAGACGTAGCAACTGTTGCCATAGTGACGGCATCTCTCTCCGCCATGGTAGGCCTCCTCAGTTAGAAGTAGCAAATCCCTGGACTGCGGTGAGTCGTGATCCCGATGGACATCGGGATCGCTTGGCTTCACGGGCTGCGCCCCGCTTCCGAGCGCAACCCCGCAAACATAGCACAGAGCGATGGAGGTGTCAAGAAGAAAAACACAATATATGGTGGTTTTTTTATTAGAACACCCAAATGTAGTGGCATCAGTCTGACTTTCGGACTAGCTGTCGTTGCGCGGTCACCTTCCTTGGATACAGATCGGGTCAGGAGTGGTTGATTTTTGCACCGATCCTTTGTTTTCATAGACATTCTCGCTTTGTTCTCCCGTTTTTCGATATTAAGAGACCGGTTTCACGCAAGGCGCAAAGTACGCAAAGGTCATAAAGTCGCACCGCCCCCCCGCTTGGATGAGGTAGGGGCGGTTCGCGAACCGCCTCTACGGAGGCAGAGAACCTCAACTCCCCTCCTTGGATAAGGAGGTGCTGGGGGTGGTTGATTATTGCACCGGTTCTTTGTTTTCATAGACATTCTCGC
>Ga0209415_10006219_pt1 | contig 21330 bp, 12 predicted proteins | sample PeaSoiSIISIP2007_FD_187696 | JGI IMG/M metagenome (GOLD analysis project Ga0209415, IMG submission 187696) | Peat soil microbial communities from Weissenstadt, Germany - SII-SIP-2007 (SPAdes) (version 2) | ecosystem: Environmental > Terrestrial > Soil > Wetlands > Peat | place: Germany... | reverse complement strand
CGCGGAATATTCCCAGGGCATCGGTCGTGAAGTCGAGCACGTGCCCCAAAGAGAGATCGTAGTCTTGAGGATTTTTCTTCAGTAGATCCGCCAGGTCCACTCCCGGCGGCGGCTGGTGGGTGCGGAAGAAAAGTGCCAGGCCAATTACAGCCGCAAGAATCCCCACAACCATCAGGACCAGAGCAGACGCACGCCCGGCGCGGCGATCGCCTTCGCTTGCCTCCGCTCCCGATTCACGTGCCAGCCAGCCTCCCGCCAGCAGCGCAACTCCCGGCAGCGCCGGAATGGTGTAGTACTCCTGCCGCGTCGAAAAACTGAAGAAAAGCAAAATCACGATCGCCCACAGAAAGAAAAGGAGATTCGCTTTCGATCGCAGGGGGGAGGGCGACCGCTCCGCACGCAGTGGAACGTCCCGCAACGCCTGCGGCAGGAAGACCGCCCAAGGTACAAGCCACAGAAGCAGAAAGGCCCAGAACAGCACGAGCGGAACCGTGTCGAATCCGGGCGGTTGGCGCGTGCCGAGGAACCGTCTGACGTGCTCGTTAATGAAGTAGAACCAGAGAAACCCGCGCGCCTCGCCCTGGGCCGGATTGCGGATGGCGGCGAGCGCGTGCCACGGCGCGGCCAACGCAAAGAAAACCAGCGTGCTGGAAAGCACCCTCAATTTCAGCAAGTGGCGCAGGTTCCGCGTCAGCAGCAGATAAAGCCCGATCGTGCCGATAGGAAATACCAGTCCGATCAGGCCTTTGGTGAGCACGTTCAAGGCGCAGGCCGCGGCGAATCCCCAGCAGACAAAACGCGACGGTGTCTCTTCCTCCAGCGAACGCAGGAAGAAGTAATACGAAATAACCAGCCACAGGCCCACCAGAACGTCGGGGATCAGAAAGCGGGTAAAGACATAGGGTCCGATTGAGGTGACCAGAGCCAGAGCCGAATAAAATCCGCCACGCTCGCCGAAGGCATATCGGCCCAGCCCGTACGTGGCCAGCACCAGGGCCAGCACGCCCAGCATGAGCGGCAGGCGTGTGCTCCAGTCGCTGATGCCGAACACTTCGTAGCTCGCGGCCAGGCTCCAGTACATCAGGGGCGCCTTCTCCAGGTAGCGTAGGCCGTCGGTGTAAAGCGTGACCCAATCGTGACGCAGCAGCATCTCTCGCGCCGCCTCGGCGTGAATGGTGTCCACGTCGTCGAGCAACGGCGGAGTGAACATGCTGGCTACATAAATCGCCAGCCACAGTGCGACCAGGATCGAGAGTGATAGGAAGGTGGTCCGCCGGATCGAAACAGCCTGAGGGCCGGTTGCAGGAGTCATGCGGAGTTTTTGTGCAGGCTGATTATAGGGGGTTGTGGGAGGGGGATCAAACCCGGCGCGTTCAGTGCGGAGTGGCGGCCGCCCCCTGCCCGCGCTTCAGCGCTTCACGAATCTTGGACGAGAGCTGTTTCAGGCTGAAAGGCTTTTGCAGGAAGTCGGTTTCGAGATCGAATACGTTATGCTCCAACACCGTTTGGCCGGCATATCCGGAAACAAACAGTAGGCGGGTTTCGGGGCGCAGGCGCTTGAGTTCCTTGGCCAGCTGCCCGCCGCTCATGTGAGGCATGACCACGTCGGTGACCGCCAAATGAATGGCTGAGCCGAAGTCCTTCGCTACGGCAAGGGCGTCGAGGCCATCCTTGGCCTCGAGCACCGTGTAGCCCTGCAGACCCAGAAACTCCGCAGTCGAACGCCGGACCGCTGTCTCGTCCTCCACCAGCAGGATGGTTTCTGAACCGCGGGCCGGGGCCTCGGGTTTCGTGTCCTTCGACTCAGCGACCGGTTTGTGCTCGGTCACGCACGGCAGGTAGATCTTGAAGACACTGCCCTGGCCCGGCTCGCTATAGACCCAGACGAAGCCCTTGTTCTGTTTCACGATTCCGTAGACCGTCGCCAGACCCAGCCCGGTGCCTTCGCCTTCAGGTTTGGTGGTGTAGAAAGGCTCGAAAATGTGAGGCAGGTCCTTGCGCGGAATGCCGGCGCCGTCATCGTTGACGGTGATGCGGGCGTAATGCCCCTTGGCGATGACGGCGGGTTTGCAATGGATGTAGGCATCGTCGAGGATCACGCTGGCGGTCTCGATGTGCAGGTGGCCGCCCTGCGGCATCGCGTCGCGCGCATTGGCCGCCAGGTTCATCAGAATCTGCTCAATCTGCACTGGATCCACCCGTAGGCGTCCCAGGTCCTCTCCCGGCTGGAACGTCAGTTCGATGTCTTCGCCGATCAGGCGGCGGAGGGTTCGAAGGATGTCGCCGATGATTGGATTGAGTTCCACCACCCGCAGAGCCTGAGGCTGCTTGCGGCTGAAAGCGAGCAATTGCCGGGTCAATTCCGCGGCCCGCCGGGCAGCCTGAAGAATCTCTTGGATCTTGGCTTCGAGCGCGCCGGTTTTCGCCACGGCGTCGAGGGCGAGTTCGGAGTAGCTGGTAATAATCGTCAGCAGGTTGTTGAAGTCGTGGGCGACGCCCCCAGCCAACCGCCCGATGGCATCCATTTTCTGCGCCTGCGTGAGTTGCGCCTCCAAGCGAAGGCGCTCGGTCAGGTCGCGTCCATTGGAGATAAAATGCGTGATTTGCCCGGTGCCGTCCCGCACCGGGCAGATGCTCTGTTCCAGATAGAACAACTCGCCATTCTTCTTGCGATTCACCAGAATGCCGCGAAAAACATTGCCCCCGAGGATCGTCTGCCACATTTCCTGGTAGACTTCCGGCCCCTGTTCGCCCGACTTGAGGATGCGCGGCGATTGCCCGCAAACTTCTTCATGGCGATAACCGGTCAGCGCCTCAAACGCCGGGTTGACGTATTCGATGATGCCTTCGCGGTTGGTGATCACCACCAGGTCGGCGGAGGCTTCGACCGCCTGCGACAGTTTGCGCAATGCCTCTCCCGCGACTTGCTGGTCCCGGCGCAGGAAGTGCAGAGCCAGAGTCGTTCGGATGGTGCGGGTCAGATTCACTCCGTTGAGTTGCGATTTCGAGAGGCAATCCCACGCGCCCGCCTCGATGATCTCCGCGACTGTGTTCTCGTCGGCATCCTCGGTCAGCAGAATAAAAGGGACCGGGGTCCCGGCGCGCACAACTTCCGCCTGCAACTGGACCGCTTCGGCGTCTGCCGTTTCGTGGGCAAACAAGACCAGATCGTGGGCCTGGCGTTCCAGCATCGCCCGGGCCTCGCCCAGCGATTGCGCGTGATCGAGTTCCGCCGCCAGCGTGTTGCGGGTCCGCTCGAGAATCTCGCGGATCAGAAAAAAGTCCTCCTCCTTCGCGCTCACCAACAAGACGCGCAGAGGAGCAGGGGCGGGTTTAGCTGCCGTCAACAAGGAAACTAGCTCACTGAACCTATTACCATCGGAAGGGAACTGCCATCGCGTTGCAGCGCGAGCCTGAGTTAATTCGGTCAGCCGGGCGCGCAAATCCCAATTCGGGAGAAGGGTCCGATTTGGGATCGGAACCGTTCGACCGGTAACCGTGTCCCACTTCCTGACCATGCCTGCGGTCCGACTTGCTGCAAGGTACCGCACCTGGACGATAATGTTGGACGATGGGTTGGCGACAATCCAAAAGCTGGAGTGACGCGACCTGATCGGGGAAGTGCACCATGGCCAAGCAATGGACTCTACTGCTCGCAGCTCTCCTATTCTGTACGCCTGAGTTAAGAGCTCAAACACAGGCGCAGCAATTCACCTTTCAGGTCTCTCCCGCGCGGGCATGGACGGACACGGGTCTCGACCTGGCATCCGGAGACGCGCTGGAAATCTCAGCAGCCGCCTCCGCTCGGGCCTTCGTCAATCCGCCCGATTGTGTTCCCGAGGGTGTGGGCGTGGCTACCGCGGACCTGCCGTTACCCAGTGCCTCCGCCGGTGCCGTCATCGCGCGCCTGCACTCGCAGGGAGCGGCTCCCGTTCTCGTGGGCGCGCACACGAAGCTGAACATCGAAGAACCTTCTCATCTGTTTCTTGGCATGAACATCGCAGGCAGTCCGCCCTGCCAAGGGGCGATTGCTGTTATTGTCCGCAGGACTTCGGCGAGTTCAGCTGCGAAGACCGAGACCAGCGACAGTCAGGAGAAGTCCCGCAGCGACCAGCTCAAGTCCCAGCTCGGAACTGCCGCGCAAATCTTCATGTCAGGACAGTTTGGTGCGAGCAAGACTGACTCCAGCGCGAACTCCTCCGGCACAGCTAGCCCGGGGAATACCGCGACTTCTGAAAGTTCGGCAGCTTCATCCTCGCTCAAGGTCTCTGATGCTCCTCTCGACTCTGACCTGCGAAAAGATCTGGACAGCCTGCCGCGCCGGGTCAACGACCAGTTCAACAATCTGGGCGACATGGTGAACTTCGTGATCGTGGGTTCGCAAAAAGACGTGCAGGCCGCGCTCGACGCGGCCAACTGGCACGTCGCCGATATCAGCACGAAAAAAGCTCTGCTCGATGCCATCCAGGAGACTTACGAAAACAAGGACTACCTGCAGATGCCGATGAGCACGCTGTATCTGTTTGGGCGCATGCAGGATTTCGGCTACGAGATGGCGGAGCCGATCGCCATGGTCGCCAGCCGCCACCATTTCCGCATCTGGAAGGCTCCCTTCACCTGGAAGGGGCAGGAAGTCTGGGTGGGTGCTGGCACCCACGACATCGGCTTTGCCAAGGACAAGCGCAACGGAAATGTCACGCACAAAATTGATCCCGTGGTGGATGGCGAGCGTGACAATATCGGCGGTAGCCTGCAGAAGGCAAACAAAACGAAGACCTTAACTTACTACCTGCCTCCCAACCCCGTGCAGGAGGCGAAGAACGCCACTGGCGACGGCTACCACTCCGACGGCCGGTTGCTGGTGGTCTTCTTGCAGTAAAGGGTGGTTGGCTGAACTGGTTCACAGAAACCGCAGCGAAATTTCAATTCTTGTTAACCATATCGGGGACCTCCGCGTCTAAACAAAAAAGGCCCGGGGCCGTTGCGGGAGAATTATAGGAACACCAGGAGAACATTCCGCGTATAGGGTTTTGGTGGGTTTCTGCCGCCCTGCCTGACGCTTCCGACGCGGAAGGCCAATTGGGGTGTGGGGACGGACCGCGCTTCTGCGGCCGCCGGCTGTAGGGAAAATGCTGATTCGTCTGCGGGCGCGGGGTGATCGCGCCGGACATCAACGCACGTCCAACCGAATGAGGAGTTTGTATGGAAAATCGGCAGAACGGGAACAGCCTGATCAAAATGAGTGACCGCTATGACGTCGGTCACGTGCAGGAAGTGGTGCGACAGGCGCAGGAAGAACTGCATCTGCTTCTGCAACAGCGCGCCGAGATCATGAAGCGTATCGGTACCGTCAAGCAGACCATCGCCGGGCTAGCCAACCTGTTTGGCGACGGCGTCTTGAATGAAGAACTGCTGGAACTGGTGGATCGCAAGACCAACGGCCGCCAGCCAGGCTTCACCAAAGCCTGCCGGATGATCCTGATGGAAGCGGGCCGACCCTTGAGCGCGCGCGATATCTGCGAGAGCTTCCAGGAGAAGATGCCGGCGATGCTGGCCCGCCACAAGGATCCCATGGCTTCGGTCACCACCGTTCTGAACCGCTTGGTGGACTATGGGGAAGCGGAGGCCGTAGCTCTGAACACCGGCCGGCGGGCTTGGCGGTGGGTGGCGGAATCAGCCACAGGGCAGGGTAACGGCAACGGAATCGGCCTCGCGCCCGTGGCGTAAGTGGTACTGGTCCTCTTTTACCGAACCCCGCGCTGCTGTCTCCCTACCCGGGAGGGAGCAGCATCCCTTTTTCCAGGTGACGGGTCACGTGCGCGTAAGAGGCGGCATGCGGATCGTGCGTGACCATCATGATCGTCTTGTGAAAACCCTCATTCAGCCGCTTCAGAATCTCCAGAACTTCTGTCGCGGAATGACTATCCAGATCGCCGGTCGGCTCGTCAGCCAATAACGATGTCGGATCGTTGCGGACGCCGGAAGGGGAGTCCTGCAATGGGGATACCTGGCTTACTTTCGTAACTCGAAGACAAGCACCAGCAGCGCTATGCTAGGCCTACCCCATCCCCCGGGCCTCCGCCGGCCGAGCCTTGTCGCGGCGACGTGACCAGCTCGTGATGGAATGGAGCGGCAAGAAAATGGCAACGAAAATCGGCCCATTTGAGATTCTCAGTGAACTGGCGAAGTCGCCCACTGGATCGGTCTACAAAGCCACCGATCCCGAGACCGGGCAAACGATCGCGCTGAAAGCCATCCGATTGAGCGCGTTCGGCGATAGTGCCGTGGCTCTGGAACAGGCGCTGCTGGAAGAGGCAGAGAGCACCAAAGTCCTCAGCAGTCCCAACATTACCAATGTGTTTGGCGCGGGCGAAATCGAGGGCCTGTTTTGCGCCGCCATGGATTACGTCCAGGGCAACAGCATTGCCACCATGCTGGCTCGCAAAGAGGGATTTTCTATCTGGGATCTGCTCGACATCGGGCGCCAGCTCACCGCCGGCCTCGATTACGCGACGTCACAAAACGTCGTTCACGGCAGCCTGGAACCGGCAAAGATCATGTGCGGCTGGGATGGTACGGTCAGGATTCTCAGTTACGGCGTCTCCGCCGTGGGTCACTTTGTGCAGCACGTTCCCGAGGGAGTTCCTTCCTTCCTGCATTACATGTCGCCAGAGCAGATTCTGGGCCAGCCCATGGATGGGCGGTCGAATCTGTTCAGCCTGGGCGCCATGCTGTACGAAATGGTGACGGAGCGGAAGGCGTTCGACCGGGAAGAGGCCGAGGGGTTGCGGCAATGCATTCTGGGCAGCATGCCGGTGGCGCCAGTTCAGGTGAATCCGAAGGTACATCCTCTGCTCAGCGACCTCATCATGAAGGTGCTAGTCAAGGATCCGGCCGAGCGCTACCAGACCGGCCGGGCCCTGCTTGACGATCTCGAGAAGTGCAAGGAGTCCAAGCCGCTCGCAGCCAAGAAGCAGGCGGCGCCCAAGGGACCTGGGGCTTCTGGAACAGGGAAGGTAGCGGCGCCATCGAAATCTGTCGGGGCAAAACCCGCTGCCAAGCCAGCGGCTCCAACCGCGCCGGGCATGCCTCGGTCGTCCGGGCTGGCGACCCCGGCCGCGCGCCCGGCAGAAGCAAAACCGACATTTCCGAAGCCGGCGGAGAAGAAAAAAGAAATGCCTGCGGCAAGCGCAGAACGGCCATCAACCCTGGCCCAGCCGGCCAGTAGCCTGCCTGCTCTAAAAGCGGCGGCGGCCGCGGCCGGCGCTGGCAGCAGCACCACCGCACCGGCTGGCAGCGAAGAGGTTGATCTTGATCTGTCAGATCAGTTCATGGCTGCCCCGGCGAAGCCGGCTATCGAGTCGCCGGAGGCTCCATCCGCATACATGTCGTCGGCTGTAGCTGATGAGCCGCAGGTCGAGACGTCGGAGCCCCAGGTCGCCGAAGCTCCGAAAATCGCAGTGGATCCGATGATGGCTGAAGGCGGGAAGAGCGGCAGCGGCGGCAGCACCAGTTTCTCTGATCTCGACGAATTGCCACCGCTGAAGGAAGTCTATATCGCGCCGCCTCCGCCTCCACCGCCGCCTGCTTTCGAGCCGGCTGCAAAGGCGCCCACTACGCCGACCATGTTCCGGGGCAGCCTGAAACAGGACGAGAAACCCAAGGTTCAGCCGCGAGAAGTAGCGGAGAAGGCGATCCAGGAAATCAAGAACGTTCCGCCCCGGCTGATGCTCTATGCCCTGGGAGGCGCGGCCGCGCTCATTCTGGTCATCGCAGTCGGGTTCACGATGTACGTACACAATCTCAGCACCGACGATGACGCGGGCGCGGGACGTACTGCTGCCCAGACTGAGGCTCCGGCACAGCCTGAGGCTGCTCAGCCAGCACCCCAGCCCGCACCTCAGCCTGCGGCACCGCCAGTCGCTGCATCCCAACCGGAAGAGACGCCCGAGCCGGTGGCTCCTATGGCTCAGCCGGTCGTGAGTGCGAGATCGGCTCGCGGAAGGAAGAAGTCTCCGCCCCCTGCGCCAATGATCATTCCCGGACAATTATCGGTGGATTCGACGCCGCAAGGCGCGCAGGTGCAGATCGACGGACGCACCCAACCGGCGTGGCTCACCCCGTTCAATTTCACGAATCTTCTGCCCGGACCGCACACCATCACGGTGAGCAAGCCGGGCTACTCCACCGACACACGTACGGTTGAAGGGGTCTCGGGAAACCGCGTGACCATCATCTCTCATCTGGCGCAGTTGATGGCCACGCTGATCGTGAAGAGCGATCCGCCCGGAGCCAATATTTATGTGGATGGCCGGGACGTGGGCGCAAAGACACCCGCTCAGGTGAGCGTGGACAAAGGCCAGCACGTGGTTCTGGTGCGGCTGATGGGCTATCTGGACGAAACCACGAACAGCCAGTTCGCTCTGGGGCAGACCTTGAGCTTTTCGCCGACACTGCGGCCGCTGGGCAATGCGGACAACATCAAGACCGTCGGCAAAATGTCGAAGCTGTTCGGCGGCAAGGGTGTCCAGGCCGGGCAAGCCACCGTGAGCATCCGCACCCAGCCCAAAGGCGCGCAAGTGGCCATCAACCAGCACCTGCTGGAAAAGACTTCTCCGCTGGATGTGGCGCTTGATCCGGGGAACTATGTCATTGACATCACGCTGACCGGTTACGCGCCCGTACACAAGATCATCACTGCCGATAAGAACGACAAGGTGGTGGTGGATGAAGTGCTGCAACCGCAATGAGCCCCGCAATGAGGATGGAGGGGCAAGAAGCCTGCGCGGAAACAGTGGGCGCACCCTCCTTGCCCGATTCCGGCGGAGGCTGGTCCTTTCTGCTCCTGGCCTCTTGTCTCTTGGGCTTCTTCCTGGCTTCCCTGCTGGTCTCCTTTCTGGCTTCCCTTTATTGAGGCCTCTAGTTTCTTGAAAGCTCGAGAGTGATCACTCCCACCACGGGCGCCAGCCCCTAGTTATTTGGGGTAGCTCACCTGAAGCGCCTGAACGGTCGTCCCTCTGTCCCTCACTCACATGGGGAGGTTGCGGGGCGGCGAGTTTCCTGGGACGGGCGCCGCGTCCACATTCGGTACCTACGCTGCCAGATTAGGAGAGTGGAAATCCAAAGTGAAGTTCACGGGTTACGAAGGCCAGAAAAGTTGTGGGAAGGCCATACCGCGGACCGCGGACCGCGGACCTCAGACCTCGGACCTCAGACCGCAGACCTCAGACCTCGGGCTTCAGACCCAAGACCTAAGACCCAAGACCGATTGTTCTAGTGCGGCAGTCTGAAGTTGATGGTGACCTGCGTCTGAATTTCGACCGGCTCGCCGTTGAGCAGGTATGGCTTGTATTTCCAACGCTTGACGGCATCGACTGCCGCCTGCGTCAGTTGCTGGTCGCCGCTCAGCACTTGCACTTGGGTGATGTCACCGGCTTTGGAAACCGTCGCCATCAACTGGACGGCGCCCTCAACCCGCATGCGCAAAGCGGTAGGCGGATAGACCGGGTCGACCTTCTTGATGAGCAATCCCGTGGATACTCCCTGGGAAATGTTCAACCGCTGGAGCACAGGTTTGGAGCCGTCGGTTGTGCCGAGGTCCGGCAGGGGGCCGCTCGAACCCGCTGCCGCGATTCCCATTACGCTGGGAGCCTGAGCATCGGGCTCCACTGGTGCTGTCTTCGCCGGGGCCGCGCCCCCCTTGACCATAAGAGGCGCTGGTGCAGGTGCCGACGCTGCGGCTGAGGCAGCTTTGCTGGCCGGGGACGAGGAACTCTTCGGCTTGACGGAAGTCGGTGCTGCAGGAGGTGCGCTTTCCTCGGGCGCGGATTCACTGTCGTCATTTGCCGCGCTCGGGGCGGGTGCCGTCGTGGTTGCCGCTGGCTGCGACGCAAGTTGCGGTTCCAGCGCGGCGGCTGCAGGCGCCGGAGCAGGCTGCGCGCCAGATGGCTTCTCCGCCAGCAAATCCGCAACTTTCGTGGGCATGGGGGTTTTAACAGGCTGGTTCTGGTTCGCACGTCCCTGATAGTACGTCAACCCAGCGTATGATCCTACGGCTACGATTACGGCCGCTGCGATTGCCAACACAACCTTCTTGGCTCCGCCTGATTTTGCGGGAGCATTGGCTCCGCCGAAGGTGAAAGAGGGCGCGGGCACATTCTTCGCAGATTCGGTTGACGCGCTTGGCCGTTCTGCGCCAGGGGCTTCAAGAATCTCGTCGTCTTCACGGGGAGCGCTCGTCGGCTTCAGTTCCACCGGCGGAATTTCCAGAATTTCACGGGCCGGCGCAGGCGCGCTGGCAGCTCCGCTGCTCCATGAAGCGGAGGGAGCGTGTGCGGCAGACTTGACCGGGCTCGCTTCGGCCGCAGGTGCGTGCATTGCCGGGACGGCCGCAACAGGCGACTTGGCTGCGGGAAGAACCGGCGCATCAATTTTCTTAACCGCGGCCGGAACAACCGAAGCCGCACTCGCGCTCGCCGCCGGTGCCGGGCGTGCCGGAACGGCGGTCGGCTTGGCAACGGCCGGCGTGGCCGGACGCGCTGCCGGAGCACTCGCGGGCGCCTTGGCCGGCGCCGCAACTGAGGTTCCAGGCGCAGCTGCGGTTGCTGCGGGCGCCGCCGGTTTTGCCGGATCGCCCTTCCGCAGCAGTCCGCGGGCCACCCGCAACGTGCCCTTGGCCTGTTCGATATTGATGGGTTTGGTCAGGACCAGGTTGGCACCAATGCGAAATGCTTTGGCCACCCCGGCCTGACCTTCCACGACGGCTACGGCCAGCGACGCCTGGTTGGACGTCGAATTCCGCGCGCTCTTGAACAATAGTGCGGCGTTCTGCTCGTTATCGCAGTCCACCACAATCGCGTCGAAGTGTGTGCCCATCAACTTCTTCACTGCAGCGAAAGGTTCGTTGCAAGACTCGACGTTGAACTCCAGCTCGCTTAAGACTTGCGTCACCGAGCGGGCGGTTTTGTCATCGGGACAGAAGAGAAGAGCTTGGAAACCCATACCGATCTCATCCTAGGTACAGGCGTAAGGGGCATCAAGTTACGCTAGTAATCCGGGATCAGGTGCTTTCGTGGGGTTTCTTCCGGGCGAGGAAACCCGGGGGCCAGATGCAGCCCAGGCGCCGAGCACGCGGAGATCGCTGAGGAATGAATGGGCGGCATACAATGGCAGGCCATGAGGTCGCGGGTGCCGCGGTGGCTCAAGATTGCGTGGACGGTCTGGCTGATCGTCTGGGCGCCGGTGTATTGGCGGCAATACGGGCCGCAGAACTTTCTGTTCTTTTGCGACATCGGGAACGTGCTGATCGGAATCGGTTTATGGCTGGAGAGTCCGCTGATTTTTTCCTGGGTGGCCTGCGGGCTGCTGCTGTTCCAGTCGCTCTATGTTGTGGACCTTGCCGGGGCTCTGGCGACCGGTCGTCACATCGTCGGAGGCACGGAGTATATGTTTGATCCGGGGCTGCGGCTGTTCGTTCGTCTCCTGAGCCTGTTTCATGTAGCCACGCCGCCAATGCTCGTTTGGGCGATCTGGCGGCTGGGCTACGACCGGCGGGGATGGAAATTGCAGACCCTGACGGCGTGGATTGTGGTGCCCATCAATTATTTCTGGCGGCCAGAGATGGACGTGAACTGGGCTCGCGGCCTGTTCTTCCACCAGCAGCATGCCATGCCGGGATGGGCATATCTGGCGGGCTATTTGGTCGTAGTGCCACTGTGTGTTTATTTTCCGACGCATTTACTTTTGAACTGGCTCAGCCACCGGTGGGAGGCTCGACATTTGGAACAGACAGTGTAGTCGTCTGAGTGCGAAGGATTGAGCCTAGCGCCCATCATCCGGAGTTGACAGACGTCGTCGGCGAACGCCGAGATGGGTGTATGATCAGTGCCGTTTTTGAAGCAAAAGGAGATTCCGGTGAAACTCTGCCTTCTAAGGTCGTCGCTCATACTTTGCCTTTGTGCCTGCGCTTTCGCACAAGGATCGCCGTCTGCGCCCGAGCAGGCAGCTATGAATGCGATCCGCCCCGATGCTATTCGTGCCCACATGCGTTTTCTGTCGGACTCGCTCCTACAGGGTCGAGGCACGGGCACAACAAGCTACGAGATCGCGGCCCGATACGTGGCAACGCAACTCGAGGCCGCAGGCCTGCATCCTGCCGGCGTGAACGGAACCTGGTATCAAACGGTGCCGCTGCGCAAGTCGGTAGTTGACGACGGCAAGAGTTCCCTGGTGCTGATCACCAAGAGCGGCGAGCAAACTCTGGTTTCCCTGAAGGATTACGTGCTCTACGGCGACCTGAACCGGACCGACAGCAGCGTTGAGGCTCCGGTCGTGTTCGTAGGATTCGGCGTAACCGCGCCGGAACACAATTACGACGACTACGCCAGCGCCGACGTGAAGGGCAAGATCGTGGCCGTGCTGGGCAATGCACCGGCAAAGTTTCCTTCCACGGTGCGAGCGTACTATTCCGACTACGCCGTAAAGGCAAAGAACGCGGTAGCGCACGGGGCGGTTGGGTTCATCGACCTGCTGACGCCGGAAGATCAGAAGCGCAATCCGTGGGACTGGAATATGCCGCAGGTCCAGATGGGAAACATGGAATGGCTGCAGAAGGATGGCGGCCCGCACAACGGATTTCCGGGCCTGCGCTGCTGGGTAGAGCTCAATCAATCGGGAGCTGAGAAGCTGTTCGCCGGAGCCGGCAAAACTCTGGACCAAGTCTTCGATACGGCCCGGGCCAGCCAGCCGCAATCGCTCGCTCTGCCCGTCACCGCCCGCATCCATACGATCAGTTCGCATACCTCGGCCGACAGCCCCAACATCATCGGCGAGGTCCCCGGCTCCGATCCGGTGCTGCGCAACCAGTATGTGGTCTACACCGCGCACGTCGATCATCTGGGAATCTGCCCGCCGAAGAATGGCGATAACGTTTGCCACGGCGCTCTCGACAATGCCAGCGGAGTTGCGAGCCTGCTCGAAATCGCGCGTGCCTTTGCCAGCCTGCCCAAGGTTCCTCGCCGCTCCATCCTGTTTGTCTTTGTAACCGGTGAAGAGATGGGCCTGCTCGGTTCCGATTACTTCGCGCACTTTCCCACCGTCCCGCGAAGCGCGATTGCTGCGGACATCAACATCGACGGTGCGCCCGGTCTGTACTACGACATGAAGGACTTGATCGTGCTCGGCATCGAGCACTCCAGTCTCGAACAGCAGGTGCAATCGGCCGCGAAGCAGATCGGCTATTCCCTCACACCTGATCCCATGCCGGAAGAGAATTTTTTCATTCGCAGCGACCAGTATTCCTTCGTGCAGCAGGGCGTTCCCGCGGTCGAAGTCGGAGACGGGATAAAAAGCGTCGATCCTAAAATCGACGGACTCAAAGTGCAGAAGGAATGGATGGTGACGAAATATCACACCCCGCTCGACAACATGGATCAAGTGCTCGACTACGCCTCGGGAGCCAGAGCGGCAGGAGTCAACTTCCTCGTCGGGTATGACATTGCGCAGCAGGATGCCGCGCCGACCTGGAACAACGGCGACTTCTTTGGGGAAAAATTCGGCTCTAGACACGCAGGTGACGGCTCAGCGGCGAAGTGATCGGCCGGGTACGTTGCTGATTTTCCCCGCGCCTAACTGATCTTGCCGGACTCGCCCGCCTTCTTCCGCACCGCCGAATCTGCCGGCGGATACTCGATCGATCCTTTGAACGAAGAGATGTCTTTCTCATGAAAGTCCGGAAACGGCAACTGTTTTCCGTCGCGCAATTCCGCGACTTTCTGGACGGCGGCATCGGCTTTTTCTTTTTCCAGTCCCGAGTCGCGACTGAGATAAAGAGTCTGCGAAGGAAGAGCCAGCCCGCTGCCGGACTGCTCCACGATCTCCATCATGCGCAGCAGCAGGTCTTCACGGATGGCCGCGAACTCGTTGAAGTCGCGCGTCAGGATATAGCAGAACACCTCTACGCTGAGGGAACTGCCTGCGATGTCAGTGAGGCGCACGCGAACGCTGCCCGTCTCGACCTTGGGATGGCTGTACAGCAGGCGCCGCACCTCCGACAGAACGAAGCGCAAATGATCAGCCGAGGTCTCGCTGCGCACGCCGAGATTGGTTTTGAAGAGAATCTTGTCGCGGCGGCTGAAGTTTTCGACGTTAATGCTGGCGACGGTGCCGTTGGGAATGGCGACCAGGGTTCGCTCATCGGTGCGGATGCGGGTGGAGCGCAGGCCGATATCTTCGACTGTGCCAGTGCGATCGCCGAAGCGGCAATAGTCTCCGACGCGGATGACTTCGTCGCCGAGAACAGAAACGCCGCCGAACAGATTCTCAATCGTCTTCTGGGCGCCGAAGCCGATGGCCAGCCCGCCAATGCCCAGGCCGGCGAGCGCGGTGCTCATATTGAAGCCCAGGCTGCCGAGCACGGCAAACAGGCCTACCAGAAAAATCACCGCTTTGACGATGCGCTCGCCCAGCAGCATGAGCGATCCGGTGCCGGCGTGCCCGCGGGCCAGGGCGCGATTGCGCACGCGGCCTAGCGACCAGCGCACGACGCGCCAGCAAATCCAGGTGACGCTGATGATGAGTGCGATCGAAGTTGCTTGAAAATAATAGTGACGATCCAGCAGCGGCATGCCCAGGTAGCGGGCGAAAGCTTGATGGGCAAGAGTCCCGGCGAGCAGCCACGCCGGACCCGAGACCGAGCGCCAACTGGCGAGTTCCATCTGGCCGCGCCGCCGCGCCCACCAGCGCAGGGGAATCTCAAGCAGGGCCAGGATCAGCCAGCCGACGGCCGCAGCCAACGGGAGGGCGAGCAACAGCACCAGCCACTGCCACACCGGCATTCCCGCTAACTGGTGCTTGACCACGACGCTGGGGAGCTTGCTCTCCACTTGGCGCGCCTGCACCTGATCGTAGAGTTCGGGGACCTGCGCCAGCGTGTCGGAAGAAATCAGCCAGATCTTGCCCGCGTTGGGATCGGATACGCGCACCAGGTCGAGATCGACCTCAACATCGCCGGATGACATCGTGCCGAGCTTCTGCCGGCCCGGGGGAACGCCTTCCTGTGGAGTTCCTTCGGGCTGGGTGAAGTTGCCCACTCGCCCGGTGAAGGTGCTGTGGTCCATGACAAATTTGAGCTGCATTGCCATCGGTTCGCCTTCCGACTGGCGATGCGCGGCGCTCATCTGCAGATATTGCGCGGCAATCGCGTTGTTGCCGGACTGCGCGGCCTGCAGAAATCCGAGAACAGCGCCTGACGGCGTGCCGCGCCCGAGAGGATCGAGGGGAGCGCTAGGGATGCTTGCCGTCGAGGAAGGTTGCAGAACCTGGCTGAGCGGCGTCTGGGCTGGGGAACGGAGGCAAAAGGCAAGAAAGAATATTCCAGCGAGAAGAACGAGAGCGCTTTGGAGGGGGCTTTCCCCGTATTGGCGCAGATTCCTATGGAGGCCGCTGGTGGTCGAGGGGGACACGGGGTCCTTCGACTGCGTTTGCGTCCGCTCTTCGCGGACGCAAACTCCGCTCAGGATGACAGAATTGTTGATGGAAGAGAGCATGATCGTCTCCTGCCGCTATGCGCGCTTGGGCCGGTAGATGTGCGTACTGGTGCCAAAGAAAACCTCGGCCGATTCCATGATCGTCTCCGAGAGCGTGGGATGCGGATGAATGGTCAGCGCCACGTCTTTGGCCAGAGCTGCCATTTCGATGGCGAGCACCCCTTCGGCGATCAGCTCGCCCGCGCCCGCGCCAACGATGCCCATGCCCAGCAAGCGCTCCGTCTGCGGATCGAAGAGGAGCTTGGTCATACCCTCGGGGCGATCGATCGTGATGGCGCGGCCCGACGCAGCCCAGGGAAACCTGGCAACCTTGATCTCGCGGTTTTCGTTCTGCGCCTGAGTTTCCGTCAAGCCGCACCACGCGACTTCGGGGTCGGTAAAGACGACGGCGGGAATAGCGTTCGGCTCGAAGGCCACTTTTTGTCCGGCAATGGCTTCGACGGCGACGCGGCCTTCATGCGAGGCCTTATGCGCGAGCATGGGCTCGCCGACAACGTCGCCGATGGCGTAGATGGAAGGATCTTCGGTTTGAAGCTGCTTGTTGACCTGAATAAAACCGCGCGGGCCGACTTGCACGCGCGTCTTTTCGAGGCCCGGAATTTCCGAATTCGGCTTGCGGCCTACCGAAACGAGCACGCGATCGAAGACTTTCTCGCGCGGGTTGGCTTCGGCAACCCCGACCTCGGGTCCTTCGAAGGTGGCGCGGATGCCGCTGCCTTCGTCTTTGAGAGAAGCAACGGTGGTGTTGAGCAGGATTCCGTCGAACATTTTTTCCAGACGCTTGTGCAGCGGAAGGACGAGGTCGCGATCGGCGCCAGGAAGCAGGCCGGGCAGCATCTCGACCACGGTGACGCGTGTGCCCAAGGCGGCGTAGACGGAGCCAAGCTCCAGGCCGATGTATCCGCCACCGACCACGAGCAGGGTGCCGGGGATGTCTTCGAGATTCAGTGCTCCGGTGGAATCCATCATGCGCGGCGTATCGAGCTTGAGAGATGGGATGATCGCGGGGCGCGAGCCTGTCGCAATAATGACGCGGTCGAAGGCCAGTCTTTCTTCTGATCCGTCGGATTTCGTGATGCGCAGCCTGGTGGAATCTTCAAAAGCGGCGCGGCCCTGGACGTAGTTCACCTTGCGTTGTTTGGAGAGAACGCCGAGCCCGCCCGTGAGCTTTTTCACCACACTCTCTTTCCACGAGCGCAAACGCGCCAGATCAATCTTCGGCGAGGCGAAGTCAATGCCCCAGTTCTTGGCCTGCGCGGATTCTTCGAGCAACTTGGCCACGTGCAGCAGTGCCTTCGACGGAATGCAGCCGCGGTGAAGGCAGACTCCGCCGGGATTCAGTTCAGGATCAATGAGGGTGACGGTCATGCCGAGATCGGCAGCGAGAAAAGCAGCGGCGTAGCCTCCTGGACCGGCGCCGACGACAGCGATGTGTAGCGATTGGGAGTCAGGCATGTGTGAGAAAAAGTTTCAAGGTTTCAGAGTTTCATGGTTGCAAAGTTAAAACTGCTGGTGAATGCAGCTCGGGCGGTGCAGGCAAAGTGCATAGATCCTTCGCTTCGCTCAGGATGACGACCCAAACACGAGGCTCAAAGAATTTACGACCCCAAAGCCCCGAAACGTTGAAACCTTGAAACCTGAGAAACTTTGAAACTTTCCTTATCCCTGCACCGACAGCAAGAACGGCTGCTCGAACGCTTCGGCGATCCAGCGCAGGAAGCGAGCGGCGTCGGCGCCGTCAATCAACCGATGGTCGTAGGAAAGCGAGAGCGGCAGAATCAGCCGCGGCTCGAACTTCCCGCCGCCTTTGTGTTGCACCCACTCCGGCTCCATGCGCGACCGCGAGATGCCCAGGATCGCGACTTCGGGATAATTCACAATGGGCGTAAAGCCGATGCCGCCAATGCCGCCCAGATTCGTGATGGTAAATGTGCCGCCTTCCATTTCGGCGGGCGTGAGTTTCTTCTCCCGCGCCTTTTTCGAAAGCTGCGACAACTCGACTGCGAGCTCCACAATGTTTTTCTTGTCCACGTCGCGGATGACGGGAACGAGCAGGCCGCGGTCCGTATCAGCGGCCACGCCGATGTGGATGTATTGCTTGTAGACGATTTCTTCCTTCTCGATGTCGATGCTGGCGTTGAACTGCGGGAAAACTTTCAGCGCCGCGGCGCAGACTTTCAGTGCGATCGCGGTGACGGTCATTTTGCCGCCGGCTTCTTCGGCCTTGGGAGCGAAGCGGGCGCGCAGTTGCTCAAGTTCAGTGATGTCGGCGCGGTCGTGCTGCGTGACATGGGGGATCGTGTTCCAGGATTCGGCCAGGTGCTCGGCTGTTTTGCGGCGCACGCCGCGAATGGAAACGCGCTCGATTTTGCCCCATTTGGCGAAATCGGGAAGCGGAGGCGCGGCCAAGCGAGTGGCTCGCGGCGGAGCTTGCGCCGCGGCTGACGCGGCCTGCAGCAGGGACTTGGCATAGGCCTTGACGTCGTCTTCGCTGATGCGGCCGCCAGGGCCTGTACCTTTTACCTCATAGATGTCCACGCCGACTTCGCGAGCCAGCCGCCGCACATGCGGTGCCGCGGGAATCGGCTGGCGCTGTTCGGTGCCCGCGACTTTGCCCAGTTGCACGGGCATGCTGAAGACCAGCGGCGCGGGCAGCGGTTGGTCGGGGGGCAACGCCTGTTCTTCGGTTTTGCCCTCGGCGCGAATCGCAGCCTGAAAAGCCAGGCGCGCTCCATGCTGTCCGGAAACGTGTTCCACGGGCGCGGTGCGGGCGCGGGAAGGTTCGAGTTGCGCGGGCACTCCGCCTTCAAGGGTGAAAATGACCTGGCCGACTTTGATCTTCTCGCCTTCTTTGACTTTCACTTCCTTGACGATGCCACTTACTGACGACGGGACTTCGACGACTGCCTTGTCAGTCTCCAGTTCCATGACCGGCTGACCTTCGGAAACCTTGGCGCCGGGCGCGATCATCAACCGGACGAGATCTCCCTGGGAGATGTTTTCACCAAGTTCGGGGAGCCTAAACTCGCCGGACCCCGAGGCGAGTTCGGAAGCCGTGCCGGGAGCGGCGACTGCAGGAGTCCGTGCTGGAACTCGCGGAGCACCCGGCAGCGCTATTGGGGGCGGGTCTTGCGGAACTGGAGTAGCGACCGCCGCGGCGGCGCGAACGGCGGGAGCTTTTGCGTCGGCTCCATCCACGGTGAAGATCACTTGCCCGACTTTGATCTTTTCACCTTCCTTGACGCGAATCTCCTGCACGGTTCCGCTCACCGACGAAGGCACTTCGACGACAGCCTTGTCGGTTTCAATCTCCATGACCGACTGACCGGGGCTGACCGTTTTGCCCGGAGCGATCATCAGGCGCACCAAGTCGCCTTGTTCGATGTTCTCTCCCAGCTCGGGAAGTTTGAATTCAATCAATTGAGTCATTCCTCTGCGACCCGCATTTTGCGCTTGAGGCGTCATCCCGACCGAAGCCGTTTTTCAGGCGGAGGGAGGGATCTCGTGCGCATCGCAACCTCACTGGCTCCACGCGAGATTCCTCGCCCCGCTGGTGAAAGCGCGGGGCTTCGGAATGACGCATATCATAGAACATTAGCCGCGGCTCAGCTCACCGCCGGGTTCGCCTTTTCTGAATGAATTCCCAGTTCCTGGATCGCGCGCTGCACCACGTCTGTGCCGATCTTCTTCTCTCTCGCCAATGCTCCCAGAGTTGCAAGCACGATGTGCTTGGCGTCGACTTCGAAAAAGTCACGCAGAGCGGCGCGGTTTTCACTTCGGCCGAAGCCGTCGGTTCCAAGCGACACAAGTTGCCCGGGCACCCACTTCGCCAGGCTCTCCGGCAACACCTTCATGTAATCCGATGCGGCGATGAACGGCCCGGGCGCATCTTTCAAAGTTGCCGTGAGGTAAGGAACTTTCGCTGGCCCGGCCGGATGCAGCATATTCCAGCGCTCGCAATCGTTGGCATCGCGATAAAGTTGCTTGTAGCTGGTGACGCTCCACACATCAGCGGCAACGCCGTATTTCTCTTCCAGAATCTGCTGCGCTTTGAGCGTCTCGTACATAATTGTGCCGCTGCCCAGCAACTGCGCCCGCAGCTTGGCGTCGCTCTTTGCCGAAGCCTTGAAGCGGTACAGACCTTTCAATATCCCCTCGCGAATCGCAGGATCGGCGGGCATTTCAGGCATGGGCAGAGGCTCGTTGGTGACGGTCAAATAATAGAAGATCGACTCCTGATCGACGTACATCCGCTTGATGCCATCCTGAATGATGATGGCGATCTCGTAAGCGAAAGCAGGGTCGTAGGCGAGCAGGTTGGGCACGGGAAGCGCAAGCACGTGGCTGTGGCCGTCCTGGTGCTGCAGGCCTTCGCCAGCGAGCGTGGTGCGGCCGGCGGTACCGCCGACGAGGAATCCGCGGCAGCGCATGTCGGCTGCGGCCCAGATCAGATCGCCAATCCGCTGGAAGCCGAACATCGAATAGTAAATGAAGAAGGGAATCGTGTTGATGCCGTGGTTGGCATAGGCCGTGCCCGCCGCGATGAACGAGCACACCGAACCGGCCTCGGTGATCCCTTCTTCCAGAATCTGACCGTTCTTCGCTTCCTTGTAGTAGAGCAGCGTGTCCATATCCACGGGCTCGTAGTTTTGGCCCACATTAGAATAGATTCCCACCTGGCGGAAGAGCGCCTCCATGCCGAAGGTGCGGGCTTCATCGGGAACGATGGGCACGATGAACTTGCCGAGTTCCGGATCGCGCAGCAGCTTGGCCAGCAGGCGCACGAAAACCATGGTGGTGGAGACCTCGCGGCCTTCGGTGCCTTTGTGAAACTCCTCGAAATGCGACTCGGGGAAAGGTTTCATCGGCGTGGCGCGCACTTTGCGGGTCGGCATGTATCCGCCAAGCTGCTGGCGGCGCGCCTGCAGGTACTTGATTTCGGCGCTGTCGTCGGCGGGGCGGTAGAACGGCGCATTGTGCAATTCGTCGTCAGGGATGGGAATGCCGAAGCGCGAGCGGAACATCTGCAATTCGTCGTCGTTCAACTTCTTCTGCTGGTGGGTGATGTTCTTGCCTTCGCCCGCTTCGCCCAAGCCGTAGCCTTTGATGGTTTTGGCCAGAATGATGGTGGGCGAACCGGTGTGGTTCACGGCGGCGTCGTAAGCCGCATTGACCTTGATCGGATCGTGGCCACCCAGGCGCATGCGCGCCAGTTGCTCGTCGGAGAGATGTTCGACCATCTTGAGCAGGCGCGGATCGCTGCCGAACAGGTTCTGGCGGAAGTAGGCGCCGCTTTCGACAAAATATTTCTGGTATTGTCCGTCGCTGATCTCGCCCAGACGCCGCACCAGCAAGCCGTCGCGGTCGTTTTGGATGAGGCTGTCCCAGTCGGTACCCCAGACGACTTTAATGACGTTCCAGCCGGCGCCGCGAAAAATGGCTTCCAGTTCCTGGATGATCTTTCCGTTACCGCGCACCGGGCCGTCCAGGCGCTGCAGGTTGCAGTTCACGACGAAGATCAGGTTGTCGAGCTTCTCGCGCGAGGCCAGGGTGATGGAGCCGAGTGATTCAGGTTCGTCCATCTCACCGTCGCCCAGAAACGCCCAGACCTTGCCACCGGTGGACTGCTTCAGCCCGCGGTTTTCCAGATACCTGATAAAGCGGGCGTGATAAATGGCCTGAATCGGCCCGAGGCCCATGGAGACCGTCGGAAACTCCCAGAAATCGGGCATGAGCCAGGGATGCGGATAGGAACTGAGTCCGCCGCCCGGCTTCAATTCGCGGC
>Ga0209415_10006218_pt1 | contig 21334 bp, 19 predicted proteins | sample PeaSoiSIISIP2007_FD_187696 | JGI IMG/M metagenome (GOLD analysis project Ga0209415, IMG submission 187696) | Peat soil microbial communities from Weissenstadt, Germany - SII-SIP-2007 (SPAdes) (version 2) | ecosystem: Environmental > Terrestrial > Soil > Wetlands > Peat | place: Germany... | reverse complement strand
GGGTGGGCGCCGGCCTGCCGCCGATCGGCTCGCCGATCCGCAACACCCAGGTCTATGTGCTCGACCACGACCTCGAACCGATGCCGGTCGGTGTGCCGGGCGAGATCTGCCTTGGCGGCGACGCCGTCGGACACTACTACCTGAACCGGCCCGAGCTGACGGCCACGACGTTCGTCCCGGACGCCTACGGCGCCCCCGGCGGTCGGCTGTTCCGCACCGGCGACCTCGGCAGGTACCACGCTGACGGCGGCATCGAGTTCCTGGGCCGTCGCGACACCCAGGTGAAGCTGCGCGGCTACCGGATCGAACTGGGCGAGCTGGAGCATGCGCTGCGGGACCTCGCCGAGGTGGGCGAGGCAGTGGTGCTGCTACGGCGCGACCTGCCGGGCGATCCCGCGCTGGTCGCGTACGTGGTCCCGGGGGAGGGCAGCGCGCCGGACGCGGAGGGGATCAGGCAGGCGCTGCGGACCCACATGCCGGCGTACATGGTGCCCACGCGGTTCGTGTTCCTCGACGAGTTCCCGTTGAACAGATTGTTGGTATCGACGCCGTTCATCGAGAAGCTGTTGCTGGTGTCCCGATTCCCATTGGCAAAAATCGCCTGGTTGCCCAGCCCGGCGTTGCTGCCGGCGCCCCCCAGCATATCGGCGTGTACGCCGGGCGTGAGGATCGCCAGTTGTGTGAAGCTGCCGGTGCCGAGCGGCGTCTCCTGAATCGTCAATTGATCCACCACGTAGCCGTTCGTGGTGTCCACCTGGTTCATCAGCGGAACCGCCGTCACTTCGACGGTCGTGCTGACCGCGCCTACGCGCAGGTCGCCGTCGACGGTCGTGGTGCGATCCGCGTTTACCAGAACCTCGGTATGCGTTTCAGTTTCGAACCCCTCCTTGGTGATCGTCAGCTTGTACGTCCCGGCCGGCAGGTTCGAAGCCACGTACGAGCCGTTGGTCTGGGTTTTGGCGGTCACCGCAAAGTTGGTCGCGATATTGACTGCCTTCACGGTGGCGGCAGGTACGGCCGCGCCCGTGGCGTCCTTTACCGTGCCCGTAATCGCGCCCAGAATCTGCTGCGCCCACGCCGGGGCGCATGTGCCGGCACAGATCAACATCGTCCAGCAGACAGCTCTACTGAAAAAACCGGTTGGCGAACCATTCATAACTTTTCTCCTAAAGAGACTGAAATGTTCGACGAAAACAGAACTACCGGGTTGTGTTGCCGCCATCCAGCGGAAGCGAGTTTGGCGCCGGCCGCAGCCAGGCGCAGCCCCATACAGCGAAACCTTGCCCCCTAACCTCGCAGGATCAGAACAAGAATACCTGACCCAGAATCACACTTTGGTGAAACCTCAAATACGTCGTTTGTGAGAGTATACACCGGCCGTTTCTGATTCAAGCGGCGCCGGTGCGCGCCAATGTGATCAACCGCACTGAAAGGGCCCGAGGGCGCTTTGGCGCATAATCAGGCCGGAGTCCGCACCGCGGCTTTTGAAAGAAACGCAAATCGGGTTACAGTCTGTCTTATGGGAAAACTGGTTCCAGCTTTACTGCTGGTGTGCGTCGGGGCCATCGCCGAGAATCCGCGGACGCTGGCCATCCGCAACGCGAAGATCGTGACGGTGAGCGGGCCGGTGATCAACAAAGGCACCGTGGTGGTGCGGAACGGCCTGATTGAAGCGGTCGGTGAAAATGTGGCCGTCCCGGCCGGCGCCTGGACGATCGACGGCGAAGGGATGACGGTCTACCCCGGGCTGATCGACAGCATGAGCACGGTTGGCATTCCGAGTCTCTCTGCGCCGGCAGCGGGGGCCGGGCGCGGCGGTCGCGGCCAGACGGCGGCAGCGCCGGCAACCACACCCGCACCGGCAACCACCGCCGCACCGGTGACGCCGGCGAAAGGGCCGGAGGATCGCCCCGCCAACACAAGCTGGGTTCTGGCAGCCGATGAAATCGAGCCGTCCGACCGCCGCATCGAATCGGTGCGCAGCGCCGGCTTCACCACCACAGTGACATTTCCGGCGCACGGTATTTTCGGCGGGCAAGGATCGGTCATCGACCTGGTTGCGGCGGAGCGGGCAGGCGCTATGGTGGTGGTCCCGGCGGTGGGCCAGTACCTGGCGGTTTCGCGCGGCGGCGGAGGGTTCGGTGGTTTCGGCGCGGGCTTTCCCAACGCGCTGATGGGCTACATCGCTTACATCCGCCAGATTTACCTGGATGCCGAACATTACAAACTGCTGAAAGAGGCTTACGCGCGCGACCCGCGCGGCATGGAGCGCCCGCAATATGACCGGGCGCTGGAGGGCGTCCTCGGATCCAAGCGCATCCTGCTCCCGGCCAATCGGGTGGTGGAAATGGATCGGATGCTGCGCTTCGCCGCGGAGCTGAAACAACCGGTGATTCTGTACGGCATGCGGGAAGCTTACCGGCCGGAGGCGGCGCCGCTGCTCAAGAAGTATGGTTCGCCGGTGCTGGTGAGCATGCACTGGAGCGAGCCGCCGCGCGATCCCGATCCGGAAGCCGATAGGACGATGCGTTCGCTCGAAAACATCGACCTGGGCCCTTCAGCGCCGGCCCTGCTGCAGAAGGCCGGAGTTCCCTTCGCTCTATATTCCGACGGGATGGACCAGCCGCGCGACTTGCAGCGCGCGGTGAAGAAGGCGATCGATGCCGGCCTGGCGCGCCAGGATGCAATTCGCGCCCTGACTCTCACGCCCGCCGAAATCTATGGTGTGGCGGACCGGATGGGCAGCATCGAGGCCGGCAAGATCGCTAACCTGGTGGTCACCAAGGGCGACCTGTTCGATGACCATACGCAGATCGAGATGATCTTCGTGGACGGCAAGCAGTACAAGCCTGCCGCCGAACCCCCGGCAGGCGGGGGCCGCGGCGCGACCGAAGAACCCGGAGTGAATCAATGAAAAAGTTTTGGATTGTGGCGCTGGCCGCGCTCGCGCCTCTCTACGCCGAAAACATCGTCATCCAGAACGCCACCATCATGACGGTGACTAAGGGCACGCTGCAGGGGTCGGTGGTGATCAAGGACGGGAAAATCACCGAGGTCGGCGAGAAAGTCATGATGCCGCAGAACGCCACCGTCATCGACGCGGGAGGTCAATATGTAATACCCGGCATCATTGACTGCCATTCGCACATCGCCGTGGACGGCAACGTCAATGAGGGCAGCGTCTCGGTTTCATCGATGGTGGACATCAAGGACGTCATCAACCCCGAAGATATCTCCATTTACCGCGCGCTGGCGGGCGGAGTGACCACCGCCAATATCCTGCACGGCTCGGCGAACCCCATCGGCGGGCAAACCATCGTGCTGAAAATGCGCTGGGGCAGGGATGCCCAGAGCATGATCTTCGAAGGCGCGATGCCCGGCATCAAGTTCGCCCTGGGCGAAAATCCCAAGCGGCCCGGCAACCCGCAGGGCGGCCGCGGCGCCACGCAAACCGCGCCGGCCCGCTATCCGGCGACGCGCATGGGCGTGGAAGACACCATTCGCGAAGCCTTCAACGAAGCCAAGGCCTACAAGGCCCAGTGGGACGAGTACGATGCCAAGGTGGCGCACGGCGAGCATCCGCTGCCTCCTCGCAAAGACCTGAAGCTCGAGCCGCTCAAGGAAGTGCTGGAAGGCAAGCGGTATGTCCACGCTCATTGTTACCGCGAGGACGAAATCCTGATGCTGCTGCGGGTGGCGGACGATTACGGGTTTAAGATTCGCACGCTGCAACACGTGCTGGAAGGTTACAAGGTGGCTAAGGAGATTGCCGCGGCGGGCACCGGTGCGTCCACCTTCAGCGACTGGTGGGCGTTCAAGATTGAGGCTTACGACGCGATCCCGTTCAATGCCGCCATCATGCAGAAGAAAGGGGTCGTGGTCAGCCTGAACAGCGACGACGCGGAACTGATGCGGCACCTGAACACGGAGGCAGGCAAGGCGATGAAGTACGGCGGGCTGAGCGAAACCGATGCGCTGGCCATGGTGACCATTAATCCTGCCAAACAACTGGGCATCGAAAGCCGGGTCGGCTCGATCGAGGCCGGCAAGGATGCCGACCTGGTGATCTACGACAGGTACCCGCTCTCCGATTTCGCCAAAGTGCAGAAGGTGCTGATCGACGGCCGGCTCTATTTTGACCGCGACAGCGACGTCAGCGGCAGGCCGGCCAAGGCCCTGGAGAAACAAAAGTTGATCGACAAGGAAAAACAGAGCCAGCCCCGGCCGGCGGGCGGCAGGAGGCCAGTCGGATGAGGACGCTAGGGATTCTGATCGGTTGTGCGCTGGCCGCCGGCGCGGCCTCAAACAACACCGTGCTGATTCGTGGTGCGGATGTGTACCCGGTCACCAGCGCGCCCGTAAAAGGCGTGTCGATTCTGGTGCTGGATGGGAAAATCGCCGAGATTGGTTTGAAAGTAGCCGCGCCCAAAGGTGTGCGTGTGTTAGAGGGCAAGGGCCTCCGCGTTTACCCGGGTATGATCGACTCAGCTACGCAACTGGGGCTCTCCGAGATATCGGCGATCCGCGAGACCGTAGATACGGGCGAGCTCGGCGAGTTCATGCCGCAGTTACGCGCGCTGGCCTCGGTGAATCCCGATAGCGAGCACTTCGCCGTAGCGCGGATCGCCGGCGTCACCGGCGCCATGACTTTTCCGGCCGGCGGCGGAGGAGGAGGCCGCTTCGGCGGCGCGCGGCAGTATATTTCCGGCCAGGCGGCACTGATACACACCTTCGGTTGGACTTGGGAAGATATGGCGGTGTCCGGATCGGCCGCGCTCTATGTCCAGTTTCCCTCACTGGGCCCGTCCGGGGGACGCGGCGGTCCGCTTCCTGAGAACATCGCCGAACTCCTGGGCGAGCCGGGCGCCGGAACTTTCACCGAGATGACGCGCACTTACAAGCAGGAACTGGCGAAGCTGGCGGACTTCTTCGATGAAGCGCGCCGTTACCAGAAAGCCAAGGCAGCGAATGCGGCGGGCTTTGTGCCCGACCTTAAGTATGAGGCCATGCTGCCGGTGCTGGATGGGAAGGTGCCGGTAGCGATGGCCGCAGCCACGCCGCGGCTGATCCATGACGCCATTCAGTTCGCCGACACCGAGAAAGTGAAGATCGTCATCTTACAGCCGCGCGAACTGGGGAGTGCCGCCGCTGAACTTAAGGCCAAGAACATACCAGTAGTTCTGGGAAAAGTCCTCGCATTACCGCACGGCCAGGACGATCCATACGATCAAGCGTTCACACTGCCGGCCGAAGCTTACAAGGCCGGGGTTAAGTTCGCCTTCGGCACCTTCGACAATGAATTTGTCAGAAACCTCCCCTATCAGGCCGCGACCGCGGTTGCTTTCGGGCTGCCTGAGGACGAGGCGCTCAAAGCGGTGACCATCAACCCGGCACAGATTTGGGGCGCCGGCGATCAACTTGGTTCCATCGAGAAAGGTAAGTCCGCCGACTTGATGGTGACCACGGGCGATCCACTGGAGATCCAGACCCAGGTCAAGCATGTCTTTATCCGCGGCCAGGAGATCGAACTTAGCAGCAAGCAGACCCGGCTATACGACAGATACCTCAACCGGCAATAGGATGGGATGCCTGCCCGGCGGCTTCAGGCACGGATCGAAGGACGCTCCGACTCAACCCAGATGGTGACCGGACCGTCGTTAATCAGGTGTACTTCCATGTGTGCCTGGAAAACGCCGGTCTCAACCGGTACCGGTCCTCGCCTGGCGGACTCCACAAGGTAGTTATACAGCGTGAGCGCCTGCTGCGGCGGTGCGGCGTTATCAAAACTGGGTCGCCGTCCCTTACGGCAGTCTCCATAGAGCGTGAACTGCGATACGATCAATAAGGCTCCGCCAGCTTCTTCGACGTTGCGGTTCATCTTGCCGTCGCCGTCCGGAAAAATGCGTAAGCCAAGCAACTTTTCGAGTGCGTAGTCCGAATCAAGAGTCGTATCGGTTCGGCTTATACCCACAAATGCGAGTAATCCCTTACGTATAGATCCAATAGTACTATCATTAACAGTGACGCTGGCTTCTCTTACCCGCTGAATCAGCAGCCGCATAATCGGTCCTGTGCCTCCTCACGACGCCCTACTAATCTTGACACAAGCCTGCAACTGATATGTTATAGTTGTCCGGGAGAGTTTTATGGCAAAAGGCAGAAGCCAAGAGGATTCAACTACGCTGCAAATGGCCCTAGTAGGCTACCGGGTGGAGAAGCAGAAGATAGAAGATCAGATTCGCCGCATCGAGGCTCAGCTCAAGGGCAAGCGGGTTCCTCTTTCTTCCGCTGCCGCTGCACCGGCTAAACCGGCGGTGAAGCGGGTGCTCAGCGCAGCAGCGCGAGCGCGCATCGCGGCTGCCCAGAGAAAGCGTTGGGCAGAGCACCGCAAGCGCGCGGCGCAGAACAAGACGGCCTAGACGTTCCCCCCTTTCGAAATTCAGGCGGACCCAGGTCAGGCACGGTGCGAGGCCTGACGCATTCGGTTTGCGCAAAGCCAAATACGGCGGGGCCGATCATTCGATAACCCGGCCGGGTGCCCGGATTGGGAGAACCTATTGCATTCGATGGGCTCCCTGGTTCTCTCTCAACGGGAGGACCTTGGGAGCCTAAGTCCGCTCATACGGCTTGCCGCAGCTTTGCGGCAGCATGGCGCGCGGTATCCTGCCACCTACGCCTGGTTGACCAAATGCTACGATGTGTAGCAATGGGTGGACTCAGCCGCATTGGAGTGGCAATCGATACCGGCTTGCTGGAGAGGTTCGACCGCTTGATCGCGGGGCGCGGCTACACCAACCGCAGCGAGGCATTCCGCGACTTGATCCGCGAGGAGTTGGTCGAACAGTCCTGGGAGTCGCCGGAAAACCAGGTGGTGGGGACGGTCACGCTGGTCTACGATCATCACGTGCGCCTGCTCGGAGAGAAGCTCACCGGCATCCAGCACGAATATCATCACTCGGTGCTTTCGACGCTGCACGTGCATCTGGATCACGACCTGTGCCTGGAAGTGGTCGTGATTCGCGGCAAGGCCGGGGCCGTGCGCTCGCTGGCGGGCGCGCTGATCAGCGCCAAGGGAGTCAAACACGGCAGGCTGACGCTGACCACTTCCGGCGCGGAGCTCAAATGATCGTCGGAACGGGAGTAGATCTGGCTGAAGTGCCGCGCGTGCGCCACCTGGTGGAGCGTTACGGCCGGCGCTTCATCGAGCGCGTCTACACGCCCTCGGAGATCGCTTACGTGGAGCGCAAGGCGAACCGCTTCGAGCGCTTTGCGGCGCGCTTTGCCGCCAAGGAAGCAGGCATGAAAGCCATCGGCACCGGCTGGAGACACGGCGTGACGTGGCGGGACTTCGAGGTGGCCAATCTGCCTTCGGGAAAGCCCACGCTGCGGCTGTATGGCGTGGCAGCGCGGGTCGCGGAAAAGCTGGGCGTGCGCCACATCTCATTGTCCCTGACCCACACCGCCGAGTACGGATTGGCGCACCTGATCCTGGAAGACTAAGACGTAGCGCCGGCGGTCTTTTGCCGCCGGTGTTTTCTGAAGACGACGCGAGACACCGGCGGCAAGACAGAGACCGCCGGCGCTGCCGGACCTCTCACGAAAATGTGGAAACCGAGGGCCGGAAGCGCTGCCGCCAGGTGTGCACAAGCGTGGCGGAAAGGATGATGGCGCCGCCGGCCACGGCCATCGCCGGCGGGCGCTCGCCGTGCACCATCCACGCCCAAACGGGATTCAGCGCTGGTTCCAGCAGCAGCACGGTGTTGGCTTCAAAGGCGGTCACGTGGCGCATGGCGCGCGTGACACAAACATAAGCCAGGCCGATCTGGAACACGCCAAGGTACAGGATCACCGTGCCATCGGCGAAGGAAAGCGACCGCAACGGGAGCGCCATCGGCAGCGTGGCCACGCAGGCGAGCGCGTTGCCCATCGTGACCGCCGCCAGACCCGCGTCGCGTTCCGGGTGCCGGCCCAGCCACCGCAATCCGGCCAGCATTACAGCATAGGACAGGCCGGAGAACAGGGCCACCATGTTGCCACGCGGCGGATCGGGCGCGGTGACCAGCGCCGGTTGGCTGCCGACGAAGAACAAGGACATACCGGCCGCAACCGCCAGCAAGTAAAGCAGGCCCGCGCGGCGGATGGGCTCCTTGAGCAGTAACGGTCCCAACAGCAGCAGATAAAACGGAGCGGTGGATTGCAGAAAAATGGCGTCCGCGGCGGTGGTGAGCCGGTTTGCGATGACGAACGCGATCAGCGTGGCCGCGTACGCGGCAGCCACCGGAGCGACGCGCCAACTCCAGCCGCGGCGCGCCTGGGGCAGCGCCGCCAGCAAAACCACGGCAGCCACGCCCGAGCGAAAGCAAGCCACTTGCCAGCCGCTGAGGGTCGCGGCTTTGATGGCCGCGCCGCCGGTGGAAAACAGAATCGCCGCCGCCACCAGCAGCAGCCGATTGCGCAAGGGCGAATCCGTCATCGCTCCGGGCCGGCGCCGGCCGCTGCACTCAGTGTCCGACCGTGCGATGTTGTGCTGTTACCCTGAACCACCCCTTCGCAAGCCGTGAAGGAATCCTGGCCACAGATGAACACAGATGAACACGGATCGAAAACAAGAGTTTTATCTGTGTTCATCGGTGTTCATCCGTGGCTCGAAGTGGTTCGCTGCGAACCCTCGCGCTGCTGCGCCCCATGTGCCGACTCGGACGCGTGATACGAACTGCGCACCAGCGGCCCTGCCTCCACGTGGCCGAAGCCCATTTCGCGGCCGGCCGCGCGCAGCTCGGCGAATTCCTCCGGCGGCACGTAGCGCACGATCGGCAGGTGCTTCGGCGAGGGCCGCAGGTATTGTCCGAGGGTCAGGATATCCACTTGCTGCGCGCGCAGGTCGCGCATCACTTGAAGGATTTCCGCGCTGGTCTCGCCCAGCCCCAACATCAAGCCCGATTTGGTGGGAACGGCGGGCGCGGTCCGCTTGGCGTGAGCCAGCACGTCGAGCGAACGCTCATAACGCGCGCCCAGCCGCACCTGGCGGTAGAGGCGCGGCACGGTCTCGGTGTTGTGATTGAACACGTCCGGCGCGGCTTCGAGCACGGTCTCGACAGCCGCGTGGCTGCCTTGAAAATCGGGCACCAGCACCTCGACCCCGCAGCGCGCGACGCTGCGGCGAATCGCGCCGATGACCAGCGCGAACAGTTCGGCTCCGCCGTCCTCACGGTCATCGCGATTGACGCTGGTGATCACCGCGAACTTCAGGCCCATGGCCGCCACCGCTTCCGCCACGCGCCGCGGCTCGTCGTAATCCACCGGCAACGGCGCGCCCTTCTCCACCGCGCAGAACCCGCACCGGCGGGTGCACACGTTACCCAAAATCATGAACGTGGCCGTGCGGTGGTTCCAGCACTCCCCCACGTTGGGGCAGGCGGCGCTTTCACAAACCGTATGCAGACGCAGGCGGGTGATGAGCTGCTTAATGTCCTGGTAGTTCTCACCAGCCGGCGCGGGTGCGCGCAGCCACTCGGGCCGCCTGGGCGGTGTGGGAGTGAGGTTGATGAGCACGCTACTCTCTTCTTGAGGCATGGCCCGGCGCGGGCGGCCCGGCAAGCCCTGGCGGCGGTACCGCCCGCCCGGCAACCCAACTAGCTCTTGATCGGCACGGGCGCCATTTCACGGCTCGAGATGACGCGATCGATCATGCCGTACTCCACCGCCCCGTCGGGCTCCATGATGTAATCGCGGTCTACGTCCTTGGCAATCCGGTCCACAGGCTGGCCGGTCGCATCGGCCAACATGCTGTTGAGAATCTCGCGCATGCGCAGGATTTCGCGTGCGTAAATGTCGATGTCGGCCGCCTGCCCCGCCAGACCCTGCATGGACGGCTGGTGGATCATGATGCGTGAATTCGGCAGGCTGAACCGCTTGCCTTTAGTGCCTTTGGCCAGCAGCACCGCCGCCATGGATGCCGCTTGCCCCACGCAGATGGTCACGATATCGGGACGAATGAAGGCCATGGTGTCGAGGATAGCGAGACCGGCCGTGATGGAACCGCCCGGAGAGTTGATGTAAATGGAAATATCTTTCTCCGGGTCTTCAGCCTCGAGAAAAAGCAGTTGGGCGATGATCAGATTCGCCACCTGATCGTCGATCGGCGTGCCCAGAAAGATGATGTTCTCTTTCAACAGCCGGGAGTAAATATCGTATGCGCGTTCGCCCCGCGAGGTCTGTTCGACCACCATGGGGACAAGGACAGATTGGCCCATCGTTGCCTCCGAATGAATCTTAGCGGTCCCGAGCCGGTGAATGCTCCGGCGGGCCGCGCTCTGACTATGCCCGTTTTGCGGCCGCGCGCCTGGTCTTGCGCGATTTGGCGATTGCCAGGTTTTTCTTCTTCTGGTCCAGCGCCTTGGCCAGGTCCGCGATCGAATTCTTCCCTAAATAATCCATGATACGCGAACGCAGGGCCACCCAGCTATCGTGCATGGAACAGGGCATGTCGTCGTTGCATTCGGAAAGTCCGCTGGCGCATTGCTGGTAGGGCGCCAAGCCGTCCAGCGCCTCGACGATATCCAGCAGGCGAATCTCACCAGCGTCTACTCGCAGCGCGAATCCGCCGGTTGGACCTTTGCTCGACCGAAGAAGTCCCTTGCGGGCGAGCTGCTGCAGGATTTTTGCCAGGAAGTGCGCAGGGATGTCCTCACCCTCCGCGATGTTCTTCACCATCGCGTATCTGCCATCGGGCACCTGCGCCAGGTGCACAAAAGCGCGAATCGCGTATTCGGCCGATCGAGAATAGATCATTCTGCCCCCGGTAAATTCGGAGTAAGCCTACTTCGATATCTTATATTGCTTTCCCAGGCGTGCGCAAGTTGCTGGTAGTATTCGGGTCCTGAATACCTCGTTTATTCATTGGATGTGGGAACAAGCACCCAGGGTGCAGGAACTCCCGGCCCGCCCCGGCTCTAGCCGGGCCGGTACCACGATTCACCGGGATTACCGGCTTCGGCGGCTGACTGGGCCTCGGCGCCTGGTCCAGCGCCCACTCCGCGGAGGACCGGCGGCCGGCGAGCCTATTCGCCCAGCAACTCCTTCAGCAGGGCGCCGGCGTTGTAGATCTTACGCAGCGCCTCGGTCATGGCGGCGGTATGCACGGCGACCGTGCGGTTGGTGGCGCTATCGTAGACGAAATCGCCGACCAGGGATTCGATATTGCCGTCGAACACCAGGCCCACGATTTCCCCGTTTCGATTGATCACCGGCGAGCCGGAATTGCCTCCCACCACGTCATTGGAGGTCACGAAATCGAAGGGCGTTGCCAGGTTCAGTTTGTCGCGGTTCTCCAGGTATCGCGAGGGCAGGTGGAAAGGCCCTTTGAAATCGAAACTGTTGGCGCGGTCGTACAGGCCAAAGAAAGTGGTCTTGTAAGGCGCCTTGGTTCCGTTCATGGCATAGCCCTGCGCCTGGCCATAAGAAAGCCGCAAAGTGAACGTGGCGTCGGGGTAGGCCGACTTCCCGTAGACGGCAAAACGGGCCCTGCCGAGCTGTTCGCCGGCGCGCTGCTCGACGCTTTGCACGTTGTCTTCGATCCAGTGAATCAATTCGCGCCGCGAGGGATCGAGCTTGCGCGCCAGCACGATCATCGGATCGTCGGAGGCCGCGACGGCCGCCTCTCCGCCTTCCACCAGCTTCCGGCGCAGGGCGGGATCGGCGAGCTTCGAACCGTTGACCAAAGCGGCGGCGGCGTCCTTAGGTGCTCGCCCATCCAGCACGGTCTTCAGGAAGACATCGCCCGGTCCCAGCTCGGCCAGGTCCAGTTCCAGCGCGGCGGTGATGCGCGCTATCTCCATCCCGGGATAAACGGGGGCGGGCGAAAAGAGGCGGAACTTCAGCGAATCGAGCTCGGCCTCGTGGAATCCGGGCAGGCGCTCGCCATCCGGCTTCCGGATCTCCGCGACATACTGCACGATGTTCGCCGCCAAGCCGCCGAGCTGGGAATCCATGCCATGGAAGAACCGCTCTCCGCTGCGCGACGCCAGCTTCTTCTCGGCCCCGGCGATCGCGTCCCACGCGCCGCCGAAAGCCGCCGCCCATTCCGGATGAGCCATCACGGTGGCTTTGAACTCGCGCTCGTCGGCTTGCTTCTTGGCCATGATTCGAGGGTCGAGCAGCCCGCGGGTGGTCCCGTCATTGGCCTTGAGGCTGTTCTGGAGAAAGAAAATCTGCGAAGCCGCTTCGCGGGCCTGCTCCGCGCCCTGCGCCGAATACCGCTCGAGCGAGGCGACCCTGTTGGTGAGCAATTTGAAGACGCTGGGCTGGCCGACATCGCGCAGAAACTCGAGCTGCGCCATCGTATCCAGGCGCGAGGTGGAGCCCGGGTGGCCGCTGACGAACACCAGTTCGTCCTCGGCGGCGCCGGCGGGATTCCACTTCAGGTAGTCTTTGCTGTCGATGGGCTTGCCGTCCTCGTAAACGCGGAACAGCGCCATGTCGAGGTCGTAACGCGGATAAGTGAAGTTGTCTGGGTCGCCGCCGAAGAAGGCGATTTGCTGCTCCGGAGCAAAGACGAGGCGCACGTCGGTGTATTTCTTGTAGCGGTAGAGCCAGTATTCGCCGCCCTGGTACAGAGTAACGATGTCGGAGCGGAAACCGGTCTTCTGCTGGCTTTCGCGCTCAATCTGGGCAATCATGGCCTTGCGCGCCGCAAACTGGTCCTCCGGCGTTTTGGCCCCTTGCACCGCTTCCATGATGCGCGCCGTCACGTTCTCCATCGAGACCAGGACGTTGACTTCGAGATCCGGCGACTTCATTTCCTCGCCCGGGGTGGCCGCGTAGAAGCCGTCGCGGATGTAGTCGTGGTCGGCGCTGGAGTTCTTCTGCAGCTGGCCGCGGGCCACGTGGTGGTTCGTCAGCACCAGTCCGTGCGGGCTCACGAACGAGCCGGATCCGCCGTCGTTCAGGCGGACCGAAGATAACCGAATGTGGTCGAGCCACTGCTGCGACGGTGTGAAATGGTATTTCTGCTGGAGTTGCTTGAGCGGCGGATTGTCGAAGGTCCACATGCCTTCATCCGCCAGAAGCGCGGGCGCGAGCAGCAGAGCCCCGGCACCGGCAAGAACAGTAAAGGAACAGATGAGTCTAGGCGCGTGCATGGAGAAAACCTCCCTAACAGAGTAACGCCAGGCAGGGCGAGAAGCGCCGCCCCCTGGGCACCCAGCGATGTGGATCTGCGTGTGCGCGCGCTTTTCAGCGGCTTCCGTATTACCTTCCGGGCATATCCGCCTATGAACCTTTTGGTAATGGACACCACCTTGCCCTGAGCGGTACAAGGAGTCATGTCATTGTGCCGTAGTGTGCGCGCCGTACTCTCTATCTGCTTGTTCGCTGCCGTGTTGCCGGCCCAGCAGGATCGCATCACTGCCACCATCGACGCCCGCCGGCCGGTAGTCGTCAGAGGCAGCGTCGCTCCTCAAGCGCAGCCGAAATACGATCGGGGAGCGGTAGAACCCGAGTTCCGCCTCGGCAGCATCACCCTGATGCTGAGGCCATCGGCCGCTCAGCAAGCCGCGCTCGAACAATTGCTGGCGGAGCAGCAGGATCCCGCATCGCCGAACTACCACAACTGGTTGACCCCGGAAACTTACGCCGAGCGGTTCGGGGCGAGTGCAGCGGATTTGGACAAGGTCGCCGCCTGGTTGCGCTCCCAGGGCTTTGCCGTGCAGTATACGGCGCGCGGCCGCGACTTCATCACCTTCAGTGGTACGGCCAGCCAGGTGCAGGCGGCACTGCATACGGAAATCCATCGCTATCAGGTGGGCGCCGAGACTCACTTCGCGAACTCGACGGACCTGTTCTTGCCGGCGGCCATCGAGCCTATGGTGGCGGGTGTCCTCGGGCTCCAGGACTTTCGCCCCAAGGCAGCGCGGAAAAAGGCCCTGCCGCACTATACCGGCACCGACGGAAGCCACTACCTGCTGCCGGACGACCTGGCGACGATTTACAATCTCTCCCCCTTGTATAGCTACGGATACACGGGCGCAGGACAGAGCCTCGTGATCGTCGGACAGAGCGACATCGATACTACCGACATCGACACCTTCCGCAGCAGTTGGGGCCTGCCCCCAACCACCATCCAGATGGTTCCCACTGGCACGTATCCTGGGGTCACCGGCGATGAAATCGAGGCCGATCTGGACCTGGAATGGGCCGGCGCAGTGGCTCGGCTGGCCACGCTGATCTACGTTTACAGCGACGATGTAACCTACTCGGCTTACTATGCTGTCGACAACAACCTGGCGCCGGTGATCAGCGAGAGCTTTGGGCTGTGCGAGTACGTGGTGGGATCGAATCGGATGGGCCTTTACTACTTTCAGGTGGAGGCACAGAAAGCCAACGCGCTGGGAATCACCTGGCTGGCTTCGTCGGGCGATTCGGGAGCGGCCGGCTGCGATTATGACGTCGCCACGGCAACCCAGGGTCTGGGAGTCAGCCTTCCTGCCAGCGTTCCCGAGATTACCGCGGTGGGCGGGACGGAATTCGACGAAGGAAGCCTCAACTATTGGAGCAGCGGCAACGGGCTCTACGGTGGCTCGGCGCTCTCCTATATCCCCGAGACGGCGTGGAATGACACAGTGGAGAGCGAGTTACTTGGCGGGACTATTGCAGCTACCGGCGGCGGCGTGAGTTCGGTTTACAAGAAGCCCGCGTGGCAAGCGGGTCCGGGTGTCCCCAACGACGGCGCGCGCGATGTGCCCGACATCGCCCTGGCCGCGTCGAACGGCCACGACCCCTACATCATCGTCACGGAGGGCGCGGTAGGCGGCGTGGGCGGCACCTCGGCCGCAGCGCCTTCATTCGCCGGAATGATCGCTGTGCTCAATCAGTACCTGGTCCAGAACAAGGTGCAAACCAAACCCGGCGTGGGCAACATCAATCCGAAGCTGTACAGCATGGCGGCGGGAAGTACATCCGGCATTTTTCACGACGTGACCACGGGGGACAACATCGTTCCGTGCCTGGTAGGTACGGCGAACTGTGCCAACGGTCAATTGGGATACACGGCCGGTGTCGGTTATGACCTGGTGACGGGCCTCGGTTCAGTGGACGCGTACAACCTGATCACAGCATGGGGCGGCCTTCCGGTTGCCTCCACCACCACTACGCTGACTGCGAGCCCGGCCACTATCTCGGCAGGCGGGTCCGCGGTGCTCACCGCTACCGTGAAGGCTGCCAGCGGCACCACGTCTCCCACCGGCACGGTTTCATTCACGCTGGGGACCAATTTGCTGGGCGCCGCGACGCTCGCGGGGTCTGGAGGAACCGCCACCGCGTCCATCAGGGTTTCAGGCGGCCAGTTGGTGGCGGCCAACAACACCGTCCAGGCTTACTATGGCGGCAACCTCACCTTCAGCTCCTCATCGACAGCGGCAACCATCGGCCTGGGCAATCCAACTGCGGCCTCGTCGGTGGTGCTGTCGGTGACGCCGGACCCGGTCTACCAGCAGGCGCCGGGAGCGAATGGCGCCACCTTCTCTTTCACCATCCAACTGAGCGAAACCGCGGGGGTGCCCACTACGGTGACCGGCTTCACCTTCGACGGGGTGAACTTCTCGGGCTCGATCGCGGGTTTCTTTGGCAGCAGCAGCCTGCCGGCGCTCGGCACGCTTTCCGCCAACCTGAAGGCGGGCAACATTCCCGTGCCGTCGTCGGTGGTGATGGTATTCACCGGCCGCGATGCGAGCGGAACGGCGTGGTCCCGGCAGATTGCAGTTCCCTTCCTGCCGCAGCCAGCCAGCGCCAGCAAATCCATATCGAATGCAGTGAAAGCGGCCGTGCAGCTCGGCCGGTAACACGTTTCGGCGCGCCGCTTGGTTATCTTACTCATACGGGCAAGCTAAAGCGTGCCCTACCGACGGCACGGCAACGGTAGGGCACGCTTTAGCTTGCCCTTTGTTTTCCCGAGCCTGCAATCGATACCGGCCCTTCTTGCCTGCGAGCGAAAGCGGCTAAGATGAGCGGTCGGTGAGGTAATGGAAAAATGAGATCGCGAGTTCGGCTTGCGTTCCTGTCGGCATGTGCGGCGTTGATCGCCGCCCAATGCTACGGACAGGCAGTATCCAGCATCCCGCACCTGCAGAAACAAGGGGCCGCCACGCAGTTGATCGTGGATGGAAAGCCGTTTCTGGCGCTGGCGGGAGAACTGGGAAACAACAGCGCTACCAGTATCGAGAATATGCAGCCGATCTGGCCGGTGCTGGTCTCGGGTAATCTTAACTGCGTACTGGCGGCCGTATCGTGGGCGCAGATGGAGCCCGCCGAGGGCAAGTATGAATTTGCCCTGGTGGATGGCCTCATCCGCGAGGCGCGGCGCAACAACCTGAAACTCGTCTTTCTATGGTTCGGCAGTTGGAAGAACGGGCTGTCGAGTTACGCTCCTTACTGGGTCAAGAAGGACTATCAGCGGTTCCCGCGCATTCAGATCAAAGGTGGGAAGAGCATGGAATTGCTCAGCACGTTCGCCGATGCCACGCGGGATGCCGATGCGCGGGCGTACCGGGCCTTGATGCGGCACATCAAGGATGTCGATGGTGAGGAGCATACTGTCGTCATGATGCAGGTGGAGAACGAAGTCGGTGTGCTGCGGGATTCGCGCGACCGGTCCGCGCCCGCCAACCGGGTCTTTGCCGGGCCTGTGCCGAAAGAACTGATGGAATATCTTCAGCGGCACAAGGACACCTTGAGCCCGGAATTGCGCGAGGCGTGGGCCGCGCACAGCTTCAAGACCTCGGGAACCTGGGAAGATGTGTTCGGCCCGGGCAAGCCCGACAGTGTCGATATGCCCCTCCAGACCAAAAGCCCGCCGCTCAGTCCCGAGGAGTACCAGAGCGGCTGGCGGAAGCTGCACTGGCCGGTAGACGAAATCTTCATGGCCTGGCACTATGCGCGCTTCGTGAACACGGTGGTGGAGGAGGGGAAGAAGGAATACAACCTCCCGATGTTCGTGAACGCGTGGCTGCAGCAGCCGAATATGGCCTGGCCCGGAACCTACCCGAGCGGCGGCCCGCTGCCCCAGGTCCACGACGTCTGGAGAGCCGGAGCGCCCGCGGTGGATCTGCTCGCGCCGGACCTGTATCTGGAGTACTTCGACGAGGTCTGCGAAAGGTTCACGCGCAACGGAAACCCGTTGTTCATTCCGGAAACCAGCGCCAACGCCGCCAATGTGCTGCCGGCCTTCGGCAGGTTCAACGCCATTGGATTTTCGCCGTTTTTCATCGAAAGATCGGCGGGACCGGACACCGAACTGGCCGCGGCATACCGGGTGGTTTCACAATTGGCTCCGGCCATCGCGGCCCAGCAAGGGAAAGAGACGATCACCGCGATTCGGCTGAACCAGGGTGACGCTCCGCTCAAGGTCAAGTTAGGAAACTACACGCTGGACCTGACTTATGTCGGCCGGGGCCGTGTTCCGATCGCTCCCGAGCCGCCCGCCGCCGGGCAGCAACGGACCCAGGGCGGCGCCCCGCAGCGAATCACGCAGGGGCAGCCCGGGCAGCAGCAAGACCAGCCTCAGGCTCAGGCGACGGCGATCCTGATTGCGGCCGGGGCGGACGAGTTCTATTTCGGAGCGGTGGGCGGCGGGATACGGATCGCTTTTACTCCGGCCACGCCAGGGCCGCAGATTGTCGGACTGGGCGACGTGCAGCAGGGCAAGTTCGTGGACGGCGAATGGCGTATTGTCCGGCAGTTGGGCGGAGATGACACCGGCCAGGGCGAGATCCTGACGGTTCGCCCCAATGCGTCGCTGCGGGTGACGGTCTACCGCTACGAGTAGTCGAGGCTCAACTCTGTGGCGCACGCACTCGTGCGTGCCGCGTCGAGACTCTTCTCGACGCTTGGCCACCGTGCAGCACGCGTGTCGGCATGGGTGCCGACCCGGCACGCACGAGTGCGTGCGCCACGTCGGCGGCGAGTCTTGCAAGGCCAAGAGGCAGTCATTTGCGCCTATTCTGCCATTGACCCTTACCGTTGGCCCCTCCGCAACGCGACGCGGTTGACTGCTCTTTCCGCCGGATGGTACTCTGGGCGTTAATTAACGGGGCCCTCTCTCCGATCACCCATGGATGTAATGCTGCACGCCTTAGGGCAATTGCTGCTGAAGGCGATACCTACGTTTCTGCTGGTGGTGGCGCTTAACTTCTATTTGAAGTACATGTTCTTCAAGCCTTTGGAGAAAGTGCTTCAGCAGCGCTACGATGCCACCGAAGGCGCGCGCAAGCTGGCCGCCGAAGCCCTGGAGCGCGCCGCGGCGAGAACCGCGCAATATGAAGCCGCTGTGCGGGCCGCGCGCGCCGAAGTCTACCAGGCGCAGGAGCAGGCGCACCGGCAACTGGCCGAGCACCAGGCCGCCGAGCTTCTGGCGGCCCGCCAGCGCGCCGAGCAACTGATCCGCGAAGCACAGCGGCAGCTCGCCCAGGACGCCGAAATTTTGAAGCAGGAGTTGACCGCCGCCAGCGACTCGCTGGCCAACCAGATCGCGGATTCCATCCTGCGCCGGAGGGCAGCGTGAAGCGCCTGTTGCTGGCAGCTTTTCTCGCCGTTCTGGCCGCCGGCCTGCCCGCCGCGGCGCTGGCTGCGGAGCCGGAAAAGAAAGAAGCCGAATCGTCCCCGGAAGGCAACCTCAAGATCTGGGAGTGGGCCAACTTCCTGCTCCTCGCCGCCGGTCTCGGCTACGTGATTCGCAAGCAGGCCGGCCCCTATTTCGCGGCGCGCTCGGCCAGGATCAGCCAGGACATGCTGGAATCGGAGCGCACGGCAAAGGACGCCGAAGCCCGCGCCGCCGAAGTGGAACGCCGGCTGGCCAGTCTGGAAACCGAAATCGCCGCCCTGCGCGCCGAATCGCAGCGAGAATCGGCCGCCGAAGCCGGGCGCTATGCGCAGCAGACCACCGCGGAGATCGCCAAAGTGGGGGCGCGCGGCGAACAGGAAATTGCCGCGGCGCAGAAGGCCGCGCGCCTCGAATTGCAGCGCTATGCCGCGCGGTTGGCCGTGGAAATGGCGGAGCAGAAGATACGCACCCGCCTGGACCCGGAAGCGGAAGACCGGCTGGTGGCGGGCTTCGTGCGCGGCGTCGATCCGCCTGCCCAAAGAAACTGAGCCATCATGCCTGTTACCGCCGTAGCCACGCGATACGCTAACGCGCTGGCCGATGTCGTCACCGCCGCCGGCTCTGCGCTTGCTCCGCAGAACGCGGTCGCCGAGTTGCGAGCCTTCGAGAGTGCGCTGGCCTTGCCCGCGCTGCGCAACGCGCTCATCACTCCCGCCGTGCCGCCCGCCCGCAAGCGGGCCGTGATCGGCCGCGTGGCGGATATTCAGGGACTATCGCGCATCACGCGCAATTTCTTGTTTGTGTTGATCGATCATCGCCGCATCGCGGAGTTCAGCGACGTGGTCAGCGCCTTCGAGCAGATTCTCGATCAGCGTCTGGGGTTCGCCCGCGCCCAGGTGGCTTCGGCGCGCGAATTGCCCGAGAAGCAGCGCACGGAGATTACCGCAGCACTCGAAAAAACCAGCGGCAAGCGCATCCGTGCACAGTTTGCGGTCGACCCCTCGCTCGTGGGCGGGGTGGTGGCGCGCATTGGGTCCACGGTGTATGACGGCTCGGTGCGCGGCCAGTTGCAGGCCCTGGAGCGGCGGCTCAGCGCGGAAAGTTTATCGTAACGGAAAAGAATATGGCGCAGATTCGAGCGGACGAGATTACCAGCATTCTCCGCCAGGAGATTGAGAACTACGAAAAGGCGATCGACGTCTCCGAGGTCGGCTCGGTGATTTCGGTGGGCGACGGCATCGCCAGGATTCACGGCCTGGAAAAGGTGATGGCCGGCGAGCTGATCGAGTTCCCCCACGATGTTGCCGGCATCGCCATGAACCTGGAAGAAGACCAGGTAGGCTCGGTGCTGCTGGGCGACTACACGGAGATCAAGGAAGGCGACGAGGTGAAGCGCACCCGCCGCATCATGTCGGTGCCGGTAGGCGATGCCCTGATCGGCCGCGTAGTGGATGCCCTTGGCCAGCCCATCGACGACAAGGGCGCCCTCCAGACTTCCGAGTTCAACCCGGTGGAGCGGCTGGCGCCCGGCGTGGTGGCGCGCCAGCCGGTGAAGGAGCCGATGCAGACGGGCATCAAGGCCATCGACGCCATGATCCCGATCGGCCGCGGCCAGCGCGAGCTGATCATCGGCGACCGCCAGACCGGCAAGACCGCCATCGCGCTCGACACCATCATCAATCAAAAGGGCGGCGACATGATTTGCATCTATGTCGCGATCGGCCAGAAGCGCTCCACGGTGGCGCAGGTGGTGAAGACGCTCCAAGACGCCGGCGCCATGGAATATACCATCGTGGTGGCGGCCACCGCTTCGGACCCGGCGCCGATGCAGTATATCGCCCCGTTCTCCGGTTGCGCCATGGGCGAATTCTTCCGCGACAGCGGCCGCCACGCGCTGTGCATCTACGACGATCTTTCCAAGCACGCCGCCGCTTACCGCGAAATCTCGCTGCTGCTGCGCCGGCCGCCGGGGCGCGAAGCCTATCCGGGCGACGTCTTTTACCTGCATAGCCGCCTGCTGGAGCGCGCCGCCAAGCTGAGCGCCGCGCACGGCGGCGGCTCGCTGACCGCCCTGCCGTTCATCGAAACCCAGGCCGGCGACGTGTCGGCCTACATTCCCACCAACGTCATTTCCATCACCGACGGGCAGATCTTCCTGGAATCCGACCTGTTCAACTCCAACGTGCGCCCGGCCATCAACGTCGGCATCTCGGTAAGCCGCGTTGGCGGCAACGCGCAGATCAAGGCGATGAAACAGATCGCCGGCAGCATGCGCCTGGACCTGGCGCAATACCGCGATCTGGCGGCGTTTGCCCAGTTCGGCAGCGATCTCGATAAAGCTTCGCTGGCGCAACTCAACCGCGGCAAGCACCTGGTGGAGATTCTCAAGCAGAACCAATACCTGCCGCTGCCGGTGGAGAAGCAGGTCGCCATCATCTTCGCCGGCACGCAGGGCTACCTGGACGATCTCCCGGTGGAGCAGTGCCGCAAATTCGAGGACGAACTCTACCGCTTCATCGACAATGCCCACCGCGGTTTGTGGGAAGAAATTCGCACCAAGAAGGCGCTGGACGACGAATTGCGCGGCAAGCTCAAGGCGGCCGTCGAAGAATTTAAGGCGCGGTTCGTAGCCGATCAGAAAACCGCGGAACCGGCGCATGCCTAGCCTGATCGACATCCGGCGGCGCATCCGCTCGGTCAAGAATACGCAGCAGATCACCAAGGCCATGAAGATGGTCTCGG
>Ga0209415_10006216_pt1 | contig 21335 bp, 21 predicted proteins | sample PeaSoiSIISIP2007_FD_187696 | JGI IMG/M metagenome (GOLD analysis project Ga0209415, IMG submission 187696) | Peat soil microbial communities from Weissenstadt, Germany - SII-SIP-2007 (SPAdes) (version 2) | ecosystem: Environmental > Terrestrial > Soil > Wetlands > Peat | place: Germany... | reverse complement strand
TTCCGAAAGTCAGTGTGCCGGTTTTGTCCAGCAGTACCGTGTCTACTTCAGCGAGTGCTTCCAGGTAGAGACCGCCCTTAATGATAGCGCCGTGATGAGCGGCTCGGCCGATCGCTCCCAAAATGGCGAGAGGCGTTCCTGCCGCGATGCCACAGGCTCCGGCAACGATTACAACCGAAATCGTAGACCGTACATTATGAGTGACGATGAAGGTGAGAACTGCGGCGCCCAGAGCGAAATAGACGAGGTAGCCGGCGAGACGGTCGGCCGTCTTTTGAATCGGAGCCCGCGATTTCTCGGCGCGTTCTACGGCTTCGATAATCCTCCCGAACGTCGTGTCACGTCCTAACTTATCCGCCCTGATCTCTAAGGCTCCCGATTGATTGATGGTTCCTGCATAGACTGTGTTTCCAGGCGACTTCTCAACCGGCATGGCCTCGCCTGTGATGGCGGCCTGCTCCACAAAAGACCGCCCGCTCAGCACCAGGCCATCGACCGGGATACGTCCCCCCGGCTTCACGATTACCGAGTCGCCTAGTTGAAGGTTCTCGGCGGGTATTTCAACCACTTCGTTGTTGCGACGGACTGAAACGGTTCGCGGCAGGAAATCCAACAGGTCCTGTATCGCGCGTCTCCCTCGACCGACCGTAAGCCCCTCCAAGACCTCAGCCGCCAGCACGAAAGCAGTGATGACCAGGGCGGTGAAGAATTCACCGATGGCCAAGGCGGAGAGAAGGGCGATGGTCATCGAGAGTTCCATCGTCATTTTCCGTTCAACGATGTTTTCGAACGCTTCTTTAAATATTGGGTATCCGCCAATCAAAGCGGCCAGGATGCCGATCACACTGATCCGGGGAAAGGGTTCCCAAACGCGGAACCAGACCGCAGCGGCAGCCAAAGCCACAAACGCAATCCGCAGGAGTTCGGCCCAGTTGAAATCGTGCTCGGATGGAGCTTCTCGGTCGTGCCGCATTGCGTTGGGGGCCACTTGTTCAGCTCTTTCCTGGCTGTGGCCAGGCAGAGGGGCTTTGGGGTCGAGTTTCTCGATGGGTTGTGGAATACTCATACATTCTCCGAAAGTGCGATTGATCAGAGGAATATTAATACCATACGGGGTATAGTATATACAATGAGCCACACCATCAAGGACAAAGAAAAGCTGGTTCTTCGAGCTAAGCGTATCCAAGGTCAGGTAGAAGCGCTGGCACGCGCCTTGGCCGAAGAGCGCGATTGCTCGGACGTCCTGCAGCTAATGAGTGCTGCGCGGGGAGCCATGAATAGCTTGATGGCTGAGCTTTTGGAAGGCCACATCCGCAATCATGTGCTCAATGAAAAAAAGTCCAATGCCGGACAAACGTCGGCAGCCGAGGAAGTAATCAAGATGGTCAGGTCTTACCTGAAGTAGCACCGGTAAGGATCGGGACTCAGGAAGGTCAAAGCCCAAAGAGTTCCCGGAGGCGTTTGGTCTGGGCGCGGCTGACCGGGATTTCGGTCTGCTTCTTGTCGTCCAGGCGCAACTGGTACGAGCTCTTAAACCAGGGAACGACTTCTTTAATGCGGTTGATGTTCACCAGGAACGAGCGGTGCGCGCGCCAGAACAGATTCGGATCAAGGCTATCCAGCAGTTCCTCGAGCGTGCGGCAGTTAGACTGTCCCTCCATGCCGTTCGGGCCACTCGTCACCACGGTGATAATGCCGTCCTCAATGGACGCGAAACAAATGTCTTTCTGATTGACCAGGAACAAGCGGCCAGCCGCCTTCAGCAGAACCTTGGAGGGCTGCGGTTTTTGAGACTCGAGCATCCGCATCAGCGTGTCTAATTTTTCCGAGGATGCGCCGCTAGCTTCAGTCTTGGCTCGCGCTTTCTGTACGGACTGTGCTACCCGCTTTTTATCGAAAGGTTTGAGCAGGTAGTCCACGGCGTTTACTTCAAACGCCTTCACCGCATATTGGTCGAAAGCCGTGGCAAAAATAATCTTGGGGAGTGGGACTTTTCGATCGAGTAGCTTCTTGATCACGCCAAAGCCATCCAATCCGGGCATTTGCACGTCGAGAAAAACCAGGTCCGGACTATGTTCGCGGATGAGATTGACACCCTCGACGCCGTTCTTGCCTTGGGCAACAACGTCAACGTCACCTACGTTCTTGAGCAGGAAGGCGAGTTCGTCGCGGGCGAGTTGTTCATCGTCCACGATTACAGCGGACAAGGACATTCCTTCTCCTCAAGGGGCCTATACGTCGAGTATAGAAGACATCCCGTTACAACATCAATGAGGAGCAGTCCCTCCGGGCATTCTCATGTTTCCCATGTCCAGTTTTTGATAATCGCCCGGAACGCTGAAAAGGCTTGCTGGCTGCGTTCCTTCTTTGATGTTACGCAACTCTCCCCCGCTGTTCTTGCCCTGCCATTTCACCGGGAAGCCGAGTTTTGGATCAATCCAAACGTAACTGACGTCGCCATCCGCGGATCTTCCCTCATACTTAACGGAACTCCGCCCATTCACAACTTCGTCCCCGACCTTGTGGCAAGTTCCGCCGGGCTTGTTTGCCAGTTTCTTCCATTCATCGCATGCATTCTCGGCATCGGCAGCGCGGAAAAAGTTGAACGTCCGCGGAGCGCCCGGGCCTTTGCCCATCGCAGATTCGATGTACATTTTTCGCTCGGGCATCAGGATGTCCGTTGTCTGCGTGACAAAATTGATGATTACGGTGCCAGCGTGGCCGCTCGACTCCTGTTTCTCGAAACGCATCTTGTCCTTGCTGACGTAGATTTTTGCCGGTCCAGAGGATGCATCACCCGAATTATTCACCACATCAGCCGAAAAATCTTCCTGCGCAAAGAGCGTGGCAGGCAGCACTGAAAACAGCGCCACAAAGAAAACAAGTCTCAACGGTGAATGCATCGAAAGTCTCCCAAAATGCGAGCGTTAAGAAACGTAAGGCGAGAACATCTGCATTGTAGCGAAAAGGCGCACGAAGAATAGCAGAAAATGCACGACGGGTGATAATTTGAACGAGCAAGCCTGCCAATCATTGGCACAATCAATCGTCAAGGCAGGTGGCGAACGAGAAAGACGGATCCCTGGATTAGGCGACGTTCTCGAGCGCCAACGCCACCCCCATGCCGCCACTCACGCACAGGGTCGCCACGCCCCGTTTGGCTTTGCGCTTCAGCATTTCGTGCAGCAGGGTGACAGTGATCCGCGTGCCAGTGCAACCGATGGGATGGCCGAGTGCGATTGCGCCACCATTGACGTTGAGTTTCGCGTGATCGAAGTGCAATTCCCGATCGCAAGCCAAAACCTGAGCGGCAAAAGCCTCATTGAGCTCTATCAAATCGAAATCAGCCAGTCGCAGTTGATGCTTCTGCTCCATCTTGCGCAACGCCGGTACTGGACCGATCCCCATGATGCGCGGATCCACGCCCACAAAAGTCACGGCGAGGACACGAGCCAGCGGTTTGACGTTGTTGTTCCTGGCGAAGTCTTCGCTCGCGAGCACCACCGCGGCGGCGCCATCCGTGATGCCGGAAGAATTGCCCACGGTGATGGTTCCGGTTTTCGAGAACGCGGGAGAGAGCTTGGCCATTTTTTCCATCGTGGCTCCGACGAAAACATGCTCGTCGCGACTAAACGTTTGCGGGCCCTTTTTGCTTTCGAGAGTGACCGAAGCTAGCTCATCATCGAATCGGCCGTTTTCGATTGCTGCCGCAGCACGCGTTTGCGAGCACAAAGCAAATTCATCCTGCTCTTCGCGCGTGATCTTGTACTGCTCGGCCAACGCTTCGGCGGTCTCACCCATCAACATTTTCGCCAAGGGACAGAAAAAGCCATCGCGATACATACCGTCGACGAGTTCCTGATTGCCGAACCGATAGCCCCAGCGCGCTCCGTCGAGATAGTAAGGCAGACGAGACATAGACTCAGTGCCGCCGGCCAGCACGCAATCGAGATTACCGGTCGCGATCTCCTGATATCCGAGCGCGATGGATTTGAGCCCTGAGGCACAAGCCTTGTTCACGGTGTAAGCTGGAACTTCCTGCGGAACGCCGCTGCGGATGGAGATCTGGCGGGCAGGATTCGGGCCTCCGCCAGCCTGACGGGCGTTGCCGAAAATCGTTTCCTCGATCTGATCGGAGCGAACACCAGCGCGCTCCATGGCGGCTTTTGCCGCAACGACTCCCATGTCGGATGCGGTCATCGAGGCCAGGGAGCCTCCGAACTTACCGATTGGGGTGCGCACAGCGGAAAGAATGTAAACGTCGGGCAACCGTGCCTCCGGGTTTCAGTCTAGCATTTGATGGAGCAGGTATTTAGATGCGACGATGAGCGTCAAAGTTCGGATGACAAGCCTTCCAGCCCGGCTACGAGTCGAAAAATCTCTTTATCTGAGGCCAGTATTTTTGCACGACATATTCGGTTTTGAGATGGCCGCCCCGCGAGAGAAGCCTGAGACTTATGCCCGCGCGCCTGGCAAAACTATGCACAAGTTTCCAGGGAATGAATGGATCATCCTTCGCGTGGAACATCAATATCTTCGAGGGCGCAAGCTCTCTGAGATGATGAGTGGGATTGTAAAACATGCCGTCGTTTAGTTTGTTCCAGTTCTTGGCAGTGAGGCGATATCCGTTGCCGAAAGCGGCGCGGATGTATGCTGGATAGCTTGGATTCGAAGTCTCCTTCTTGAGCTCTTTCCGCAAGATCGCCCAATCGACAACCGGGCAATTGGCAATCACTTTGGTGATTCGTGGGTCCAGCGACGAAAGAATGGCAGCAGCCCCGCCGAAACTTCCGCCGATGACGAAGATTTTGTCGGGCACACAATGGAATTTTTGACCGAAGGCAAGCTCTCGGATTCCTTTCGGCAATTCGCTAACAATGTCGAGAAGGTCTTCGTGGGGAGAGCGCTTGAGGAATTGGCCTCCACTCTCCCACGCTCCGCGCCATCGCGGATAAAAGGCCCAATATCCTTTACGCGAAAGATACTCGGCAAGAGGCTGCTTTCTGGGGATCGAGGGCATTCCGTCGCAAAGAATGATCACTTGTTGTCGCTTGCTGGTGCGAGCCGGAGGCAAGAACTCCGCGACGATTTCTTTCTTAAACCTGGTTCTGAACATCCGTTCAGTCTAGTCCATTCACGAACTCTCTCTGCCAACCGAAGCTGAATAGTCCCGCTCCGGGATTCTTGAATTGGCGTCCTGACGACGGTCATTCGCCCACTGAAGTAAACTACGAGAACATGAATTATATCTACGGTATCAACGCCGTTGCCGAGGCGCTGAAGGCGCGCGGACGTACCTTTGCCTGGGTGGGAGTCGCAAAAGAGCGTCATGACCTTCGCCTGAAACATGTAGTCGATGAGTGTCGCCGGCAGGGCGTTGCCGTACGATTCGTCCCGCGAGATGAACTCGATCACATGGCTGGCAACAATGCGCACCAGGGCGTGGTCGCCGTTACCTCGGCGAAACAGTACAACGATCTCGAAGATGTGGTCGCCGCCAAGCGTGGGCAGTATTCGCTGATGGTCGTGCTGGACGGAGTGGAAGATCCGCACAATCTGGGCGCGATTCTGCGCACCGCCGATGCGGCTGGTGCCGACGGAGTTGTAATTCCCGAACGCCGGGCTGCGGGAGTGACTGCGATCGTGACCAAGACTTCAGCCGGAGCCAGCGAACACTTGCCTATCGCGAAGGTAACCAACATTGCCCGCACCCTTGAGGAATTGAAGGCGCAGAACCTGTGGATGGTTGGCCTGGACGAACGCGGCGAGCAATCTTACGACTCACTCGACTACAACATGGACTGCGCCATCGTGTTGGGCGCAGAAGGCAAGGGCTTGCACGACCTGGTGGCGAGGAAGTGCGATTTCCTAGTGTCGATCCCGATGCTTGGAAAAGTATCATCTTTGAATGTATCCGTCGCGGCGGGCGTGATGCTTTATGAGATCGTGCGGCAGCGGAGAAAGAAGTCCGCATGAGGTTGGTCGGTGTTCTGTGTGCGCTCTCTGTTTTGATTACACCGAGTCTCGCCCTCGATCGCGAGGCTTTCACTTTCACCAACTACGATCTGGAGGTGCGGATTGAGCCCGAGCAGCAACGTCTGGGCGTGCGTGGCAAGATTACTCTGCGAAACGATTCACTCGTTCCCCAGAAAAATATTGCGCTGCAAGTGTCCTCCACATTGGATTGGAGCACCATTCAGATCGGCGGGGAATCCGTGGAGTTCGTCACCCACGAATACACTTCCGACATCGATCACACCGGCGCACTGTCCGAAGCCATTGTGACTTTGCCACACGAAGTTCCAGCGAAGGGCACAATCGACCTGGACATTGGATACGAAGGAGTGGTTCCGCTCGACGTCACGCGGCTTAAGCGAATTGGCGTGCCCGAAGACAAAGCTAAGCACTCGGACTGGGACCAGATCGGAAAGTCGTTTACCGCCGTGCGCGGGATCGGATACGTGGTGTGGTATCCAGTGGCGACGGAGTCCGCGGACTTGTCGGAAGGGAACACCGTATTCGAAACGCTGGGCCGATGGAAAACGCGGGAGGCAGAGGCAAATCTGAAGATCAAGCTGACTCATTCGGGAGCGACTGGTGAACCACCCCTTCTCGTTTGCAATGGTAAGAGCGGCCAGCAGTTTCACGAGCAAATGGGCAGAGCATACTCGGTCGGGGCAGAATACTCGTTTGACCCGCTGGGTACGACCGTGCCTCTCTTTGTGATCGGCAACTACGACGCGCTTGAGCGGCCAAGTGTGAAGACTTCCTTTCTGCCCGGACACAAGTCTGGCGCCGAAAACTACGCGCTGGCTGCGGACCTGGCCGTGCCACTCGTAACCGAATGGTTTGGTGCGCCGCGCCAAAAAGCAGAAACTGTAGATCTAGCCGACCCGGAGGCTGCGCCTTTCGAGAGTGGCCCAACGCTACTCACGCCGCTGGGCAGCACCAATTCCACTGTCTACGAGCTTAGCGCGGTTCACCAACTTACTCATGCTGCATTCTTCTCATCGCGTCCGTGGATTTATGAAGGTCTGGCGCACTTTGCTCAAGCGCTGGAGCGAGAACAACAGAACGGGCGTCCCGCAGCGCTGGATTTTATGGGCCGGCACCGAACCGCGATCGTCGATGCCGAGAAGGCACTTGCAGCGGCGCATACCGAGAATGAGCCTGCCAATCAGTCCCTGATCAATACCAGCATCGAAGAGTTCTATCGCAGCAAGGCGATGTATGTGTGGTGGATGCTGCGCGATATGGTCGGCGATGCGGCGCTAAAGAAAGCGCTGTCAGCGTACCATTCGGATCAGGATAGGGAATCCTCTTACGTGCAGCACTTGATCGAGGCGCAGACTCACCGCGATTTGGAATGGTTCTTCGACGACTGGGTTTATCGTGACCGAGGCTTGCCCGACTTTCGCGTTGAATCCGCTTATCCCCGCGCGAGGGTTGACGGCGGTTCCATCTTGACCGTGACGATCAATAATCTCGGAGACGCCGGGGCAGAGGTGCCGGTGACCTTGCGAATGGAAGACGGCGAAGTCACCAAACGAGTTGAAGTACACGCGAAGTCCAAGGCCGCGGTTCGGTTTGAAACCAACTCGTCACCGCGGGAAATCGTGGTGAACGATGGCAGCGTGCCCGAAAGCGATACGAGCAACAACGTCTTCAAGGTACCGCCGTCCGACGCGGCTAAGTGATGGCCAATGGCAGTTGGAAATCGAAAATTCGCGTTGGTGTGAACGCAATCGCGGGAGGATTCTTTTGGCGTACATCCAATTTCTTGGCGCCGCTGGCACGGTCACTGGTTCCAAGCACCTGATTAATACCGGCTCCGATTCCAGTGGCGGCTTCCAAGCTTTCATTGACTGCGGCATGTTTCAGGGGCCGAAAGAGTGGCGCGACCGAAACTGGCAGGAGACGCCGGTCCCGGCGCGGAAAATTAATGCCGTGGTGCTGACCCACGCGCACATCGACCACTCGGGATGGATTCCCCGTCTGGTGAAGGGAGGCTTCCGCGGACCGATTTACGCGACTCCGGCGACCATCGATTTGTGTGGCATCCTGCTCCCCGACTCCGGCCACCTGCAGGAAGAAGACGCCGAGTTCTATAACAAGCACAAGAAATCGAAACACGATCCCGCGCTGCCGTTGTACACGTTCGAGGAAGCGCAAGAGTCGCTTCAGTATTTTCGCGCCGTGCAGTTCGGAGTGACTCAGCAGCTTTGCCCGGAGGCTTCATTTCGCTTCGTACGGGCGGCGCATATTCTGGGGTCATCGATGGTTGAACTCTCGCTACGCTGCAACGGGCAGAATCGCCGTTTGTTGTTTACGGGAGACATTGGCCGTGTACGAGATCAGAATTCCGCGCCCGGTAGAGTCGTACCTTCAGGGCCGACGGAAGGAGAGACGGCGGACGTCCTTGTGATGGAGTCTACCTACGGGAACCGTCAACACCCGACGTCCGATCCGCGACCCGAATTGGCGTCATTGATTCGCCGGACCGTTGAACGTGGCGGAAGCGTGATCGTGCCTGCGTTTGCGGTTGAGCGCACGCAGAAATTTCTTTTCATGTTGAAAGAGCTGATGCAATCCGGGCAACTCCCGGCCATCCCGGTCTATTGCGACAGCCCCATGGCGATCAAGGCCGTCGAGATCTTCATGAAGCACACCGAAGAATATAGCGAAGACACGCGCCGTCTTATTGGTCAGCACGGGTCGCCGCTAGACTGGCCGGGCTTCACATTTGCCTCAACTGCCGACGAGTCGAAAAGGATCAATGGTGTGAGAACTCCATCGATCATCGTTTCTTCGAGCGGCATGGTGACGGGTGGACGCATCCTGCATCACCTCGCCCAAAGACTACCTGATCCAAGAAACACTGTGATTTTTATTGGTTTTCAGGCGTCGGGGACGCGCGGATTCACCATCAAGAGTGGCGCGCCTGAAGTGAAGATCTTCGGTGACGTTGTTCCGATCCGCGCGCAGGTGGCGGCGCTCGAGCAGTTCAGCGATCACGCTGACACGTCAGAATTGCTGCAGTGGCTGCACACTTTTCCCAGGAAGCCGCCCGTGACCTACCTGGTCCACGGCGAGCCCGCGGCATCCACGCAGCTGCGCGATACCATAACCAAAGAAATGGGATGGAATGTCCAAGTGGCGCAGTGGATGCAGAAAGTGCAGATCACTTAGTGATTGGGTAATGGTGTAATGTTGCAGATCTGGCGGTGTTCAAATTTGAGGTTCCCATGACAGAAGCTGAATTGAAGAAGCACCTTGATACGGCCGAGAAAAGTCCGAAGCAAATCGCGGCGGCGGTTTTGGGACTGCCCGACAAAACACTCCGCTACAAACCGTCACCAGACAAGTGGTGCATCCTGGAGGTTCTGGGTCACCTGGCGGACATTGAAATCGTGTACGCGCACCGCTTCCGGCAGATGCTGGCCGACAAAAAACCGGTGATTGCTCCCATGGATCAGGATGCCTGGGCGCGAAATCTCGGCTACCTGGAGAGTCCCGCACCGGAGTTGGTCGCGCTCTATGGATTGAACCGGCATCACACGTTGCAGCTGTTGCGCCGGCTGAAATCGGGCGACCTGGAGAAGTCTGCGTACCATCCCGAACTCAAACACGACGTCACAGTCGCGGAGTACGTCGAGAAGATGGGAACTCATGGCGCGAATCACTTGGCACAAATTGAGCGGCTGAAGAAAGAGGCAGCGCTGGGGTAAATCACAGGGGCGTATTCGTGAACTGTATCAGCCCTTGCAACTTTTCGGCGGCGGCGCCGGAATCGATCGATTTCGATGCCAGCGGGAGAGCGTCGGCGAGATGGTCCACTTTGCCAGCTGCGACCAAGGCCGCAGCCGCATTCAATAACACCACATCCTTTCTGGGCGATTTCTTGCCGGCGAGAATATCACGAATAATTAACGCGTTCGCTGCGGCATCCCCACCGCAGATCTCATCAAGCGTGCTTCGGTTCATCCCAAACTCTTCCGGCGTGACTTCATAAGTGTGAACCGTTCCTTCGCGTAATTCAGCAATCCGGGTTGGACCGGTGATGGTGATTTCGTCCAACCCGTCCAGTCCGTGTACCACCAAGGCCCGGTGCAATCCCAGCATGCTGAGGGCTTCCGCCAGCTTGTCCACCAGCGCGACGGAATATACGCCGACGACCTGAGCCGATGCGTGGGCCGGGTTGGTGAGCGGCCCCAGCAGATTGAAAACCGTTCGCAAGCGCAGTTCGCGGCGGGCAGACTGAACATACTTCATCGCGGAGTGCACGGCCGGGGCAAAAAGAAACGTGATGCCGACTTTTTCCAAACAGGCAGCTAGCCGGGCAGGGGGCAGATTGATGTTGACGCCCAGAGCCTCCATTACATCGGCAGAGCCGCATTTCGAAGTCACGCTGCGGTTTCCGTGCTTGGCCACGCGCACCCCCGCGCCAGCGACGACAAGAGCCGTAGCTGTTGAAATGTTGAAAGTGCCGCTGGCATCGCCCCCGGTGCCGCAGGTGTCAACTAAAGCATCGCGCCCGGTGCCACTAACGTCCACCGTGTGGTTCGGGTAAAGATCAAGCGGCACCGCTGCACCGCGGATCGCTTCCGCAAAACCAACGATTTCTTCAACCGTCTCACCCTTCATGTGCAGAGCGACCAGCAGAGCCGCAATTTGCGCATCGGTGCATTTGCCGGTCAACACCTCTGCCATAACGCTGCGTGCCTCATCTCGGGAGAGCGATTGGCGGTGATTCGCAATGCGATGGAGTGCGTCAGTGATCATCGATGGAATACAAGAGTAGCATCGTAGGGGACCAGACGCAGGCGAAAGTCTGCGTCTCAAATGAGACCGCGAGGACGCGATTCGCCAACCAAAGCGACACGTTGCGTTTGCCGTATACGAAGCCCTTCGATAGAATCAAGTGTTTGCCGCCCGCGGTTCTAAGCTGCAAGCAAGCCCTGCCGAAAAATCATAGTGAATCTGGAACTGTTATGAAAATTCATGAGTATCAGGCCAAGGCGATCCTGAAAAAGTATGGGGTTGCCGTCCCGCGTGGTGAAATGGCCGAAACCCGCGAGCAAGCCGAAGCCGCGGCGAAGAAGCTTTTTGATGCGGGTGCAAGTGGGGTTGTGGTCAAAGCGCAGATCCACGCCGGCGGCCGTGGTAAAGGCGGCGGAGTGAAGATCGCGAAATCGGTGGATGAAGCCGCCGACCTGGCCTCCAAGATTTTAGGGATGACGCTGGTGACGCATCAGACCGGACCCGAGGGTCGCGTGGTGCGCCGCCTGCTCATTGAAGAAACATTGCCCATCGAGAAGGAACTTTACCTGGGAATCGTGATCGACCGGGTTGAAGCGAGGCCGGTTTTTATGGCGTCCGCGGCGGGCGGGATGGAAATCGAGCAGGTCGCAGCCGAGAACCCCGACGCCATCCTCAAAGAGTACATCGAGCCGGGGATGGGTCTCGAAGCGTTCCAGGCGCGTAAACTTGCCTTCAAGTTGGGACTGAAGCCAGCTCAGATTAACGAAGCCGTGCGTTTGATGACCGGACTGTTTCGCGCATTCCAGGAGACGGATTCGTCCCTGATGGAAATCAATCCATTCGTTAGTTGCTCCGATGGCAGGCTGTTTGCGCTGGATGCCAAGATCAATTTCGATGACAACGCCCTGTTCCGGCATCCCGATCTCCACGAGCTGCGCGACATTACCGAGGAAGATCCGCTCGAAGTGGAGGCCTCAAAGTACAGCCTGAATTACATCAAGCTCGACGGAAACGTGGGTTGCATGGTGAACGGCGCAGGACTGGCGATGGCCACGATGGACATCATCAAATACGCCGGAGGGATGCCAGCCAACTTCCTCGATGTGGGTGGCGGAGCCAACTCCGAACAAGTGACGCATGCCTTCGAGATCCTGCTAAGCGACAAAAACGTAAAGGCAGTGCTGATTAATATTTTCGGCGGAATCCTTCGTGTTGATACGCTGGCCACAGGGGTCGTCGAGGCCGCGCAGAAAACCCACATTCAGCTGCCCATCGTACTGCGTCTCGAAGGGACCAACGTCGAGGCCGGACGAGAGATTCTCAAACAGTCGGGATTGAACTTCATCGTCGCAGAAACCATGAAGGACGCGGCCGAAAAAGTCGTCGCCGCAGCTGCGGCGTAACTGATCGCTGTAGAGACGCAGCTTGTTGAGTTTTGCGCCATGAGGCGGGAGATGTAACAAGCTACGTCTCTACGAAGAGACAATTTTATGAGCATTCTTGTAGATAAATCGACGCGAGTCATCGTGCAGGGACTGACTGGGCGGGAAGGCACATTTCACGCCAAAGCCTGCGCGGAGTACGGAACCAAGATCGTTGGCGGAGTCACTCCCGGCAAGGGTGGCACCACTCACGAAGGCTGGCCCATCTTCAATACCGTGCATGAAGCGGTCGACAAGACCGGGGCCGATGCATCGGTTATTTTCGTTCCTCCGCCATTTGCAGCTGATGCCATTATGGAAGCCGCCGATGCTGAGCTGGAACTGATCGTCTGCATCACCGAGGGCATTCCGACGCTCGATATGGTACGCGCGTGGGAATATCTGCAGAACCGCCGCTCCCGGCTAATTGGGCCGAACTGTCCGGGCATTATTTCTCCAGGCAAATGCAAGATCGGAATTATGCCGGCGCCGATTCATCTCGAAGGGTCAGTCGGAATCGTCTCGCGTTCGGGCACGCTGACTTATGAAGCGGTTTATCAGCTCACCACGCGCGGAATTGGCCAGTCTACAGCGATTGGCATCGGTGGAGATCCCATTATTGGCACCAACTTCGTCGACGCGCTCGAACTGTTCAACAGGGATCCCCAAACCGAGGTGGTGGTCATGATCGGGGAAATCGGCGGCAACGCCGAGGAAACTGCGGCGGAATACGTGAAGGCTCGCATGAAAAAGCCAGTTGTTGGATTCATCGCGGGACAGACCGCGCCTCCGGGGCGCCGCATGGGCCATGCCGGCGCCATCATCTCCGGCGGGAAGGGAACTGCTGTCGAGAAGATCAAGGCGATGGAATCCGCGGGCATTCGCGTCGCCAAATCGCCGGCGGAAATTGGCGAGACAGTCGTGGCAGCAATGGGTGTTGCCGCGAAAGCCTAAACACGAACGACCAAGGACAAACTACCAAACTATGAAGACTCTGCAACGCACTTTTACTATCATCAAACCAGACGCAGTAGCCAAGAACGCGGTTGGCGACATCATCGAGCAGTTTGAGAAAAATGGCTTCAGAATACTGGCGATGAAGATGCTCGAAATTTCGAAGCATCAAGCCGAGCAGTTTTACGCCGTGCACGCCGGCCGGTCCTTTTTCCATTCGCTGACCGATTTCATGTCGAGTGGGCCGATCGTGGTGCTTGCTCTCGAAAAGGAAAATGCCATCGCTGACTTGCGCAAACTCATGGGCGCAACCAATCCGGCGAACGCCGAGGAAGGCACAATCCGCAAGAAGTGGGCGAGCGATATTGAGCACAACGCCATCCACGGATCGGATGCAGACGAGACCGCCCGCTTCGAGTTGAGCTATTTCTTCGCGGGATACGAACTGGCTAAGTGACGGCGCTTGCGCAGCCTGTTTGAAAACTTCGCTAAGCTCAGTTGCTCAGGCCAGGCTAAAAGCCGCGCCGTCATCCTGAACGAAGTGAAGGATCTCTCTGCGAGAGTCACCTTATGCCCCTAGTACAAATCACGATGTTGACCGGCCGTACCACCGATCAGAAACGCAAACTGGCACAACGCATCACCGATGCCATGGTGGAAGAAGCAGCTGCGCGTCGCGAAGCCGTTGTGGTGGTCTTTAATGAAGTCCCGAAGGAAAGTTATGCCTCGGGCGGCGTGCTGATGGCGGACAAAGGCAAGTAACGCTTTTCGCGCGGCGCTCGGTCATCATGCGACAAGCAACGCGGGCGAGGGCGCCCGCGCCACACCACTCAAGCTAGCGGTTCGTACAGATGGCCCTCAATTCGCTCTCCAAACTTGGGCAGTTCTTTTTTGGCGTATTGCAGGAAATGGGGCGCGGCGCGATGGGCTTCCAGGGCGGCGTCATCCTTGTATTGTTCATAGATGAAGAATCGACGCGGCTCGGTTTTGTGGCGGTGGACCTGGTACACCAGACATCCGGGCTCTTTCCGAGATTCTTCGGTTAGCTTGGAAAATACGCCGATAACATCCGCTTCACGACCGACCTTCGCCATCCACGTTACAACCAGAACAACCATCGCTAGCTCCGTCCTTAAATTTTTGCCTGCACCCTGGTTTTTGATCCAGTCAATTCCTGAAGTTTTGCCGCAAACTCATCGAGGAATATAGTTTCCTCGCGCCCGGGTCCAGTCGAGACCATGCCGATACGTGCTCCGCTCTCCTTCTCGACGAAATCCAAATACTCGCGCGCGGCTTTCGGCAGTTTCTCCAGCTTCGTAATTCCCTGGGTCGACGTGCGCCAGCCGGGCATTTTCCGATAAACACCTTCGATCTGACCATAGCCGCTATCCTGCGGTGGTGCCTCTTCGGTTTCCTTGCCGTTGATTTTATAACCCACGCATACCGGAATCTCTGCCAGCTCATCTAAAACATCCAACTTGGTCACGACCAGCCAGGAGATTCCGTTAATCATGCCAGCGTAACGCAAGAGAGGCAAATCGAGCCAGCCGCAACGGCGCGGACGCCCCGTTACCGCGCCAAATTCGTTGCCCCGTTTGCGCAGCATGTCTCCATTGGCGTCAAGTGCCTCAGTGGGAAATGGTCCGCCGCCAACACGCGTGCAATAGGCCTTGGTAACGCCGATCACAGTATCAATCGCAGTGGGAGCGACGCCAGTTCCGGTCACGGCCCCTCCCGAAGTGGCGCTCGAAGAAGTCACGAACGGATAAGTGCCGTGGTCGATGTCAAGCATTGTGCCCTGCGCACCTTCGAACACCACCGAGTCGCCATGGGCCAGAGCTTTGTTCAACAAAGCAGCGGTGTCACAGACAAACGGCGCAACCATCGCCGAGGCGGCAGCGTATTCCTCATACATTTTGTCCGCATCGAGCGGTTCCGAGTTGAACAGCGCATGCGCGATCATGTTCTTCTCGTGGCAGGCGTTTTGGATGTGAGTCTTCAGCAACTGCAGGTCGAGCAGATCAGCGACGCGCAAACCACGACGCCCCATCTTGTCTTCGTACGCGGGACCGATGCCGCGCGAAGTCGTTCCGATCTTCACACGTCCGGGCGCGTTTTCCGACGCCAACTCGATCATGCGATGATAAGGAAGAATCACGTGAGCACGGTTGCTGACGAACAAGCTACCGTCCACCTTGACGCCAGTCTCACGCAGAGCGGCGACCTCCTCGAGGAAGGCCACGGGATCGAGCACGACCCCATTGCCAATAACGCTACGGCAGCCGGTACGCAGGATTCCGCACGGCACCAACTGCAGGACAAATTTCTTTCCGTTAATGATGACGGTGTGGCCGGCGTTGTGTCCGCCCGCATAACGCGCCACGACAGAAAAGTCTTCCGAGAGCACATCGACAATCTTGCCTTTACCCTCGTCGCCCCATTGGGCGCCCACGATGACCGCAGCTTTGCCCTTCTTCAAATGCCAACTCCTTGGAAGATGAATCGCGCGGCCGCCCCTCAGCCGCAATGCAGGGTCGCACACACTCGTTGCCCGCAGTGAACCAACGGGTCGCTGAATTACAAGGATAAAGGCGGAGCAGAGGTGTACTTATAATGATAACCCGGTGGGCAAGAGATGGCAATTAGGCTCCACGCGTCGGGCGTCGGCCACCAGGTGTGCCTGAAGCCTGTAGCCCGATGCCTGTAAACTAATTTTATGCCAGAACTACCGGAAGTTGAAACCATTGCCCGTGGCCTGGCCGGCCGCGTCACTGGCGACGTCATCGAGTCGGTGTGGCTTGGATCCAAGCCCGAACCGCTGAAATCCACGGCAGCCGAGATTGTTGCGACTCTCGAATCCAAGCGTATCGGCGCCGTGCATCGCGTAGGAAAGCACATCGTATTCGATCTGGAAAATGGAAGACGGGCGTCCTCGCCCGTCAAACGAAAATCTCGTCAGAAGTCCTCAAAAGCATCCGTGCCTCCATCAAACACAGCCCAGTGGATCGTGCATCTCGGCATGACTGGACGAATGCTAGTTTGCGGCCCCGATCAAGCGATCGAGAAACACACGCACGCGGTTGCGAAGTTAGCCTCGGGCCGAGAACTGAGATTCGTGGACCCGCGTCGCTTCGGACGTCTGAGCGTCGCCCATGGATTTGAAGCCGCCGGCTCCGAACCGCTCGAAGTCGAACTGGATGCCTTCATCCATCTTTTTCATGGACGCAAAACCCCAATCAAAAGCGCATTGTTGAACCAGAAACTGCTGCGCGGGGTAGGCAATATTTATGCGGATGAATCGCTGTTTCGGAGCGGCGTCCGTCCCCGGCGCAGAGCTGCCTCGCTTACTCGCAAGGATTTGGCTCTGCTTTACGCCTCCGTCCAGGAAGTACTCAAAGAAGCCATTGCGCTTGGCGGCTCCTCCGTCTCTGACTACGTGGACGCCGACGGCGAGGAAGGATTCTTTCAACTTCAGCATCGGGTCTACGGACGCGAGGGTGAGCCGTGCCTGGTTTGCAAAACTCCGATTAAGCGCGTCGTGATCGCCGGCCGCAGCAGCCACTATTGTCCCAACTGCCAGAAATAAGATTTCTGTAGAGACGTAGCTAGCTACGTCTCACGCCCCGGACCCTGATTTGCCGAGCCTGAGACGTTACAAAGCAGATGTCTCTAGCGTGCGGTCGCTCGCTCCATGACCTTCTTGAAAGCCCTCAGAAAAATGTCATTCTGCTCTGACGTGCCGATGGTAACTCTGATCGCGGTTGGTGCGCCCCACGGCCCTAACGGTCGCACAATCACGCCCTCGGCCTGGAGCCGCTTGGCGACAGCGGCGGCATCGTCTCCTAATTCGCAATACAGAAAGTTAGCCCAGGTTGGAATCGGTGGGTAGCCCAGCTCCGTGATTTCCCCGACCAGACGCTCGGCCTGCTCAGCGTTGTTCTCAAGTGTTTGTTGAGTATGAGCTTCGTCGTCGAGCGCGGCCAACGCCGCGACCTGCGCGACATGAGAAACGGAAAATGTGGTGCGCATGCGGGCGAAATAGGACATCAGTTCGGCGGGACCGATTCCGTAGCCAACCCGCACTCCCGCCAAACCGTGCGCTTTCGAGAATGTACGCAGCACAACCACTTTGTGGCCGCGTTTCACATAGTCGAGAGCATTCGAGCAATCGACGCCGAGACGAATCGCAAAGTATTCCGCGAAATCGTAGTACGCCTCATCGAGGATAACGACCACATGCTCGGGGACGCGTTCCAAAAAGCGATCGAGCACTTCTGCCGGGATGAGTGTGCCGGTTGGATTGTTGGGATTCGCAATGTAGAGGATGCGAGTGTGTTGATCGACGACCGCGGCTATGGCGTCCAGATCAAAGCCATCATTTCGCATCGGAACCTGGATGAGCTGCCCTCCCGCTGCTTGCGTGGCAATCGGATACACGATAAACGAACGCTCGCTGGTTACGGCATTGAGCCCTGGCGCCAGTAAGGTGCGCGCGATAATTCCTAACAATGCGGTGGAACCGGCAGTGGGAACGATTTGTTCCGGCATAACATTGTGGTGCTCCGCCAGCTTCTGCCGCAGTTCGATGGCATTGTTGTCCGGGTAGAAATTGCTCTCGGCGAGCGCGGCCTGCATCGCCTTCACCGCCTTCGGCGACGGCCCGAACGGATTCTCATTCGAGGCCATTTTGATGCAGTTCACGTGGCTCTCCTGTTGCGCCTGGCGCAGCGATTTGCCCGGCGTGTACCCGCTCAGGTTCCGTACGTGTTCGGGCACAAACCGGCTGAAGTCACTCATCTTTCGGCTATCTAATCCTTATCATGTGGAACGGGAAGTGTCACCTATGCGCATGTTCTATCTGGCTAGAGATTTCAGTCTCGAGACTTCGTCATTCGTGAGCTTGCGGAATTTTCCCGGATGAACATCTAATTCGAGCGGACCGTAGCGCACTCGCTTGATCTTTTCCACGTGATGGCCAACTTCTTCAAACATGCGCCGGATCTGGCGATTCTTGCCTTCAATCAACGTAACTTCGTACCAGGGATTGGCAGATTCGCGAATCACGCGGATCCTGGCAGGGGCCGTCTTTACTCTCTTTCCGCGATCTGACGGGATATAAATACCTTCGCGCAACCGAGCCAAGCCCTCCTCCGATGGAGTGCCGGCCACTTTCACCATGTAAGTCTTGGGCACGTGGGACGCAGCCTTCATCAGGCGATTCGCGAATTCACCGTCATTGGTAAGCAGGAGCAGGCCTTCGCTCGCGTAATCGAGGCGTCCAACCGGATACACTCGCGCCCCCACGCCGTGCAACAGATCCATGACCGTGGGCCGGCGTTCGGGGTCGCGTAGCGTTGTGACGTATCCCTTGGGCTTGTTCATGAGCAGGTAAACATGCCGCTCCGGGCCATGCAGGAGTTTCCCGTTCACGCGGATGTGATCTTTCTCGGGATCAGCTTTGCTGCCGAGTTCCGTGACCGGCTGCCCGTTCACCGACACCAGTCCACCAGTAATCAACGTCTCGGCCTTGCGGCGAGACGCGATTCCGGCGGCAGCGATAATCTTCTGTAGACGTTCAGCGGGCATGAGAATTCAAAATCAGAATCGGTGGAGTTGTTGGGTAAGCTTCCGCGTCAAGCAGCCGGATCACTCTCGCCCGAGTGGAGCTTTTCTACGGTAGCCAGCTCAGAATCTTTAGTGGTCTGCGTCGGCTCGAAATCTTCAGCCTCGGCCATCGACGAGCCAGGGTCACTGGTCACATCCGTCGATTCACTCTCCGCCGGCAACAAATCGCTCTGGAACGATTCCGCGACCAGTTTCTCGAACTCCTCCATGCTGGGCAGTTCACCGATATCTTTCAAACCAAATCGCATCAGGAATTCCTTAGTGGTCTTGTAAAGAATCGGCCGCCCAATCACAGCCTTGCGGCCTGCAGTCGTGACCAGCTTACGATCGAGCAAAGTCGCAATGACCCCGCTCGAATCCACGCCGCGAATTTCGCTGATCTCCGGCACGGTTACGGGCTGCTTGTACGCAATCACTGCCAGGGTCTCGAGCGCGGGCAGCGACAGGCGAATCGGCGGCTTCAGGCTCTTCGCAAAGGCGCGGACGATGTCGTGGTGCTCGGGCTTTGTCGACATGCGATATCCACCGGCGACCTGGCGAATCTCGACACCGTGATCCGGAGAGTAGTAATCGACGACCAATTCCTCCAAAGCCAGCCGAACGCGCGACTTGACTTCGGTGCCGTCCGAAGCGCCTTCGCCGATGACCGACTCTTTCACCAATTCAATCAGTTGATCCAGCGTCACCGGGGTTTCGGCGGCATAGATGATCGCTTCGAGTTTGGCTTTAAGGCTCATGGGCTCCTAGCTTCTAGTGCTTCTACCTCCAGTCATCGCGCACGGCTGCCTGTTCCGCCATGACCGCGTCAAATCCTACATGCTTGCGCAACAGGATTTCTCCAAACAGACGGTCTTGCCGCAATTGAATGGCTTGCAGCCGCACCATTTCGAGCAGCGCCAAAAACATGCAGACCAGCGCCTGTCGCGACTCAACGTTGCGCAACATTTGTTTCAATCGGATCGGCCGGTCTTCCATCGCCAGCCGCCGCCGCAGATACTCGATCATCTGTCCGACGGTGACCGTTTCTTCGTCCACCTGGATCATCGGCCGGTTGCGGGCACGCTCGAGGATTTCCTGGAAAGTCTTCACCAAATCAATCACGTCGGCCGCGATCTCCGGCTCCGTGCCTTCCGCGTCCTTGAATTCGCTCAGTCCCGGATTCGACCACACGGCTTCTTCGATGTGCTGCTTCTGCATCAGCATCTGCGCTGCAGATTTGAATTTCTCGTGCTCGATCAGCCGGTTCACCAGTTCGGCGCGCGGGTCGTCCTGGGCATCCGAAGCCGCGGCAGGATCACGGGGCAACAGCATTTTCGATTTGATGTGAATTAGAACCGCGGCCATATAGATGAACTCGGCCGCGACGTTCACATCCAACTCGCGCAGTTTTTCAACGTACGCGAGATACTGCGCGGTGATTCTCCCGATCGGAATATCGTAGATATCAATATCCTGCTTGCGAATCAGGTGCAGCAGCAGGTCCAGCGGGCCTTCATAGACATCGCCCACAGTGACGGCAAACGGGAAGTCGCTTTCGAGATTACGGGGTTTTTCGTCAACGCGCGGAGCAGCACTCTCCACCAGCGTGGGGCCAAGATCCAACGCTGCCGTGCCATCGAAAGCGATTTTTGTTTCTTCGTTCATCGCGTTCTTGTCCTGACTTGCTTAAGCGCGCGGAGCCTCGTATTCCAGCGACATCCCCATGGCCTCGCGTACCTCGTTCATCGTAGCGCTGGCAACTTTGCCCGCCCGCGCCGAGCCAGCTTCAAGAATATCCCAAGCCAGCCGTGGATTGTCCTCATATTTCTTGCGCCGCTCCTGCATGGGATTCAAGATGTTAACCAGAGCATCGGCAGCCCAGCCTTTGCACTCGATACATCCGATCCCCGCCGACCGGCAACCTTCGTTGACCTTGGCCATCGTATCGCGATCGCTGAAAATCTTGTGCAGGTCGCCGACCGGGCAAACATCGGGGTTGCCCGGATCAGTGCGGCGTACGCGCGCGGGATCGGTCACCATGGTCTTCAGTTTCTGCCGCACGACCGGTTTCGGATCCGTGAGCATGATCGTGTTCCCGTACGACTTCGACATCTTCCGGCCGTCCGTTCCGGGCAACTTCGGAGTAGGCGTCAGCAAAGGTTGCGGCTCGGGGAACACAAACCGCAGGCCAGTCGTTGGAAGGCCTGTCCCGAAGGAATTCGGATAGTGCGCCACGCGGTTGTAAAACATGTTGAAGCGGCGTGCGATTTCGCGGGTCAATTCCACATGCGCAACCTGGTCGGCCCCCACTGGCACGAAGTCGCCTTTGTACATCAGAATGTCGGCCGCCTGCAGCACTGGATATCCGAGAAAGCCGTAAGTGCTTAAGTCTTTCTCGGTGATATTTTCGCGCTGCTCCTTGTAAGTCGGCACCCGCTCCAGCCAGCCCAGCGGCGTGATCATCGAGAACAGCAAATGCAGCTCCGCATGCTGGGGCACGTGCGACTGAATAAACATGGTGCAACGCTCCGGATCGAGCCCCGCTGCCAGCCAGTCGAGCAGAACGTCGATTGAGTTTTCCTTCACTCGCGACGT
>Ga0209415_10006214_pt1 | contig 21338 bp, 12 predicted proteins | sample PeaSoiSIISIP2007_FD_187696 | JGI IMG/M metagenome (GOLD analysis project Ga0209415, IMG submission 187696) | Peat soil microbial communities from Weissenstadt, Germany - SII-SIP-2007 (SPAdes) (version 2) | ecosystem: Environmental > Terrestrial > Soil > Wetlands > Peat | place: Germany... | reverse complement strand
ATCCACGTCGACGTGCCGGTGGACGTGCAGCTAGAGTCACTGGTGATGCGCGAAATGGATGTCGACGCATTGCGCGATCTGTATCGCACGCTTGAGTTCTCGAGCCTGCTGCGCGATCTGGCGCCGGCCGCTCCAGCCCCCCAACAGCGCGACTACCAGCAACTCGCGTCGAAAGCTGAACTGGATGCGTGGCTGAAGACGCTTCCCACCGACGCACCTGTCGCCGTGGCCGTGGGTGAAGTGATGGAGCAGTCTGTATTGGGATTCTCGGCGAAGCCTGGCGTGGCCCGGTCGCTGACTTTGGCCGAAATCCCGTCCCGCGTGTCCGTAGGTCACGATGTAAAGTCGCTGATCCGCCACTTCGGTGCCGCTCCCGGGCTGCATCATGACGTGATGCTGTACGGGTTCCTGCTGGCGGCCGACCCCGGCTCATCGGACCTGGCAAAGCTCTCGGAACGATACCTCGAACGTCCGCTGGATTCCGATCCCGCGGCTCAGGCGGATACCATCCTCTCGCTGTATCAGACGCTCCGGCCGCAGGTCGAATCCCAGAACCTCGCGGAGCTGTACGAAACCATCGATTTTCCGCTGATTCGCGTGCTCGCGCGGATGGAGGAGATCGGAATCCGCGTCGATCCCGTCCAGCTACGGCATATGAGTGGGCGCATGGAAGAGGAAATCGCGCGTTTTTCCGCCGAGATTTACGCCATCGCCGGCAAGAATTTCAATATCAACTCGCCACAACAATTGGGTAAGGTTCTGTTCGAAGACTTGAACCTGCCCGCGCCCACCAAGATGGGCAAGGGCAAAGTGATCTCGACCGCCGCGGACGTGCTGGAGGATCTGGCCGAGGAGCATGAGATCGCCAGCAAGGTGCTGGAGCATCGCCAGCTCTCGAAACTCAAGGGAACCTACGCCGACGCGCTGCCGCTTTTGATCGACCCGGCGACCGGCAGGGTCCATACCACTTTTAACCAAGCCGGCGCGGCCACCGGGCGGCTTTCTTCTTCGAACCCCAACCTGCAGAACATTCCGATTCGCACCGAGCTGGGACGCGAGATTCGCGCGACCTTTGTTCCAGAACCCGGCTGGAAGCTGATTGTCGCCGATTATTCGCAGATCGAGCTGCGCCTGCTGGCGCACATGTCGCATGATCCGGTGCTGATGGAAGCCTTCCGCAACGGCGAGGATATTCACACGCGCACCGCGGCCGAAGTCATGGGGATTCCGCCTTTGATGATCACGCCGGAGCAGCGCCGCAATGCGAAAGCCGTTAATTTCGGAATCGTCTATGGGCAGACACCGTTCGGGTTGTCGAAGCAGCTGGGGATCGATCGCAAGGAAGCCGAGCTATACATCCGCGCCTATTTCGAGCGCTACGCGGGCGTGCGCCGCTTCATCGACAACACCATCGCCGAAGTCCGCCGCACTGGCGTGGCGGTCAGCCTGTTCGGCCGCCGCCGTCCGATTCCCGATATGAACAGCCGCAATGTGGCCGCCCGCAACTTCGCCGAGCGCACCGCCGTCAATACGCCCCTGCAGGGCACCGCGGCCGATATGATTAAACTGGCGATGATCCGGATCGCGGAGAAACTGCGCGGCAAGGAAACGCGGATGCTGTTACAGGTCCACGACGAGCTGGTATTCGAAGCTCCACCCGGCGAGGTCGATGAGATACGAGCCATGGTGAAGACCGAGATGGAGAGCGTGCGCAAGCTCGACGTCCCCATGGTGGTCGACATTGGGGTGGGCGATAACTGGCGGGACGCCAAGTAACGTTTCCATGGGACTGCTTCGATCCCGCCGCGCTCTGTACCTGTTCCTTGGTTTGTACGCCGCCACGCTGATCCTGCTGATCCCCGGGAAGCCCCTGTGGGTGGACGAGATCATCGATCTGGGCGGAGTCCGCAACGCTGATTTACGTGGAGTGCTCGCGTTCGCCCCGCGCAACGCAGGAGGTGTTCCGCTCGGCTATCTGGTCGATTTCTGGATGATAAAGCTATTCGGCTACTCCGTCTTCGTCGTCCGGCTGCCGAGTGTTCTGTTCACCGTTTTGACGTGCCTGGCGGTGTATATTCTCGCGTGGCAAGCCAATTTGCGTGCGCCGCTGCTGGCGGCTGTTCTGTACGCCGTCTCGCCACTGACAATGCGATACGCGCTGGAGGCAAGACCTTACGCGCAGGCCGCGTGCTGGAGCGCGTTTTCGACGGTCGTCTTTCTCTCATTGGTTCGTAAGCCGACCCGCGGGAAGGCGGCCAGATACGCGGCGCTGGTCGCGCTCGGCTTGTTCACCCAGCCGTACAGCATTTTTATTCCGGTCGCGCACCTGATCTGGGTCACTCTGGTCAAAAAGAAATGGCGTGCGGTCTGGCTCGCGGGAACCGCTGTGGCGCTGGCCTCGCTCGCGTTTCTTCCGTGGTTCCTCGAAACCCGTGCGGCTTGGCAAGGAGCAGTCAATTCGGGGGTGCGATTCGTGGTCACGGCCAAGGATCTCCTGGTGATTCCGCACGAACTGATGGGAACGGGTTTCATTGGCGCCGCCCTCACCGCGATCGCGATCGTAGTGGCGCTGGTGTGGTCACCTTGGAACAAAGAGGAAAAGGCGTTGTGGATCATCTACATGGCGATCCCGCTATTTCTGGTGCCCGCGGCGGATTCCTATTTCGGCTACTTTCTGGCTGCGAGGCAAATGATCTTCGCCCTGGTTCCGGTCAGTATTTTGCTAGTCGCGAGCATGGAAATAAAGTGGAGTTGGGTCGTTCCCGCCGCGTTGCTTCTGGCGATGGTGTACGAAGACGTTCACTGGGTCCGGCGGCCGGGCGAAGGCTGGGAAGCAGCGGCGACCCAATTGAAAGCGGCGAGTTGCACGATGTTTGTGCCAAGCGGGGCGCGCACGATGTACGTTTTCTTCGAACCGCAGCTCCAGGCCTGCGATGAAAACACGCTGGTGAAGTATGAAACCGTGGCTTTAGCAGTCAGTCCCGATCAACCCTCTTCCGAGGCTCGGCAGAAGCTGGACCAGGCCGGATTCCGGAGGATCGCCGACCTGCGCACGGCCGATCCGCGGATCGAGCTCTATCGCCGCTAACGAACGAAAAAGGGGACAGTCAACAATGTCTTGTGCTGAACGGTCCGTCTGCCAGAGAAGCGTTCTAGCCAGAACACGGTTGACTGTCCCCTTTTTCGCACTACCCGAGTTTGAGCCTGACCGAGGTTCCGGTTTATCATAGGGGCATGAAGAGTTTGCTTGTTTTGGCGCCAGCTGTCTTTCTTTCTCTCGTTCCCGTGCATGCCCAGAGCCTCCCCGAAGGCACTGGTAAGAGCATCTTTGAGAACACTTGCGGAGGCTGCCATGGCGCCGACATCGTGATCGGCCAGACCGGCACCCGCGATGTCTGGCAGGATACCGTGGATTCCATGCGCAGCCGCGGCGCGCTCGGGAGCGAGGACGATTTCAAGACCATCGTCAATTACCTGACGATGTATTTCGGCGTGCCTGTGAACGTGAATTCGGCTCCAGCGAAGGAACTGGTGGACAATCTGAACCTGACCAGCGCCGAAGCCGACGCGATCGTCAAGGCTCGCACCGCCAGCAAGATTAAGGATTACGCCGAGCTTGCGAAGGTTCAGGGCCTCGATATCAAGAAGCTCGATCCCATCAAGAGCCGCATCAAGTTCTAGCCAGATCCTTTAGCGATCCGTCCAGGTAGTCAAGCAGTGCAGCGTTGTCACCCGATTGCGGGAGCGGCAAACGCAAGACCCCTGCCGGCGTAAACTGCGCACCCTCGCGAGTAGAGATCAGGTTCATCAGCCGGGCAGGCTCGATTTTCGATCCTGGATGGAACTTGATGTTGATCGCGCCACCGCGGCGGTCCACCGCTTCGATCCCAATCTGCTGTGCCGTGCTCTTGAGCAAGGAAAACCGCAGCAGCGTCTCCACGTCGCTCGGCAACGGGCCGTAGCGATCTCCTAGATCAGCACGCATCGCTTCCGCCTGCGCGGCGTCCTTCACGTCGGCGATGCGCTTGTACGCGCGCAGCCTTTGATGCTCGTCGGGGATGTACTCGGGCGGGATGCGGATGTCCAGCCCCAGATTCAAGGAGGAATGCACTTCGACCGGCGATTCTTCGCCCTTCAGTTCCCGAATCGTTTCCTCCAGCAGCCGCACGTAGGTATCGAATCCCACCGCCGCGATGTGGCCGTGCTGTTCTCCGCCCAGCAGATTGCCCGCGCCGCGCAGTTCCAGGTCCAATGCGGCGATTTTAAACCCGGCGCCCAGGTCGGAGAACTCGCGCAGGGCCGCGAGGCGTTTGCGGGCGATTTCGGACAGCTCGGTGTCCTCGGGCACCAGCAGATACGCATACGCGCGCCGGTTCGACCGCCCCACTCGGCCTCGCAATTGGTACAGCTCCGAGAGGCCGTGCCGTTCGGCGTGATCGATGATCATGGTGTTCGCCAAGGGAATATCCAGGCCGTTCTCGACGATGGTGGTGGAGACGAACACGTCGTACTGGTGGCGCATGAAACCGAGCAGCACGCGCTCCAGTTCCGCCTCGCCCATTTGCCCATGGCCGACGCCGATGCGGGCTTGCGGAACCAGCTCCTGGATCCAGGCGGCGCGCGTGAAGATGGAGTCGATCCGGTTGTGGACGAAATAAACCTGACCGCCGCGGCTCAGCTCCTGTTCGATCGCCGTACGGACCAGTTCGGGGCTGAAGTGCGCGACCACCGTGTGGATCGCCAGGCGATCTTTGGGGGGCGTCTCGATCACGCTCATGTCCCGGATGCCCAGCAGCGACATATGCAGCGTGCGAGGAATGGGCGTGGCGCTCATGCTCAGCACGTGGACTTTCGTCGTCATCTGCTTGAGCCGTTCTTTGTGGCGGACGCCGAAACGCTGTTCTTCATCCACCACCAGCAGGCCCAGGTCGCGGAACACCACGTCCTGGGAGAACAGGCGATGCGTTCCCACCGCAATGTCGATCTTTCCGTCGGCCAGCTCCTCGATCGATTTCTTCAGCTCCTTGGCGGGCCGAAGGCGCGAGAACATTTCGATCCGCACTGGAAACGCCGCGAAGCGCCGTTTGAGTGTCTCGAAATGTTGGAACGCGAGCACTGTCGTCGGCGCGAGGAATGCCACCTGTTTCCCGTCGCCCAGCGCCTTGAACGCCGCTCGCATGGCGACTTCGGTTTTGCCGAAGCCGACGTCGCCGCACAACAGCCGATCCATGGGATGCGGCGATTCCAGGTCGCGCTTGATTTCCTTGGTCGCGCTCAGTTGGTCCTTGGTTTCGGTGAATTCGAAGGCGTCTTCAAATTCGCGCTGCCAATTGGAATCGGGCGAGAGTGCGAAGCCTTCGGCCATGCGGCGCTGTGCGTAGAGCTTGAGCAGCTCATCCGCCATGTCGCGCATTTTGGCTTTGACCCGAGATTTTCGCGCGGTCCAAGACGCTCCGCCGAGCTTATCCAGCGGCGGCGGCGAGTCTCCTCCACCCCGGTACTTCTCCACCAGGTCCATGCGGGTGAGCGGCACGTACAGTTTGGCGTCGCTCGCATATTCGAGCAGCATGAAATCGCCCTTTTGTTCGCCCTGGGCGATTTCGCGAATGCCGAGGAATTTCCCGACGCCGTGGGTGGTGTGGACGACGAAGTCACCCGGCTTGAGATCGGCCAGGTCGGCGGCGAAGGCGGCCATCTGGGCCTTGTTCGGTCCCGGCTGGGCCACCATTTCCGAGGAGCCGAACAAATCCTCCGACCCGATGAAGGCGATGCCGGATTCGGGAAACACCACGCCGCGGCGGACCAGGCCTTTTACCAGGTACGTGCTCGCGACGGGCCCGGCGAGATAGGCGCGTTCAGCCAAATACGGAGACGCCGCTTCGTTGGCCGCGAGACCCAGTTGGAAGGGAATGGAGTATTCGCGGAGCACGTCGGCCAGGCGCTCCAGTTCTCCGTTGGACGGTGCGAAGAAGGCCACTCGAGTCCCTCGCTCCACCAGGTTCTTGGCTTCCGCAACGGCCACCTGCATGTTCCCCTGAAACGACATCGACGGCCGGGTTGATATATGTGTCGCGATGTGCGGAGTGTCCACGCCCATCGCCAGCTCGCGAAGGTTCAAGACCGGACCAGTGACCGACCTCTCGAATTCCGGCCAATCGAAAAAATTCGCCCCGGCTAGCTCGGCTGCCTCGGGATGCTCCGCCTTCAATTGATCCAGACGCTTCCATAAGCGCTCGGACGCGGAGCGGATATCTTCCGGCTCATCGAGAATCACCACGGGATTGCGAGCCAAAGCCAGCAGGGAATGCTGGCGCGATTCTTCTGCCGCCGCCGCGAACTCCCAACCCGGGAAGATGTCGCCGCGGCGCGGCTGCTCCAGCAGCGGCAGAATCTCGGCGTCGGGAACTTTGAGAACCGACCGCTGGGTTTCCACATCGAAGCGGCGGATGGATTCGACTTCGTCGCCGAAGAACTCGATGCGCACGGGGCGGGAACTTTCGGCGCCGAACACATCCAGGATCCCGCCCCGGATGGAATACTCGCCGACCATCTCAACGGGATCGCGGCGCTCATACCCAATCGACCGCAGATGGGCCTCGATGGTATCGAGGGGCAATTCTTCGCCCGTCCGAATCGCCAGAGCCAGCCGCTGATAGTACTCCGCATCGTGGGTGCGCAGAAGGGCCGATGCGGCGGGAGTGATGGTAATGGGAGCTATGCCGGCCGCCATTCTCCACAGCCCGATGGCTCGCTGCTCGCTGATTTCGGTGTGGGGAGAAAGCCGCTGTCCCGGCAGCACGTCGAGCGCCGGGAGCAGGGCCGGGCGTCCCACCTCCGGCCGCCCGATCAGGAGATCGAAAAACGTCCCGGTCAGCTCCGCCAGAACTTCGGCACGCTGGTTCCCGTCGGCGACCACGATCAGAGGCCGCTCGGTGACCTGCCACAACAGGACCGCGTATAGCGCCTTGGCGGTGGGCGTCAAGCCCGCGAGCGCAAACGGCCCTTGCTCGTGCCGGAGCAGGGCCGAAACCAAGTGTTGGAACGCCTCCTGCCGGCCGATAGTCTGGAAGAGATCGCGAACCGAGGGGTGAGTCACGGGCAGTATTATTGTATCGGTGAACAGGAAAGAGCCATAATGGAGCCAGGCGTATGTTCCGGCCGCATCAGAACCTGAGCGACGAGATCAACCGCAACATCATCCGCAGTGAGATCGAGGGTGGTGTCTACCTGCGAGACCTGCCGGAAGCCGCCAAACTGGAAGTCCAGACCCGCAACCGCTACTACACCATCGTGCCGCGCCGGGATGGATCGGCCTGGATTTGGGGCCATCCGGAATTCTGCCCGGAGCCAGTGCTGGTGCAGATTTCGGGATCCAACTGGGGCGGTTCGATGCTCAAGACCGCCTATCTCGGCCGCGGAATGCACATGGAATTCCGCCACCCGGATTACGACGGTCCGATCATCACCTCGGCGATCATCGATATTCGCGTGCTCTCCGAAGCGGCATAGCCCTAGTCGTCGCTGCTGAAGATACCCGAGATAACATCCAGACCCTTGTGCTCGTCGCCGCCGGTGCGGTAAGGCGCCAGCTCACGCCGCATTTTCTGGAGCGTCAGGCTCTGCACGATCACGCGGCCGGGCCCCGTGAGGGTCGCGAGGAACAGACCTTCGCCCCCGAATAACGCGGTCCGGATGCCGCCTGCGAGCTGGATATCGTAATCCACGGTTTCGTCGAAAGCCACGATACAGCCGGTATCGATCTGCAGCGACTCGCCCGCGGCCAGCGTAAACTCGACGAAATCGCCGCCCGCGTGGATGAACACGGTTCCCGGTCCGGTAAGCTGCTCCAGGATGAATCCTTCGCCGCCGAAGAATCCGGCGCCCAGGCGTTTCACTAGCGCGATATTGAGCTGGATGCTGGATTGCGCCACGACGAAAGCGTCGCGCTGCACGAAGATGGTCTGGCCGGGTTTCAGCTCGAACGCCTGGACCCGTCCCGGATAACTGCCCGCGAAACCGACCTCGCCCGGCATCGACGCGCGGAAGTAGGTCAGGAACAGCGACTCGCCCATGAGCTTGCGCTTCAATGCACCCAAGAGCTTTTCGCCGAGAGTTTCGCCGCTCATGCGAGTCTCCCAGGCCACCTGCGGCTGCTTGTAAACCATTTTCCCGGCCTCGGCATACAGCTCCTGGCCGGGCTGCAGGCGGATGCGAATCACTTGGAGGTTGTCGCCCTGGATGGTGTAGTCCAGCGGTTGAACCATCGGCGGCTGAGAAGAGCCGCCGGAGGCGGCGTTTAAAGGTGTCCCGCAGTTGGTGCAGAATCGTCCAGAATCGGGAAGCTGACTGCCGCAATTTACACAGAAAGCCATGATGGGATTTGCCTCAAGTTAGTAGAAAACTATGCCCGCGGGAAGGTTGCTGCACGTCGAGCTTGAATTCCTTGCGGATCACTTCCGCCAGCGCGGCGCCCTGCGAAAGCTCGCCGTGCACGAGAAATACTTTTTTTAGATGCGCCGCCATCGGGCGCATCCATTCGATCAGCTCGCCTTGGTCGGCGTGGCCGCTGAGCGCGTCGAGCGAAACCACTTCCGCGCGGAGCGGCGTCGGCTCGCCGAAGATGGGGACTTCGCGATCGCCGTTCAGGATCTTGCGGCCCAGCGTGTACTCGGCCTGGAATCCTGTGATGAGAACGGTATTGCGGGGATCTTCGATGTTGTTCCGCAAGTGGTGCAGAACGCGACCCCCTTCGCACATGCCGGAGGCGGACAGGACCAGGAAAGGACCGTTCAGGTCGTTGAGGGCTTTCGACTCGCTGGCTTCGCGGATGTAACGCAGGCGGGAAAAGCCAAATGGGTCGTCGCCTTCGTCCAGAAACTTCCTGGTTTGTTCGTCGTAGCACTCCGGATGCTTGCGGAAAACGTCCGTAACGTTGACGGCCAGAGGACTGTCCACAAAGATGGGGATAGAGGGAATCTCGTGCGCGTCCATCAACTGGTGCAAGATCATTACTAATTGCTGTGTGCGTCCTACAGCGAAGCACGGAACGATGATTTTCCCGCCGCGCCCGGCTGTGCGATTCACGACATCCGCCAGCGTCGCGGCAACATCCGCGACGGGCTTGTGGAACCGGTCTCCGTAGGTACTCTCCATGATCAGGTAGTCGACCGGATCGGGCGTGACGGGGTCGCGAAGAATCGGCAAATGCTTGCGGCCGACGTCGCCCGAGAAGGCCAGGCGCACGCCGTCGGCTTCGATCACCATCGAAGTGGCGCCGAGCATGTGGCCGGCTTCGTAGGTCCGGTAGCGGAACCCGGGAGCCACTTCCTTGGCCTCGCCCAGAGGCACGGGACAAAACAGGGGATTCACGCGTTCCGCATCCTCGGGAAGATACAGCGGATCGCATTCATGATCATCCAGCCCCTTGGATCGGCGATGTTCCCGGCGGCGGTTGCAGAACTCGACGTCTTTCTGCTGTAGAAACGCCGAATCAGCCAGCATCGGAAGGCACAGGTCGATGGTGGCTGGCGTGGTGTAGATCGGGCCCGAGTAGCCGTTGTGCACCAGCGTGGGTAGATTCCCGCTGTGATCGATGTGCGCGTGAGATAGAATCACGCCGTCGATACTGGACACCGCAAACGGAAAATGACTGTTGCGTTCAAACGCGTCGCGGCGGCGTCCCTGGTAAAGACCACAGTCGAGAAGGAATCGCTTTCCTGCCGCCTCGACGTGGTGCATGGACCCGGTAACCGTCTGAGCGGCACCCCAAAAAGTGACTCTCATTAAACTTACAATCAGGATACGATGAGACCGGCGTTTTTGTTCCTTGCGTGCGTCCCAGCGTGTTTACTGGCGCAAAAGAAACCAATCACGCTCGAGACCATGGAGGAAGCCGCCAGGCTGGCTCCGCAGGGTCCGGGAAACCCGGTGGCGTGGTCGCCCGACGGCAAACAATTCCTCTACCGCCAAGGCCGGAGATTGGTGATTTACGATCCGGCCACGGGATCGTCAAAGGATCTGATCGATACTTCCGCGATGGATTCAGCGGCTGTCAGACCTGCATCCGCGGAATCGCGGCCATTCGATTGGGAAAACCGGCGGGTTCGGGATACTCCGGTGCAGTGGGTCGGGACCGAGGTGCTGTATTCCACCGGCGGCGACGTGTTTATCATCCAGGTGGACACGGGCAAGTCGACCCAGCTCACTAAAACAGCCATTGCCGAGCGTGATCCGAAGCTTTCACCGGATGGGAAGTCGGTCGTTTTTCGACGCGAATGGGATTTGTACTTGCTCGATATCGCCTCGAAGCGTGAAACGCGCTTGACCACCGGTGGTTCGGACACGTTGCGAAACGGAGGCTTGGACTGGGTGTATCCGGAAGAACTCGATCTGGGCACGGCGTACTGGTGGTCGCCCGATTCCAAGTCGATCGCCTATCTGCAGTTCGATATCAGTCACGAGCCTCTCTATCCTCACGAAGATTTGCGGGGGCAGCGTCCGATCTATGAGCCCCAGCGCTATCCGCAGTCAGGCGAGAATAATCCGGATGTCCGGGTGGGCGTGGTGGCGGCCAAGGGCGGTAGCACTCGCTGGACGGATGTTGCCGGCACCCGCGAAGACTCCCTAATAGCGCGGGTGGGCTGGACGCCGGATTCCAGGAACATATACGTCGTGCGCACGAATCGCGTGCAGAACAAGCTGGACTTACTTTTGGCCGCGGCCGGATCAGGAAAGGCTTCGCGGATTCTCGAGGAGGCCGACAAATACTGGGTCAATGTCCCCGAGGATCCGGTGTTCATCGACGGAGGACAACAGTTCCTGTGGCTGAGCGAGCGCGATGGTTTCCGGCATGTTTATTTGTACTCGATCGACGGCAAACAAGTCCGTCAGCTCACCCGCGGCTCCTGGGAGGTGACCGGCATCGCCGGCGTGGATGAAGCTGCCGGGCGCGTTTATTACACGGCCAGCGAAACCAGCCCACTGGAGCGGCAATTCTACAGCATCGGAATGACCGGCGACGGAAAGCAACGGCTCAGCTCCAGTGCCGGCACGCACACGATTGCGATGGGGCCGGGCGGATACTTTTATCTCGATACATTTTCGAGCGTATCGTCGCCGCCGCGCACGACCGTCCATGCGGGCGATGGACGCGAACTGAGCGTGTATCGCGAACAAAACCGGCGGATCGCCGAAGAATACGACATTCTGCCCACCGAGCTGGTCAGCTTCCAGGGTCCCGACGGAACCTTGCTATACGCGCGATTGATTCGGCCAGCAGGATTCGAGGTGGGGAAGAAGTATCCGGCCGTGGTGCTGGTTTATGGCGGACCGGATTCGCAGGGAGTCCGCAATGCCTGGATGGGGGCCGACCTCGACCAGGCGCTGGCGAACGATGGATTCGTCGTCTGGCAGTTGGACAATCGTGGTTCGTCAGGCCGGGGCCACGCGTTTGAGACACCGGTGTTCCGGAAGCTGGGCGCGGTAGAACTGACCGACCAGGTGGCCGGCGTCGAGTACCTGGTGTCCTTGGGATTCGTCGACCGGGCGCGGGTCGGCATTCGCGGCTGGAGTTACGGGGGATTCATGACTCTGAATGCGATGCTGAATGCTCCTGATGTGTTCCGGGCCGGAATTGCGGGTGCGCCTGTAACCGATTGGCACAGTTACGACACCATCTATAGTGAGCGCTACATGGGCCTGCCCAAGGACAATCCGGACGGCTATCAGAGCACGGCCTTGCCGCCGAAGGCGAAGAATCTTAAGGGGAAGCTGATGATCGCGCACAACATAGAGGACGATAACGTGCTCTTCCAGAACACCGCTCAGATGGTCGATGCTCTGGAGCGCGCGGGAAAGCCCTTCGATATACAGGTATATACCCAGAAGACCCATGCCGTTACGGGCGCCGAAGCCCGCCAGTTGAACGCAGCCATGCTGGAGTTCTTCGAGCGGACACTGAGATAGCGATATAATCAAGTTAAGCGTGCATTCTTACGTCAAATCTTGGGCACCCCGCCTGCTGCTATTGGCCTTGGCCGGCAGCGGACTTGCCGTTTCGGCCCACGATCTTCCCAGCCCGCTTGATTTCCCCGCAGTATCCGGCTGGGTGCTCGCCGATCTCAACGGCGACCAGAACGTCGATCTGGCGACCGCCCGATCGGGGCGTCATGATGCCAATGGCTATAGCCAGGAAGTCCGCATCACGCTGGGCGCTTTCCAGCAGACCTCTTTTCGTTTCCTGAGCCCGGGCGCGACCGTCGAGCTGACTAGCCGCGACGTGGATGGCGACGATGACCGCGATCTGGTCATTCTGGAGCCCTTATCCAGACAGCCCATCGGGGTCTGGATTAACAACGGCGCGGGACTGTTTCACGAGGGAAATCTGGCTGATTTTCGGGCGTTGTTAGGCCATGAAAGATCATCTTCCAACCTACTCTCGCCGCACCAGCGCTTGGCGCTGCTGGCCATTTCCGAAGAGCGCATCCAACTGGCCGTCCCCGCGATCTCCATGAGCGCCTCGGACCATCTTTTGGAATTACTGGTGGCCCGGAGCGAACTCCCGCGGCAGGAGCTGTTCCAGTCAGATTTCCGCCCTCGCGCTCCCCCCGCACGTTTCTGATCCAAGCAGAACATTGCGCATTCCCTGAGGTCCCGCACACAGCGCGACCAGCGGAGACCGCAACGTTCCCGCCCTGGGTCCATCCCGTTTTATTTCAAGAGGTTGAGTTTTTCGCGGCGCGCGCCGCCGTGACAGGAGGATCATGAAGCGAAGGTTCGCGGTGTTAGGGACGTTTATCCCAAGTGCTGCTGTGCGCAGTCTGGCGATATGCACGGTCCTGGCGCACAGTCTGTATGGCCAAACCTCGGTTCTCAGCTGGGAGCAGATCAAGACGCGCTTCCTGGTGCAGAACCCGAGCGTGCTGGCCGGCCAGATTAATATCGACGAATCCAAGGCCAACGAAATCACCGCGGGCCTGCGGCCTAATCCACAATTCAATCTCAGTCAAGACGGGCTGCAACTGACACCTTCCGCCGGTGTGTGGCGGCCGCTGACCGGTATCGTATTTACCCCCGGCGTCAGCCAGCTGATCGAGCGGCAGAACAAGCGCGAAAAGCGCGTGGACAGCGCCCGGCTAGCCACCTCCGGTGCAGGCAGCGATCAGGAAGACCTCCAGCGCACGCTGCTATTCGCCGTACGTACCGCATTCCTGAATACGCTGCAGGCTAAGGCGCTGGTCGAACTGACGCAAACCAGTCTTCAATCCTACGACCAGGCGATCGAGGCAAATCGCACCCGCTACCAGGCCGGCGATATCTCTGAGCTGGATTTCCAGCGCGTCGAAATCCAGCGCGTCCAATTTGAGAGCGACCTGGCAAGCGCCAAGGTCAATCTGCGCACGGCGAAGATCCAGCTTCTGGCTCTTTTGAACGACCGGACGCCGGTCGACGACTTCGATATCGCGGGCGACTTCACGTACAAGGAGTCCATCCTTCAGTTGCCGGAGCTGCGTCAAGCGGCTGTGGCCAATCGCCCCGACCTGCGGTCCGCCGAAACTGCCATAGAGAAAGCCAAAGCCGACAACCGCCTGGCAATCGCGAACGGGAGCGCCGACCCGGTGATCGCGAGCTGGTACTCGCGGAATCCGTCATTCAACAACCCGTTTGACAGCAATACGATCGGCGCGAGCGTCTCCATTCCCATTCGCATTTTCGACAAGAACCAGGGCGAGAAGGCCAGAACTGCTCTGGAAGTCACCCGCACCGCGCGTCTGCGTGACGCGCTGCTCACGGGGATCTATCGTGACGTCGACTCGGCCTACGAGACCGTGGAAAGCGTGCGCACGCTGGTGCGTCCCTATCGCGACAAGTACCTGCAGGAGTCGGCCGACATCCGCGACAAAGTCTCGTTTTCATACAGCCAGGGCAACGCCACGGTGCTTGAATTCCTGGATGCGCAAAAGTCCTACCGGGACACACAGGTGGCTTACGTCGGCCTGGTAGGCAGTTATTGGTCCGCATTGGCCCAGCTCAGTTTAGCGGTGGGTCAGGAGGTAAATCCATGAAAGCTAATTTGACATTTGCCGGCTCGTTGTTAGCAGGGGCCGCGTTTCTGATGCTGAGCGGGTGCTCGCGAGAGGCGGTGAATGCGGCCTCGAACGTGGAACCAACGACGACCGTGGAATCGGTGGCCGACCGCAACGTGGTCAGCGTCACGAATCCGGAGCGATTCTCTCTGGTGCAGGCTGCCGTCCGGCGTGAATCCGACCAGATTTTGGCAAATGGGATTGTCGCCGCCGATGTGAGCCGGACGTATCCGGTGAATGCTCTTTCTTCGGGCCGCGTGGTCGATATCCGGGCCCGCTTGGGAGATGATGTGCAGAAAGGGCAGCTTCTGCTCACCATGACCAGCTCGGATATGGCGCAGGCCATCTCGGACTTGCAGAAGTTCAGGGCGGATGAAACGTTGACCAAGACCCAACTGGATCGCGCCCAGCTTCTCAATTCTCATGGAGTGCTGGCGCAAAAGGACCTGGAGGTCGCGCAAGACACCTATGACAAGGCGAAGGTGGACACTAAGACCGCCGAAGAGCACATTCGCATTCTCGGAGGCGACCCGCAGCATCTCACGTCGCTGATCGAGATTCATGCGCCCGTCGCGGGAACCATCATCGAACAGAATGTGACTTTCGCCGCCGGAGTAAAATCGCAGGACAACTCGCCGAACTTGTTCACAATCGCGGATCTTTCCAATGTTTGGGTGCTGTGTGACGTATTCGAAAACGACCTGGCGCGTGTTCGCGTGGGCGACCGAGCCGACATCGAGCTGAATGCCTACCCCGATCGGCGGCTGACGGGGCATGTCGCCAACATCTCCAAGCTGCTCGATCCCAACACGCGCGCCGCGAAAGTGCGTATCGAACTGACCAACGAGGCCGGGATCCTGCGGCCGAACATGTTTGCCACGGCGCATTTCGTTTCGCAGGGTACCGAAACCCGCACGGTGATTCCGTCCACAGCAGTGTTGCGTCTGCAGGATCGCGACTGGGTTTTCATCAAGCTGAATGACAAGCAGTTCCGCAGAACCGAAGTGCATGCCGGTCCGGTCAATCCCGACAAAACGCAGCAGGTATTAAGCGGCTTGAAGGCGGGAGACCAGGTTGTGTCCGACGCACTGATGTTCGACCGCGAAGTGCAGAAGAGTACCGAACAGTGATTCAAAAGTCAGTTGATTTCGCCCTGCGAAATCGCTTCCTGGTCCTTTGCGCGGGAATTCTTCTGCTGATCTGGGGGGCGATCTCCTTCAAGAATCTGCCCGTGGAAGCGTATCCCGACGTAGCCAACAACTACGTGCAGGTCATCACGCAATGGCCGGGTCGCGCGGCCGAGGAAGTGGAACAGCAGGTTACGATTCCCATCGAAGTGCAGATGAACGGACTGCCGCAACTGGTGTCGCTCCGATCCTGGTCGCTGGCCGGTCTCTCCAGCATCAATCTGACGTTTGACGACGGGTCCAATAACGATCTCAACCGCCAAAAGGTGCTCGAAAAACTTTCGCAGGTCAATCTCCCTAACGGGCTGCAGCCGACTCTGGGCGCGGATTTCAGTCCCGTTGGGCAGATCTATTTTTATACGCTGACCAGTACCAATCCGAATTACGACGTGATGGAGCTGAAGACGCTCCAAGACTGGGTGATCGTCAAGCAGTTGAAGTCCGTTCCAGACGTAGTGGATGTTTCCGTTTTCGGCGGTGCCACGCGCGAGTACCAGGTGCAGGTGGATCCCAACAAACTGGTGGCCTACGGCCTAAGCATTGGGCAGGTAGAACAACAACTCAGCAACAACAACACAAACGCGGGCGGCAGCTTTATCAAATCGGGCCTGCAGCAGGTCAATGTTCGTGTGGTCGGTCTGTACGACAACGTACAGGACATCCAACAGACTGTGATCGCGACCAAGAATGGCACGCCGCTGCGGGTGAAGGACGTCGCGACAGTGACTCAGGGACCAAAAATCCGGCTCGGCCAGATCGGGAAAGCGATTCATCGCGAAGACGGAACGGTTCTCGACAACGAAGACACGCTCGAAGGAATTGTTTTGCTACGGAAGGGCGCGAACGCAGACGAGACGCTGGTGCTGATCCACGATAAAGTCAAAGAACTGAACGATCACCTCTTGCCACCCGGCGTGAAGATAGTCCCTTTTCTTGACCGAAGTGACCTTGTTCATCTGACGACGCACACAGTGCTTCACAATCTGACCGAAGGCGTGCTGCTTGTTTCGGTCATTCTATTTTTCTTTTTGGGGAATTTTCGCGGGGCGCTCATCGTCGCGCTGACCATTCCGTTCTCCCTGCTGTTTGCGTCGATATGCCTCGACCTGAACAGAATTCCCGCCAATCTTCTCTCGTTGGGCGCCCTCGACTTCGGAATGGTTGTCGACGGAACCGTGGTCATCATTGAGAACATCGTCCGACGCTTCGGTCTCGAAGGCAACGCGCAAAAAACTACCTGGGAATGCGTCCGCGATGCCGTGCGTGAGGTGATTCGGCCCGTGTTCTACGCTCGTGCGATCATCATCACTGCGTATCTGCCGATTTTCACGCTGCAGAGTGTGGAGGGGCGCCTTTTCAAGCCGATGGCATGGACCGTGTCGTTCGCGTTGCTCGGCGCGTTGATCTTTTCGATCGCCATCGCTCCGGTGCTTGCGCTGCTGCAGTTCCGTCCTGGGATGCGTGAATGGCAAAACCCGGTGATGAAGTTCTTTAGGGGAAAGTATCTCGTAGCGGTCCGATGGGCCATCGAGCATCGGCGGGTTACTGTAGGGGCAGGGGCTTTTGCGTTTGTGGTCGCGGTTTTCCTAATGTTTAGCGGTGTGATCGGCTCGGAATTTCTGCCGCATCTCGATGAGGGCGCCATCTGGGCGCGCGGCACTCTCGCACCGAGCACAGGCCCCGACGAAGGCACTCGCGTGATGAACCAGGCGCGCGTCATCCTCGCGTCGTTTCCTGAGGTCAAGCAGGTGGTCTCACAGGTGGGCAGACCGGACGACGGGACGGATACGACCGGTTTCTTCAACACGGAATATTTCGTTGACTTGAAAGCGAAAGACAAATGGCGATCCGTATTCCACAAAGACAAGGACGAACTCATTGGGGCGATGGATCACGAGCTGAGCAAGATTCCCGGAGTGCTTTGGAATTTCTCGCAGCCCATTGCCGACAACATGGAGGAAGCGGTCAGCGGAGTCAAAGGGGAGCTGGCCGTGAAAATATACGGCGATGACCTCAAGGTTCTTGAGCTGAAAGGCGATGAAGTCGTCAACGTTATGCGCGGTGTTGCCGGGATTGAAGATTTGGGCCTTTTTCGGGTGCTCGGCCAGCCAAACTTAAATATCACCGTCGATCGCCAAGAGGCGGCGCGTCACGGCATCAACGTCGCAGACGTTCAAGACGGTGTGGAGACCGCGGTCGGCGGGAAAGCGGTCAGCCAGGTTCTGCAAGGCGAGCAACGATACGACCTTGTTGTGCGCTACCAGGCTCCTTATCGGGAGACGAAAGAAGCTATTGAGAATATCCGGCTGGTCTCGCCGACGGGAGAGCGTGTTTCACTGGCTCAGTTAACCAAGGTGAGCGTGTCTGACGGAGGGTCGGAAATCTATCGCGAGGCCAATTCTAGGTACGTGGCCATCAAATACAGCGTGCGCGGTCGCGATCTGGGCAGCGCCGTCGAAGAGGCCATGAGAATCGTTAGGCAGCGGGTCAAGCTGCCCGTTGGCTATCACATCAATTGGGCCGGCGAGTACGAAAGTCAAAAACGATCCCAGAAGCGACTCATGATTGTCGTGCCTATCACCATCCTCGCGATCTTCGTCATTCTTTACAGTATGTTCTCGTCGTCAAAATGGGCCGGCCTTATTCTCGCCAGCGTGGCGATTGCGCCCATAGGAGGCCTGTTGGCTCTGCTCATGACCGGAACGCATTTCAGTGTTTCCTCCGGGGTTGGTTTTCTAGCGCTTTTTGGTGTGTCCGTCGAAACGGGCGTCATCATGCTTGAGTACATCAATCAACTTCGAGCTTCGGGACATTCCATTGAAGACGCAGCCATCGGAGGCGCGGTCCTTCGACTGCGTCCCATTATGATGACAATGCTCGTGGCCAGTCTCGGCTTGTTGCCGGCCGCGCTCTCCCACGGTATCGGCTCTGATTCGCAAAGGCCTTTCGCGATCGTCATCGTGGGTGGGTTGATCGGTGCACTGATAATTAGCATTTTCTTGCTCCCTGCACTGTATGTATGGGTCGCACGGGACGGCGACAAGCTCCCGGCTCCCGAGGAGAAGTTTGACGAAGTCGTTTAGGCTGGGACGGTCGCCCAGCTTGGTTTTCGCGCTGCCAGGAAAGTGCATAAGCTGTCCTCTCGCCTAGCACCCATTACGCGAAAAGCAGAAGTTGAGCGCTCGCTTGAAACATAACGCCCGAGCTGCGCACTATCCACTGGAAGCCAAATGTGCCTGCGCCAACATATTGAGTTGACGCCGCACCGGCACTACCAGGTGCAATGTCCCTGAATGCATGTGTCTCAGGAAGAGTGAAGTCGGAGTCCGGAATCACGATCTGAAACAAATGCCGGCGACCCCAGCCCGCGGCCGCTGTAGCGCTAAGTCCTGGTTTGTCGGCAACCCTTACCTAATCGCGTTACGTCAGAGTTGCTCGTAATCAGGTGCCACGCTGTCAGGTGCCTTGGAATCGCGCACCGACCAGCCGAAGGATTTTATTCGTCGCGGAGGGCGGCCATGGGATCGAGCCGCGCCGCGCCGCGCCGCGCGCTGGCAAGTAGCTGGCGAGGATGGCCACAGCCGTAAGCGCAACTGCGGAAAGCGAAATCGTCAGCGGGTCGTAAGGGTTGAGGCCGAAGAGCATCGCGCCCGCGGTTTTGCCCAAGGTCAGCACCAGCGCGGCGCCGACGGCCAGGCCGATCACCAGCATGGTGCTGGCTTCGCCCAGCACCATACGCAAAATGTTTCGCCGTTGCGCCCCCAGCGCTATGCGCAACCCGATTTCTCCGGTGCGGCGCGCGACGAAATTGGACATCACGCCGAAGAGCCCCATCATGGCCAGCAAAGTGGCCAGCGCGCCGAAAAACCCGGAAAGCGCGGCCATCAAACGCTCGCGCAGCAGCGAATCGCGGATGTTCGTCTGCATGACATGGAATTCCTCGCCGATCTCGGGGCTGGCCTCGGCCAGCGCGTTTTTCAGTTCTTGCGTCAGCGTTCCCATGGGGAGATTGGAGCGAATCAGCAATCCCGCATATTCGTCCGGCTGGTCACCCTGCGCGGTAGTCACGTAGACTTCCGGCGCGAATTCATCGCGCAAGTCGTAATACTTCGTGTCGCGAACCAATCCCACAACCTCATAGATCGGCCGCGCGCGGCCCACCGCCTCCTCAATTTGAAAGTGCGCGCCAATGGGATTGGCGCCGTTGAGGATTTTCTTCACGAAACTCTGGTTGACGATAGCCACCTTGAGCGAGTTAGCCGTGTCCCGCTCGCTGAATGCGCGGCCGGCCATGATGCGGATTCCCATGGTGTTGAAAAAATCGGGGCTGACTTGCGTGAAAAGAGGTGCCACGTCGGCGCGTTTTGTGGCGCCGGCCAAGATAACGTTTTCCTGCCAGCCATAGCCGCTGAGCGGCACTACACTGGCGTCCGCGACTCCCTCGACGCCGGGCAGTGCGCGCAAGCGGTCAATCAAGTTCAGCTTGTAGCCCTGCCGTTGCGGCGCGGGAATTTTCAGTTGGCGAAAGTCCAGATCGGCTTCCATGATGCCGGCCGTGTGGAAACCGGCGTTCGCCGAAAGAATGTTTTTCAGGCTGCGCACGAAGAGTATCGCGCCCACCAGCAAGACCAGCGAGAACGCCACCTGCGAGACAACCAAGCCGCGGCGGAGGCTGAAATGCTCGCGGCCGCCGGCGAGGTTCCGGCCCGCGGATTTGAGCGCTGCTGCCGGAGCGATGCGCGTGGCGCGGAAAGCGGGAGCCAGGCCGAAAAGAATTGTAGTCAGCAGCGCGATGCCCATGGTGAAGCTGAACACGAGCCAATCCGGACGAAGATAAACGAAGACATCGGGCGTGCTCGTGGCGATGAAGGCCACCAGGAAACGGCTGACCCATTGCGCCAAGACTGCGCCCAAAACGGTGCCGGCAACACCGATCAAAAGACTTTCCACGAGCAGTTGCCGGATGAGCCGCCCGCGGGATGCACCGAGCGAAAGCCGCACGGCGATCTCGCGTCCACGGACGCTGGCGCGCGCCAGCAACAGAATAGCGATATTGGCGCAGGCAATCAGCAAGACCATGGCGGCGATGGCCAACAGCACCCACAGGGGTGTCTCGTAGAGCCGGCGCAGATTCGAGAATCCCGCAGCTGCCGGAAATGCGCCGAACTTGTACCGCAGGTAGTGCTTTTGCGCCTCCGTATCGTATTGCGGGGGTGTGGTCGCTTCCAGGATGCCGGTCGAAAGCGCTGCCATTTCCGCGTTGGCTTGCTCGATAGTCACGCCGGGCTTCAGGCGTCCCACGGCGGCGAGCCAATAGCCATTGCGCAGGTCAATCAGGGACAATTCGCCGTGTATAAGCGCTTCCGAGCACAGTGGCACGGCCACGTCGAATTGACGTCCAACGTCAATGCCCGTGAAACTAGACGGAGTGATGCCGACGATTTCAAACGGATGGCCTTCGAGTGAGATCATCCGCCCCAGAATGTCCGGGCCGCCGGCGTATTCCCGCTGCCAAAAGGCGTAGCTGATCACAGCGGGCGGGGAGCCGCAGCCGCGGCGGTCATCATCCGCGGTCAAGGTGCGGCCGCGCAATGCGGGGACTTCCAGCGTCTTGAAAAAATCCCCGCTGACCCAGATGCCCGAGGCGTAGCGTGCTTCGCCCCCGCGCGCCAGGTTGAATCCTCCTTCGGTCGCCCATGCAAACATGCCGGAAAAAACTCGCTGATGATCACGGATCTGCTCCCATTGCGCGCTGGTAATATCGGCGTAGCGGCCATGGACGCGGCCGGAATTCCAGGAGCGGTCCAGGATGCGCACGTTGGCGAGTTGCTCGGGGTGCGCGACCGGCAGCGTTCGCAGGCGGAGCGAATCGATCAATTGGAAGATGGCGGTGTTTGCGCCGGTGCCCAGCGCGAGGGAAAGCACCACAATAGCGGTGAAGCCGGGATTGAGGCGCAGTAGCCTGAGGCCGTAGCGAAGGTCCTGCGCGAGAGAATGCAGCCAGCCACTGAATTTCATGCCAGTATGACGCTCGGCTAATAATTACGTTTCACGATTTCTAGCGTTC
>Ga0209415_10006213_pt1 | contig 21340 bp, 20 predicted proteins | sample PeaSoiSIISIP2007_FD_187696 | JGI IMG/M metagenome (GOLD analysis project Ga0209415, IMG submission 187696) | Peat soil microbial communities from Weissenstadt, Germany - SII-SIP-2007 (SPAdes) (version 2) | ecosystem: Environmental > Terrestrial > Soil > Wetlands > Peat | place: Germany... | reverse complement strand
TGCCGGGACTGAATTAGGTTGCACAACAGTGCGGAATCAGCATCGGCGAATGGGCTATTTTATGGCACCTTCGCCGAACCGGAGTGCTTAACGAAAAGAAGCAATCGACAATGCCGCGTCAAGGCCTTACCGAGTTGCTCGCTAGACGTGGATTTGGCGATGCCAACATTTCGCGACTCCTTGGTAGTCTGGAAAACAAAGAGCTCATTCGACGAATGAGTTTGACTCCGCGTGAACGAGAGCAACTTTTCGGTGTATCACATGGTGCCAACCGGCAAGCAATCGTTCTACAGCATTTAGGTGAACGCAAGATCGAAGAATTTCAAAAGCGATTGACGGGCATCTTCGAGGCGTGGGTTTCTAAACAACCGATGACCACGCAAACAGCGGTATTGTCCGCGAGCGGGATTGGTCTGTGGATCGCTGAACGATTTGCGAAGGGCAAACGAACTCTTAAGGATTAGATTAGATCGAGTCGCATCGGACGCACGCTTGTTCTGATGCGGCAAGCCTCCCTTAGTCGTAGCCGCCTTTTTTTGCGCGGAATCGCAACGACTTTCCAGCCGGTATCGGACTTGATCTGTTTGAGAATATTCACACGCGCCACAGCAGGCCTCCTTTACGGTTAATAAGGAAGTAAGTATACGCGGTGACGTTAAGTAGCGCATTCTAGCGTGCGTCGCGCGGAGCTCTTCTCAATACCGTCCCGAACCAGACAATGATAGTTTGGCCACTGCACGCCGTTTCAGCTTCTCATCCGGGTCGAGATATTGGCGCGTCGTGTCTAGATCACTGTGCCCCATCAGCCTTTGCACCGTAACGATATCGCATCCACTTTCCAGCAGGCGGGTTGCATAGGTATGCCGGAACTTATGGAGCGTCGCCCCAGTCACCTTTGCGGCGTCAGCAATTTCTTTCAAACGCCGCAGCAGATGCGTATGTCTGTTGCCGGCTTTCGTCGGGAAGACCAAAGCGGTCCTTCGTGGCTGCCGTATCAGCAGTTCAGCTAGTTCGCGCGATATAGGAATCATTCGCTCTTCATAATCTTTGGGCGAAAAGCCCTGCTTTCCTTCGCCGCTCACCCGGACGCTAGCATTGTCGAGGTCCTGAAGCTCCATGTCCGACCACATGAGGTAGCAGAGTTCCTCTTCCCGCAAACCCGTGAGGAGAAATGTTGAAAAGATCGCTCGCTCTCCCTCGTCGCATTCAGCAAAGATCCGGTCTAGCTCCTCCTGGCGATACGTCGGTGGCTTCCGCTTCGCCTTGGCACGCGGGTCCTTCAGTTCCTTAAAATTCGCGCACGGATTGGTCAGCGGCAAATTGCGCTCTCGAATCAGGAAATAGAAGAACGTTCGGAGCACGGAAACCTCATAGTTGATTGTTCGAGGCGTGATGCGCCGGCCCGGATGCTGCTCGCTGCACTCCGCGCTCCGAGCCGTCTTATAGTCATCGATGTCCGGCCGCGAGATCGCCTCGACAAACAGCTTCCGTCCCAGGATTCTCGTTGCATGGTCGAGCACTGCCGTGTACCGCTGAGCGGTGCGAGGTTTGTCCGGCGAGTGCACCCGCACGTGCTGCGAGAACATCTGGATAGCGTCCTTGAGTGGCGTGAGCGGAACCTCTGCCCTCGGTGTTGGCTCGGCCTTGCCGCCGAGTAGCTGTTCTCCCGCGAGCTCATTCCGCTTGCGGCGCTGGGCTTCTAATGCATCGCTCGGAGTTTGGCCGGCAAGCTCGCGCCGCCGTTTCGGGCCGTCCCACCATTCGAGGAAATAATTGCCTGGCCGATCATCCCAAGCGTAGCGTGCGCCCGCTTTCTTCAGCGATACAAACTGCCACACCCCGCTCGACTCCCGAACTTTCTTGATTATCCGAACGCTTTTCTTCGCAGCCACTTCCGACCCCTTGGTGTCTGTTTTTGCCGGAATTACCGACACCAAGAGCCTATCACGACTTTCAAGCTATTGAGTGGATGGAAGTTAGAAAATTCTGGCGGAGAGGGGGAGATTCGAACTCCCGGAACCCGTAAAGGTTCAACGGTTTTCGAGACCGCCGCATTCGACCACTCTGCCACCTCTCCGCGACGCGAAACTATTATAACATCGGGGTCCCGCGCACCCGGTCGCACAGAGGGCAGTGCAGGATTCTATCAGTGTCGAGGTCCCGGGGCGTTGCGAGCTTCGGGAACGGTAGCGGTACTCGCGCAGGCCAGCAAATAGCGTACGATGACGCCTTCTTCATCCGTCGGGGGAAACCGAGGTCGCAACCGGCCCCTTGCCGGTACTGAAACGTTTCCAAGGAGTTCTTCACTAAAGACTAGTACCTTGCGAAGCGAGGCAGTGCACCTATACCGATGTAAACATTTTCATGAAACCAAACCACACGTCCACCCGCAGATGCAGCAAACCACGCGCCGTTTCCGGTGAACTGCGGCAAGTCGTATTGAGGCCCCAGCATCTTTCTAGTACTCTAGTTCTAACTGGAGTTCCATTGGATCACGCGGCCTTCGATGCCGACTACCTGGCACGCCTAACGCACGGTGATCTGGACACGGAACGCCACTTTTTTTCTTATTTTAGTAACGTCATTTGGTTGAAGCTGAGGAATCGCGTGCGCTCGCGGCATTTGATCGATGAAATACGGCAAGAGACTTTCGCCCGCGTCCTCAGTTATTTGCATTCCGGCAAGCCGATTCAATATCCTGAGCGCTTCGGCGGTTTCGTCCAAGGAGTCTGTAATAACGTGATGCTGGAGGTGCTACGTTCAGAGTCGTCTCATCCACAATCGGCGGAGGTGCCGATCGATCCGCCGGATACCCGTGTGAAGTTCGCATCGGAACTGGTGACGGAAGAACGGAAGCGCGCCGTCTGTGAGGTGCTCTCCGACATGCCGGACAAGGAAAGGACCCTGTTGAGGCTGGTGTTCATCGAGGAAGGCGACCGCGCTGAAATCTGCAAGCGCTTGAACGTGGACGGCAATTATCTGCGGGTCTTGTTACATCGTGCGAAAGGGAAGTTCCGGGAGACAATGCAGAAGAGGGGCCTCGACGCGATTCTGCAGTAGGCGAAGGGAGGCGATGAAGAATGAACCATCGAGAGGCAGCTAGTAGTGGCGCTGTGGAGCGATATCTGCTCGGACAGCTATCGGCCCCCGAATCGGAGGAGTTCGAACAGCACTTCTTCGATTGTTCCGAATGTGCGCGCGATCTCCGTGCCGGTGCGCTATTCGAAGATAATGCTCGAGCCGTTTTTCTCGAGGAGCGCCCGGTGGCTGAAACAGCCGCGGCGGATCGGCGCAGGCAAACGAAGGCCCAACCATCCGTCTGGGCCTGGCTCTGGGAGCGCCCTTGGACGGCGCCTGCACTAGCCAGCGTGGCGCTCGCTGCTGTGGCCGCCTATCAGGCATTGGTCATAGTTCCAGGATTGCGTAGTCAATTAGACGCCGCTCTTTCGCCACAACCGGTGGCGAGTTACGTTCTGCCTCCCATCTCGCGCGGTGATGCGCACGCGCTAGCCGTTCCGGATATCGGCCATTTTTACGCCATCTACATGGATCCTACTTGGCCGGGCACTTTCGCCGCCTATGTCTGCTCGGTGCAGGATGAATCCGGGTCTACCAGGTTCAGCGTGCGCCTGTCGGCGCCGCCACCGGGCAAGCCCATAGAAATCTTAATGCCCCGAGCGCTTCTTCCTTCGGGCCGATACACTGTAGTAATTCGCAATGCGGCGGAAACCGGCAAACCGGAAGCTGAGCTTGCACGATACGCACTGATTCTCAAACTCGAATAAATAGGAGCTTGCGTGGCAAAGCAGACCAACCCGAAGCGGTATCTCTTTCAGGGGGACGCCACCGGCGTCGCCATCCAATTCGCTTACCCTTTCAACGATGTTGTTCCCATCCAGGCCGCGTCGTCGCTACCTTCCAACGGCGGCCGGAGTTCGTCTCGCGTCGACAAGTTTCAGCATGGGCATATTTTGTCTTTTGATGCGGCATACACCGATGTAAGGGGTGCCGAGACCGAGGACGGTGTTTTTGAGACGGTGGCAACGTCGGTGGTGGAAGGTTTCAACCTGCTGGATGTCGTCAAGTGCGACCGCATCGTCGGGACATTGACGGGAAGGCATCCACTAGGATTCGAGAATGTCATTGTGCCGGCTGGCAGTGTATTCGAAGGGCTGCGCGCCGGCGAAAACTTCTTCGAACGACTGGAGGTGGCTCCGGCATACTTTAACGAGCCCGAGCACGCCACTTGGACGGGTCTCGAAGGAGCTCTCGAGAACGAGCAGGATCGTAGATTACTGGCCGCCACAACTCTGCCCGATGCGAATGGCGATCCAGTTCCGTTACCGCCCGGAGGCCAAAGAACGGGTTTGCTGGGGTTCTGTATCGCTCTTGGTAAACCAACGGAGGAATCTCCGCTCGGCGCTCCGCTGATTTTCTCCGTGCCGAATTTTGGTACTGTTCATCTGGGAGAGTTTTTCTGCGAGCCGACCTCACGCCGATTGACTATGCTGCGCGTGGAGTTGAACGGCGCGCTGCAGGGTCAGGTGGTCGCCGGCGATCCCATCGTCGATGGCGAACCCTATCCATAAACAGAGGGGTCCTGCTCCTGCTCGTTTGCCTGACAGGGTGCAGTACATCGCGGATTGAATCACTGGATGCCGAATACAAAAAGGCCGAGCGGCTGCTGAGAGAAGGACACTTTAAGGAAGCTCTGTCACTTGCGGATTCGGCGTTAGGGAGATGCGGTTCTTCGCCAGACTGGTGCTGGAGATTGCGCCTTCTAAAGGCTGAGACGCTGGTAAACAGCCGGCAGGAGGAGGCCGCTCTCCGGCTCTTAGATGGTCCGGATTCTCCCCTCCGACCGGACCTTCAGGCTCGCCGCAGGATGCATCAGGGATGGGCATGGTTCCTTCTTTCGGATTACCCGCGAGCCGAGAAGTTTCTGAATGAAGCTCATACTCTTGCCGAAAAGAGCGCATCGCCGAGCTTGGTTGCCGAAGTAGAGTCGCGCCAGGCTCCGTTGCTTGTCAAACGTGGTCGCTTCGATGATGCGGAGGCGACCTTGCGTCACGGCTTAGACGTTGCTGCTCACCTGGGCGATCGCTATCTGGAAGCAAACCTGATGGGTAATCTAGGGTATTTGTTCTTTAGCAGATCGCGATTCGAAGAAGCCATCTATTGGCTGCAACCCGCCTACGACCGGTTCGCCCGCTTAGGTGCAAGTGATGCGGCTGCCAGGACGATTGGCAATCTTGGCGTATGTTACTACGGCCTGGGCGATTCCGAAAAAGCACTTGCCGCTTTCGAAGACGCGACAGTCCGATTCGCAAAGGCCGGTGATCGCAGGAACGAGCAAAATTGGTTGGGAAATAGCGGCACGGTGCTGTTCGATGCCGGGGATTTCGCGGCGGCAATCGACCGATACCAGCGCGCGTTGGCAATCGCAAAAGAACGCAAAGACCGATACTGGAGCGCGGCGTGGATGAGCAACCTGTCGGTTGCCAATCTTCGTGTCGGAAAACTCGATGCGGCGGAGAGCTATAACAATGAATCGCTCGCAATCAACCGGGATCTCAAAGACAGCGTGAAGGCGCGTTACAACCAGCTGAATGCTGGTGAAATCGCCGCCGCGCGAAAAGAGTTCGGGCTAGCGGAAGAGCTCTTTCTTGCGACTTTGAACGCCACTTCGGAAGATCCAACTCCGACGCTCGAGGCGCAAGAAGACCTCGCCAAGCTTTACATTGAAACTGGAAAGCCGGAGAAGGCCGAAGCGCAATTCCAATCGGCTATCGTGGCCATTGAAAGCCGGCAAGCCGGACTCACCAAAGAAGACTACAAGCTCTCTTATCTTTCGAGCCTGGTCCGATTTTATAGGAGCTATGTCGATTTTCTGGTCGAGCGCGGCGAGATCGGCAAGGCGCTCGAAGTGGTTGAGTCCAGCCGCGCGCGCATCCTTACGGAGCGAGTGAGTGCCACCGCCAAGGGTCAAGTGAGCTTGAGCGCTTCCGAGCTTCAGGCACTGGCCCGATCCTCCCACCGGATTCTCCTCTCGTATTGGCTCGCGCCGAAACAGTCCTATGTTTGGGCCGTCACAGCGTCCAACATTCAGATCTTCCCGCTGCCCGCGGAGAAAGAGATTCGTGGTCTGGTGGAAGGCTACCGGACTGTGATTGAAGATCTCAGAGATCCTGTGGAATCGCAAAATCCGGCCGGCGCCAAACTGTCCGAGATCTTGCTCGGTCCCATTCACCAGCTCGTGCCGCCGGGATCTCACGTGGTCATTGTGCCCGATGGTGCGCTACATTCGCTGAATTTCGCCACGCTACCGGCGCCAGGCGATCCGGCGAAGTATTGGATCGAAGATGCCACGCTCTCCGTTGCGCCATCGCTGGGATTGGTACTGAACTCTCGGCCCGGCGCGACACCACGCCAGGCGAGCCTTTTGGCAATTGGCGATCCGGAATCGCCCGGCCAGGAATTTCCTCGACTACCGAATGCGCGAAAAGAAGTGGACACAATTGCTGCGCTGTTTCCCAATTCCAACAAAGCCATCTTTGAAGGCGCCGAGTCGCGGCCCTCCATGTACAGCCGGGCTGATCCGGCGCGCTTTTCGTTCATTCATTTCGCCGCCCACGCTACGGCTAATCGAGCCAGCCCGCTCGATTCCGCGCTCATTCTTTCGCGCGAAGGAAATGTGTACGCTCTCACTGCCCGCGAAATCATGAAGGTTCCTCTCGACGCCCGCGTTGTGACGCTTTCTTCTTGCCGCAGCGCCGGCGCGCGAGCATACTCGGGCGAGGGCCTGGTTGGGCTCACTTGGGCTTTCTTCGAAGCCGGGGCGCGGAATGTGATTGCCGGTTTGTGGGATGTCGACGACGAATCCACCTCTCGGTTAATGTCCCGAATGTATGGTGACTTGACACGCGGCGTGGCTCCCGAAGACGCCTTGCGAACCGCGCAACTCAGTCTCTTGCATGGCGAATATCCATACAAGAAACCCTATTACTGGGGACCCTTCCAGCTTTACTCGAGGACTCAGAGGCCTTAGCGGATGTCTATGCGCGCGTGGCCAGCGAAAGCACGGTGCGCTCAACGATCGTTTTTGTGAGTGGGATTTTATAGGCATTTTTGTGAAGCGGCGAAGCGCCGGCGACAGCGGCTTCGGCGGCCTTGGCGGCTAGCTCAGTCGTGACCCGTTTGCCGGTAAGGAGTAGCTCGGCATCGGGGACGTGCCACGGAATGGGCGCGACGCCTCCGAGAACGATGCGCGCGGAGCGGCAAGTCTGGTCCTTTTCGAGCTCCAGGACGATGGCGGCGCTGACGACGGCGTGGGTCCAAGCCTCGCGATCCATGGCTTTGTAGTACGTGCTGCGAGTGTTGGGGCGCGCGAAGGGAAGCTGAATGCCGGCCAGGATCTCGTCATCGGCTAAAACATTTTCGCGCGCGGCGTTTTGACGAGGAAGGACGAAGAATTCCGATGCCGGGATGGTGCGTTCACCCGAGGGTCCTACGATGCGAAACTTGGCATCGAGCGCGACCAGGGCCGGCGCGGTGTCCGAAGGATGGACGATGAAGCTGGGTCCGCCGCCAAGAATCGCGTGGAACTGATTTTCACCGGTGACGGAGAAGCATTGGTTGCCGCCCGCTTTGTAGCAAGGAAATCCGTTGCGATAATACCAGCACCAGGGGCGCTGGTTGATGTTGCCCGCGATAGTGCCGACGTTGCGGACCTGCTGCGTGGCGACGGTTTCGGCAGCTTCGGCGAGAACGGCGTAGTCGCGGCGGATGAGCGGGTGATGGCTAATGGTGTCAAGCGTGACCAGGCCACCGATGTCCACGCCGGTACTCGACGACTTGATTTGATCGAGCCCTCTGATAGCCCTCAAGTTGACCAATACATCCGGCGAGACAATGCGCTCATTTACCTGGCCGAGCAGATCGCTGCCACCGCCGGCGAAAGCAGGCACACGTCCGTCGCGGCGCGCTTGTTGGGAGAGGGTCGCAGCCTGTTGCAGGTCGCGTGGGTTAGCGTTGGCAAAGGTTTTCATGCGCGCACCTCCAGATGAGCTGTGAGGATTTTGTCGCGTGTGATGGGCAGTTCCCGCATACGGCAGCCAGTGGCGTTGAAGACGGCATTCGCGACCGCGGCCACGGCGGGGACTTTGCTCGACTCGCCCATGCTCTTTGCGCCGAATGGTCCATAGCCGTCGTCGCTTTCGACGAAGATGGTTTCGATTTCCGGCGCGTCGGCGTGTGTGAGCACGCGATGGAAGTAGTAGCCGGCGGTCAAGGGTTGGCCGCTCGCAGGATCGTAGAGCAGTTCTTCGTGTAGCGCCATACCGATGCCCATGATCGCTCCGCCTTTGATCTGGCTGTCGGCGGTGAGCGGATTCATGATGCGCCCGCAATCGTGAACTGCAACGTATTTGGTAACACGTGCGCGGCCGATCTGGGTATCAACCTCGACTTCGACGAAATGCGCACCGAAGGCATTGCGAACCTTGCCATCCTCCACCGTGGGGTTGGGGGAGACGGAGGCGATGAGCAGTCCTTCGCCTTTCGGGAGCCCCTTCTCGGCGATCTGGCGTTTGAGATCCTTCGCGGCCTCGACCACCGCGTGGCCGGTTTGAATGGTGGTGCGGCTACCGGATTCGCCGACCGAATAAGGGCAGCGCTCAGTGTCACCCCAGACGACATCCACTTGGGATAACGGAACGCCCAGCGCTTCCGCCGCGATCAGGCCCATGGTGGTTTTCGCGCCCGCGCCGACATCGGTGACACCGACGCGTACCGTGTAGCGGCCCTTCGCATTGACTTCGATGATGGCGTTGCTGCGGCCGAGGCCCGAACGGAACGCAAGGAACGCGAAGCCCGCGCCGCGCTTGACGGGTCCGGAATCGGACCCAGGCTGAGGACGCCAGCGCTCCTTCCACTGGAAGGCCTCCGAGCCGCGATGGATGCATTCCTCAAGCGTGTGAATGGTGTAAGGCCTTTCGTCGTTGGCCTTGCGTGTCATGTTCTTGCGCACGAACTCCACCGGGTCCATGTTCATCTTGTAGGCGACTTCGTCCATCATCGACTGGATGCCGTAGTAGCCCTGCGGGAATTCGGGGCCGCGGAAATTTCCCGAAACCGTTTTGTTGGTGTAGACCGGATGGATGATGGTCTCGATATTGGGGCACTGATAGACTTCGATACCGCCGATGGCGCCGGAGTTCTTGCGGTAGCCGCCCATGCCGCTGTAACCGCGAAGCTGAATGGACTGCAACGTGCCGTCGTTGCTGACGCCGACCTTGTAGTACTGCACGGTGGGCCAGCGCCCATGCATTCCGATGAAATCTTCCTTGCGCGATAGTTCGAGTTTCACTGGCGCGCCCGCCTGCTTGGCGAGCATGGCGGCGATGAGATCGGCATCCTGATTCTGATTCTTATTGCCGAAGTTGCCGCCCATGTAATGGCAAATGACGCGGACCTTTTCGTCGGGAATTCCCAAGTCGCGCGCGATGTCGTGGCGGCAATTGGCGATGCCACCGGTGGGCGTGTAGACCGTGAGGTTGTCGCCTTCCCAGTGCGCGAGCGAGGCGCGCGGCTCCATCTGCGCGTTGTGGATGAAGGCGGTTGTGTAGCGGTCCTCGAAGACGCGATCGGAGGCCGCGAATCCTTTCGCGACGTCGCCGCGCTTTTCTCCGAAAGGCTTGGCTTCATTTTGAAGATTGAGCGCGAGATTGCCTTCGGGCCAGATGGCGACCGCGCCGGGCTTGAGGGCTTCTTCCTGATCGAGGACAAACGGCAGCACCTCGTAGTCCACCTGGATGTGCCGTATGGCTTCTTCAGCGACGTGTCGATTGACGGCTGCGACGGCGGCTACAGGCTCGCCGACGAATCGCACGGGATTGTTGAAGGCGTAGCGCCGCTGCTTGGTGATCTTCTTCGCCTGATCGTCATATTGGCGGCCGCCCGCGATGGAGCCCGCGCCCCAGACGACGGTGCAGTTTTCGTGCGTGATAACGGCCTTGACGCCGGGCATTGCTGCGGCTTTCGAAACATCGATACTACGGATGCGCGCGTGCGGGTGGGGACTGCGAAGCACACGAGCGTAGAGCGTGCCGTCGAGTTGCACGTCGCCGGTGTAAGTGGCCTTGCCGCTGACGCGTTCGAGCGCGTCGATTCGCGGGGTGGCGTGTCCGGCTGTTTTGAGCGTGGGCAGCGTTGCGCCGCCAGCGTCAAAATGCGGCGGGGTCTGAGCGGGGGAGGGAGATGTGGCAGCGGCGGCGAGCGTGGCTGCGACGTAGTGATTGTAGTTCGAGCAGCGGCAAATGTTGCCGGTGAGCGCGTGGCGAACCTCGTCGCGTGTGGGATTCGGATTGTGGCCGAGCAGTCCCTTGGCGCTCATGAGCTGGCCCGAGGTACAAAAACCGCACTGTGGCGCGTCGTGTTCGATGAAAGCCTTCTGCAACGGATCGAGCCGGCCATTCTGCGCAAGCGATTCGACGGTTTGTATGGAGTGGCTGTCCATCCACACGGCGAGCTGGCTGCAGGAGTATGCGGCCCTGCCATCCAGCAACACGGTACATGCGCCGCATTCGCCACGATCGCAACCGATGTGGGTGCCGGTGAGCTTCAGATGATCGCGCAACAGCTCGGCGAGCGTCCAGCGATCCTCCACTTCGATCTGTTGAAGCTTGCCGTTGACGGTGATGCGGATCTTGGTGCTGGGGACGGGGGTGGAGGAGGTTGTGTCAGCGGTGGCGCTTTGTGCGTTTATTTTTGGCACCGCCGTAGCGGCGACGATCGCAACCCCGGTGCCTTCGAGAAATTGACGGCGAGTTTTGCTCATGGAACCTCCACAGTCGGTTACCTCGCGATTCTATCGCAAAGGGGCAGAAGGGGGTTGGGGATTTGGGATTGGGGATTCGGGGCCGGAGGGCAGGGAGGCGCATCAGGGGTAATTTTGTGTTTACTGACGCATTATTTTTCCGCACAGGAGGCGAAAATGAGGCGAAAACAAGTCGGAAAAGTGGGACGGGTTACGGAAGTGAACTCTGGTTATCGGCTTGGGAAACTGGGGCATCAACTTGGTTTGAAGGTAGCAGGGTGGGACAGTGACGCCGGCCTCGGAGAACGGAAAGGCCGAGGAAAGCCAAGGAATCCCGTTGCGAGCGATTAGTCAACGGCCTGTAAGTATGCTTGAAGTGTGTTATTCAACCTGCGGTGACGCCAACGATTCCAGCAATTTTCGGGCTTCCGCTTCGCGGCCGTTAGTCACAAGGAACTGGCATGAAGGAAGATAACTCCGTCCGACGTCGGTACGTATCGGGAAGCGCTCCTGGTCACCGATAATGGAGCGGGAAATCCCCAGAGGCAGCCGCTTTCCGGCGTCGGCACACCGAATTAGATAAATTGGGGTGTGAATCCCGCGCGCTTATCGGCGCCGGAGTGAAGGCCTGTTCTGAAGGGCTGGACAGGCTAGACTTCGTCCGGCGGGATGCGATAAATTCTAAACTTCACTCTCGGATTGGGGAGGAGAAACAGCCATGCATCATCATGCGCATACGCATTCGCGGCGCGATTTTTTCAGCAGGGCCTTCGGAGGCGCGCTGGCTGGAGCGTCGATCATCGAGGAAGCCTTCCTGCGCGCGACCTGGGCGCGGGCCCAGTCGCCCGGCGCGAGCACGAGTCTGTTCAAAATCGAGAAGGTGGCCGATGGCGTTTTTGCCGCCTTGGCCCGCCCGCAAGTCCTGACCAACTGTAATGCCGCCATTTTTGTGAACTCGCAGGACGTGCTGGTAGTGGATGCCCACTCGAAGCCCTCCGCGGCAGCCGCGCTGATCGCCCAGATCAAAAAAGAGGTTACGCCTAAACCGGTTCGCTATCTGGTCAACACTCATTTCCACTGGGACCACACGCAGGGCGACTCCGCTTACAAGGCCAACAGCGCGAAACTGGACATCATCGCCAGCGACACGACCAAGCAGTTGATGACGGAGCTTTCCCGCAACCGCCTCAAGGAATCGCTCGACACCGTCCCCAAGCAGATCGATGACGTTCAGGCGCACCTGGCCAAAGCGACGTCTGCCACCGACAAGGAGCGGTACACGGATCTGATCCGGCAACTGAAGGCCTATCAAACCGAGATGCAGAGCTACACACTAGAGCTGCCGACCATTACCTTTGCTAAGTCGCACGTGATCAAGGACACCGCGGGCGATATTCATATCGAGTTCCATGGGCGTGCCCACACTGCGGGCGACGTCGCTGTTTTCTCACCGCAGAAACGCGTGGTCGCTTCGGGCGACGTGATTATCGGCTTCCTGCCGAACGTCGCGGACGGGTATCCGCGACCGTGGCCGGCGACCATCAACTCGGTGGGGCAGCTGGCTTTCGATCACATCATTCCAGGACACGGGCCGGTCCAGCACGATCGCGCGCGTATGACGCAAATGCGGAATTATATCGAAGAGCTGACCGGGCGGGTTGAAGAGGGTAAGAAAGCGGGGCAGTCGCTGGCTGAATTGCACAAGACGCTCAGCATGGCGTCGATCAAGACCTTGCAAGCGAACGGATACGGTAACTACTGCGCCGACAATTTGAACAACCTCACGGTGTACCTGGGGCAGAGAACGGCGGTAGAGGATCGTCTGACGGCCAATATCGACGCGATCTACAAAAATCTGGACCGGGCCTGAACGGCGAGGCCGGGACCTACTTTGCCGACGCTCTGAGGGTATTGCATGCCCAGTCCAGATCGCCGGCACGGCTTCTGGGCTCGGCCGACTTCGGGAAGGATGATAGCCTGGACAAATGCGTGCACTTATATTCCTGATACCGGCCGTCCTGATGGCGCAAAGCACGGCTCCCGAGGCTCCCGCAGCCAAATCGACGACTGCGGCGCCCACAGCCAAAACCGCGCCCAAGTCTGCTGCTGCGCCGAAGGCCGTACCGGCGCTGGAAACCGACGAAGAGAAGACCGTCTACGCTCTGGGCCTGCAGATGTACCGGTCGCTGGCCCAGCTCGACCTCTCACCGGCCGAATTGGCGCTGATCGAGCGCGCCCTTGCCGACGCCGCCGCTGGCAAGCCGGCGGTGGATTTGAATGAATGGGGGCCAAAGTTCCAGGCTCTCGGGCAAGCCCGCTCGGCTCGTGTGGCGGAGAAGCAAAAGATCGCCTCCCAGGCGTATGTCGCAAAGGCGGCCACAGAGCCAGGCGCGATCAAGACAGAGTCCGGACTGATTTACATGGATATCAAGCCCGGAACCGGTGCCTCGCCAAAGGCCTCCGATTCGGTGAAAGTGAACTATCGGGGCACCCTGATCGACGGAACGGAGTTTGACAGCTCTTACAAGCGGAATCAACCCGCGCAGTTCCCGCTGAGCGGCGTCATTCGCTGCTGGACTGAAGGCGTGCAGAAGATGCGATTAGGTGGGAAGGCCCGGCTGGTGTGCCCGTCCGAGATCGCGTACGGGGACAACGGGCACCCGCCTACGATTCCAGGCGGCGCCACGCTGATTTTCGAAATCGAGCTGTTGGAGATTGGGGGCCGTTGAGTTCGGAGCGGGAAACATGGGAGTCCGTTCCCGCTGGGTCCGGCTGCGACTACGAGCGGTTCTGTGGCGGCAGTGGAAAACACCGCGCCGCCGTCGGGCAGCTCTGCTGGAACTAGGGGTTCGACCGAGCTTGGCTAGCAATATGGCCGTAAGCGGTCCCCGGTATTTCGCCCCGGCCAAAGCTCTGCCTGGTGGGCTTTCCACTGCATACCTTCACTCATAGGGGCGGCGGTCACCCACCGACCCCTGCCATACCACCGGCGCAGAGCGGCATACGCGGGTAAGGCTGAGTTTACTCGATCGAGGCGCGGTTCGTGCCTGGATGCGGCGCGCTCCTATTTCCCGCCGACGTGGACCGCGTCTTTTTCGTTCTCGTTGCAGTGGTAATCGATCAACTCACTGTCGGGCACAAGGAGCTGATGCAGCCGGACGGTCCACGGCTTCGTGTACGCTTTCGAGTCGTCGATGGAGACCTCGATGTCCAGGCTGCCGAAGCTCGTGCGGCGAAATATTTCCCTCATTTTGCCGGCTTCCGTAAGAGGACTGCCGCGGCGGTCCAACCACGTGCCATCGCGGAATCCCACCGTTTCCACCACGAGGGCGTCGCCGTGCCATTTCCCCACCGAGTATCCGTTCCAGGTGGGACTAGGGTCCGCGGGCAAGGGCCGGCCATCGGTGAAGAATTGCCGGTAAGTCACGTCGCGTTCGGAGAGGAGAACGGTGACCGGAGGCGTCTGAATGATCTTGCGATACATCGGGAAGGTCAACAGCCGGAACGCACCCGCCGGTTTGCATAGTGCAACCGGGTCCTCCACTCCCAAATCCGCCGTCCGTTTTTTTACCAACTCGGCGGCCCAGGGTTGATACGGCAGGCCGCCCCGCACACCAAAGGCGATTTCTGAAAACTCCCGCACGCCGCCATCGCTGTCGTTTTCGCATGGCGCGCCGCGTGGGCAAGGCGTCCTTGCCATTCGCCAGACTCCGGACAAATCCGGATGGCCGTCGGAAGAGCGCGGAACCGGCGCCGCGAGGTTGGGTTTGCCGTCGGACGTGCGCGGCATTCCAGGGGTTGGATAATGCACCCATTGCGCGCGCGCCAATTCCAGATGCGCGCCAATGGCGAAGTACACGACTACGATCGCCGGCAGCCGAACTGCCATCTTAAACACCCCCGGATCTCTATCCTAGCTGATCCGGCGAAGTGGACCAACGGTGGAATTATCCGTCGCCTCTCTCACCCGGCTTTCCAGATCGATCAATTGACCTCCAGTCGTTTCAGTGACAGCCGGCATAGCTTTGGGTTAGTAACCCCGACGGGCCAGTAAATGCGGCTCTCCAGCCGAAATACCGATCACCCGCCGGCCTCCGCCTGCCTATTCACCTGTCAAGTCATTTGACCCGGTAATCGAAACGGGGATCGTTGGGTCACTTGAAAAAGTAACCGAACGCGCCAGGCGTTGTCTCCTTTCTGTAGGCTCGCGAGACAGCTTTTTGCCCCTGATCCCGGAAGCGACTTCTTTACAGCGAGTGCCAGGACGAATGAACCTCCGGCACATAGCCCTGCCTAAAGCATCCGACGATGGGTTTTGGCGTCAACACCGTTACCACGAAATCCTCCGGCCGATACTTCCTCGCGTAGCCTTGAGGCGTCCAGAGCAGCAACGCGTCGCGCCAGACCAGGTGCGCGCATCCCTCCACGTGCACGAAAGCGCCATCTGGTAGCGAACTCAGCGCGGCCTCATACGTGACCTTTCTTCCCCTGTCGATTCGCGCCCGGTGGAGTTCCAAATCCATTTCGTCTGCGAACGGGGGCCTTCCTTGCTTACGCAGGCACCACGCATCCCTGAAGGCGTTGTAGCGCGCTCGCCGGCACTCAGCGCAGGGCCTGTGCCCGGCGGCGAACGAGGTGGCTTCGTCGAGGAAGAACAACTCCGTATAACGTCCTTCGGACATTACTTTCCGATAGCGGCCCCTGAACTTAAGAACGCACGTGATCCAGCGCCTGCTTTTGTAGCCGCGTACGATTTCCCGGCCGCTGTTGTGCAATGCGCCACCCCGATTTCCCATCATTGTGCCGCGAGCATGGGTCCGAAAAATATTGGCGAATGGGTCTACGCGGTTTTGTAGTGGCATTCCCGACGATCACATGATGGCACGTTCGTCGACGCGATCCGCTAGTCGCCCCGCATCCAGGAACTTCCTGAAACCGGACTTCGGGCTCGCGTCGCGCTATTCGCTTCTCGTTCGGGTAAACTGAGTTGAGTTATTTCGAGAAGGAGGCGAATATGGACGATCCTACAAGACGCGACATATTAACCGCGGGCGCCGTGGCTGCGGCGTTGGCTACGACACCGGCCCTATTTGCTCAGCAATCGGGCAAAACAGGAACTGGCAAGTTCTATGAAAGGGGCCCTGTTCGCATCTACTATGAGGAGGCCGGTTCAGGCTTCCCGCTGTTACTCCTTCCGGGCGGAGGGTTGAACTCGACCATTTCTTTCTTCACCGGCCTCTCGCCCTTCAATGCGATCGAGGAGTTCAAGGGACAGTATCGCTGCATCACGGCAGACCTGCGCAACGCCCCCAGCGGCCAGTCCACCGGCCCTGTAGAGGTCGACCGGCCGTGGGAATCCCACGCCGACGACCAGCTCGGCCTGATGGATCATCTGGGGATCGACAAGTTCATGGTGATGGGTTTCTGCATTGGCGGCCCGTTCATCTGGAGTCTCTTGAAGCGCGCACCCAATCGCATTCCCGCAGCCGTGCTGGCGCAGCCCGTGGGCTGGCGGCCGGAGATGCGCGACCCTAAGTACCCAGGCACGTTTTGGAAGAGCTGGGGTCCGGCGCTGATTGCTAAGCGGCCCGAGATCACGATGCAGACGACCGACCAATTTGTGACCAAGATGTTCGAAACCAACCCCGACTTCGTCTTCACCGTGACACGCGATTTCGTGCGTAATTGCCAAAACCCAGTCCTGGTCCTGCCGGACGATGTTCCCGCGCACCCCTATGCCGTCGCCATGGAGTGCGCGATGCTCGCGCCACAGGCCGAAGTAAGCATCTTCCCTTGGAAAGAACCCAAGGAGCGAATCCCCCTGGCGGTGCGCCAAATTCATTCCTTCCTCAAGGCGCATCGGCCTGCTTAGGCGGCGGCGTCCAAAATACGACAGGGAAGCGCAGCAGGCGTTGAACCAGGTTATTTCCCCCGAAACTTCTTAGACGAACTGCGGCGGAAAATGACGCTCAAGTAGCTGACCCCGGGACGGGCCGACACCGCAGTACCGCTTATCCTGACTCTATGACTGATCCATTTCGCTACTGTCTTCGCGTTCGCTACGGGGAGTGTGACGCCCAGCGCGTGGTCTTCAATCCTCGCTGGGCCGACTACGTAGACATCGGGAGCGTCGAGTTCTTTCACGCCCTCGGATTTGGTGCAGCGCTGGCGAGCGGTGCCTTCGACTATCAGCTAGTCAAGCTAACGCTCGAATGGAAGGCACCGGCCCGTTTCGATCAAGTACTAGAGCTATCCATCTACACCACACATCTCGGCAACACCTCGTTCACGGTGGTCACGGAATTCCGCATTGCCGGCCAGGAGCCAGTCATTTGTAAGGCAGAAACCATCTACGTGAATGTCGATTCCAAAACGCTCGCGAAGTTGCCGTTGTCCCCTGAGGTTCGCACCGCTTTGGAATCGGGTGCCCCCGGAAAAATAGTAGATCACGCAAGCCGGGCCCTAGCGTAGCCCTAGAATACGGTTTCGACAGCCGCCCCAATAGGTCGGAGTTCTGCCGTCGCTGTCGGATTATCGAGGACGCGACGCTCGGAGCTTGCATCGAGGCTGCTACTTTCGCGGGTCGAAACGCACTTCCACCTCCGTATTCACTCTGACCGGGTGGCCGCCCTTGACAGTGGGTTGATAACGGAACTGAAACCACGGCACCGTCTCGCAGAGTTGCGAGCCGCTGTTAAGCTCCGCAATCTTGCCTCCCTCGTCGATGACGACTTTGCAGCGAGCCGTTCCGCCCGAGGGTTCCCAAAGGGGCGCGGTCAGGACCGTGGGACCCTCGACCAGGAGAGCCCGTTGCTTGTCCGCCTGAACTGAGACTGTCGGGGCTTCCTTCTCCTCGGCCCCGGCATCCTTTTTCTGTTTCGCGGAATCGGTGCCGCTGGTAACGGGTTGGATGCTGGTTACCAGGAATACGGGTCTGGCGGGAAAGCGTTTCACCTTGGCGCACAAACTGGTGGAGTACGAATCCGTCACATCAAACGACAGCCCGGGCCAGGCCGTCCTCACGACACTATCGCAGCTTGATCCAAGCGGATAGCCGCTCTTGCCCTGATTGGGATCGCCAATCGCATCGATGGACTTTTGCGCATAGACGCCCTCGGCAATGTACTCCTTCCCCGCTTCAACCTGAGCGGCTTTGTTGAAGAAGAGGCGGTAGCGATTCAGGCCATCGATCAGGTAGACGGAAGGCCCACCTGCGTTCATAGAGGCGTCTAACTGGGTCGTTTCGGTGAGAACCACCTGGGCCTTGCCCTGGATTTTGTCTGGCGGTGGGGCGGCTTGCTTGACGGGCTCGCGGGAACAGCCGGCCAGTCCGGCAAGAGCAGGTACGAGGAAACAAGAAACGAAAGTATTGCGGGTCATCGCGCCCTCGCTTTCAAGACGTTTGTAAGATTCCGACCTTATCACAGGGTATGGGCGGTGACAACCGAAGGAGCGAAGGAAGGGAATCTGAAAAGCCAGCGCGGTTCACTCACTAGGACGCCGATAGGGAAATGGAAGGTCGCGCATCCGAAAACAATCGTACTTCTCGGGCGCCGAAGCCCAATCGGCGATGGGTCGATTGCGCCTCGGGCGATGCCGCCAGAGTCACCGGGACGAACGCCGCTGGCCGATCTCGAATGAGCTGTCGCTTACCTGGTCAACGATGAACTGCCCACGTTATCGACCCGACTGGTCTAACAATGGGATCTGCAGCGTCACCTGATCTTCCGTGCCCACCACTCTCGTGATGTGACCTTTCCCGGTCGTATCTTCGACGAGTCCGATGTGCCCAGGCTCCACCGCGATCTTTTTCCCTCCTGACACCTCAAGCTCTCCCCGTCCGCTCAGGGTGATGACGTATTGGCGGCGGGGAGCGGTATGCCAATCGACAACCCTGCCGGCGGGAGCGCGATGAAGTTCAGCCCCGGAGCTGGCCATCATCTTAAACACGTCGTTAGTGCCACCCGGGGTGAATTTAGCTTCGATTTCTTCAGCGTGCGTTTGGCCATCCTGCCCGGTGTAGAGCCGCGTGATGAAGACGGGTTTGTGATTTTGAGCCCCGCTCGCATCGCGTCCCGTTTGCGCCGCCGATATGAGAACCGACATTCCCAACACTACCGGAGCGATGAACCAGGTGAGTTTCGTTCTCATCGAATACCGCATCTTGCCCTCCTCGCTAACCACACGAGTCTATCGCAGCCAATTTTTGGCGGGAAGCCCGGCCTCGAGCCGGTGACCGGATGCAAACTCCGAAATGCTGACTTAGCGTCCTACTGAGTTCACGGGCGCACACCCGAATCGGCGTCGATTCCTCCGGGTCCCCATATCGCGCTAGCGCCACGTGGTTCCAATAGATAATCGAGTTAGGAGATCAGCTGAATGGATACAACTCAACGCGCAGAGGATACGATTAGAACACGTCTCACAGAACGATTTGGTCTCAAGCACCCTATTCTCTGCGCGCCGATGGCGCTCGTCACCGGCGGGGAACTCGCGGCGGCTGTGTCTCGCTCAGGTGGGCTCGGAATTATTGGCGGGGGCTATGCCGGGATTCTAGGCGGTGAGCCCGATCTAGAAGCTGAGATTGAGCGCGCCAGACCAGAGAGGTTCGGCATCGGGTTCATCACCTGGGCATTGGAACGTGCGCCAACGATGTTGACGAAAGCTCTGAAACACTCTCCGTTCTGCGTTTTCCTTTCATTTGGCGACCCTCGCCCGTTTGCGGCGGAAATCGATGGCGCTGGCGCTCTATTGATCTGCCAAGTGCAGCAGCTGTCTCAGATTGACGTGGCTCTTGAGGCCGGCGCCGGAGCAATTGTTGTACAGGGAGCAGAAGCTGGGGGACACGGAGCAACGCGGTCAACGTTTCCCTTTGTTCCCGAGGCAGCCGACTATCTGAAACAGCGCTCACCCGAAACTTTGCTGCTCGCGGCTGGCGGCATAGCCGACGGACGGGGTTTGGCCGCATCTCTCATGCTGGGTGCGGATGGGGTCTTGATCGGAACGCGTTTTTGGGCGTCTGCTGAGGCGCTCACTCCAAAGGTTCACACAGACAAGGCGATATGCGCGACTGGCGATGCAACGATTCGGACCAAAGTGCTCGATGCGCTACGCGGTGTTCCGTGGCCACGAGAATACTCATTCCGCTTCCTGAAGAACGGGTTGACGGACAAATGGGCTGAGCGAGAATCGGAGGCGCTCCGCGCATTCGGCTCGCTATCGGCGGAATACGCACGGGCTCGCGCGCAGAACGATTTCGACATGGTGGCCGTCGTCTGCGGAGAAGCCGTAGGGTTGCTCAAAGACCGCCCAACAGCTGAATCCGTCGTCGCCTCAATGGTGCATCAAGCGGTGGATATTCTCCGTAAGGGCGGTCAACTGGCGTTTACTTAAGTTATGGTGAAGACGGTTGGTCCGAATGGGGCCGCTGAGTTCTCCCGCTCCGCTTCGGCAGGCGCTCTCCACGCCTGAACGAGTTCCTGATCAGCTGAGGCGACGGCAACCGCAGCGCATACCGGCAAGCGTGTGGGTCGCCGTAGAAAATCTCCAGTTCAGTTGTAAAATGACTGCGCGTACCCAAGGAGGGTGTAAACAAAATGAAACGCTTTCTGTTGCCTCTTACTCTCATACTCGGCGCACAGTTCGCGTCCGCCTACGAATACAAGTTGCAGTTCACTCCACCAGGCTTGGGCTGCCTGTAGCGGGCTATATTTTCAACGGCGATACAGTTGAAGGTAACTGTAGTTACTACACCGTGTCTTCTCCGCGCGGCGGCAGAACCAACCACTACCAAACCTGCACCTGGGACCTTTACGGCAATCTGATTAGCACGACGCCGGTTTCGAGCGAACCGGTGGCTCCTCCGGTGCTTTCCACAAGCGGCACAGAGATTATCTACGCTATCAACGGCTCCAGCAGCACCGGACAAGACGCCAGAGGCTTTGGATTCGTTAGCACACCCTCGGCACATTATTCCTGGCAAACGGTGAACGGCGGATATGCTGACATCCCTTTCGCCCCCTATACGATTGCGGTGACTCTGATTAGCGACGGGGACTTCCCGCTGGTGTTTGACTCGGCCAGTGTAACGACCTCGGGTTCCTACTACACACCTTCCGGGGGAAAGGCTGCGATTACCGCAAACACTTGCCCGAGTTCGGTACCTGCCGGATCGACGTGTTCGTTGACGATTACCTACCATGTAAGGACTATTCGGTGCACCACTTCTCCTTATGGATTTGGATATACAGGGATTGAGCTATCGATAATAACCGATTCAGAAATGACCACCAACTGGAGCGAACGGTTCACCGTTACCGGCATGCCCATTTGCAACGACTAACCACCGGCAGCAGCGGGATCGCAAACTCAGCGTGGGGGCCGCGCTCGGCTGGGACGCCCACGCATCATTGCTGGATCGCCTTTACCTAGCGGTGACCAAAAGCAGGTTGTGCGTTTTCGTATCAAGTGTCATCGTCCGGGCGCCGGATTGGGTGTTAACATCCTCCAAAACGGTGAACTTAT
>Ga0209415_10006212_pt1 | contig 21342 bp, 20 predicted proteins | sample PeaSoiSIISIP2007_FD_187696 | JGI IMG/M metagenome (GOLD analysis project Ga0209415, IMG submission 187696) | Peat soil microbial communities from Weissenstadt, Germany - SII-SIP-2007 (SPAdes) (version 2) | ecosystem: Environmental > Terrestrial > Soil > Wetlands > Peat | place: Germany... | reverse complement strand
GCCGATGAGAGAAAGAACGCGCCGAGGCGGCCGGAAATTCCTATATCTGAAAGAATCTCAGACTCGGGACACTAGGACGGAAGTGCCTGGGGCGGCACGCGGTGGTGCCGCGGGGGCTCGGTCGTGCCGGTCGTCGTCAGCGGTGCCGGTACCGGGATCGCCGTGCCCACGTGCGGACGCGGCTGCGCGGCGCCCGCCACATCCGCGGCGAAGAACGTCGTCACCGCCGGCACCGCGAACCCCGCCGCGGCGAGCCGTCGCAGAAAGGCGCGGCGGTCGATGGAGCGCTGCTCCAGCGGGTCGGGAGTCTGTTCGTCTTCGCTGGCCACGGCCCGAACTGTAGGGAGGAAGCGAGACACCGGCAATCGAATCTGCCGGACCTTCCTCCGGGCGGGCGGACACGGGTCCTGCGTAACATCGCCCTCGCACCGCCCCTCGGCCAACCGGTGAGGTCATGACGATCGAGCGCTACCCCTACCACGCCCGGGCCCGCTGGGGTCAGGTTCTCGTTGCGGAATCGGACGCCTGCCTCTCTCTCGGACGTGAGGGCGCCCGGCCGGTGCTCTGCTTTCCTACCGGGGACATCGACCTCGGCCGGTTCCACCCGGAGGGCCCGGTCCAGCCGTCCCCGGAGGAGGGCGCGGTGCAGCTCTGGAGCCTCGTGGACCCACCGGGCGAGGCGCCAACGCCCGACAAGGAGGCATGGATCAGCCCGACCTCCTCGAGGACCGACGGTCGCGAGGTGCTGCGGACCTTCGTCGAGCCGGTCGCCGCCTTGGCCGAGCTGACCGGGCACGGCGCGTTCGACCAGAGTCGGGTGCGGATCGAGGTGGTGGACCAGGGACCCGGTGACGATCCGAAGGACGCCACCGTCAAGCGCTTCCCCTCCTGGGGCGACGCGGCACATCTGATCGACATGCTCGACGTCCGCCCCGAAGGCGACCTCGCGTTCGTCAGCGTGACCCGTGACGACGGGCTCCGGCCGGTGGTCGAGGGGAGCCAGATGCTCGGCCAGACCATCGTGGCCGCCGGACGGCACGCACCGGACCGACGCGTGGTGTCGGCCGACATGATCTTCATGCGGGCCGCCGACACCCGCCGGCCGCTCCGGTTCGAGCTGAACGAGCTGAGCGCGGGGCGCACCTTCTCGTCGCTCACCGCGACGGTGCTCCAGGACGGGCGGTGCTGCGCGGCCGCCACCCTGCTCCTCGCGGCCCCCTCCGACGACGTCATCCGCCACGATGTCGAGCCGCCACCGGTGCCGGGCCCCTACGACTGCCCGCCCTTCGACATGGGGGTAACCGGTCGGGACCTTCGGGTGGTGGACGCCGGCTACACCAACGCCGCCGACGCCCCGGCCGGTCCGCCGGTCGTCGACGCGTGGGTGCGCTTTCGGGATGTCCCCGACGACCCGCCACTCCATGCTGGGTTGCTCGCCCAGTTCACCGGCCACATGTCGATCGCGGCAGCCCTGCGTCCCCACGAGGGCATCGGGCAGGACCAGGCGCACCGGACCCTCTCTATGGGGATCAACGGCATCCACATCTCATTCCACCGTGAGGTGCACGCCGACCGCTGGATGCTCTACCACCACCTCTCGACGTTCGCCGGGGACGGGATGACCCACTCGGAGTGCCGGGTCCACGACGAGGACGGCCAGCTCCTGGCCTCGTTCACCGTGGAGGCGATGATCCGAGGCGTTCCCGGTGGCGGGGTTCTGGACGAGCGGACGGGCCTGTGAGCCTCGCGCTCGGAGAACAGACCGGCCCCACCTGATCGCAGCATCGGCGCTCGGAGTGTTCAGGAAAACGTCGTCGGCGGAAGGCGTTCCTGGCGGGCCGCCACCGTCGGCATGATGCCCTCCCGCTCGGCCAGGTGCCTCATGCTCTCGAGCCGCCCCGTGTAAGAGACGGGCTGCCGGAGCATCCACAGGAGCCCCTCGGCGGCGACCTCCGCGGGCTCCCACTCGGCGAAGTCGGCGTCGGGCATGTGAGCCCGGGCCCCTTCGGAGGCGACGGGGGCGTCGACCCGGAAGCAGTTCACCGCAATCTGGTCAGCGGCGAGCTGGCGGGCCAGGTCCACCGTCAACCGCTCGACGCCGATCTTGGCGATGCCGTAGGAGGTGGAGGTGATGGTGACCGGGAGCGCCCGCAGGGCGACGAGCGACGAGACGTTGAGGATGCGGCCCTCGCCGGCGGCGCGGAGGTGGGAGACGGCGAAGCGGGAGGCCATGAACGGCGCGTCCAGGTTGACCGCCAGGATGCGGTCGTGCACGTCGAGCGGGATCTCGAGCCCGCCGACGCTGCCCGCGGCCGCGTTGTTCACCAGGATGTCGAGCCGGCCGAGCTCGTTCACGGTGGTCTCGACCATCGCCGCCACCTCGGTTCGATCGGCGAGATCCACCGGGACGCCGATCGCCCGACCCCCGTCGGCTCGAATCCCCTCGACGGTGTCATCGAGGGTGCCCGGGGTCGGCTGCGGGTCGGCGCGGGTGGACCGGGCCGCGCACGCCACTGCGTATCCCTCCGCGGCGAGCGCCCGAGCCAACGCGGCGCCGATCCCCCGGCTCGCCCCGGTGACGAGGGCGACCTTCTGTGCAGCCACGGTTCCGAGCCTACGGGGGGTGCTCGGAGGGCTCGGGATGGGCGATGACCGGGGCCGGGCGGAAGCGCCCGGAGTGAGTGTTTACACTCAGGAGGGCACGGGCGCTCCGCGCCGCGGCGACGAGGAGGACGCGTGGTGAAGCTGGCTGAGAGCCTGCGGGTGGTGGACGCCGACTCGCACATGACGGAGCGGCACGACCTCTTCACCGAGCGGGCGCCGAAGGGGTTCGAGGACAAGGTGCCCCACGTCGAGCGGATCAACGGCCACGACATGTGGGTGATCGAGGGGAAGACGTTCGGCAAGGCCGGATCGGGTGGCACCATCGACCCGCAAGGCAAGAAGCACCCGTTCCGGGACTCCCAGGGAGGGTCCTGGGGCATCGAGGACGTCCACCCCGCGGCGTGGAACCCGGTGGAGCGCCTTCGCCTGCTCGACGAGATCGGCATCGACGCCCAGGTGCTCTACCCGAACTCCATCGGGCTCGGCGGCCAGAACATGTACAACTCGATCAAGGACCCCGAGACCATCGGCCTGTGCATCAAGCTCTACAACGATGCGATGGCCGAGGTGCAGGAGGAGTCGAACGACCGGCTGATCCCCATGCCGATCATGCCCGCCTGGGACATCGGGGCATGCGTCAAGGAGGCACAACGCTGCGCCGCGATGGGCTACCGGGGCGTCAACATGACCGCCGACCCCCAGGACTCGGGCTCGCCCGACCTCGGTGACCCGGCCTGGGACCCGTTCTGGGAGGTGTGCTCCGGCCTCGACCTCCCGGTCCACTTCCACATCGGGGCCAGCCAGACCGCCCTCGCCTACTTCGGCACCACCTACTGGCCGAGCCAGGACGACTACGTGAAGCCGGCCATCGGCGGGGCGTCCTTGTTCCAGAACAACTCCCGGCTCCTGCTCAACAGCGCCTACTGCGGGATGTTCGACCGGCACCCGAACTTGAAGATGGTCTCGGTGGAGAGCGGGATCGGATGGGTGCCGTTCATGCTCGAGGCCATGGACTACGAGCTCGAGGAGAACGCCCCCAAACACTTCGAGAAGCTGCACAAGCTCCCGTCGGAGTACTTCCGGGACAACTGGTACGCGACGTTCTGGTTCGAGACCGGCCGCGGGGACCTGCAGCACCTGATCGACTCGGTCGGCGAGGACAACATCCTGTTCGAGACCGACTTCCCGCACCCGACCTCTCTCCACCCGAACCCCGTCGAGATAGTGAGCGAGAAGATCGCCACCCTGCGCCCCGAGACCCAACGCAAGGTGATGGGCGGCAACGCCGCCAAGCTCTACCGGATCTGACCCTCCTATATTTCAGTTGACACTTACGTAAGTCAGCAGTTAATCTTCTCCGGGTGGACGCGGCCCTCAAGGCGCTCGCCGAGCCAAGGCGGCGGGCGATCCTCCGGCTCGTGTGGTCCGAGGAGCTCCCGGCCACCGACATCGCCGACCAGTTCCGCGACGTCACCCGACCGGCGATCTCCCAACACCTCGGCGTGCTGAAGGAGGCCAACCTCGTCACCGAGCGACGCGACGGCACCCGGCGCCTCTACCGGGCCAACACCGGCACCATCGCCGAGCTGCGCGACTTCCTCGGCGACTACTGGACCTCCGGCCTCGAGCGCCTGCGCGATGTCGCCGAGGCGGCCGAAGCCCAGAAACGATCGGCCAGAGGAACCACCTGATGGGCGAGCTGGTCCGCGAGATCGTGATCGACGCCTCGCCGGAAACGATCTGGCCGTTCCTCACCGAACCCGGCCGGATCGTCGAGTGGCACGGCACCGTCGCCGAGCTCGACCCCCGGCCGGGCGGCATCTACCGCGTGCTGGTCGCGGGCAGTTCCCAGTCGGCCGGCCGTTACGTCGAGGTCGTGCCGCCCGAGAAGGTCGTCTTCACCTTCGGTTGGGAGGTGGAGGAGCATCAGATCCCGCCGGGCTCGACCACCGTCGAGATCACCCTGCACCGCGAGGGCGACAAGACCCGCGTCCGGTTGGTCCACCGGGGCCTGCCCGACGACGCGATCGCCGACCACGAGCACGGGTGGGCGCACTACCTCGGCCGGTTGGCCGTCGCTGCGACCGGTGGTGACGCCGGTCCCGACGAGCCCCCGCCGGGCGGGAACGCGACGGCGTGAAGGCCGGATCAGACCGGGTATGAGAGAGGGATCACTGAGGAGGACCGATGACCGAACATCGCACCGCCACCCATGACGAGTGGCTGGAAGCCCGGCTCGAGTTGCTCAAGGCCGAGAAGGAGCTGACCCGACAGAGCGACGACGTTGCCCGCCAACGGCGCGAGCTGCCGTGGGTGCGGGTGGACAAGGCGTACCGCTTCGACACCGAGCGGGGGGAGGCGACGCTGGCCGACCTCTTCGATGGCCGCTCGCAGCTGATCGTCTACCACTTCATGTACGGGCCGGACTGGGACGAGGGCTGCCCGAGCTGCTCGGGGGTGGCCGACGGGTTCGACGAGACCCACCTGCACCTCCAGGCGCACGACGTCGCGTTCACCGCGGTGTCCCGCGCCCCCCTGGAGAAGCTGCTCGCCTACCGCAAACGCATGGGGTGGAGCTTCCCCTGGGCCTCCTCGGCCCCGAGCGACTTCAACTTCGACTTCGGGGTGTCGTTCACCGAGGAGTCGGTGGCCCGGGGCGGGACCTACAACTTCCGGGAGCTCGAGGGATGGCAGGTCGACCCGGCCAACCTCCCCTACGAGGGCCCGGGCATGAGCGCCTTCGCCCTCGACGACGGCGCCGTCTTCCACACCTATTCCGCCTACTCCCGGGGCCTCGACGCCCTGTGGACCATGTGGCAGTGGCTGGACCGGGCACCGTTCGGTCGCAACGAGGGCGACATGGAGTGGTACAAGCGACACGACCAGTACGAGGTCGCCGGCTGACCATCGGGCAACGGAGCGATCTCTGGATTTCCAGATGGGGTTGACGCTCCCCACACCGAGCGTGGCGCGCGGTACCGTCTCCGACCACTCAGCAGGCGACCGAGGAGGAGCGTGGTTATGCCCGAATTCGTGCAGTTCGTCGAGTTTCAGGCCAAAGATGTCGAAGGTCTGAAGGACGCCTTGGTGCAGTTCAGGACCGAACATCCAGAGACCACCACCGCGGTGTCGACCAAACTGGCCGAGGACCGGGACCGACCGGGCAACTACGTCGCGATCAACGTGTTCGAGTCGTACGAGAAGGCCATGGAGCAGTCCAACAACCCTCTCGTCACCGAGTTCAGCCAGAGCTTCGCCGAACGGATGGAGGGGCGTTCGTTTCGCAACCTCGACGTCCTCTATGAGCTGTAGGTAATCGCGGCCGGCCGAGCCGGCGTCTCAAACCGACGGTTCGGCTCAGCCGTTCTTGGGGAGCTCATTGAACGGCACCTGCGCGAGGTCGCCCGGCTCCTTCGGGAGCCCGAGAATGCGCTCGCCGATGATGTTGCGCTGGATCTGGTCGGTCCCGCCGAAGATCGGGAGCGCCTGCGCGCCGAGCGCCTGCGCGGTCGCGGCCATGGCCGCGGCTCCGCCAGGCTGGGTCGTCAGTTCCTCCCGCCCGTCCTGGTCGTACGCGTGCAGCATCCCCCTCGGACCCAGGATCTCGAGCCCGAGGTCGCGGTTGAGCCGGAGGATGTGGGCGGTCAGCAGCTTGCCGAAGTTGGGGATGCCCGGGATGTCGCCGCCGGTCGCGCGCACCGCCTTGTGGCGTTCGGCGTTGAGCCGGCTCAAGGTGCCAAGGATGTGGGCCTGGGCGATCTGCTGGCGGACGTGGGGGTCTTCCAGGCGCCCGAACTGACGGGCGAGATCGATCTGGGACTGGGCCGGCGAGGCGTTCGTGTCCCGGGGCCGGCGGCTGGTACGGGCCGATCGGGCGGCCACGAAGTCGCCGGCGCGCTTGTCGAGGTCACCGACCACGGTTCCGGACCGGGCCATGCGGGCGCCTATGCCCATGCCGCCCTCGCCGGCACCGCCACGGGAGGCCATGCCGGAGCGCTCGTGGAACAGGGTGGTGTTGGCGGCGGCCCAGCCGTTGTTGACGTCACCGATGCGGTTGGCGTCCGGGACAGTCGCGTCGGTGAGGAACACCTCGTTGAAGACGGCGTTCCCAGTCATCTCCCGTAGCGGCCTGATGTCGATCTCGGGCTGGTGCATGTCGATCGCGAACCAGGTGATGCCCCGGTGTTTGGGGGCGTCGGGGTTGGTCCGGGCGAGGAGCATGCCCATGTCGGCGAACTGCCCGCCCGAGGTCCAGACCTTCTGGCCGTTGACGTGCCAGATCTCGCCGTCCTGGACCGCCCGGGTGGAGAGGCCGGCCAGGTCCGATCCGGCCCCCGGCTCGCTGAACAGCTGGCAGAACGCCACCTCGCCGCAGACGGCCGGAGGGATCAGCCGGTCGATCTGCTCCCGGGTGCCGTGGGTGGCGATGGTCGGCGAGGCGAGGCCGATCGACATGCCCATCGGAGCACCCAGGGCTCCGAAACGGGCGATGGTGGCCGAGACCGTCATCGCGTCGCCTCTCGACAGGCCGCGGCCGTAGGAGTCGGCGGGCAGCATCGGGGCGGCCCAGCCGGCCGTGCCCAGGCGCTTCCACCACTCCCCCACGGTGAGGTCCGGGTCCCAGTTCTCCTCCAGCCAGGCCTGCAGCTCGTCGACGAGCTCGGTGGCGGCCAGGGTCGAGGTCTCCGCGATGGTCATGGGCGTGCTCCTTTGACTCCCTCATCATTACCGCGGCGCCAGTCGGTCACCGTGCTCCGCTGAAAGCACCCAAAGCACCCGCTCCTCGGACTCGGGGTCCTCGATGACCTGGACCTCGTCGCCGAGCTGCATGGTCCGCCGGTGCTGGGCGTCGTAGCGAGGCCAGTCCAGGCCGTCGACGCTCCCCGGCGATCCCTCGCGGGCGAACGACAGCCAGGCGTGCTGCATGCGATCCGAGAGCCGTTCGGCGGCCGGGTCCCGCTCCGTGATGGCCTCGGTCGGCCCGTCGAGGGTCCCGAAGACGAACGGGAGCTCCAATGCGTGGCACGAGCCGAGGAGTCCCCCGGCGACCGGCGAGGCGCGGGTGAAGAGGTACATCCAGACCTCGTTCCCGCCCTCGGCGTGGGCGGCCGCCAGCGCGACCGAATGCTGCCGGAACATCCGGTCGGTCTGGAACGCCAGCCACAGGTCGACCGGGTCAGCCAGCTGTCCGCGGGAGGTCCGGGCTTTTCGATAGGTCGCCATCACCTCGGAGGCTTCGATCGCGGCACCGGCTGGCCACGCGTCCGCGATGCGGCCGGCGACCTGGTCGTCGTCGAGCTCGACGGCTCCCATCAGCGCGCCGAACAGCCGGGCCTCGTCGAGGTTGGTGCCGATCACCAGGGACACCGGCGCCAGGCGGCCGGCACGGGCCGCTTCCAACGGGACCTCCGGGAGCACCTCTCCGTCGACGACCGGCCGGAGCCCCGCGCCGTACAGATCGGGTCCAGAGGCGGCCTGGACCTCCTCCACCGCGGTCAGCAGTCGCTCCACCGGGACCTCCCGCAGCTGCTCGAGGTCCGAGACACCGATCGCCGACGCCACCGCCCATGCCGTCGCCGACGCCTGCTCGGAGTCGAGCGGCGGGTCGTAGGTGCTCTGCAGGATCGCCCGGTGGACGAGACCGTGACTGTGCGGGCTGGCCAGTAGGCACTCGATACTCTTCGCCCCGGCCGACTCCCCGAAGACGGTCACGTTGCCGGGGTCCCCCCCGAAGGCGGCGACCTCCTCGGCCACCCACCGCAGTGCCGCCAGCTGGTCCTGCAGCCCGAGGTTGACCGACCCCAGCTCCGGGACGTGGAGGAACCCGAGGACGCCGAGCCGGTAGTTGAGGGTGACCACGACCACGTCACCCCGTTCCGCCATCCGGGTCCCGTCGTAGGTGGGCGCCGTTCCCGACCCGATGCGGAACGCGCCCCCGTGGATGAACACCATTACCGGCTTTCCGTCACCTTTGACCGATGGCGTCCAGATGTTCAGCGTGAGGCAGTCCTCGTCGGTGCCGTGCTCTCCGGGACCGAAGAGACCACCGAAGAAGGGCGCTTGTCCGGGCGGAGTCCTGGAGACCTGCGGGCAGGCGGGGCCGAAGCGCAGGGCCCCGTGGACACCGGTCCACGGGGCCACCGGTCGCGGTGGGGCAAAGCGGAGTTGCCGGATGGGCGGCTCCGCGTACCGGATCCCGCGAAACGCGGTGGCCCGGCCCTGCAAGGTGCCACGCACCGCCCCTCGGGTGGTGGTGACATCAATGGCTTGGGTCACGAGCCCTCCCCAGTGCGATGACCGGGATCTCCGCAGCGCATAATGCAACCCTGTGCGCCCCAACCCGCTTCACGCCACCGAGGATCCCGGAGTGGTCCGGCAACTGATCCGCGAGAACCCCTGGGGAGTCCTGGTCAGCGTCAACAACGGCGGGTTGGTCGCCTCGCACTACCCGATTCTTCTCGACGAACACGCCGATGGCCTCACCGTCCTCACCCACGTGGGACGGCCGGACGACGAGATCCATGGTTTCGGGGATCGGGAGGTCCTCCTCATCATCCAAGGACGGCATGGCTACATCTCGCCGAGTTGGTACGGGCCGGGCGCCACTCGGGCGCCCACCTGGAACTTCAGTGCGGCGCACTGCTACGGCGTACCCCAGATCCTCGGAGAGGAGGAGAACCTGGCCATCCTGACGAGACTCGTCGAGCACTTCGAGCGCCCCGTCGAGAAGCCGATGTTCTTGGACCCGGATTGGGGACGGCCGGTGGCCAAGGGGACCGTGGGGATCCGATTGCCCATCACACGCTTCGTCTGCAAGGTCAAGATGAGCCAGGACAAGGATCCCGTGACCCAGCGTCAGGTCATCGCCGCCCTGCGGCGGGCCGGCCCGTACTCTCACCCGGAGCTCGCCGACGAGATGGAGAGAGTGCTCGCTCGGCCACCACAATGACGGTTTGGGCGACGTGCTCTTTCGGAGCGCTGCCGCACCCCACCACCGGTGAACCGACTGGTTGTGGTGCCGGCCGATGATCCGGGTGATCTACCGGTGGCGGGTCGACCTCGATCGGCGCAGCGACTTCGCGGCGTGGTGGCATGAGGGGACCCTGCGGATCCGTGGATCCCACCCGGGAGCCCTGGGGAGCACCCTCCTTGCGCCAGTGGACGACGACGACCATGTCGTTGCCATTGCCCAGTGGAGCTCGATGGAAGACCTGGAGGCCTTCTGGGCCGATCCCGGCAGCTCAGCACTCGATGATGCGCACCTCGCCTTGGTCGAGGTGTTCGACGAGGTCGATGACCTCACGATTCCGGGTCCGACAGCCGATCGTTAGGGCGCTTCCACCGGGCAGCCCGCACGATGCGGGTCCGCCCCCATGACCGCTCCGCACTCCGGACACACGAAGGCCGCCAGGCAGGCGGTCTCGCCGCCGAGGTCCGACCGGTAGTCCCACTCGTCCCCGGCAAGAGCGCCTTTCGGGTCGCTGACGGGCTTCACGTTGGGTGGTGGATCCTCGGGGTTCCGTCCACACTTGGAAGTGTACACACCGACGTATACAGTTCCCCCCGGGATCGGCTCCCGGGGGGACAGCCACGAATGACTCAGACGCAACCAGCCAAGAGGGGTCGCCGAGGCGAGAGGTCGAAACCGGCCCTCGACAAGGACGCGCTGAAGCGCAAGTACGCGGAGGAGCGGGCCAAGCGCCTCCGCCCGGACGGCATCAACCAGTACAGCCGGCTCAGCGGGCGTTTTGCTCACTATGCGGAGGACCCCTACACACCGGTTGCCGTGCGTGAGCCGAAGACCGACCACGTCACCTTTGCCTTCGTCGGCGGTGGGTTCGCCGGCCTGGTCACCGGGGCCCGGCTGAGGGAAGCCGGCATCGAGGACGTCAGGATCGTCGAAAAGGGCGGTGACTTCGGAGGGACCTGGTACTGGAACCGGTATCCGGGCGCGCAGTGCGACACCGCGTCGATGGTCTACATGCCGCTCCTCGAGGAGACCGGGCACATGCCGACCGAGAAGTACGCCCATGCCCCCGAGATCCTCGAGCACTCCCAGCGGATCGGGAAGCAGTTCGGCCTCTACGACCACGCCCTGTTCCACACCGAGGTCACGGGGCTGCAGTGGCTCGACGACCGTTCCGCCTGGCGCGTGACCACGAACCGGGGTGACCACTTCACCGCCCAGTTCATCGGCATGGGCACCGGGCCCCTGCATGTGGCGAAGCTCCCCGGGATCCCCGGGATCGAGAGCTTCGGTGGTCACTCCTTCCACACCAGCCGCTGGGACTACGACTACACCGGCGGGGACCCTTCGGGCTCGCCCCTCTCGCAGCTGGCCGACAAGCGGGTCGCGATCATCGGCACCGGCGCCACGGCCGTCCAGTGCGTCCCCCAGCTCGCCCGGGCCGCCCGGGAGCTCTACGTCTTCCAGCGGACACCCTCGTCGGTGGACGTCCGGGACAACCGGCCCATCGATCCAGAGTGGTTCGCCTCGATCGCGACCCCGGGTTGGCAGCAACGCTGGCTCGAGAACTTCACCGCCAATCAGGCCGGCGGCGTCGCCGACGAGGACCTCGTCATGGACGGCTGGACGGAGCTCTCCCGCCGCATCCGCTCGAAGATCATGGAACTCCCGGACGACGAGCGGACGGTCGACGGGATGCTCGCCGCGTACGAGGACTCAGATTTCGAGAAGATGGAGGAGATCCGGTCCCGGATCGATGACATCGTCAGCGACCGAGAGACCGCCACCGGCCTGAAGGCCTGGTACCGCCAGCTGTGCAAGCGCCCCTGCTTCCACGACGAGTACCTCCTCGCCTTCAACGAGCCGGGCTGCCACCTCGTCCACACCGACGGCAAGGGGGTCGAGGAGATCGTCCCTGAAGGCGTCCGCGCCGGCGGGCGCACCTACGAAGTCGACTGCATCATCTACGCGTCGGGGTTCGAGGTGGGGACGACCTATACGAGCCGGGCCGGCTTCGACGTGGTCGGACGCGACGGGGTCCGCTTGTCCGAATACTGGGCCGAAGGCATGAAGACGATGCACGGCATCCACATCCACGGTTTCCCCAACGCATTCATGGTCCAGTTCACTCAGGGCGCCAACCTCATCTCGAACGTCCCGCACAACTTCACAGAGTCCGCGCGTGCCATCGCAGCGGTAGTCCGACGCGCCCGCGCGAACGGGACCAAAGAGGTCGAGCTCAGCTCCGACGCCGAGAAGAAGTGGGTAGAACTCCTGCTCTCGGGACCGGGGATGATGCTCGGCGACCCCAACTGCACGCCCGGCTACTACAACAACGAGGGTCAGCCCCTCGGCCCGACCGCGCGATTCAACGTCGGCTACCCCTTCGGGCCGAGCGCCTTCTTCAGTTACCTTTCCGAGTGGAGGGAATCAGGGCTCTTCGACGGCCTGGAGTTCCGCTAAACGCGGGACTGCTCCCCGATCGGGGCGGGCCATGACGCTGGTGGCGGCCCATGTGGTGACAATCGGGCCGATGTCGCCGGTGGTGGGTTCGATCCGCCCTTTCTCACCCGCTCAAAACCGTCGTGGTCCAGTCGATCAGGGTGTCGGCGAAGAGCTGAGGGTCCTGTCCGTGCATCGAGTGGCCCATCTCCGGGAACGAGCGATAGTCGACACTCTGGCCGGCGCCGACGATGAGCTCCCGTGTGTGAGCGGCCTGCAGGTCGGAGAGCGCGCCCATGAGCTGGCCGGTCTGCTCGTCGACCTGGCGGAAGTGGTGAGTGAGCAGCACGGGGACCTTCACGCTGGCGAGCATGCGGGCGTGGTCGCAGCTGGCCGCCACCGTCCCGGTCCAAAAGGCGCGGCCCCACTCGGGGTCGTACTCCTTGAGGTTCTGGGGCGGCGCCTCGCTCGCCGAGAAGAGGGCGGCTATCCGCGCCGGTAGGAGGAGCGGAGCGGCCTGCCGCATCCCATCCCAATCGCCGATGCTCCACTGGTCGCCAAGGAAGAGGTTCCAGAGGTGGAACATCTCGCCGATCGACTGGCGGATCGACGGGCCGACCGCGGGGCCGACCTGGGAGCTGAACAGCGGCGGGTCCTCATAGTGCGCCGCCAGGACCTGGGCGGGCTTCGCGTAGGCCGAGAGCCAGGCCGTCAGCACGCCGCCGGACGAGAGCCCGCTCACGACGGTGGGCCGACCGATGACGATGTCGATGAACCGGACGAGGTCGTTGCCCATGTTGTCCAGGGTGTATCGACCCGGGGTGCGGGTGGAGCGGCCCTGGCCGCGCAGGTCGACGGCATAGGCCTGGAAGTGCTCGCTCAGGAGCGGGAGCGCCTTCTCGTAGCCCCACCAGGACTCCGACTGGCCGGGGACGAGGAGCAGCGCAGGCTTGTCGGGCTCGCCGGCCGTGGCGTAGTTCATGTGCACCTCGCCGAGGTCGGCGAGGTGCTCGTCGAAGGCGTGGGCGACGTAGGTGGCATCGGGATTGTGGGGACCGAATCGTCCCTGATAGGTGCCCATCGGGCTGCTCCTGCGGCGTTGGTGGTCAAGAGATGGGCTCCAGTTTGGCCGCCTGGAGAAGGCCGTCGCCTACGACCTGATGGCGACCGCCATCCTCGGGACCGTCGAGTCCCTCAGTCGCAACTGACACCCGGCCGTCTCACGAACTGGCGTCGTTCCCGCGCTCGTGCTCTCGCTCCTGAGCCCGGGCGGCCGCCTCCTCCACGACATAGGCCTGTTCCAGGGCCTCGTTGGCGGCCATGGCGGCGGCGACCGCCTCGAGAACCTTGGCCGAGTCCCGCTCGATGTGCGTGCGAGCCCGGAGCAGACACGCGGCCCCGACGAAGGCGATGGGCATCACGATCAGAAAGGCCACCCGGTAGTTGTGGTGGAACTGCTCGGCCACCCCGGCGGTGACCAGGGGAGCCGCCGCCGACCCGAACACCACCGAGGCCAGGTTGAAGGCGGCGAAGCCCGCCCCTCTCACCTGGGCTGGCTGGGCGTCGGACAGCCCGGCCCGCAGCGCCGGCGCCGCGGCGGTGAACGCCACCAAACCCACCAGCTCCAGTCCGATGACCGGTACCTTCGGCATCGGGATGAACGACAGCACGAACAACGAGGCGGCCACGATCATGCAGATGGCGGGGATCACCACCCGGGCGCCCAGGACCCGGGTGACCCAGCGGTCGGCCATCCAGCCGCCCCAGATGGTGCCGGGGATGCCGCCCACCACGAGCATCAGGCCGAAGATCCCGGTCGCCTTGCCCTGGGAGAGGCCGAGCTGGTTCTCGTAGAAGCTCGGTAGCCAGGTGCCGACCGCGGTCACGACGAAGCCGGCGGTCGAAACCCCGACCAGCGCGAAGCGGAGCGTAGGGATCTTGATGATCACCCCCATGTCCTTGCGGAGCCCGTCGGCCAGGTCGTGGGTGAAATGCCGCAGGCCGTGGGGGAAAAGCGGCGCCCGCTCCTCGTCGGCCACCTCCATCTGCTCGCTCCGACGGACATGGGCCCGGTCGGCCGAACCCTGCTTGGGCTCGGGAAGCTTCCAACACATATAGGCGACTACGAGACCCGGGATGATCGACACGAAGAAGGCCAGCCGCCAGCCGCCGCCGTGGAGCAGCGGGCCGAGCGCCCCGCCGATGACCAGCCCCACCCCGAGACCCGCGTAGTTGAGGCACTGCTGGATCGAGAAGGCCCGGCCCCTCCGCTCGGTGCCGTAAAAGTCGGCAATGACCGAGCTGCCCGAGGGGTCGGTGATGGCCTGCCCGAACCCGAGGGTGCCGCGCATCACGACGAGCAGCACGAAGGCTGAAGTGGGCACAATGCCGCCCAGGGCCGAGATGAGCGACCACAGGACGATGGTGGCCGCCATGGCCTTGGTGCGGTTCCAGCGGTCAGCCAGGTAACCCGAGGGCAGGGTGGCGATGCCGTTGATCAAGATGAAAGCTGAGAAGAGGACTCCGATTGCGGTGTCGCCGACATGGAAGGCGTGCTTGATCTGGTTGCTGTCGCCCCGGATGATGTACTGGTCCAGAGCATCGACGAACAGCGTGAACCCGATGACCCACATGGGCCAGTCGGTGATCGACACGGTCCGCCGATTCTCGCCCTCGACCCCCCCGATGCTCATGTCCGCGGCGCCCCCGGTCCTTTCGGTCACTCCACCCGTTGAAGGTGAGCAATGAAGAGCGGCCCGTACTCCCATACAAGGGTGCCACCGTGAAGTCGCCGAGTCACCTCGACGCCGGCAAGCCCGACCGGACGCAGGACGTGAGCACCTCGTTCGAAGGTGCAGACGACCGAGATTGGCCGACCATCCACTGCGGCGACATCGTTAACCCCGTGTTCAACTGTTCCGTCCGCCCGCATGTCATGAATGATTCCGTCAGCGGTGATGCACACCCGGTCGCCGCACTGTTCGATCCGCTCCAGGTGTTGCTTGATCGGATCCGGGTCCGGAGGAGATCCGGTCTTCCACTCCACATCAATCACCCGCCACAAGCCGCGCAGGTCGGGAGCACCCCGCCTCAAGGGTTCCGTACAGCCCTCGAGGATCGGTGGGGGCATCTCCTCCCCGTACCCTCCGGTAGGCGAGTGGACGACCGGAATGTCATCGGCCAGCACTCGGCGGACGGTACCAGCCGGAGAATCTCAATATCGGACAGATTGATGTGCCCTAAATCAGTCGGCTAATGCCCTCACTGGGCCGGGTACAGGATTTCAGGACGTTGGAGACGCGGTCTATCAAACAGACGGACAGGGGACTCGAATTCTCGACCTCAGCCGTGTGAAGGCAGCGTCCGTCTCGCCACCGTCGACCGTAACCGCATTTTCGGGCGCGGTATGTGGTCACACGGGTTGGAATGAGCCAGGTGAATGAGTTGACAGCTCATTCGGGCGAGCATCAGTGCGGTCTTCGATGTGTGGGGGCAGTCCCTAGGTTTGTGGGCGACTGTTCGACCTGTTGGCCGACGACGTGTAGTCGGTAACGCTCAGCGACCACACCACCCGGAGTCATCCCCTCGCGCAGGACGCCCCGACAGCACGGTCTGCGTTCGTCCAGCCGGGGTGGTCTCCTTGTGGCCAGTAGTCGCCGGTATCGGGGTCCTGCTCGTAGGCGACGGAGCCGGGTTGGCCGGAGGCGATGACGGCCACGGCGGCTAGGAATCGGTCGATGTCGGCGATCGCGGTGTTGATGCCGGCACTGGCCCTTACCGCGCCGGGCACCTGACGGCGGTCGCCGGTTCGCACCGCCTGGCGGTACGCAGAGATCTCCTCCGCGCTCAGACCGAGGAGGCGCATCAGGTAGGGGTGGGCGCAGAAGCAGCCGTGGCGGACCCCGATGCCGTGTTCCGCACTGAGCCGAGCCGCGACCAGGGCGTGGGAAACCCCATCAACGGTGAAGGTGGCCAGGGGGAGCGTGTCGACGCTCGGGTCGGGGCCGAGCAACGCGACCCCGTCGATGGCGGCCAGCCCGGCTCGCAGCCGGCGGGCCAGGGTGTCATCGTGGGAGGTGACGGCCGGCCAGCCGATCTGTTCGAGCTCGGCGATGGCGCTCTGCAGGGCGACGGCGCCAACCACGTTGGGGGATCCGGCCTCCTCGCGATCCGGGGGGTCGGTCCAGTCCACCTCGTCGAGGTCGACCAGGTCGACGGCACCCCCGCCGGCGAGGAACGGATCGCCGTCAGCGAAGGTGGCTCTCGGGCCGACCAGGATCCCGGCCCCGAAGGGGGCATACATCTTGTGCCCGCTCCAGGCCAGGTAGTCGGCCAAGCGGGGCAGCGGTCGGTGGGGGGCCAGCTGGGCGGCGTCCACCAGGACGGGCACTCCCCGCGCATGCGCGGCAGCCATGATGTCGTCGATTGGAGGCAGCCAACCTGACACGTTCGACGCGCCCGTGACGGCCAGGAGCCGAGGGGTGGGGGTTTGGTCCAGGGCGGCGGTGACGTCGTCGAGGTCGAAAACGCCTTCTCTTCCGCACTCGACGAAGCGCCGGCGGCACTGCCGGGCCCAGGGCAGGAGGTTGGCGTGGTGCTCGACCACGGTGGTGACGATTGTGTCGTCGGGCCCGAGGCGCAACCGGTAGGCCAGGTGGTTGATGGCCTCGGTGGTGTTGCGACAGATGATCGCGATGTCGTCGCCGTCGGTGCTCCGCCCGGCGAAACCCAAGGCGGCGGCGCGGGCCGCCTCGTAGGCAGCGGTGGCCTGACGGGACTTGAAACCCGCTCCCCGATGCACGCTGGAGTACCAGGGCAGGAACTCGTGCACCCTGTCCGCCACCGCAGGGAGGGCGTTGGTCGACGCCGCCGCGTCCAGGTTCAGGTACGGGCGTTCCTGGCCGTCGACGCAGGGGACCGTCAGCCCGTCCCCGACGAGCGGGATGGGAGGACTACTCCCATCGTTGCTCAACGCCCGTCCCCTGCGGTCAACTGCATCGGCTCGCTTTGGTTCACGGCATCGCTCCCCACCGCTCAGGTGATTACCGCCAAGGCGACACGCCCTGCATCCGGTAGGTGGGCACATCCAGTCGTCTGCGGCACCGGCCCACAGTACCCAGGCTGACGACGAATGGAGCCGGCATGCGGGATCCATCTGAGGCGGCCGCACGCCCGATCCGCACACCGGGCGATTGGAGTACTACAAGCAACTCGGGGTGACCGACCACGCCGGCCAACCATTCTGATCCGGCAGCTATGTTCGAGACATGGAGACCCAGCCTTTGAAATTCCGAATGGGGCGACTCGACCATGTGCACATCCGCGTGCCGGATCGGGCGGAGGCCGCCAGGTGGTACGCGGAGCATCTCGGGTTCGAGCCAGTCGACGCGTACGACTTCTGGGCAACTGGGTTCGAGGGTGGTCCGCTCCAAATCTCGGCCGATGGCGGTAAGACGATGCTGGCGCTGTTCGGGGCTGGTGAGGGTCACCCGATGGTCCCGCAGCAGACCGGTGTTGCGTTCAGCGTCGACGCCGATACCTTCCTATCTTTCGCCCGCTCATTGCCCAGCGAGATCGACAACCCGCTCGGCGATCGTCTCACGCTGGCCGATCTCCGGGACTTCGACATGTGCTGGGCGTTCGATCTCGTCGATCCCTGGGGAAACCAGTACGAGCTGAACTGCTACGAGTACGACCGGATTCGGAACGATCTGGTGGAGAAGGATGCAGTGGAGCCCGTCCGCTACTGGCCACGCGAGCTCTACACCGCGTACGTGGCCTCGTCGGCCTAGTCGGACGCGACCGTTCGGCTTTCCCCGAGTGCCGCAGGGAGGCACCCAACGCGTCGTTAGGCCAGTGTGGGGTCGCTATCAGCCGCTGGACAAAAGCGCGCAAGCAAGGGTGCCCTCCAGCCAGGTGGCGTGCTCAGCTTGGCTCCAGCCCTGGACGTCACAGAGCATTCGCCCCACGTCTGGGCTTGTCAGGGTCCAGATGATCTCACCGGCCCGATTCCGGCTCACCATGAGCGGTCCGCGCCGGGCCAGCCAGGCGGCGACTTGTCGCATGTGGGCCAGTCGGTGCTGTTCCATTTCGGCGAAGACCTCCTCGACCTCGGGCTCGACGGCGGCAGCGGTGCGCAACACCTCGAAGATCGGACGGATCCGTGCCGAAATGGCGGCGATGTCCCACGCGAACATGCGAAGTTGGCGACACTGGTCGGGTTCATCTCGCATCGCCCGCGGTTGATCGGTTTCCAGAATGTTCTCCTCGCCACCGGGGGCCAGGCGAAGGTCGAGCACTGCGGTCAGCACCCGGACCTTGGTGCCGAAGATCGCATAGACGGTGTCGGGCGCCACCCCGGCATGGAGGGCGATCTCCTTGATCGTGGTGCGCGCGTAGCCGGCGGACACGAAGAGCTCGGCGGCGGCCTCGACGATGAGCCGCCGGGTGCGGGCCGCCTGCTCGGTGCGCAGCGCGGAGGTGTAGGCACGCTTCTTGACGGGCTTCGCCATTTTATCCTAGTCTAACTGTAGTTAATCTAGCATAGCTCGGAGGGAAGGAATGACGGAGCTTCTTGCCCTACCACCGACACCGGAAGCGATCGCCTCGCTGTCGCAGCTTCCAGGTTCGCAAATCAGCACGATCATGCTGGGAACCCTGCGAGGACCCGAAGGACATCTCGGTCCGGAAGCCGCGGGCGCCATCTTGATGCTGCAGGCCACCTTCACCACCCAAGCGGGGTCCGAGGGTTTCTGGACGGCACAAGCCGCACTCATGGAGTTGCTCAACACCGCCCCCGGATTCATGCGCAGCTACGGCTTTGGTGACGGACCCAACAACACGCTGCTCGTGTTCTGGCACACCCTCGGCGATGCCAAGGCCTTCGCCGCCCGACCGGAGCACCGCCGGGTGATGCGGGACCTCTTCGAACAGCGTTGGCAGTACAGCCACTTCGCCGGCATCTGGGAGATGACCGGGCACCACGACCGGGTCATCTTCTGTCCCGACTGCAACGCCGTCACCCCGGTCAGAGAGGAGCGCTGCCAGGGCTGCGGTGCCGAGCTGTTCGATGTGTACCGGTCGGACTGAGACCAACCCGCGTTCCTCATCGACCGACGGTCGGTGCCTTTCGGCGGCCGACCGAGGTCACAAGCCCTTGCGGACCGTCCTCTCCAAGATCCCGAGCGTGGCGCGAAGGGCGGACTCGGGGACGATCGGGAAGCGGTCCTTTAGGTCGCCGGTCATCTTCGACCAGTCGTAGTAGGAGGTCACGTTGGTGACCCCATCCTCACCGGGCTCCAGGCGGTAGCCGTAGAAGTGGGGAAACGGGATATCGGGCCCCAGGTTCCAAGCGATCTCCTTGTCGCGCTCGAAGACGATGATGTGCACGGTCACGTCGTACTTGCCGAGCGGGACGTCGTTGAGCGCCTCGCGGTCCATGTGAATGACGAACGTGTCGCCGACCTTCTCCGCCGGCTCGCCGGTGAAATCCTGAAGCATCCCGGAGGCGTCGATCGCGACATGGCCCGCCGGGCTGCGCACCACGTCGAAGATGGCGGACGGTGGCGCCGGGATGGGTCGGGTCACCTCGATGCGGTCGGGCAAATGGACGGTATCGGGCATGTGGAACTCCTCTGGATGTCAGTGGGCCGGCCCAACCTACGGTCCCGAGCCCACGTCTGGCCATCACGGGGCGCAAGCCCCACGGGCGCCGATTAGCGGGACGAAGGCCCGAGTCTGGACCAGATCCGCGCATCCCTCCATCGCGAGCATCCCGCGTGCTCGTCGCTGGCATCCCGGCTCCACCTCGACGCCCTCGGACTCGATCAGAGCGCCGGCCTGGGCCGCCTTGGCTGCGGCAAGGACGCTCTGCCGGCCGAACCGCCGTCTCGGGCTGGCCAACGTCGATACCCTTGCGTCCGGCGACCCGGATCCACCAAACCGGTCCAGTGGGGCGGAGCCCCGACGGCGTGGAACGAGGTCGGGACAAGCCGGGAGACACAGGTTCACCAGGGGGTGCGATGGCCGAGATCAGTGGACCGATCACGGGCGGGTCGAAGGGGAGGGTCTTCGCGGGGCCCTCGATCGATCTGACCGCCCATGGCTACCTGGAGAAGGAGTTCTTCCTCGAGGGCACCGCAACGAGATACCGCCCCCGACCCGGAACCGAGCTCGGCATCGACGGCCGATGGGACGTCGAGGCCGTCGAGACCTCGAACTTCAAGACGCGGTTCGCCGTCTACCGCCCCGTCGATCCGCAGTCGTTCAACGGAACCGTGCTCGTCTGCTGGAACAACGTCTCGGCCGGGTTCGACGGCTACAACATGGACAGCCCCGAGATCCTGGAGAGCGGCTTCGCCTACGCCGCGGTGACCGCCCAGCGGGCCGGCGTCCATGGCATGGGCGACCATCCGATGGGGCTCGTGCAGTGGGACCCGGAGCGCTACGGCTCGCTGTCCATCCCGAGCGACGACTACTCCTACGACATCTTCACCCAGGCCGCCCGGTTGGTCGGGGCCGACCGGCCGCGATCGCCGATCGACCCGCTCGAGGGTCTCGACGTGCGGCACGTGGTGGCGATCGGTGGCTCCCAGTCGGCCGGCCGGCTGGCCACCTACATCAACGCCGTCCAGCCGCTCGAGAGGGTCTTCGACGCGTTCATGCCGTTCCTCTACTTCGGCTCGGGCTCGCCCCTCGAGGTGGGCGACTACGTGTTCAACCCGGCCGAGCCGGGCGAGCGCCGGGGCTTGCCGGGGGTGCCATGCCGGCTGCGCGGCGACATCGACGCCAAGATCCTGATCGCCAACTCCGAGCTCGAGGCCATCGCCTGCTACCCGGTGCGGCAACCCGACACCGATCGGTTCCGCAACTGGGAGGCCGCCGGCACCGCGCACGTCTCGGCGCAGTCGATGCGGGCGCGCGCCGAGGCGATCCGCGGCGAGGTCGACGCCCCGGCGATGGACTTCACGGGGATCAACGAGGTGCCGTTGAACCCGGTCGTCGAATCCGCCTACCACCACCTGCAGGCCTGGGTGGCGACGGGGACGCCGCCCCCGTCCCAGCCGCGCATCGAGTTCGCCGGCGAGCCGCCCGAGGTGGTGAGGGACGACGACGCCATCGCCCGCGGGGGGATCCGCCTGCCCCAGGTCGAGGTGCCGCTCGCAACCAACAGCGCGGTCGCCACCCCCAACGGCGTCATGGGGTTCCTCGGCGGCTCCTGCGTGCCGTTCCCCCCGGAGAAGGTCCGGGCCCTCTACGGCGACGCCGACACCTACCTGGCCCGGTTCGAGCAGGCGACCCTGGCGGTCGAGAAGTCGGGCGCCATCCTG
>Ga0209415_10006210_pt1 | contig 21346 bp, 20 predicted proteins | sample PeaSoiSIISIP2007_FD_187696 | JGI IMG/M metagenome (GOLD analysis project Ga0209415, IMG submission 187696) | Peat soil microbial communities from Weissenstadt, Germany - SII-SIP-2007 (SPAdes) (version 2) | ecosystem: Environmental > Terrestrial > Soil > Wetlands > Peat | place: Germany... | reverse complement strand
GGGCGTGTAGCTCAGTTGGGAGAGCGCCTCGTTCGCAACGAGGAGGCCGCCGGTTCGAGCCCGGCCACGTCCACCAGCTTACATCGCGATTTCGAGTTCCGGATCGGTGGCGAAGGCGGGTTCTTTCGCCGCGGGCTTCGTCCTATTCGACGCCAGCAACGACGGAAGATCGGTCGGCTGTTCGAGCAGGTCCGCCAGAAGCAGCCGCAGGTTACCCGGATTGGTCGAGTACGATAGCCCCGTATGGATGTCGATCACGCCCTCGCGGATCATCTTCTCGATCTCGTCGTCGAAGCACTGCATCCCCTCGGTGGAGCCGTCGCGCATGGCGTCGAGCAGAGTTTTTCCCTCGCCTTCGCCCTTTTGAACGTACTCGCGCGTGCGCAGCGTCGCTTTCAGGATTTCGAACGCGGCCACGCGCCCCTTGCCGTCCTGCCGGGGAATCAGCCGCTGCGAGATGATGTACCGGAAGCTTTTCGAGAGCCGCATGCGCACGGCATTCTGGTCGCCGAGCGGGAACGCTCCGACGATGCGCTCGACGGTCTTGGACGCGTCAATCGTGTGCAGCGTGGAGTACACCAGGTGCCCCGTCTCCGCCGCTTCGAGCGCCACTTCGATCGTTTCGCGGTCGCGCATCTCGCCCACCAGGATCAGTTTCGGCGCCTGGCGCAGCGCCGCGCGCAGAGCGAGGGCAAAACTTGGCGCGTCGCTGTGCAGCTCCCGTTGGTGGACCGTCGAGCGCTTGTGCGAATGCAGGAATTCGATGGGATCCTCGATGGTGATGATGTGGCAGGCTTTCTCTTCGTTGATCTTGTTCACCATCGCGGCCAGCGTCGAGGACTTGCCGCTTCCCGTCGGACCGGTAACCAGCACGATCCCCGGCTGCAGCTCGGCCGCTTCCGCGAGTTGCGCCGGCAGGTTCAGAGTCTTGAAATCGGGGACGTTGCTGGCAATCACGCGCATGACGATCGCGCAGCTTCCCCGCTGGGTGAAGATATTCACGCGGAAGCGCGACAGCTTCGGCAGGCTGTAGGAAATGTCGCACGAGCCTTCCGTCCGCAGCTTTTCGACCGCGTGCGAGTTGTGGCCGATCAAGTCTCCGGCAATCCGCGCGGTATCTTCCGCGCTCAGCATGCCCACGCCCGGAATCTTCAATTGCGCAAGCTGCCCGCTGATTTCCACCTGAGGACCCCGGCCCGGCGAAAAGATCAAATCGCTAATCTTCTCCGACGCGCGCAGCATGGACGCGATAATCGTCGGCGTCGGCGTCGGGACGGGCGCCGCTGCTGCGGGGGCGGCTGGGGCTTTGGCAGGCGCCGGTGGCTGTGCGGGTGGTTGCAAGGCATCCATGGAAGTCTCCTCCCGCTGGTCCGGAAGGGCGACCGGGGAACTCTTACCAGCTTCCAGTATGGAGGAGAGTCGGTTCCCGCGCCGGGGGATGACCGCGTGTGTCATCAAACGATTAGCGCCACGGGCTGGCCCTGAGGGCGGCATCATCGCCGAACGGCAGGCGAAGGCGTTCAGCGCGACGGCCGATCGGCGCCGGTACGCTGGAAAAAAGTTATGCCCTCGGCGCGGAATTGTCTTACCATCGACTTAGTGTGGTAACGACAGAGACACAGCCCGAGATTCCTTCTGCCATCGGGTTAGCCTGCGTTCTGGCGATCGCTTTCCTGGTCGCATTTCCAGCCTGGGCGCAAAGGGGTGGGAATCCCCGGAATCCCGAACCTCCGTCTGTTCCCGCTGACATGCCGCAACCGCCCAAGTTCATGCCGGAAGGCGCTGCCGATCCATACACATTGGTGAATCCAGCACCGATTATGAACGTCAGCTCAGCCGAGATCAGCCGGATGATGGACAACGAGTCGTGCAATTCCTGGACGGAATCCGGGGTGCACGGCCCGACCGTCAGCGCGACGAGGCTTGCCGTGCCCGGAAAGGCGAGCAGCGAGTACCAGAAGGCCTGCGGGGCGTTCAAGGGCAGGAAACTGACGGATGCCAAGGCCCACCTCCACAAAGCGATTGACCTCTATCCGAATTACGCCGCGGCCTACGTCGTGCTGGGCCAGGTCCTGCAGTCGGAGAACAAGAACGAAGAGGCGCAGGCGGCTTGCTCCAAGGCGCAGGAGCTCGATCCCGGATACGTGGCCCCGTATCTCTGCCTCGCGGAATTTGCCGCGAACGACGGCGACTGGAAGAAACTCGCGGAACTATCCGATCGCGCCCTCGCGCTGGACCCGCTTGGCAATCCCTACTCGCTCTACTACTCCGCGGATGCCGGTCTGCACCTCAATCAGCTGATGCAAGCCGAAATGCACGCGCAGTCCGCGGTCAAGCTGGACCCGTGGCATAAGCTGCCGGAACTTCACTTGTTATTGGCTCAGATCTACGAAGCAGCTGGGAACGTTCAAGGGGAAATCGCGCAACTGCATGAATTCCTGAAAGACGCGCCCAACTTCAAGGACGCCCCGAAGGCCAGGGCCACTCTCGCCCGAATTGAAACTCCGCCCGCGAAATAGAGATTACGCTGCCGCCCGAATTTACGGACGCGTGCTGGCGCCCGTCTCGCGTTCGGCGACAATTCTTCGCGCGTTGGCATAAAGCGCCTTCGCCTGCGGAATCGAGGTAATGGCTTTATCCAGCTGCGGGTCGTTCTCGAGCGCGATGCGATATCCGTCGTTGACTCCAAAGACGGTCGTGAACACTTCGCGCTTGATCTCCCATTTCAGCCAGGGGAGGTTTTGCTGGATGTCGGATTCGCCGACCTGGATGTGTTGTTCGCTGAGATATTTCCTCAATTGCGCGATCACCGCGTCGTCCACCACGAAATCCTTGGTGATGGCGGGCTTCTCGCCGAGATAGTAGCGGACGAAATCGCCCACGCTCTGCGCCACGGGATAAAACACGCCCCGGCGTTCGAGCAACTGCTCGAAGTCATCCGGTTTGGGAGCGGCGACGGCCACGTCCGGTGTGATTCCGCCCTGGCCGTAAACCTGGCGTCCTGTGTCGGTCAGTTTGACTTCCGGCGCCTTCGGAGGCTGGGGATTATAGTGATAGTCGTACAGCGTCTGATTCTTGTAGTCGCGCTGGATCAGGCGTCCGCTCGGCGTGTAATACCGCGCGGTGGTCAGCAGCAGGGCGGTATTTTCGCTCAGAGGAAACTGCGTCTGCACCAGGCCTTTTCCGAAGCTCGTTTCGCCCACGATCAGCCCGCGGTCGTGATCCTGAATCGCGCCAGAAACGATTTCCGAAGCCGACGCGCTCCCCGAGTTGACCAGCACGATCAGCGGCACCTCGATGCCCTGATTTCCGCGTACCGCATAATACGGCCGCTCGGGTGACGAGCGCCCGCGATGCGAAACCACCAGCTCGTTCTTGTCCAGAAACATGTCGCACATGCCCACGGCTTGATTCAAAAGTCCGCCGCCGTTGTTCCGCAGGTCAATGATCAGGCCGTCCAGCTTGGAAACGTCGAGTTGCTTCAGTGCGTCCGTCAGGTCGCTGTCGGTCGTCTCGTTGAAGGTGAAGACGCGCACGTATCCGATGCCAGGTTTCACCATCTCGGCGAATTCCACGCCCGGCCGCGGAATTTCGTCACGCACCACGGTTACCTCGATCAGCTTGTCCCAGCCCTCACGCCCCAGCGCGATGTGCACCGGTGTCCCCTTGGCGCCCTTGAGCATGTCCGCCACTTCGGTCGTTGTCAGTCCGGTGCACGACTTTCCGTCCACCTTCGCGATCGTATCGCCGGGACGAATCCCCGCCTTGTAGGCTGGCGAATTTACGAATGGATACTGAACCACCGTTTGATTGTCGCGCTGCGCAACCACCATTCCCACGCCGTAGTATTTGCCTTCCTGTTCTTCGCGGAACAAGGCGTATTGCTTCGGGTCGAAGAAGTTCGAGTGGGGATCGAGCACGTGCAACATTCCGGGAATCGCGCCGTCGTAAATCGCTTTATCCGTGTCCACCGGATCGGCGTAGTTTCGCTCGACCACCGATAGCACGCGCGTAAATGTCTTCACGGAATCTTGCGTGTCATCGGAACTCGACGCTGTCGCGCTCGCCGCGGGACCATACAGGCCGCCGAGCACCGCCGAAACCGCCAGCACCAGTACTAGCAATAGAATGCCGCGTGTTGGCGATCCTGAAGTTCCCGAGACGTCCGCCGAAGCATTCGTTTCTTGTTGGGATGGTGACATCGCGCCTCTCTTTGCCCGAAATTTTTATTATAGCACACTGCTTTCGGTCGTTTGACACGCCCGGAACCCTCTTCTATGATGCAAAACGGCCGTAGAGATGGCCGCAGAGTCCCGAATGCTCAGCATCCCGCATCTCATTGTAATCTTTATCGTTGCTCTGGTTGTCTTCGGCCCCGAAAAGATTCCGGAGCTCGCGCGCAACCTCGGAAAGGTCATGGCCGAATTCCGGCGCGTCACCGGCGACCTGCGCACGACCTTTGAGGGGCATCTCCGTGATCTCGAGCGCGAAGCGGACACTCGTCGGATCGCTCCTCCGGCCGCTCCGGTCGCGCCGCCTGTATCCGCCGCTCCGGTTGCGGCGCCGGTGGCCGATTCACATAGCGTGCCGCCCTCGCCCGGGACGGTTCCCTCGAATCCACCGAACGCTGCTGCGATCGCGGCCCCTCTTGCCGATATTCAATCGCCGGGCATGACGAATGCGTCTCCCGATCCGCCGGATCCGATGCACGATCCGTATCTGATGATGGACATTCCCTCGGAAAATTTTCGCAGCGAGGCCGAGCCGTCCGAATCCGAACACAAAACCGAGCGAGTGACCGATGGCGACGGCCGCGCCTCCTGAGCAAACGCAACGCCCGCGCGCCGAGGAGGAATCCGGCGCGGCGATGTCGTTTTTCGATCATCTCGTCGAGCTACGCAAGCGGCTGATCAGCGCCCTGGCTGCGCTCGGCATCGGGATGCTCGCCGGGCTGGCGGTGTCCAAGCGCTTCATCAATTTCATCGTCCAGCCGATGGTGGACGCGCTGCGCGCGAATCATCTGGATGACAAGCTCTACTTCCACAGCCCCACGGGCTACGTAGGTCTCTGGGTCAACCTGGGCATGTATCTGGGAATCGTGCTCGCGATGCCCTGGGTGCTTTACCAGGTCTGGCTATTCGTCGCTCCGGGGCTGTACAAACACGAGCGCCGCGCCACTGCCGCCTTCATCATTTCCGCCACGCTTCTTTTTCTATGCGGAATCGGCGTCGGGTTTTTTGGACTGCTGCCGTTGGTCCTGACGAAGGTCATCGGCTTCGCGGCCGGCGGCTCGATCAGCCCTTGGATCGACGTCAACGAATATTTCAGCCTGATCCTCGTGGTGTTGCTGGGCTTGGGCGTCATCTTCGAGCTTCCCGTGGTGGTTTTCATTCTTTCGGTCTTTGGCATCGTGACGCCGAAATTCCTGCTCAAGAATTTTCGATACGCGATGCTGGTGATCACGATCGTCGCCGCGATCGTCACGCCCTCGCCCGACGCCACCACCATGCTGATTTTCATGGCACCGATGGTCGTGCTGTACTTCATCAGCGTGCTGGTGTCATACGCGGTGGTGCGCCACAAGCGCTCGCAGGCGCTGGCCGAAGGCGGGACGCCATAGTGCCCGCCGCGATGGTTTTCCGCAGATCGTCCTGGATCGTCGCCGCCGCGTTCGCGGCCGTGTCCGCTGGTGCTTGTGGCCACGACTCGGCGCGGCCGTCCGCCCCCGTCAACGCGTCGTCTTCCGCGGCCGCGGCAGCTGCGGCTCCGGCGCAAATCGCCATCCCCCCCTCCGACGTCGCTCCTCCCGCGGCTCAGACCGGCGGTTTCGATGGCGCCAAGGCCTACGACCAGGTGGCCAAGCTGGTCGCTTTCGGCCCGCATCCTCCCGCTACCGATGCCATCCATGCCGTGCAAAACTACATTCACTCCCAACTGCAAAGTTTCGGATGCGCTTTTGACGACGACGATTTCAACGCCCAGACGGGCATCGGCAATCTGGCGATGAAAAATATCGTCGCCAAAATTCCTGGAACAGGGCAGGGAATTATCCTGCTGCTCACGCACTACGACACAAAGCGGGTGGACAACTTCGTGGGCGCCGAAGACGGCGGTTCCTCGACGGGCCTCATGCTCGAAATGGCTCGCAATCTTTGCGGCCGCCCAAAGCAGGCCAACTCGGTTTGGATTGTATTTCTTGACGGCGAAGAAACGCAGGCGCAGTTCACCTGGGTGACGTCCGACAGCGTGTACGGCAGCCGGGAACTCGCCGCGCGTATGTCCGTGGCCGGCGACCTGAAGCGAGTTCGCGCGGTAATCCTGGCGGACATGGTCGGGCAGTACGGGCTGCGTATTCTGCGTGATTCGGATGCGCCGAAATGGTTGAACGACACGATCTGGAATACCGCGGCTCGCCTCGGATATCAATCGGTGTTCGTGTCGCAGGAAACCAGCACCGAGGACGATACCTTGCCCTTCATCGAACGCCACGTGCCGGCGATCGATTTGATCGATCTCAACGATTACATCAATCTCGGCTACTGGCACACGGCGCAGGACACGCTCGACAAGATAAGCCCGCGCAGCCTCGCCATCGTCGGCCACGTAATTCTCGAATCGGTCAACGCGCTGCAACTCAAATTTCCCTGATTTCCTCGCCCCCGGCTTTTGGGACGTTTATGTATGTAGCGCCGGGCGGAACTTATCCCGAGCGCAGCCGAGGTAGCCCGGCAGCAGTTTGCTGTTAGTCGGCGCTCTAGGCCCTCCGCGGCCCCCGCAAGATCCGCGCGGGCAACATGATGATTCCGCGCACCAGCTCCAGCGCCCCATCGACGGCGATTCCGACGATCCGGAACGGCAACAGTACCAGCCAAACCAGCGGATAGAGCACCAGCGCGACCAGCGCCAGCGGCCAGCACAGAAACAGCAAGATGCACCAAAGGAAAAATCCGACCATCACCGGCAGTTGACCTCCCATCCTCATATACGCAGGCGACAGCCGATCTGTTTCGCGGACTGCTCTGATCGAAACAAGTTGCGCGTTTCGATGTGCTGTCTGTGTCGCAGCAAGTATTCGGGTTTCTGCCTCCTCCGCGTTCAAATTCCCCTACCGGCGCTTGAACAATAATCGCGTTTCGGCCGCGAATGTGAACCTTCGCGCTCGCGGTTCCAAGTTGGGACAGCACGTTAGGGCCGCACACTCGGCCTGATCGGCAACCGTCGCTCCGGTCGACTGTGCTACATTTCTTGATTCACCATGCCAACGATTCGTGTAATGAGCTCTTCCGGTTCCTACGCGGTTGTCTGTGCGCCGGGCGCGCTCGCCCGCGCGGGGGCACTCGTTTTGCACCGGGGCGATTCCGCGAACGCGTTCATCGTTTCTTCGCCGAGAGTCTGGCGGCATTGCGGACGCGCCATCGCCGCGAAGTGTCCGGGCCGCGCTGGGCGCCATCCGATTCTTTTCGACGACCGCGAATCCCGGAAAAATCTTGCGACCGTTGAATCCATCGCACGCCAACTCATCAAAGCGGGTGCCGATCGCCACGCGACCGTCGTTGCGGTCGGCGGCGGCGTCGTCGGCGACGTAGCCGGCTTTGCCGCGGCCACATATCTGCGCGGCGTCCGGCTCGTCCAGATTCCCACCACTCTCGTCGCGCAGGTCGATAGCGCCGTCGGAGGCAAGACGGGCGTCAATCTGCCCGAGGGGAAAAACCTCGTCGGAGCGTTCTACCCGCCGAAAGTCGTGATCGCCGATCCCGCTCTGCTCGCGACGCTTCCGCACCGCGAGTATCGCTCCGGCCTCTACGAGGTAATCAAGTACGGCGCGATCGCCGACCCGGAGTTGTTTGCATTCCTCGAGCGCCGCATGTCCTCCGTGCTGCGCCGCGATTCCGCGGACCTCGGCTGGATCATTTCGCGTTCGATCGCGATCAAGGCGCGCGTCGTCGGTGAAGATGAACGCGAAGGAGGCCTGCGCCAGATTTTGAATTTCGGCCATACGCTCGGCCACGCGCTTGAGGCCGCCACGGGATACCGCCTGTTCCTGCACGGCGAAGCAATTGGCTGGGGAATGGTTGCGGCCTCGATGATGGCGCTCTCGATGGACCGCCTGCCGCTGATGGACGCGTTCCGCATTGTGCGACTTATCGCCTCCGTGGGACCCCTGCCGAAAGTCCCCGCCATCCCGGCTGCGAAGCTGCGCTCGATTCTCGCTGGGGACAAGAAATCGCGCGGCGGGCGCGTGCTCTGGGTCTTCCCGCGCAAAATCGGCAAAACGGTATGGGGAGTCGAAGTCCCCTGGCGCTTGGTCGAGAAAACCGTGCGCAGCCTCCCCGAAATCATGAACGAGGCGCAGAGTGGCGCAAAACTCCCGGGCGCAAAGCGCGGGAAATCTTGAGCCGCGTTAATTGTGACCAATGATCGCCACTCAAAAACCCGCTCCGCTTCCCGGCACGCGCCCGCGCGGTGTCACCGACGAACGCGAAGCCTCTGCGCGCGTTCGCGACATGTTCACGCGCATCGCCCCGCGCTACGATTTCCTGAACCATCTCCTCTCGTTTTCGCTCGACCGCATCTGGCGCCGCCGCACCGCGAAGCATTTCCTGCACATTCTCAGCCGTCCGGAAGCGCGAGTCCTCGATCTCTGCTGCGGCACGGGTGACCTCACATTCGCGCTCGACCGCGCCCGCTCCGCCGTGCTCGATCCTTTGAAGCGTCGAGCGCCCGTTGTCGGCAGCGATTTCGTCGAAGCCATGCTCGTCCGCGCGCGCGACAAAGCTGTCGGTTCGAGCGGCGATACGATCTTTGCCGCCGCCGACGCCCTGCATCTACCGTTTTCGGACGCGAGCATCGACCTGATCACCACCGCCTTCGGCTTCCGCAACCTTGCGAATTATGAGGACGGCCTGCGCGAATTCGCCCGCGTCCTCAGACGGGGCGGGGAACTGGGCATCCTCGAATTCACCGAGCCCGGCTCCGGACCGATGGCCGGCATTTTCCGGTTCTACTTCCGCCAGATACTGCCGCGGATCGGCGGCGCGATCTCCGGCGACAAGGAAGCCTACGCATATCTCCCCGGCTCCGTTACGAAGTTTCCGTCGCCCCCCGAGCTCGCCACGCTGATGGAACGCACCGGCTTCACCGACGTTCGCATCGCCTCCTGGAATTTCGGCAGCGTGATCCTGCATTCCGCCCGCCGCGCCTAGCGGCGTATTGGATGTGCGTCTGTCATTCTGAGCAGAGTGACCGGACATGCTCTTCGTCCCGCTCTTGCGGGACGTCCGGTCACGCAGTCGAAGAATCTCTCTTCGATGCAGCCAAATGAAGCAAATCTGGCCGTCTTCACATCCGAACTCTGACGTTTTAACTCGGGTTTCCGCTCTCCGCCCGGTCTCAGGTATCATTATTCCGCCATGTCCACCGCCGCCGCGCCGCAATCCGTGATCGATCTCCGCAGCGACACCGTCACGCGCCCTACGCCGGCGATGCGCCGCGCCATGGCCGAAGCGGAAGTCGGCGACGACGTTTACGCCGAAGATCCCACGGTCAATCGCCTGCAGTCCCGTGCCGCGGAAATTTTCGGCCGCGAGGCCGCGCTCTTTTTTCCTTCAGGCTCGATGGCGAACCTCACCGCCATCAAGACCTGGACGCGCCCCGGCATGGAAGTCATCTGCGAAGCGATGGCGCACATTTACCTCTACGAGATGGCGGGCGTGGCCGCCATTGCGGGCTGCATGCCGAATACGGTTCCGGCACCCAACGGCACGCTCACCTGGGATTTGATCGAGCCGCTGATCCGCCCGCACATCTACTACCGCTCGCAGACAGCGCTGATCGAGCTCGAAAACACGCACAACATGCACGGCGGCACCGTCTATCCGCCCGAGATTTCCGACGACATCTGCGAGCGCGCCCACGCCGCCGGACTTCCGGTCCATCTCGACGGCGCGCGCATCTTCAACGCTTCGGTCGCGCTCGGCCGCAGCGTCGCGGATATCACCCCCAAATTCGACTCCGTAATGTTCTGCCTCTCGAAAGGACTCGGTGCTCCGGTCGGCTCCATGCTCGTCGGCTCGCGCGACTTCATCGACAAGGCCCGCATCACGCGCAAGCTGCTCGGCGGCGGCATGCGCCAGGCCGGAATTCTCGCGGCCGCGGGGCTGATCGCGCTCGAAGAGACGCCGAAAATTCTCCATCGCGACCACGAGAACGCGCGCCATCTCGCCGAGGGCCTGGCGAAAATTCCCGGCGTTTCGATCGACCCCGCGAAGGTCGTCACCAACATACTGATTTTCGACGTCAGCCCCTCCGGCCGCACCGCCGCTGAAGTCTGCGCGGAACTCGCGAAGCGCGGCGTCCTCTGCGGGCCCACCGGCAAATCCACGATTCGCATGGTCACCCACTACGACGTGGACCGCGCCTCGATTGACCGCGCGCTAGCGACCATCGCCACCGTGCTGGCCGCTAAGCCGTCGTAGCTTTTCTGCCCGCTGAAACCCGGCGCCTGCATCCCGAAACCTGCCTTTCTTCTCCTCCTGCTTCCTGTATAATTCCGCGGGGCGTGGAAGGGGAGTCGCGTGAAGATTCAATTTCGTTCGTTCTGCCCGGGTATTGGTATCCGCATCGTGCTTCTTCCAGGCCTGATTATGACCGTTTCCGCCAAAAACTCTGCCGCATCTCCCGCTGACCCGCCGAAGGCTCCGCCAACGGTCGAGGAAGCTCGCCATTTCACCGATGCAGCCGAGAAGCGCCTGCTCGACCTCGAGATCAAAGACCAGCGCGCGAACTGGGTGCACGAAAACTTCATCACGGACGACACCGGGCAAATGGCTGCCGACGCGGATCAGGCCGTCGCCTCCGCAGTCGCCGAGCTGGCCCTGCAGGCGCGCCGCTACGAAACCCTGAAATTGCCCGCCGACGTCGCGCGCAAGCTCAAACTCATTAAGCTCGCCGTCTCCATTCCCGTGCCGCACGATCCCGCGCTCGCCGGTGAGCTGACCAAGATCGCTGCCTCGCTCGATGGCGACTATGGCAAAGGCAAATGGTGTCCGGACGGTCCCTCGGGGAAGTGTCTCGACGTGAACGACGTCACCAAGGTGATGGCCAATAGTCGCGACGCGAACGAGCTTCTGCGCACCTGGAAAGGCTGGCACGCCGTCGGCGCGCCGATGCGCCAGCGCTACTCGCGCATGGTCGTCCTAGCGAATCAGGGTTCGCGCGAAATGGGCTTTGCCGATACCGGCGCGATGTGGCGCTCGAATTACGACATGACTCCGGACCACTTCGCCGCCGAAGTGGATCGCCTGTGGCAGCAGGTCCGCCCGCTCTACGTTTCGCTGCACGCCTACGTCCGCTGGAAGCTGGCCGAGAAATACGGCGCTTCTGCGGTCCCCGAGGACGCGCCCATCCCTGCGCATCTCCTCGGCAACATCTGGGCGCAGGATTGGACCAACATCTACCCGCTGGTTGCGCCGGCAAATTCCGATCCGGGCTACGACCTCACCAAGATCCTGCAATCTAGGAACGTCGGCGCGGTCGACATGGTCAAGTACGCCGAGCATTTTTTCACTTCGCTGGGCTTTGCTCCGCTCCCCCAGACTTTCTGGGAGCGCTCCCTGTTCACCAAGCCGCGCGACCGCGAAGTCGTCTGCCACGCGAGCGCCTGGGACATCGATTTCGTCGACGATCTCCGCGTGAAGGTTTGCCTCGATCCGACCGCCGAGGATTTTTCGACCATTCACCACGAGCTAGGCCACAATTTCTATCAGCGCGCCTACGACAAGCAGCCGCCGCTATTCCGAGACAGCGCCAACGACGGTTTCCACGAGGCCATCGGCGATACCATCGCGCTTTCCGTCACCCCCGAATATCTCAAGCAGATCGGCTTTCTCGATTCCGTTCCGCCGCCCTCGGCTGATATCGGCTTGTTGTTGAATCGCGCGCTTGAGAAGGTCGCCTTCCTTCCCTTCGGCCTGATGATCGACAAATGGCGCTGGGGCGTATTCTCCGGAAAAATCCCACCCGCGGATTACAACAAAGCCTGGTGGGACCTTCGCCGCGAGTATCAGGGTGTCGCGCCTCCCGTCGCGCGCACCGAGGCCGATTTTGATCCCGGCGCGAAATACCACATTCCCGCAAACGTTCCCTACGCGCGCTATTTTCTTTCCTTTGTCCTGCAGTTCCAGTTTCACCGCGCGCTGTGCCAGGCCGCGGGCTACCAGGGTCCTCTGAATCGCTGCTCGATTTACGGCAATAAAGCCGCCGGCGAAAAACTCGCCAAGATGCTCGAAATGGGCAAGAGCCGCCCCTGGCCCGAAGCCCTCGAAGCGATGACGGGCAAGAAAGACATCGACGCCACCGCCATCCTCGACTATTTCGCGCCACTCAAGCAGTGGCTCGACGAGCAGAACAAAGGCCACCACGTCGGTTGGTGACCATCCGACCAGGATTGTCATCCTGAGGACCGGAGCGACGAAGGATCTCTCGTAGGGGCGTAGCACCGCTACGCCCGGCAAAGTTCCTTGGCACGTTCGCGTCACGACTTGCCGTGCGGCGCGTTTCTGAGAATCCTTCTCTGCGAACTCTGTGCCTCCTCAGTGATCTCTGTGGTAAGTCTTACGGTTCTCTCGGCGCTTTCTCTGCGTTCTCGGCGTCTCTGCGGTAAAGTTGTTCTTCTTGGTGTTTCGCTTTTCCGTCCGCCGCCCGACTTGCTAAACTACTCGTTTGCCCAGAAAGGAATTTTCTCTCTTGAAGACTCGGCCCCTCGTCCTGTCGCTCTGCTTCGCTCTCGCCATCATCGGTTGCAGCAAAAAAGAATCCGAAGAACCTGCCGCGCCTCCCGCTCCCACCGCCGTCGTTGATCCGGCAACTACCGGATCCATCTCCGGCACGGTGAGACTCGACGGCGCGCCGCCCGTCTTCCGGCCCATCGACATGTCCGCTGAAGCGGCCTGCGTGCAGGCCAATCCATCAACAGTCGTCCCTCCGATCGTCGTCACCGGAGCCCGCGGCGCGCTCGCGGGCGTCGTCGTCTACGTCAAATCCGGCCTCGGCAGCTACCGTTTCGACGTTCCGTCCGCGCCCGTCGTTCTCGACCAGAAGGGCTGCATGTACGTCCCGCGCGTTCTCGCCGCCATGACCAACCAGTCCTTCGAAGTTCACAACGAGGACCAGACCATCCACAACGTTCACCCCATGCCGCGCGAAAATCGCGGCTGGAATAGATCCGAACCCGTCGGCGATCCACCGATCGTCGCGACTTTCACCAAACCCGAGCTGGCGATTCCCATCGCGTGTAACATCCATCCGTGGATGCGCGCGTACCTGTTCGTCTTCGCGCACCCCTATTTCGACATCACGCCGAAAACCGGCGATTTCGCGCTGAAAAATCTCCCGCCCGGCACCTACACCATCGAAGCCTGGCAGGAAAAATTCGGCGCGCAGGACCAGACCATCACAATCGGCCCGAAGGAATCGAAGTCTCTCGATTTCGTCTTCCACTGGGCCCCGCCGCAATAGTTCAAGGCTATCTGGGGTGCGGTAATCGGGGCTTGTTCCTTCTTTCGCGCTCAACTCTGAACTCTCGACTCTCAACTTCTTACGCGGTAGAATCCCGTCGGCTCAAGGGGAGGGAATCGCATCATGAAGATTCGAAGAATTTTCGTCGGCGTTGCCGCGATCGCAGCCGCACTAACTCTGCTCGCGGGAGTTGCGCCGAGCGCGAGCGCCCAGTCATCCCAATCGTCCACCACACAGAAGGACGTGCTGGGCATGCAGAAGAAATTTCAGGAATTGTCCGTCGCCGGAGACACGGCGGGAGTCTCGGCGTTGATGTCCGACGATGCCATCTTCATCCATGGTAATGGCGCGGCGCAATCGAAAGCGGAATTTTTGACCGCGATGGCCGCCGGGCAACTGGCTCTTTCGCTCTACGAGCTAAAGGATCCAAAGGTCGTGATCTTTGACGGTGGAGCAATCGTCTCCGGACTCGTGGACCTCGCGTTCAAGGCGCCAGCCGGCTCGACAGCGCCTCCCCGCGTACTGCACATGCGCGGATCGTCCGTCTGGGTGCAACGGCCTTCAGGCTGGAAGCTCATTCTCGATCAAGACACGGCGCTCGCAGGTCCGCCCGCCGCCGCGCCTGCTCCGTCCGCGAACCACTAGCTCGCGGATCTTGCCTTTGTAGGGGCGTAGCACCGCTACGCCCGGCAAAGTTTCTTGGCGTGATGCCGCCCGTCCTACTCGGCCGCGCGTGGCCACGTGCCGCGATTCGCCACTACCGTGTGACCTGATAATTGGAAAAACTGAACTGTATCGGCGTACCGCCTGCGAGCTGTTTGTCGCTAACTTTCACGGTCTGCGGCAATTCAAATCCGTCGTGGGTCTGATATGCGATCTCCACGTGGAGCTCCACCTTGTCCGTTCCGGCCGCTGCGACGCTGCTGTCGATCACTACGGGCAAGAATCCCTTCTCGCCGCGCTTGAACTGTGGCCGCACGGACACCGTCGACCTCTGCGTTGCGACGATCATTTCCTCGAGCGCACGGTCTTTGTTCATCGTCTCGACGATCCTCACCTCGTCCGATCCGAACGTGATCCGAAAACGATCGCCCTGCGCCTCAAGATGGTAATCGGCGTCCGGCGGCAGCGGCGATCCGAACAAAAACGACGACAATTCCTGCAACACGCCGGCTAAGGTCCGCTGAACGCCGGCACTTGCTGTTCGAATCCGCGCCGCCGCTTCGTCGTTCGGCGGCGCTCCGTCAAAATGAAGAGAAACCTGCGGCGCGCCCATGGCGCCGACCGCAGCTTCGAAATGCGTGTGGTCCAGCGGAGGTAGAAACTCCGGGCGCACGGCCCCATCCGTTTTCGTCCCGGCCGATGCCGCGTCCCAATCCACGCGCACCTCGCACCGGAATTCCTTCAGTCCTTCATCGTGCAGGTTGTAGTAAGCCTTCCGCGCTTGTTCGACGATTTGATCGTCGCTTGCGGCCTGCCCAAACGCGGAAGCTGCGGAGAATGTCAGAACACAACACACGGCCGCGACTGCCAGTGGAATCCGGGTGATTCGCATAGGGCCCCAATCATAATGCCGGTTGAATTCAGATCTATGGTCTTGCGGCGGGATTGTACACCTACTCTTGCTTTCGATTTGCACGTTGCCTTCGTAGCTTCGCTTTTGATTTTGCCGTCGTAGTGCCCGCCTTCAGGCGGGCAGATTCTCTTGACCTTGCCTTTGTAGCGGCCGCCTTTTAGGCGGGCGCCTTTTGTTTTCGCTTTTGAGGCTGTACCGGTGGCCGCGCGCGCGTCAATTCGGGCGTCCGAAGAACAGCACATACCCGTCGCTGTCCGAAACCTCAAAACCCCGAAGGCCATCCGTACGATTGGTAATCTCCTTGTAAAACGTCAGGCCTCGGGACGCAAACTCGGCGGCCAACGAATCAGGATCGTCGATAGATACGAACGCGTCCCAGGGCGACCGTCAACAACGCCTCGTAATCTGTCCGCGAAAAAAAGTCCACAGGCGCCACGTGACATTTTCATTTCCTTTCCATGCTAGCGTGAGTCGAGGCCGCTTTCGGCCCACGAAGGAGCAGACATGGAACGACGTGCCGCGTTGAACGGAACGGGAGAAAATGCCGCCGCTCTCCTGGCGAGACTCGACTGTTCTTCGACGACTGAACATGTAGAGGAGGTTCCCGTGGCACAGACACTCTTGCTTGCACTGAGGCCCGCTCTTGGCGGATCGAATGTATCTGTGCGCTTACGATCTCCGCGCAACGACGGACTGCCGCAAGAGCGGACGAACCCTCACCACTTGAATGGCACGACTTCCCCCTCCGAAGTTCGCAAATTAAGTGTCACACCATGCCGAGTCTTTTTCGGCCTAACTGGCTGAAAACAAAGAAAACCAGCCCTCACGAAGTGTCACACTTTTTCGAAGCGCGCCTGGGATCGCCAAACTTGTCGCGAGCCTGCCGAGGGAATTCCCGTTTGGCGACTTTTTCCACTGCCTCCGCCGTCTCCAAAACGCTGCCAGAAACTTTTGCGTTTTCCACCCTCGCTCCTTACAATGGAAAGTCTCTTCGTGGCCTGATGTCGCAAATTCAAACACAAACGTCTCGCGGTGTGTACCGCTTTGCGGTGGCAACTTCGTGCTGCACGATTTTGCTGCTGATGGCTGGGGCGCTGGTGACTAGCAACGGCGCCGCCGAGTCCGTCCCCGATTGGCCGTTCGCCTACGGAAAGCTCATCCCGCCGCTGATCGGAGGAATCCGTTTTGAGTACGCGCATCGAGTGATCGCCGGTATTGTCGCGATTCTTACGCTGATTCTGGCCCTCTGGCTGACGTTTGCGAAGCCGCGGCGGCGTCAGCTGGCGGCGCCGCTTGGCTGGATCGCTGTGATTCTCGTTCTCGCGCAAGCGGCCCTCGGAGCGCTGCGAGTCGAGGAAATTCATCCGATGCTTTCGGCGACGGCGCACGCGGCACTCGCGCAGATATTTTTCATCATCGTGGCGGGGCTCTCGCTATATCTGAGTCCGTGGTGGCAGAGCGATCTTGCGCCGCTGGAGGATCGCGGCTCGCCGCGCCTTCGCGCGCTGGCGTTGTGGATGACCGCTTCGATTCTGGTGCAGCTGATTCTGGGAGCAGCGTTTCGGCACGGAGCATTCGGCATCGTGCCGCATCTGATCGGCGCAGGCGTGGTGACGGTTTTCGTCATTTGGGCTGGCGTGGCCGCCAAGCGCCGGTTCCGACAGGTGCGCGACCTTCGCCGCGCGACGATTCTTCTCCACTCCTTTTTCGGGCTGCAGATCTTGCTTGGTTTCGCCGCGTGGTATGCGGTGAGAGTGTTGGCGATGGAATCCTCGCAGCCCACGCTGCCGTACGTGACTCTCACCGTGGCGCATGTCCTTGGCGGCGCGCTCACTCTGGCCGCCGCAGTGATCTTTACACTGACGTGTTTTCGGCTGATTCCTTCGGCTGCCGCCGTGGGAGCGGGTTCGGCGGCGGTGAAGCAGTCGCCCGAAAGGGCAGGGGCCTAGGCGGATGAACGAGGCTCGCGCCAATACGATTCCGGGATTCGAGCGGCCGTGGGCGTACGTCACGCTCACCAAGCCGGACGTCACTTTCCTGGTGGCGATGACGACCGTCGCCGGGTTTTATCTTGGCTCGCGCGGGCCGATCGATTGGCCGCGCATGCTGTACACGTTGGGCGGCACTCTGCTGGTCGCCGGAGGGACTTCCGCGCTGAATCAATACATCGAGCGCGAAATGGATTCCGTGATGCGCCGCACGGCCGCGCGGCCTCTTCCTTCGGGAACGCTGCAGCCGCGCGAGGTGCTGATTTTCGGCGTGAGCACGATCGTTGTGGGCGCGGCGTGGCTGTTGCTGGCGGTGAACTGGCTCGCGGCGCTGGTCGCGGTGGCCACGAGCCTGTTGTATCTCGGTCTTTACACGCCGCTGAAGACGCGGACGACTTTGTCCACGGCGGTCGGCGCGATTCCGGGCGCTTTGCCTCCGCTGATTGGCTGGGCCGGGGCGCACGGGTCGCTCTCGCTCGGCGGCTGGGTGCTTTTCGCCATTCTCTTTTTCTGGCAGTTCCCGCATTTCATGGCCATCGCCTGGATGTATCGCGAGGATTACGCGCGCGCCGGCATTCAGATGCTTCCGGTGGTGGACAAGAAGGGCGACGCGACGTTTCGCCAGATCATCACGATGTCGGCGATTCTGGTGTGGGTGAGCGCGCTGCCGTCGGTCCTGGGCATGGCGGGAATCGGCTACTTTTTCGGGGCGCTGGCGCTGGGAATGATTCTGCTGCAGGTGGGGCTGTGGGCCAACCGGTCGAGAACCAACCTGCGGGCAAAATGGCTGATGCACGCCACCGTCGCGCACATCCCGATCCTGCTGGCGTGGCTGGTGCTGGATCGCCTGATCCAGCGATGAGCATTGGCATTCCTCTCGCCTCGCTGCCGGCGGTCAACGCATCGCTCAATGGCACCGCTACCGTGCTGCTCCTTCTGGGATATTTTTTCATTCGCACCGGCAAGATCCGGTATCACCGCGTCTGCATGATCGCGGCGTTCCTGTGCTCGACGGTGTTTTTGTGCTTCTACGTTTATTTTCACCTGCACGCCGGAGTGATTCGCTTCGGGGGGCCGGGCTGGGCTCACGGGGTGTACCTCGCGATTCTGATCCCGCATACGATTCTGGCGATTGTGATCGTGCCGCTGATTTTGATCACGCTTTCGCGCGCCCTGCGCGAACGCTTCGCCAGCCATCGCGCGATCGCTCGTTGGACCCTTCCGCTGTGGCTGTACGTGTCCGTTACCGGCGTCATCGTTTATTGGCTGTTGTATATTGCGTACACGCCGATTTGGCCTGCGGGGTTTGGTTCGTAGTCCACGTGAGCAGCGCCGTTGAAGGCGCCCGCCTGAAAGGCGGCCGCTACAAAAGCGTCGTCGCCAGCAGGGGCGGCGTCACTTGTAAGAAACGACGGCGTGGCCGTCCTGGATCTGGATGTTGTTGATGTCGTCGGGCAACTTGAGCTTCTCGCGATTTTCGGGCGACGACATCATTTTGGCGACGGCGGCGTCGAGCGTGGACTGCGGCAGGGGCAGGGAACCGAGTTTTCCCGCGACCGGCTCGAACTTAAGGTAGCCGTCCTGCGCGCCGAGGTGGCCGTCGAGTTCGAGCGACAAATCCTGCCCGTGGAAATTGAACACCACGTAGGCCTTCACGATATCGCCCACCATATCCACTTTCACGTCCTTCACCGATGATTGCACCTGCTCGAGCGTGGCGGCGTCTCCGCTGGAGAGCGCGGCCATGGGACCGGCGTTGGGGTCGGCCGGAGCTCCGGCAGCGGGCGCGCCTCCTGCGGTTGAGGCTGACGACGATCCGGCGGCCGGTTGCGACGATCCGGACATTTCAAGATTCTGCTGCAGGTAGGAATTGAGTTCGGTGGGATCGAGTTGCACCTGCGCGGGCTGTCCGGCGGCCTTGGCTTGACTGGCTGCGGCGAATTTTTGATCGACGCGCGACGAGGCTTTGGGATCGTAGGGCACGTCCGGCGGAGGCGATTTCCGCAGCACGAGCACCAGCGTCAACGCGAGGCCGATCAGGCTGCCCCAGCTTAAAATCCGATAGAGAGTTTTGTACAGACCCGGGTTGGACATGGGACCTCCGCTACGTCATTCAGTCTAGCAAGGGGCGGCATGTCGCCCGGCTGGCGCGTCGCGCCGGGGCGCGTATCGTCCACTGCCCCCGCGTACAGGTGGTGCAGCGGCGCTTGCCAACCGGCTGGAATCATCCATGATTAAACGGATTTGTGATCATTTGGGCTATTGACGCCCAGGAATAAGGCGGACGTACTCAAGTTGACACTTCCCCTGGGCGTACCGGGTCAGAATGACGTTTTGCACACGCCGAGCCAAGAATTAGTGCCGGGTGCGGCAGCTATTTATCGAGAGTACGAATCACCGCTTCGGTGAATTCCTTCGTCGTGGCGGTGCCGCCTACGTCGCGCGTGAGCGATTTTCCCTCAAGATAGACCTTGTGGAGCGCGCATTCGATCCGGTGAGCAGCCTTCGGCTCGCCGATGTAAACAAGCATCAGGATCGCGCTCATCAATAGCGCGGTGGGATTGGCGATTCCCTTACCGGCGATATCCGGCGCCGTGCCGTGGACAGCCTCGAAGATGGCCACGTCTTCCCCGACATTTGCGCTCGGCACCACGCCGAGACCGCCGACGAGTCCCGCCGCAAGGTCGCTCATGATGTCGCCGTAAAGATTGGTCAGAAGGAGCATGTCGAACTGGTTGGGATTGAGCACCATCTGCATGCAGGCGTTGTCAATGATGAGCTCTTTGTATTCGATGTCCGGATACTCTGCCGCCACCTTGCGAATGGACGTGAGGAAGAGGCCGTCCGACATCTTCATGATGTTCGCTTTGTGGATTCCGTGGATCTTCTTCCGGCCGTACTTTCGGGCGTACTCGAAAGCAAAGCGGGCGATCCGCGTGGAGGCTTTTTCTGTGATGATCTTCAGGCTCTCGACCACGCCGGGGACAACTTCGTGTTCAAGGCCCGCGTAGAGATCCTCGGTATTTTCGCGGATGAGGACCATGTCCACGTTTTGGAATCTCGATTTGACACCCAACAGGTTTTTCACTGGCCGCACGTTGGCAAAGAGATCGAGGGCCTTGCGCAAGCCGACGTTGATGCTGGGTGGACCGAAGGCCACGCTGGTTGTGAGAGGTCCCTTCAGCGCCACGCGGCTCTTGCGGATCGCCTCGACGACGCCGGAATGCATGAAGTCCACGTTGCGGCGTTCGAGGTCGCCACGAGCCGCCGTGGGCTCCCAATCGATGGAAACGCCAGCAGCTTCGATGATCTGCTGGACCGCTTCAGAAACTTCGGGGCCGATCCCGTCTCCGGGGATTAATGTGACTAAGTGTTTCATGTGATTCTGTTAGTTTAAGGGTTTCGGATCGGGTTGTCTCGGCCTGGATGCGGCGAGTTTCACGTTCAATAACCGGATGTAAACGGGGCTCTCATACCCCTTCACGGGCGGCGCAAATCTGGTATAATGGTTTTGGAATTATGACGCGAGGACGGTATTCGCGCGCGATCCTTGGGAGGCGAAAATGGCGGTTCAATTGACACCGGTAGCTATCACGAAGGTAAAAGAGATTTTGTCGTCGCAGACGCCCATGCCCACGGGCCTCCGCGTAGCTGTGGTAGGCGGCGGGTGTTCTGGCTTCAGCTACAAGATGGCCTTTGAGAATCAGGTCAATGAGGCCAGCGACAACGTGTATGAGTTCGACGGACTGAAGGTGCTGGTGGACCAGATGAGCGAGATGTATCTCGACGGAATTTCCATCGATTACATCGAGACGCTCGAGGGCGCGGGTTTCAAATTCAACAACCCGAACGTGAAGAGCACGTGCGGCTGCGGCAGTTCGTTTACGGTCTGAGCGCGCTCAAGACGAAAGTTTGATTATTCCAGCTCCCGAAGGGCAAAACCTTCGGGAGCTTTCTTTTTTGTAGGCGGGCTGCCGTGGTTTGGTATTGCGTAGCGGCGCCGGGTGAAGCAAGCAGCGCCCCTACCGTCGCTCGGATGGGCGGCAGGTTGCCGAGGATTATTGCAAGATCCCCACCCCTCGCGCAAAACGCGAAGGATGGAGCACCCGGAACCGCCCGAGACGTCGCGCCCGTGGTTGAGCGGACGTGATGTCTCATCGGGCGCGGCCCGCCCGAAGTGGCGTGGCGAGCATGGCTTGCCCGTATGGCGAGAACTAGGAGTTATCTCATAAACACATTCAAGTCATTTGCTGGTTGTGAGTTATGT
>Ga0209415_10006209_pt1 | contig 21349 bp, 11 predicted proteins | sample PeaSoiSIISIP2007_FD_187696 | JGI IMG/M metagenome (GOLD analysis project Ga0209415, IMG submission 187696) | Peat soil microbial communities from Weissenstadt, Germany - SII-SIP-2007 (SPAdes) (version 2) | ecosystem: Environmental > Terrestrial > Soil > Wetlands > Peat | place: Germany... | reverse complement strand
GAACACCTACGCCAACCCCAACCTGACGGCCGAGCACGGTTGGATTTACCAGGTGGGGGTTGAATCCGCGGCATTCGATTATCTGAACGTGAAGGGGAACCTGTTCCGCGCCGACCTCTCGAACATGATTAACACGAATAACGCCACAGGTATAGCCGTCAACGGTGGGGTGAGCACTCGTCAAGGGTACGAAGTGTCCGTAGAGAACGCGCCTGTCTATAACCTGTCCGTGAAGGCCGCCCACGCCTTCGCCCACGTCACCGACGATTTGAACCCTACCGTCAACGTCTACAACTACCTCATCGTTTTGAAGTACGACGACCGCAAGTCTATCGTCGGGGAACTGGCCGGCACCTACACGTGGTTGGACAGCGCCGGGACCAACCAGGGGCAATACAACAGCTTTCTCTGGGACCTGAACCTCACCAAGAAGTTCACCGTGGCGAAAAGCAGCTCGCTGGACGTCTTCTTCAACGTGCACAACATCTTCAATACCCGGCAATATTCGTCCTATGTTTATCCGAACCCCGACCGGTGGGTCGAGGGAGGGGTCCGCTTCAATTTCTAGTCGGCGCCGCCTGACGGGTACGGAAAAGTCCCTCTTGCCGCGCAAGGGGGACTTTTTTATGGCTAATCGCGGTTTTTATCGGGTCGGGATTTTCTTCAGCGCGTGGGTTTGAGCGGGTAGGCGAGATCCTGGCGGAGGGTTTTTTCGAGGGTGGCGTCGTAGAAATCTTTCCGGCAGTCGACCTCTCCTATGGTGCCGGTCCTGAGCAGGGTCATTTGCCGGCAGCCGCCGAAGCAGATGGGGAGATAGGGGCAGTCGAGGCATTCTTCGGTTTTCCAGACGTCGAGGTTGTGGGAGACGCTATAGTCCTCTATGCCCTTGTCCAGGGTGCCGATGCACAGCGACTGTTCGGACATGAAGGCCGGGCATTTGTAGAGCGAACCGTCGAAGTTCACCACCACGTTGTTTTTATATTCCACCGGGCAGCCGGCCATCTGCACTCTGGGTGCCCGGAAACCGCGCCGCAACGTTTCTTCCCGCAGGTAGAGAGCGGCTTCGACCATCCACGGCTCGATGCTGCAGACGCATTCGCCGCCGAAATCGCCGACACCGGTTTCCCCCGACTTCCTGACGACCGGGGAAAACTTGACCTCGGCGATCCGGTCTGGCGTCATTCCCCGGCTAAGGAGCACGTCGAGCAGCGCGGGGAACGACCGGTAGTTGTTGCGGGTGAAGTTGCCGCCCAGCCTCAGCCGGATCAGGTCGCAGACCTGAGCAACGTTGTCGAGGATGACGTCGAAACTGCCGGAGCCCGAGGCGAAAGGCCGGCTGACGTCATGGGTCTCCCGGGGACCGTCCAGGGTGATCTTGGCGCCGGTAAGGCCGAGCGCCACCAGTTCCTTGGCCACTTCGGCGGTGAGCAGCGTGCCGTTGGTGACCAGTGAAAAGGTAAACTTCGTCCCCCGCCGGCCGGCAGCCTCCTTGAGGCGCCCGGCGATCTCCTTGAGCAGATCCAGGGAAAGGAGGGGCTCCCCTCCGTAGAAGGCGACCCTCAGGTCGCGCCCCTCGTCGATCTGCCCCGCTACCAGGCGGTCGACCAGCAGGCTGGCGGTTTCACGGGAGAGATAAAAGCAGCCGCGGAAGTTGTCCTCGTAGCAGTAGCCGCAGGCGAGGTTGCAGTCGAGGTTCAGCACCACGACGGCAGTGAACTCCCGGTCACCCCTCTTGGCGTTGAGGAAGGTGTCGCGCATCTCGCTACGCTCGGCATCCGGATCCGTCACCAGGAAGCCGAGACGGACGAGGGCAGCGCGATCGCCGTCGGCAAGGGTGCCGTCGAGGGCGGCTTGCAGCGTGCCCTCCGGCAGCCGGATCAGGGACGAGCGCCGGGTCGAATACAACAGCAGCTGGCCCGGTTCGTCGGCGCACGGGTAGATCTTCAGGTAGCGAGACAGTTTCATCGGTTCTCGGCGAAGCTGGCGGGAAAAGCCGCCGGAGTTTTACGGGCAGTGGGGACGATCGGTATGGGAGGAGAGGCGGCGGAGCCGAGGAAAAAACGAGGGCCGAGCCGATTCGAATCGGTCGGTGTGGCGGCTGCGACCCCGGGTACGAAAAAGGGGAACACGGCTCCCCTTTCCGGCCTGCTACAGCGAATTACAGGTCCATCAGGGACATGGCGCAGCAGACACCTTCGATGAATTCCTGACCTTCTTCCAGAACAACCAGCGTTACATTTTCCATTGGCGTATCCTCCTTTTGAGTGTGAGTTTTTGTCAGTTATTAATTAAAGAAAAAATCAACACTGATGCAATAGTTGAGCAGCATACAGTAGGGTTCCGGGGGGTGTCAAGAGAAAAAATGATCTTTTTTTGCTTCCCGGGCTCTTTTTCCCCTAGATTCCCATTTTTCTTGAATTTTTTTGCCATTGCCCCTATAGTGCCAGGATGTTTTAGGGCCGAAATCGGGTGGCACGCGAATTTCGTTAATTAATGTGCTGCTTGCGTCGAACATTATTTCAATTTAACGGGAACCGGATGCCTCGCCTGCTCATTTTCCTGCTGCTTGCCGCCCTCTGCGGCTCCGCCATTTGGCCGAATCGCGTGCTGGCTGCCGACGTGCTGATCGTCTGCGATCCGCAGTTGAGGCCGGTGTCCGAGATCGTGGCCGGCATCAGGAAAACGTTAAATGCCCGCTACCGGGTGGTGTCGCTTGCCGAGCTGCAGGGGTCGCTGCAGGACGCGGTGGAGGCCGAAGATGCGAAGGTGGTGGTGGCGCTGGGGAAAAAATCGCTCGCCGAGGCGCTTTCTTTACCGGTCTCCGTGCCGGTGATCTACGACCTGGTGGTGGTGCCGCCGCAGGTCAGCCGCCCCAACACCACAGGTTTCTACATGGCGACGCCGGCCCGCGAATACGCCGAGGTGGTGCGCACCTATCTCCGCGCCATCAAGAAGATCGCGGTGATCGGCTCCCGCAGCCAGTTGAACCTGCTGGCCCGCGGCGACCTGCCGCAGCAGAACGTCTTCGGGGTAAGAAACAGCGTCGAGTTCGTCGACCGGGTGCGCCAGCTCGACGAGGGGGACGCCGACGCCATCATGCTCATGCCGGACTCCGCGCTTTTGACGCCGGCCGCCATGGACGAGGCGCTGCTCAACTCCTTCAAGAAGAACATCCCGCTTTTGGGCATCTCGGAGCAAAACGTGAAAGAGGGGGCGCTTTTCGCCCTGGTGGTGGACACGGTCAACGTCGGCAGGCTGATCGGCGAGACCGCCAACCGGGTGCTGCGCGGCGGGAGCGTCGCCCAGCTTCCCCCCGCGCCCCCCCGGAAGTTCAACCTTTACCTGAACGCCTCCACCGCTTCGCGCATGGGGATCAAGCTCCCGCAGGAGATGGTCCGCCTGGCCAAGCGGGTTTACCAGTAGCTTAAAACCGGTTTTGAGTTTTGGGTTATGGGTTTTGGGTTAAAACCTCAAAGCGTTTAACTCAAAACTCAAAACTCAAAACTCAAAACTCAAAACTTCTATGACCTTCGCCACCCGGCTCCTATTGCTCACCCTCCTGTTCTCGGCGCTTGCCGCCGGACGCGCGCGCGCGGTCGAGGTGCTGATCGTGGGCGACACGCGCCTGAAACCGGTGGCGGAAATCGTCTCCGGCATCGGCAGTACGCTCAGGGGGCCGGTGAAGACCTTCTCCCCCGGCCAGTTGCACGGCACCCTGGAGTCGGTCGCCCGCCAGGAGCAGGCGCGGGTGGTGATCGCGCTCGGCAAGGAGGCGATCGCCGAGGCGCTGCGCCTTCCCACCCACATCCTGGTGATCTACGACCTGGTGGTCACCCCGCCCGCCATCAGCCGCCCCAACACCACCGGCTTCTACATGGCTACCCCCGCCCGGGAGTACGCCGACTTCGTCGCCCGCTACCTGCGCGGCCTGGGCCGGATCGCCGTGCTCGGCAGCCGCGAGCAGATCTCCATCCTGGCCCGCGGCGATTCCAGCCGCCTGGCCACCTACGGCGTCAAGAACTCCTTCGAACTGGTGAACACGCTGCAGCAGCTCTCCGACGCCGACGCCATCCTGCTCCTCCCCGACGTCTCGGTACTGACCGCCACCGCCCTGGAAGAGGCCTTCCTCCTCTCCTTCCGCAGGAAGATCCCGCTCCTGGGGGTCTCGGAGAAAAACGTCAAGGACGGCGCGCTCTTCGCCCTGGTGGTGGACCCGGTCTTCGTCGGTCGGAACATCGGCGAGTACGCGAACCGGGCGCTTGCCGGCGGCAACGTGGGGCAGCTCCCGCCGTCTCCCCCCAGAAAGTTCCAGCTCTTCGTCAACCTGGACACGGCCCGCAAGATGGGGATACCCCTTTCCGAGGAGCTTTTGCGCACGGCCAGGAGGACCTTCCCATGAACATGACCTTCAAGACGAAGGCTTTGTTGATCATGATCCCGGTCCTCATCGTCATCTCGCTCGTGCACACCTTGGTCTCCATCCGGACCGAAAAGGAGATGGTCCGAAGCGAGATCGTCAAGAGGGCCGAGATGATGACCATGCTCGCCACCAAGACGGGCGAGCTCCCGATCCTCTCCGGCAACGCGGAACTTTTGAAGGGGACGGTGAACTTCCTGACCTCCTCCGCCGAGGTCTCCTCGGTCACCTTCTACAACGCCGCCGGCCGGGTGCTGATCCACAACGGGCCGGAGCCTTCCCGCGAGAGCCCGCGGTTTTCCCCGGAGCGTGCGATCCTGATGACCGAAGAGGCCGACTACTTCGTCTACTACGCCCCGGTCTTCACGGTGCGCGCGCAAAACGACTTCGACATCTTCCAGGAGTCGGATCAGGTGAAGAAGGTGAAGGAGAACATCGGCTGGATCAGGCTCGGCTTCTCCAAGCGCCCCATGCGCGAGACCGAGGCGCGCATCGTCCTCCAGGGGCTTTTGCTCGCCGCCCTCTTTTCGGTGGTCGGCTCCGCCCTGGTGTACTTCCTGATCTCCGCCGCCACCCGCCCGCTGGAGCGGATCGTCCAGGTGGCCAACGGCATCGCCGGCGGCAGCCTCGACCTGGAGGTGGGGATCGACACCCAGGGGGTGGAGCTGGGGACCCTGGCGCGCGCCTTTTTGGTGATGAAGAACACCATCGAGCAGGTGCTCAAGGAGACGGAAGTGCTGATCATGGCGGTCCGCTCCGGCAACCTTTCCACCCGCAGCGACCTGGCCCCCTTCTCCGGCGAATGGTGCAAGCTGATCTCCGGCCTGAACGAGCTGACCGAGGCCTTCGCCAAGACCCACGAGGAGCTGATCGAGGCCAAGGAGGCGGCCGAAGGCGCCAACCGCGCGAAAAGCGAGTTCCTGGCCAACATGAGCCACGAGCTGCGCACCCCCCTGAACGCCATCCTGGGGTACGCGCAGATCCTGAAACGGCAGGGAAAGCTTCCCCCGGAGCAGCTCCAGCAGCTGGAGGTGATCCACTCCTCCGGCGATCACCTCTTGACCCTGATCAACGACGTCCTGGACGTGGGGAAGATCGAGGCCTGCAAGATGGAGCTGGACAGCCAGCCCTTCAACCTCTCGCTTTTGCTACGGCAGGTGATGAACATCACCCGCGTCAAGGCGGAGGAGAAGGGGCTCCACTTCCGCTACGAGGCGACCGGTGCGCTCCCCGAGTACCTTTTGGGGGACGAGCGCAAGCTTCGGCAGATCCTCTTGAACCTGTTGTCCAACGCGGTGAAGTACACCCGCCACGGCGGCGTCACCATCCGGGTCGGCTTCCAGCCGGACCCCTCCCTGTTCAGTTGCGAGGTGATCGACACCGGCATCGGCATCCCCGGCGACCGGCTGGAACAGGTGTTCGAGCCGTTCGCGCAGCTGGCCGTCGACCGGCAGGTGAACGAGGGGACCGGCCTGGGACTTACCATCAGCAAACGGCTGGCCGCCCTGATGCAGGGGAGCCTGGCGGTGGAGAGCCAGGCGGGGAGGGGGAGCGTCTTTACGCTCGCCGTGCCCCTTACCCCGGTGGAGGACGCAGGCGTCGCGCTGGAACTCACCGAGTACGCGGTGACAGGCTACCCGGGGCCGCGCCGCCACGTCCTGGTGGTGGACGACAACCCGCACAACGCCTCGCTTTTGGTCTCGCTCTTAACCCCCTTGGGCTTCGAGGTGTCTACGGCGCAGGACGGCGCCCAGGCGCTCTTTCTGGCGGGGTCGCGCCGGATGGACCTCGCGGTGCTCGACCTGGTGATGCCGGAATTGGACGGCGTGGAGGTGGCCGGGCGTTTGAGGCTCGTCTCCAATAACCCCGGCATCCGCATCATCGGCGCCTCCGCCGCGGTCTCCGGGAGCTCGCGCAAGGAGGAGTTCTGCGCCGTCTGCGACGACTTCGTCACCAAGCCGATCGGCATCGACCGGCTCTTGGAGAAGATCGGCCAGCAGTTGGGGCTTGCCTGGGAGACCGTGCCGGGCGAGCGGGAGGCCTCGTCCGGCCGGGTGCGGGAGCCGGAGGATGCGCTCGCAGCCCCCGTCGGAGCCGAGCTTGAAGAGCTGTACCGCTACGCCCTTTTGGGCGACATGAGGCAGGTGGCCGCTTTCGCGGCGCGTCTGGAGAGGCAAGAGCCGTACCGTCCCTTTGCCGTAAGGCTAAAGGGATTGGCGGAGGGATTCAGGACCAAGGCGGTGCTCGCCCTGGTGGAGAGGCGGCTGGAAGCAGCAAGGGAGTAGCATGGGCATGACGCTTACGCATACGGCGGGGGTGGACGCGGCGGGCACGCCGCGGCCGGCGACCGTCCTGATCATCGACGACGACCCCAACAACCTGGGGATCATGAGCCGGTTCCTGGACGAGTTCAACTACACGATACTGGCCGCCGAGGACGGGGAGAGCGGGCTTAAGCGGGCGGAGTACGCCCAGCCGGACCTGATCCTCATGGACATCATGATGCCCGGCATCGACGGCTACGAGACCTGCCGGCGGCTGAAAGCCAAGGAGAGCACCCGCGACATCCCGGTGATCTGCATGACCGCCCTGGCCGAGACCGAGCACAAGCTGCGCGGCTTCGACGCAGGCGTCGTGGACTACATCACCAAGCCGTTCCAGCGCGAGGAGGTGCTCGCCCGGGTGGGTGTGCAGCTCAGGCTGCGCCGGACCGCCCGCGAGCTCGCCCAGGCCCGCGACTTCCTGGAGGAGCGGGTCGCACAGCGGACCGCGCAGTTGGAGGCGGCGAACCGTGAGCTCACCCGGGAGATCGCCGAGAGAAAGCAGACCGAAAAGGCCCTGAGGGAGAGCGAGCGGAAGTTCCACGCCATCTTCGACCAGTCCTTCCAGCTCATGGGGCTCATGACCCCGGACGGCACGCTTCTGGAATCCAACCGCACCTCGCTTACCTTAAGCGGGGCCAAGGACGCGGAGCCGATCGGCCGGCTCTTCTGGGAGGCCCCCTGGTGGAGCTACAACGCCGAATTGAACTCCCGGCTCAAGGACGCGGTGCTGCGGGCGGCCGGGGGCGAGCTGGTGCGTTTCGAGGTCACCCACCGCGCCCCCGACGACGCCCTGCACTACTTCGACTTCTCCATCAAGCCGGTCGTAAACGAGCGGGGGGAGGTGGTGCTGCTGATCCCGGAGGGGCGCGACATCACCGAGCGCAAGAAGCTCTCCGAGCAGCTTCGGCAGTCGCAGAAGATGGAGGCGCTCGGCACCCTGACCGGCGGCATCGCCCACGACTTCAACAACATCCTCACCGTGATCATCGGCTTCGGAAGCGTGCTCGGCCTGAAACTCGGCACCGAGCACGCGTTTTACGGCTACGTGCGCGACATCCTCTCCGCCTCCGAGCGGGCGGCGAACCTGATCAAGAGCCTTTTGTCCTTCAGCCGCAGGCAGGTGATCGAGCCGGGTCCCGAGCGGCTGAACGAGATCGTCCGCCGTATCGACAAGTTCCTCTTGCGCATCCTCGGCGCCGACGTCGAACTGAAGACCGTCCTCGATCCGGGCGAGCCGGTGATCAGCGCCGACGGCGGCCAGATCGAGCAGGTGCTGATGAACCTGGTGGCCAACGCCCGCGACGCCATGCCGGAGGGGGGGACGCTTTTGATCAAGACCGAGCGGGTCGGGCTCGCAGCACCGCCGCCCGGCACCACGCTTGCCCCCGGCAGCTACGCGCTCCTCTCCGTCACCGATACCGGCAGCGGCATGGACGAGGCGACGAGGCAGCGGATCTTCGAGCCCTTCTTCACCACCAAGGATTACGGCAAGGGGACAGGCCTCGGGCTGGCCATCGTCTACGGCATCGTCCACCAGCACGGGGGCGAGATCAGCGTCTACAGCGAGCCGGGGACGGGGACCACCTTCAAGATCTACCTGAGGCTCTCCCATGGGGAGGCGGGAAAAGCGGCCGCGGTCGGCGCCCCGGCGCCCGCGGGCGGCGAGGAGACCATCCTCCTGGCCGAGGACGACCCCGAGGTGCGCAAGTACATGGCGCAGACCCTGAGCGGCGCGGGGTACACGGTGCTGGAGGCGACCGACGGCGAAGAGGCGCTCGCCCGCTTCCGGGAGGAAGGCGCCGGGGTCGGTCTTTTGATCCTGGACCTGGTGATGCCCAAGTTGAGCGGCAAGGAAGTCTACCGGCGCATCACGGCTCAGGGGAGCCGCCTGCCGGTGCTCTTTGCCAGCGGCTATCCGGCGGACATGGTCAGCAGCCGGCTCCTGCCCGAAGGTGTGGGCGAATTGCTCTGCAAGCCGGTGACGCCGTACCAGCTTCTGGCCAAGGTGCGCGCCTCCCTCGACCAGGCGGCGCAGGGCTGAAAAGGGGACGGGCGCACACTTAGTCCCTCCTCCCTCCGGGGGAGGGGGAGAGGAACGAGGGCACATGGCATACGACAACGAACAACTCCCCCCCGAAGAAGTCGGCCGCCAGCTCGTTGAGCTGCGCGCGCGGCTTGACGAACTGGAACGGGAGAACGCAGGCCTCAGGGAGGCAGCCGCCGGCCGGGGCGAGGTCTGCGAGGCCCGTCTCTTAAGCTTCGTGGAAAACTCCTTCGACGTCATCTTCATCCTCGACCCCGAGGGGAATTTCAACTTCGTCTCTCCCTCCTGGAAAACCCATTTCGGCTACGAGCTCTCTCAGACCATCGGCCATCCTTTTCCCCCCTTCGTGCATCCCGACGACATCGGTCCCTGCTTCGGCTACCTCTCCCGGGTGCTGGAAACCGGCCAGGGAGGGACCAGCCCCCCCTACCGGGTGGTGTGCGCCGACGGTTCCTGCAAGCTCTTCATCGCCAACGGCACCCGTTTCACCGACGCCGACGGCAGGCTCATGTTCCACGGCATCGGCCGCGACATCACCGAGCAGCAGCGCACCCTCGACCTTCTGACCGCCAGCGAGGCGAAGTTTTCCACCATGTTCAAGACCTCCCCCGACGCCATCAACATCAACAGGCTGGAAGACGGGGCGTTCGTGGAGATCAACGAGGAGTTCACAGCCCTTCTGGGCTACGGCCGGGACGAGGTGCTCGGCCGGACCTCGCCTGAGATCGGGGTCTGGGCCTGCCCGGAGAGCCGCGAACGGCTGGTGCGCGAACTCGCCCGGCGGGGATCGGTGAAGGGGCTGGAGACGGTGCTGCGCCGCAAGGACGGCACCCTGCTCACCGCGCTGGTCTCCTCCAGCATCATCGAGGTGAACGGCGCCCCCTGCAGCTTCAACATCACCCGCAACATCACTCAGCGCAAGCTCGCCGAGGAGAAGCTGCGCGAGAGCGAGACCCGCTACCGCACCCTTTTCGACCAGGCGACCGACGGCATCTTCGTCGCCGACCCGCAGGGGAACATCCTGCAGGTGAACGAGGCCCTGGTCCGCATGCACGGCTACAGCGGCGAGGAGATGCTTGCGCTCAACGTGCGCGACCTGGACGTCCCGGAGAGCGCCCGGCTCATCGAGGAGCGCATGCAACGGGTGCTCGCCGGGGAATCGCTGCATTTCGACTCCGAGCACTTCCACAAGGACGGGCACCGCTTCCCGGTGGAGGTGACGGCCCGGCGCATCGAGCTGGACGGCCGCCCCTACGTGCTCTCCTTCGACCGCGACATCACCGAGCGGGTCAGGTCGGAAAAGGCGCAGCGCAGCCTGGAGAGGAAGCTGCACCAGATCGAGAAGGCGGAAACCATCGGCGTATTGGCCACCGGCATCGCCCACAACTTCAACAACGTGCTCACCGGGGTGGTCGGCTTCATCTCCTACGCCCGCAAGTATCTGGACCCCGCCCACCGCTCCTACGACCCGCTGCTTCGGGCCGAGCGCGCCTCGCTGCGGGCCGGGGGGATCGTCCAGCAGCTTTTGAAGTTCGTCAAGGGGAGCGATCCGGTGCGCAGGGCGGTGTCGGTCAGGAAGCTCGTGGAGGAGTCGCTTCTGCTCTCCACCTCCGGCTCCAAGGTGGCGACCGTCCTGGAGCTGCCGGAACGGCTGCCGCCGGTGTTCGTCGAGGAGGGGCTGATCTGCCAGGCCTTCAACTGCATCTGCATCAACGCGGTGCAGGCCATGCCCGAAGGGGGGACGCTGACCGTGCGGGTCAGGCGGCTTGGCCCCAGGGAATCCCGTCCCCCGCTATTGGCCGCGGGGGAGTACCTGCAGGTCGCCTTCCAGGACACCGGCTGCGGCATCGCCGAGAAGGACCGTCCCCACGTCTTCACCCCCTTCTTCAGCACCAAGGCCGAGGTCGGCACGGGGCTCGGGCTTGCCTCGGCACACTCCATCATCGACAAGCACGGCGGCGAGATCACCTTCGTCTCCGAGGCGGGGAAGGGGACCACCTTCACCGTTTTCCTGCCGGTCGCGGCCGGCATCGAGCCGGTCGAGACGGCGCCCGCCCCGTCCGGCGCCGCCGAGTCGAGGCTTGAGGGGGCGACGGTGCTGGTATTGGACGACGACCCGCTGATCGGCCAGTTCGCCGAGGAGGCGCTGGAGCAGCTGGGATACCGGGTGACCGTCTGCACCAACGGCGAGCAGGCCGTGGAGAGCTACCGTCAGGCCCTGGAGGAGGAGAACTCCTTCGCGGTGGCGATCCTCGACCTCACCATCCCCGGGGAGATGGGGGGAGAGGAGGTGGCGCGCCGCATCCTGGCCTTCGACGCCGGCGCGCGGCTGATCGTCTCCAGCGGGCACAGCCACCATCACCTGCTGCACAACTACCGGGAGTTCGGCTTCTGCGCAGCGCTCGCCAAGCCGTACACCCTGGACGAGATCGCCGAGAAAGTGAACGCCGCCGTCGCCGGGTAAGGGGAGGTCAAACCGGGTGTGCCTAGTCTGAATTAATGTTGACAGGAAATACACCGTTGTTATATCGTGCCGCCAGCCCTGCACAGCCGCCCGCTGCTAGCGGCTCGTTGGCCATCGAGGCCCGCCTATGCGCAACACCGTTCCACCGTCTTTCGGGCGTCTTGCCCTCTTCTTCCCGCTGCTGGCCACGCTCATCGCCGGTTGCACCTCCGTAAAGACCATCTCCGAGTACAAGCTCGCCGAAAACCAGGAAGCCGCGGTCAAGAACGTGGAGAAGTCGCTCAATTTCCTTGCCGATAAAAGCGACACGGCCGATTACCGCGCCCAGCTCTACGACTCGATGGCGCTTTTGGCCCGCAAGTTCCAGCTCAAGTCGGCCAACCCTCAGCTCTACGGCAGGGTGCTCACCGCGCTCGACGGGGAAACCCGGAAGGTACAGGTCGACGAAAAGGTGCCGCCCGCCGACGTCATGTACCTGCGCAGGCTGGCGGTGGTGAAGATCGGCGAACTGGGTGAGCTTGCCACCCTGCTTGCCCTGTTGCAGGCGAACCCGCCCCAGGACCCGCTGGTCGCCTCGACCGCGCTCGGCGCGCTTTTCGACGACGCGGCGCAGCTCAAAAAGGAGCCGGAACTCGCCCTGCCGCTCTTCCAGGCGGCCGACGCCCTGGTGGCAACGGCCGCGGGCTACCCCGCGGTGGCCGACAAGATCCCCGCGCAGCGGCGCTACCTGAACGAGCTGATCGACCTTCCCGCAGCCACCGGCATCCTCTCCTCGCTCGCCATGCGCGACCCCGACTACCGGCAGGCGGCGCTCGACTTCCTCGACTGGGACTACACGCTCGTCAAACACGCAGCCGGGAGCGAGGCGGTGGCCGGCAACCTGGCCGCGCTCGCCGCACTCGGCTTCCCGGCCGACGGCGGGGAGCGCCCGTTGCCCCAAAAGGCGCGGGGCGTTTTAGCCCAGGCCGCCCCGCTCTACGGCCTGGAGCGTACGGTGAACCGCACGCTCGCCGACCTGGAGCAGAAGAAGGGCGAGTACCCCTACGCCCGCGAGATCTTCTCCTACTTCGCCCGCAGGCCGTACCCCACGGACCCCGACGCCGGGATTGGCGCCAAGCCGCTCGCGGTGCCGGGCGCGGGGACGCGGGAGGCGGTGCTGACCCGGGCCATCAAGCTGGCGGTTACCCTTTCGGCCCCCGACTTCCCCAAGGAGCTCAGGGACGGCGGCTACGGCATGCTCCTGGAGGTCGACCCGGCCGAGTTCTCCCGCACCGCCGCCAGGCGCGCGCCGTTTTGCCGGCGGGACGAGGCGCTCGCCCTGGAGATGCTCTCGCTCCTCAAGGCGGCTGCCGCCGACCCGGAAAACTCGGCGCGGCCGGAGGTGCTGCAGGCGCTTGAGACCGAGACGGCCCGCTTCGCCGCCGCACCCTTCCCGAGCGTCCTGGACGCCACCGCCGGGATGCTCCTGGAAACCGCCCCCGACCGGCTGATCGCCGGGCTGGAAGGGACACTCGACGGCCACGAGAGCTACGCGCCGGAACTCAAGGCGCGGCAGGGGGAACTCCTCTTGAACGCCCTGGCCCGCTTGACGCGCCGGGACAACTCCCTGCGCGGGCTCGACCTAAGGCAGCTGGCGAGCTTCTACGAGCAAAGCGGCGGCGAGGCGCGGAGCAAGCTGTTACGCTTCGTGGCCGGGCGCGACCCTGCGGCTGCGCTGAAACTGAACCACGAACTCTTGTCCGGCAAGGATCTGAAGAAGCCGGACCCGGACCTGCTTTACTATGCGAACTCCCAGGCCGCCATTCTCGCCGCCTCCGCCGCCGACTTGAGCGAGGACGGGGTGCGGCTGGCGGTGGCCGATCTCTACGCCTACCTCGCGGCCGAGCCCGACGAGGAGTACGCCCTGCAGGTCGCCCGGGTGCTCGCCTCGGTCGACCACCCGCTGGCCCGGTGCGCGCTGCGCGAGCTGGCGGCGTCCGGCGGCGCCCGGTCCGCCTCGCTGGCGGTGCTACTGCAGGCGGCGGCCGGGAGGATCAAATGATGCGGCGGCTTATTCTGGCCGGGGTCCTGGCCCTCCTCTGGGGGGGGACGGCGACGGCCGGCGACGAGACGGTGCAGCGGCCGACGGTGCGGGAGTTCGTCTATACCCCGGCGGTCCCCTTCAGGGTGGAGAAGCTCCCGGCTGAGACGGCGAACGCGCTCACGCCGCGGGTGGTGCGGCCGCTTGCCCCGGTGCCGCTTGTCCTGGACGCGTTCCCCTCCTGGCAGGAGCCGGACCGCTCCAAGTTCGACCCGGCCCGCCTGGTCAGGCTCTGGCCGGTGCGCAACCCCTATGTGCCTGCGGTCAGGGTCTACCAGAAGAGCCCCTCGCGTCTTTTGGAACGGATCATCCTGGAGACCGCCGACGGCACCCTCTACTACACCCCCCCCATGGGCGAGAAGCGGACGCTTCCGGACGACAGGTGGTACTGCCGGCTCTCCGAGCTGGAGATCGCCTCGGCCGCCGGCAAGTTGAACGAGGACGGCCTGTTCGTGCCGGAGAAAGGCGATCCGGCTACCCTGCTCGACGGGGTGGTGCTCAGGGTGAGCATCCCCAAGGTGGCCAAGCTTGACGACCTCCGTTTCCCCCCCGATTTCTCCGACCTGGCCGTGATCGACTACACCCCGGAAAAAGCTGCGCCCGGCCCGGACGGTACCGCCGGGGAGAGCGGCAAGGACGGCAAGGAGGGGGCGCGCGGCAACAACGGCTCCGACGGCACCGCAGGCTCGGACGGCGCAGGGCTCGGCAGCCCGGGACGCCCCGGCGGCAAGGGACGGCAGGGTGCCCCCGGCAAGGGGGGGAGCGCAGGCTCCGACGGGCGCAGCGGCCGCAACGGACAAAACGGCCGGCCCGGAGAATCGGCGAAACCGGTCGCACTGCGCGCCCGCGAGGTCAAGTCCCCTTACTACGGCGGCCCGCTGGTGCTCCTGGAGGCGAATCAGGGGGGGAGACTCGCCCGCTACCTCTTCCCGCTCGGCCAGCCGGTGGTCTTCAGGGCCAACGGGGGCGAGGGTGGTCCGGGTGGCGCCGGCGGCTTGGGCGGCAGCGGCGGCCGCGGCGGCAACGGCGCTGCCGGCGGGGTGGGGGGCAACGGCGGCCCCGGCGGCAACGGCACCCGCGGGGCGGACGGCGCGAAAGGTGCCAACGCCACCGAATACCAGCAGGGAAGCGACGGCTCGCCCGGCTCGCCCGGCGGCGAGGGAGGTGCCGGGGGCGACGGGGGCGACGGCGGCGCGGGCGGCAACGGCGGCGCGGGCGGTAACGGCGCCCCGGGCGGCAACGGCGGCGCAGGCGGCCCGGGCGGCACCGCCGCAGAGGTGACCTTCGCCATTGCCGGACCCGCGCCGTTCGGGCAGACGCTCAAGGAGACGCTGGTCTTCGAATTGAACGGCGGCAACGGCGGTGCCGGCGGCAAGGCGGGACCGGGAGGACTTCCCGGCCCAAGCGGCGCCCCCGGCAAGGGGAGCCCGGCGGGCGGTCCCGGCAAGGGTGGCTATGGCGGCGACGGGGGGGCCGGGGGGCCAGGCGGCGACTCGTATGCCTACTTCAAGACCCAGACCATCGGTTTCGGCCAGTATTCCCGGACCGTCACCTACCCCGCCTTCAGTTCGGGCGGGTCGCAGGGACCCAAGGGGGACGTAGGCTCTCGCGGTTCCGACGGCAGTCCCGGCATAAGCGGACCTCCGGGGAGCCCGGGAGACGGCGGAGCGGAAGGGCAGTCGGGCCAGCCGGGGCAGGACGGCCCGCAGGGAAGGCCGGGCAAGGTCGCCATCGGCACCGAGGGGAACTAGTCAAAGTCCCGCACACGGATTTGACGGATTGGACGGATAAAGGCAGATAAGGAAAAGCTCTAGGGTTAAACCGAGTATTACGGTTGATACGCCTTTATCCGTACGATCCGCCTCATCCGCGTGAGGGCTTTTTGAAGGTCGTTTAAATCGTTGGGGAGGAAGGGGATGGCTTTGAGGGGAATGGGACTCGGGATGATGCTGTCGGCGGCCGCCGTCTGCGCGGGACTGTCGCTGCCGGTTACCTGCCGCGCCGACGCGGGCGCGCCGCCTGCGGCCGATTCCGGCCGGGGGGGCGAGGAGTTCTCCCCTTTCAGGCCGATCGAGCGCAAGCCGGGCGAGCTCTACGGCGACCGGGACCTCGCCCGGCTCGACCTCCCCGACCGGCTCTCGGAGATAAGGCTGCGCAACTACCAGGAAGAGCTGCAAAAGGGCGCGGCCAAGGGGGCGCCGGAGGCGGTGCTGGGGACGCTGCGCAACCGGCCGCCGCGCGCCGCCGACTTCGACTCGGGCGAGACCCGGCGCAGTTCCGCCGAAGCGGGGAGGGGGTACGCCGAGCAGCTCAAGGAGGCCCTCAACGGGGACGCGCTGGAGCTGTACTTCGACCCCGCCGCAAGGCTGCGCTACGGCAAGCCGTTTCGCAAGCTGCAGGGTGCGGAGAGGCTGGAGGGCGCCTGGAAACAGCGGGGGGTGACGCTCGCCTTCGCCGCGCTGCGCGACTCCTTCACCGCCGCGCTCAGGGGGGTGGCGGAAACCCATCCTGCCGACGCCTTCGCGCCGCGAGAGGGAAAGGGGACGCCCGTCAAGGGTCCGGGGACACTGCCGGCCGGGGTCTTCAGCGAATTTAAGGCAAGCTTTGAGCGGGGAGAGCTGTTCCTCACCCTGGCGAGGCTCTCCGCGCTCGCCGAGCGCTACCCGGGCGACGACTCCGTCGCCAGGCTACTGTCGCTGACCGTCGACGCCGTGGACCTTTTGGCCTTCCGGGAGGGGATCACCCCGCAGGCCGCCACCGGTACGGCGCTCCTCGGGGTGGAGACCGGCAAGCTCTTCAGGCGCACGCTTTCGAGGAAGGACGGCGAGGCCGAGTGGAAAGGGTCCAGGGACGACCTGGAGAACCTGCTCCGCGAGAGCCCCGCCTTCCTGGCCGGCTGGGCGCTGACCGGGCGGGTGGCGCTGTTGTCCGGCGACGAGGCGCTCGCTAAAAACGCTGCGCGCACCCTTTTGGAGCTGGGGGTGCAGCGAAGCCTCAAGGGGTATCCCCTTTTGGTGATGGCGGCCCTGGAGGAGCGCGGGGTTCTTCCCTGGCGCAGCGACTGGGCGCTTGCCGTGGACCGGGAACTGATCGGCCAGGCGGTCGAGCTCTTCCAGGGGGCGCAGGCGGCCAAGCTTGCCGACGACCAGCGGATCGTGCAGCTCAAGGCGGCACTCGCCCTTTTCCAGGGGGAAAGCGAGCACTATCCCGATTGCTTTCCCCTGCTGGTGGCGCGCGCCGCTGCGGCCGTGCAGCTAAGCGACGAGCGGAGCGGGCGGGCGGCGGCCTGGCGGCTGGCGGGGCTGGGGCTAGCCGGGCGCAAGGATGCGGCGCTGCTTGCCGGGGCGCTGGGGAGAAAGGGGTGGCTGCCGGCGGCGGGCGCCGCGCCGGGGGGGACCGAGTTGGTAAACTCCCTGCAGGCGAAGCTGGTGCTGGTAAACCCCGGCGATTTCCAGATGGGGAGCCCGGAAGCGGAGCCGGGGCGACGCGGCGACGAGGCGCAGCATCCGGTCCGGCTCCTGAAGGCCTATTTCCTCTCCGAGAACCAGGTCACCGCCGGGCAGTGGCGGCAGCTGATGGGGAGGCTTCCCGAGGCGATGCTCCCCTCGGCCGCCGACGACCTGCCGGTATACGGTGTGAGCTGGGACGACGCGCAGGAGTTCTGCCGGCGGCTGTCGGCCGTCGAGGGGAGGCGCTACCGGCTGCCGACCGAAGCGGAATGGGAGTATGCGGCGCGCGGCGGGACCGGCACCCCCTTCGCCTTCGGAGCGGCGCTTACCCCGGCGAAGGCGGTCTACGCCCGCCCCTGGGGCGGTCCCGCCTCGGTGGAACTCGGCCAGCCCAACGCCTTCGGGCTTAAGAACGTGCACGGCAACGTCTGGCAGTGGTGCAGCGACTGGTACGCCCCCTATCCGCCGGGGAAGCAGCTGGCGGAGGACCCCCGGGGGCCGATCTCCGGCACCGAGCGGGTGCTGCGCGGCGGGAGCTGGGCCTCGCCCGAGGCCGACTGCCGCTCGGCAAGGCGGCACCACCTCCCGCCCGACGGGCGGGCCGGCGCCGGGGTGAGGGTGGCGCTGGATCAGCTGTAACTCGATGGGAGTCATGGGAATGAGGGGGGAGAGGTAGCCTTTAGCCGTTTGCCTGCAAGTCGCTCAGCAGACGGAGCAGCTCGTCGGCGTGGTACGGCTTGCCGGCGGCGGCGCAGAAACCGTACTCCTTGAAGGAGGTCATCACCTGGTCGTCGGAATGGCCGCTGGATACGATCAGCCTGGCCTTGGGATCGATGGCCAGGATCTGCCGCGCCACTTCCTTGCCGCCGATGCCGCCTGGGACGGTCAGGTCGAGAATCGCGGCCAGGTAGCGCCGGCCGGCCTGAAAGGCCTCGCGATACCGCTCGGTCGCCTCTTCGCCGCTGGCGCAGGGTGTGACCTGGTAACCGTGGTCCTCCAGCACCTCGACCACCAGGGCCCGGATCATCTCCTCGTCGTCCATCACCAGCACGCTCTTGCCGCCGACGCGCGGGCCAGGGGGGGCAACCGCAGGCGGCGCCTGCACCGGCGCCTCGGCCTGCTTGCGCGCAGGCTCGGGCAGGGGCACGGGCACGCTGGCCACCGGCAGGTACATGGTGAAGGTGGTTCCCTGGCCGACCTTGGAGATGAAGTTGATCGCGCCGCCGTGCCGGGTGACGATGGAATGCACGGTGGCAAGGCCCAAGCCGGTCCCCACCTCGGCCTTGGTGGTGAAATAGGGGGTGAAGATGTTCCCCTGGTCCTTCTCAGGTATGCCGCACCCCTGGTCCCTGAAGGCGATTTCCACGTAGGAACCGGGCGCCGGCACGGGGAGTGTCTCCTCGTCGGTAGTGACGTTGCGGCCGCGCACGGTGAGCGTCCCCCCCTCCTTCATCGCCTGCACCGCGTTGATGCAGAGGCAGTTGAAGGCCTGGCTGATCTGCCCTTCGTCCACGAAAAGCGGGTGCAGCTCGATGGGGAGCTCGATGCGGCTTACGATGCGCGAACCGCTGGTGGCCAGCGAAAGCGCCTCGTGGATCAGCTTCTCCACCGAGACGACCTTGCGGATCGGAGCACCCCCCTTGGCGAAGGTCAGAAGCTGGCGTGCCATCTCAGCGGCGCGGATCGAGGCACGCTCGGCGTTTTCCAGCGGCTTGAAGGCGCGGTGCTCGGGATCGAGGAAGCGGCGGGCAAAGGAGATGAAACCGAGCACGCCGGTCAGGGCGTTGTTGAAGTTGTGGGCGATGCCGGCGGCCAGGACGCCGATCGATTCCAGCTTCTGGTTGCGGATGATCTGCTGCTGCAGCTGCTCGCGCTCGGTCATGTCGATGACGATGTCGATCACCCGCTCGCCGGAAACCTGCACCCCCATGCTCAGGTCGCGCTGGGTGCCGTCCTTGCAGGCGATGCGCAGGTCGTAGAAGGTCGGCAGGTCGGCGTCCTCGCGGCAGGCCTCGATCGCCATGCGGCGGTTCGCCAGTACCTGCCTGCGCTCCCCCTCGTCGGGGATCATGCCGGCGAACCACTGCTCGATGGTCTGCGCCTCTCCCTTGGCGTAGCCGAAACGGGTAGGCATGAAGCCGTTCACGTACTCGATGTCGCCGCCCGCGCCGGACCAGACGATCCCCACCGGCAGCCTCTCCACCAGCTGTTTCAGCTCCTGCCTGGCCTGGGTGCTGACCGAGATCTCCTCTTCCAGGTCCTGGTTGACCCGGGCGAGCTGTTCCTTGGTGGCGATCTCGATCTCCATGGCGGTGCGCAGCTCGGCGTTCAAAAGCGAGTTCTCGCGCTCGCGGCGCTTGAGCGCTTCGGCCAGGTCGTTGACCGCCGCCGAGGCGCGCCCCGGCTCGTCGTCGGAGAGCACCGGGATCACCGTCTCGTAGTCGCCCGCGTGGATGTGCTCCAGACCGACCATCAGGCGCTGGAACGAGCGGGTGACGCGCTTTAACAGCCGGTAGCAGGAGAAGGAGACCAGTATCCAGAAGAGCAGGCCCGAGGCGACGGCGCTGAACAGCAGCCGGCGTGCGGCGGCGGCCAGGTCGTCGGTGGTGCGGTAGAGGGTGACGAAACCGATCACCTGGTTTTTGGCGGCGCCGGTGTCGAGTGCCGAGGCGAGCGAGTGGATGCTGGCGACCGCGTGCACGTCGGCGCGGCGGGCCATCAGGTTGCCGGTGTCGAACGGGAAGGGGGAGGGGCTGCGGGCCAGGACGCGGCCGTCGGCGGCGGCGATCTCCACCGCCCGGATCTCGGGGAGCGTGGTGATCTCGCGGGCCGCCTGTTCCAAGAGCTCGTGGTTTTCCGCGTAGAGCGGCAGGCGCAGCGTTTCCGCGAAGCCGCGGGCCTGCAGTTCCAGCACCTTGTCGGCCAGTGCGTGCGACTTGCGCAGTTCGGCGACCGAGTAGATGACGGTGAAGATGATGGTCATCACCGCGGTCAGGACGGTGAACAGGCGGAAGAGTTTAAATTGAAAGCTGGAGCGGAAATTTGATGGCTGGCCGAAGAGCGACATCTGACAGTCCTGTGCAGGTAGTGGTGCCGGATTCAAAAAAGACCCATTAGCTCCCTTTCAATATCATAACCCGCAGTCTTTTGCCACTTTATTTCTTTGCCTTGGCCCGCAGATCCTGCAATACGATCCCTTCCAGTGCCTGGTCGTAGTAGTTGCGGCGGCAGTTGACCCGGTCGATGACGCCGTGGTTGAGCTTGGGGACCAGCCGGCAGCCGCCGAAACAGATGGGGAGGTAGGCACAGTCGAGGCACTCGTCGTTTTTCCAGAGGGCGAGGTTGTGGCTTTCGCTGTAGTCGCCGATGCCGTCGGCCAGGGTGCCGACCGAGAGTTCCGGCCATCCCATGAATACCGGGCACTTGTAAAGCGAGCCGTCCCAGTTGACCACCAAGGTATCGTTCACCTCTACGGTGCAGATCCCCATGGCGATGGGTTCCACCCAAAAACCGCGGGCGATAGTCTGTTCCCGTAGGTACAACTGTGCTTCGCTGAGCCATGCCTCGTCGTTGGCAAAACAGGTGGCGACCTGCGGATCGTGGCCGCCGGACTTGGGGTGGATGTGGCCAAACTGTACCGCACCGACCTTGGCCGGATCGATCCCCGCCTCGATCATCGCATCCAGTGCGGCTGGGAAATCTCGGTAGTTATCGCGGGTGAAGTTGCCCCCGGGCTTCAAGGTAACCAATTGGTAGACTTCACGCAGGTTGGCGAGGATGGTGGCGAAGCTTCCCTTGCCGGAGACGAAGGGGCGTTGGCTGTCGTGGACTGTTGAGGGACCGTCTAGCGTGATCTGGACACTGGTGAGTCCGTAAGGAAGCAGCTCCTCGACCACCTGCCGGTTGAGCAAGGTGGCGTTACTGACCATGCTGCACGAAAACTTGGTGCCGGCGGCTTGTGCCTGGTCACGGAGCGCTCCGGCAATGCGCTTGAGTATTGGCAGGGCAAGCAGTGGCTCGCCGCCGTAAAAGCGGATCTCCACCTCGCGTCCCCGGGCAATCTGCTCCTTGACAACGTAGGCTATGAACTGGTCCGCCGTCTCCATATTCATGTTCTGACCAGCCCTGAAGTGGTCTTCGAAACAGTAGCTGCAGGCCAGGTTGCAATTCATGGTCAGGGCGACGGTGGCGAAAAAGGTCGTGCTGGCGGCGTTGGTCTGCTCTACCAGCGCTGCCATTGCCCGGCGCTCCGCTACGGCGTCGTCCGTCCAGATTTCCAGGCGCCGCAGCGTGTCGCGCTCTGCTTCGCCGATCATGCCTGCTTCAAGCTCCGCTAGAAAAGCTCGGGACACTCTGACTGAGGATCCTTTCTTGGTAGAGTACAAAATGAAAGAATCGCTTTTCCCCGGTTCGGGAAAGCACCTCAGGTAGCGGGAAAGCGGCACCGGCAACTCCTCGTAACGGCTAGGCAGGTATGGTGGGTGTGGTAAGTATCTCAACTTTCGCAGTTGGCGAAAATAGTGTAAGCTGCTGAAATTAAATGTAGAATAGCGTCACATTCTGTATTAAAA